>JACCDR011000775.1_pt1 | contig 50702 bp, 46 predicted proteins | sample 7446431 | NCBI WGS metagenome assembly JACCDR01 (sample SAMN15323443, study PRJNA562643) | freshwater metagenome | isolation source: river surface water | place: USA:Blue River Watershed | collected 2017-08-17 | reverse complement strand
TCTTGGGATGAATGATGTTCTTGAGGCGAGTGGTAGCCTGGCGTTTTTTCATAATGTTATCCCCTGACTCGATTGCGTAGCTGTACCACTTTGGTGAGGTGGCGGCGCTTGTACACTGATGCGGCCTGTGTGGGTGTAAAACTGGTGTCGCTCGATAGGGCGTAGGTTTTCGTATCCTTGTGTTGAGCGTCGGGGGAGTTAGTGCGGATCAACAAATTTAATTTAACAGAAACAACGGATTGCCAATCGGTTACGGCGCTGGCGCTTCGGTATTGATCAGCATTGCGATCATTATCCGTATCAACACCGTATTCAAATTGCATTTGCTCGACACCTTCTGAAATGAGTTGTTCGGTCAGTGTCCCGTCTTGCAGCGATTTAACATATAAACTCGGAATGTCATTTTGACAGGTGCCCTGTTTTTTTCGACTGCAGGGTCCTAAATAATAAATATCACTCGAGAATTTAAAGTTGTAGGTGCCAACCGTGTTGGGGTGATTGGGTAATACGGGTGTGTTACTGCCATTAAATATTTCGCCTTCGCTGCTCGGCGTTATGCCAATCAGGGTACGTAAGTAAATGCCGGTATTTTTGAGCTCACTGGTTGGTGTGATAAACATGCCGGAGGCATATTTGATGGCCAGAATGTCGGTGTTTGGCAGATAGTCGCTGGTCTCGATGCACCCGGAGGGGAAATTCGCTATGGATCCGGGTTGGGTACTGCCTTCAAACCCGCGAATGGGCGCTGTCGTATCGGTGAGCCAGGCTTGGTTGCAATTGCCGGAACCGGTAATGCTCAGTGAAGCGTTGGGCTTGATATCCACACCGGAAACCCCACCAAAATGCCCCGTTTGCCGTACATTGACCTCTAATAAATCCATGGCAGTACGGCTATTTTCCTGTAGCAACCCAAAGTCGTAAATTAATCGAGAGGTGGCATGATGACTGGTAAAGACCAGCAAGAGTCCGTTAATCAAGGTGCCGGAGATGGCGAGTGCGACCAGTATGCTGACAAGACTCATGCCGTGACATGTGCCAATGTGCTGGCGTACGGGCGGTGCTTTGGGTGAGCCTGTATTGTTCATCATGTGCTTTACACCGTCTTGTTTTTACACTTCGGGTAAGAAATCAAAAATATGCTCTCTCTCCAAAAGCCCTTGCCGCGTTTTTTCTTTCCAGGTGATATGGATTCGGTAGAGACCATTGCCTTCTGTGGCGATTTTCAAGGCGGAACTGGTCAACCGCTGCTGGAGTTGATTTTGTACTGCGATCAGGTCATCGGCAGCGATTTTTTTATCAGCGGTGCAGCCGGTGCAGGCGCTGGCAGTTTGCCCGAATTCAATGCTGTAAGCCTGGTTGCGCGTGCCCTGGAGGTTGGTGCGCATTCTGTCAGCGAGATCAGCGGCGCCCACTACCGCCGTACTCAAATCATCGGAATTCGCGAGCTGATTAACGCCCTGTAGTTGCAAGGCAGCGATGCCTAAAATGCCACTTGCAAAAATAATCATGGCAATTAAGACCTCAATCAAGCTAAAGCCATCGGTGTGAGTTTTTATGGGCATGATAAATCGCCTCCGGTGTGATCTTGCTGGCTGGCTTGCGCGCGTCCTGACAGGTGAATAATGATACTTTTGGCGGCTGTGGCACCGCGCTCGTCACAGAGCGTGAAGGTGCCGGACTCTTCGGTTAGGCCGGTTGGCCGATAAACGATTTTTTCTTGAATGGCCGTGGAAACCGCCAATTGGGTATTGGTGAAATCAGGTTTAAAGGCGCGCAGACGAATATCATCGGCATCGAACTGGCGGTTGTCATTGTGGTCCACAAACAGGAGCAGGCCACGGGTAAAAGCGCTGGCATCACAGGTATCCAGTGTGCTGCTGGCGCAGATAACGGTGGTGATGCCGCGTTTAACCGCTTCATTACGGGCAAAGTGCAACTCACTGAGGACGCTATTGAGAACAGCATTTTGGTGATTGCGCAGAATGGTTTGGCGATAGGAGGGAACTGCCGTTGCGGCGACTATGCCGATAATGGCGAGCGTGATCATCAGCTCAATTAAGCTGTAACCCTTAGTGCCGGATTGCCCAGTGTTGAATTGTCCAGTGTTGAATTGTTGAGCCGCTTGTAAAAAATGCCGCATGATTTACCTCACCCCCTATGTCTTGCTGTTGCGTTGGGGTTTTCGCGTCAACGGGTGTGAGTTTTTATAGCATTTACCCTTGAGCGGGCAGAGCGATTAATGTGCCATCAGGATGGCTGGTCATTTCCATGGGACTAGTGTGAATCGCGCTAGGGCGAGGTGTTCTTAATTCAGAAAATGACTAACTCAAACGGTTATGAGCCAGTGTTTAAAACGCCTGCTTGTGGGAAGGAATAGAGCACCATGATCGTGCCGGCTAGGCGCACTCAATAAAGCGTTGTGCCCTGCTCAGGGTTTGATAGACCCGGTTTTGTAGAGGTCGCAGGCGCTGCCAAGCACTGGCTCGCGCTCTTGTAAGGTGCCAATCGCCTCGCTAAAGGCTTTGGCAACCTGGCCGAGTTCATCCTGTGAGTAAACGGTACTTTCGCTGTAGTGGCCGCTGCTCAAACGATAGGCTTGTTGCAACAGTGCGGCAATTTGGTGGTGCCAGGCGTGCGCATAATTGAGGGCGATAATCGTACTCAAGAGGAGGGTGATGAGGCTCGCCCCTATCCAGATCATGAGCGTGGTTTGCAGGCGTTTTAAGGCGTCGGCCATCTGGGCTGACTCCTCGCGCCCAATTTCCTCAACGATATAAAAAAATTCACTTTGAATGCGCGAAAAATATAAGTTGAGATCTAAGAGCGCGTCCTTATCGGCAGCGGCATCCCCGGTCAGGTGGGTTAATTTATTCTGATAATGAAATAAAAAACTCATGAGCACGCTGAAGTCGACGTGGAATGCTTGCTGACCTTCCTGGCACAGCTGTTGTACCGCGCGACTTTGTGTGATGAGTGCTTGCTGGGTTTCGTGAAAGGCTGTGGTGGCACTGTTGTCAGCTGTCGATTTGCTGAGTTGTACATTCAGCGTGCTCAGCATGCCGTAGTGGTGCTTAAAATCTTTGATCAACTCAGTGCTGGCAGTGGGTTGATACTGATGCCAACTTAACCAGTGTGGGTTAATCAACCAGAGAACGGCCATGAGCAGGCTAAAGAAGGCCATTTGTATCAGCACCAGATGCAATAGCTTGTATTTGAGGCTGTGGCGAAGGCTCATGTCCGATCTCCTACTGTGCGAGTCGCGGTCTTGCCGGTTGGCAATTTGCCGGGGCTAGACCCTGGCGTTTCCAGGGTCTGTGTGTGTTGACAGTTTAGTGTGTCTTGAGGTGAAAGCCCTGGATGGCACTGATTTGCGCATGGACGCGTGTTGTTTGGTGCTAAGCGGTCGGGTTGGCGGTTAAGTGGCACCTCGTGGGGAGGCGCCTTATTGAGGTCAAGCGGCGCGCTCTTTTTCGCCGGGTGCCAAACAGCGTACAATCGCGCCTTTTTGAACGAGAGATCCCCATGGAGATCAACCCCATTGTGAACGCCCTTAAAGACATGGCAGAGCGAACCGCTGTGCTTAGGGGGTATCTTTGACTTTGATGTCAAGCAGGAGCGGCTGGCAGAAGTCGAGTTGTTGCTAGCCGAGCCCAGTGTCTGGAATGACCCGGCACGGGCGCAGGCGTTGGGACGCGAGCGGGTGCAGTTGGAGCTGGTCGTTAAAACCATCGACCGCTTGGAGGCTGGGCTCGCCGATACCCAGGAGCTGCTTGGCCTCGTGGTGGCCGACGATGATGAGGCCGGATTGGACTCTGTGCGTGCCGATATTGCCGAGCTGGAATCGGAGTTATCCCGCTTGGAGTTTCGGCGCATGTTTTCGAACGAAATGGATCCCAACAACGCCTATCTCGATATTCAGGCCGGCTCTGGCGGCACTGAAGCGCAGGATTGGGCCGAAATGCTGCTGCGTATGTATTTGCGCTGGGGTGAAGCCAAGGGTTTTAAAGCGGTACTGGAGGAGGCTTCACCCGGTGATGTGGCCGGCATCAAAAGTGCTACGGTGCGTTTTGAAGGCGACTACGCCTTCGGCTGGCTGAGAACCGAAACCGGTGTGCACCGACTGGTGCGCAAGTCGCCGTTTGATTCTGGCAATCGCCGCCATACGTCCTTTTCGTCGGTTTTTGTGTCGCCTGAAATTGACGACACCATCGAAATCGACATCAACCCTGCGGACCTTCGCGTCGATACTTACCGAGCGAGTGGTGCAGGGGGGCAACACGTGAACAAAACGGATTCGGCCATCCGCATTACGCACGTGCCAACGGGTGTGGTGGTGCAGTGCCAAAGCGAGCGATCGCAGCATTCAAACCGCGATAAAGCCATGAAAATGTTGCGCGCTCGCATGTATGAGCAAGAAATGCTCAAACGCAATGCCGAGAAGCAAGCGCTGGAAGACAGCAAGTCGGATATCGGCTGGGGCAGCCAAATACGCAGCTACGTACTGGATGATTCCCGCATTAAAGATTTGCGCACCGGTGTGCAAAATAGTAATTGCCAGGCTGTGCTGGATGGCGATCTGGATATGTTTATTGAAGCGAGCCTTAAGGCTGGGCTGTAACCTGCAAAGTCGGGAGACTAAAAATGACAGATAATCACACACCCGATGCTGGGCATTCGGGCGATAGTAGCGCGCAAGACGAGAATAAACTCATTCTTGAGCGCCGCCAAAAACTTCAGGCTATTCGGGGGCGCGGCAATGCCTTCCCCAATCAGTTTCGGCGTACCCATACGGCGCTTCAATTACAAAGTGCCTATGGGGCGTTCAGTAAAGAGTCGCTCGAAACCGAGGCGCTGAGCGTTGCCGTTGCGGGGCGTATTATGGCCAAGCGCGGCCCTTTTATGGTGTTGCAGGATGCGACCGGCCGCATTCAAATTTATGCAGATAAAACGGCACAAGAGCTTATCAAAGCTCGCGATGGTCAGTGGGATATTGGTGATATTGTTGGCGTGTGCGGCGAGTTACATAAATCGGGCAAAGGTGATTTATATGTCAATTGCGCCCAAACTGAGCTGCAAACCAAAGCACTTCGCCCACTGCCTGACAAGTTTCATGGTTTGAGCGATCAGGAAATACGCTACCGCCAGCGCTATGTTGATTTAATCGTCAACCCGGATATTCGAAACGTTTTTACCCTGCGCAGCAAGACGATCGATTTCATTCGTCAATATTTAAACGGCCGCGATTTTATCGAGGTCGAGACCCCGATGTTGCACGTTATTCCGGGGGGTGCCTCGGCGCGGCCTTTTATTACACACCACAATGCGCTGGATATTGATATGTATTTGCGTATCGCCCCCGAGCTGTATTTAAAACGCTTAGTGGTGGGTGGTTTTGAGCGCGTTTATGAAATCAATCGCAATTTTCGCAATGAAGGGTTAAGTACACGCCATAACCCGGAATTCACCATGTTGGAATTTTATCAAGCCTATGCCGATTATCATGACTTGATGAATTTAACCGAGGATATGCTGCGTAAATTGGCTCAATCGCTGCTCGGTACTACGCAAGTGGTCTGTACCAAACCGGCTAAAGCGGGCGAAGCCGAAACAACCGTGACCTACGACTTTGGCCAGACCTTTGAGCGTTTAACCGTCGTGGATGCGATAGTGCGCTACAACCCCAGCGTTACCCGCGAGCAGCTCAATGATATGGTGAGTGCAGCCGCTGTGGCCGCGAGTTTGGGCATTAACGTTAAGCCGACCTGGGGGCTGGGCAAGCTACAGATCGAAATTTTTGAAGCGACCGCCGAGCATCGCTTGGAACAACCGACCTTTGTGACCGAATACCCCGCCGAGGTGTCACCGCTTGCGCGGCGTAACGATGACAATCCGTTTGTCACGGATCGATTTGAATTTTTTATTGGTGGCCGTGAAATCGCCAATGGGTTTTCAGAATTAAACGATGCGGAAGATCAAGCCGAACGTTTTCTAAAACAAGTCGCGGAAAAAGACGCCGGCGATGATGAAGCCATGCATTACGATGCCGATTTTGTGCGCGCACTGGAATATGGATTGCCACCCACCGCAGGCCAAGGTATTGGCATTGACCGATTGGTGATGTTGCTTACCAATTCGCCCTCTATTCGCGATGTGCTGCTTTTCCCGCACATGCGCCCTGAGTGATCAAAAGCCCAGCAGATGCTGGGCTTTTTTTTGATTCGAGCGAGTCAGTTAAATTGTGATAAGTTGGCTTTAACGATATTTTGAGTGTTTGTGTCAGTATGCGTAAAAAAGTCGAATTGGATCCGTCTTGGTATGGTCCCTTGCAGTCAGAATTTGATGCGCCTTATATGCAAGGATTGCGCGCCTATTTGTTGGGCGAAAAAAGCGCCGGAAAAACGATCTACCCGGAGGGGCAGCACATTTTTAATGCGCTAAATAGCACACCGTTACCGGCGGTAAAAGTTGTGATCATTGGGCAGGATCCTTACCATGGCCCAGGTCAGGCCCATGGCCTCTGTTTTTCGGTGAGGCCGGGCATGGCCATTCCGCCTTCTTTGCAGAATATTTATCAAGAATTAGCCACCGATATCGGTTTTACACCCCCGGTGCATGGTTGCTTGCAAGGCTGGGCACAGCAAGGGGTTTTGCTGTTAAACGCCACTTTGACGGTTGAGCAGGGCAAGGCCGGTTCTCACCAAGGGCGCGGTTGGGAGATGTTTACCGACGCGGTTATTGATTTAGTTAACCGCGAGGCGCCGACCTGTGTCTTTTTGCTTTGGGGCAGTTTTGCGCAAAAAAAAGCCGCGCGTGTTGATACGCAGCGGCATTGTGTTTTGTCAGCGCCGCATCCGTCACCTTTGTCGGCCTATCGCGGGTTTTTCGGGTGCCGACATTTTTCCAAAGCTAATGCATTTTTAATGTCGGTTGGGCGTTCGCCAATTGACTGGCAGCGCTTGTAATAGGGTAACGATTGTAATGCGAGCAATTGTCTTAATTGTCGCAATTGTCGCAATTGTCGCAATAGCGCAGTGGCCATTACCCTGCAAACGCGATTGCCCATTTAGGCGGATCTCGGCGGCTTGAGGTGGCGAAGCCGCCAGCCGAATGTCACCAAGCAGAAGCCGTAGACCACAAAACCGCCGAGGCTCAGTAAGCTAATCGCAAGTATTTTGGTGCTGGCCGATGCGGTGAGGAAGTCGGGGCAGAAGCCTAGCCCCAGCGCTAAAACGATGCCCATACAAGCCGACGCTGCCACGAGCCGGGCGCAGTCAATGGCCAGGGTTTTATCCCAGTTGAATTCGCCTCTGTCATAGAGCCCTTTGCCAAGAAGCCAGGCATTTAAGAGTGCGCTGGCGCTGGTGGCGAGCGCTAGACCGGCGTGGCCGATTTTCCAGCCGAAATGCAAAGGCACCACAAACATGAGATTTAACACCATATTCGCCACCATGGCGATGATGCCAATTTTGACCGGTGTTTTGGTGTCTTGCCGGGCGAAATAGGCGCTGGCGAGAATTTTAATGAGCATAAAAGGAATTAATCCCACGCTATAGGCTTGCAATGACCAGGTTGACATGCTGATGTCGTGCGCGGTGGTTTTGCCGTAATGAAAAAGCGCGAATAATAGGGGTTCGGCCAAGATGACGAGCGCTATGGTTGCGGGTATCGCGACCAATAACACCATGTTGAGCCCCCAGCGCAGCGTGCGGCGATAATCGTCAAATTGCCCTGTGGTTTGGCCGGAGGCAAACTGGCGCGACAGGCTGGGTAAAATCACCGTAGCGATGCCCACACCAAAAATACCGAGGGGTAATTCGGTTAATCGGTCCGAGTAGTAAAGCCAAGAGACGCTGCCGGTCGGTAAAAAGGAGGCGAGCACGGTATCTAATAACAAGTTAATTTGGCTGACCGATACGCCAAAAATGGCCGGGGCCATCAATAACAACACCTTTTTAACCAGCGGGTCTCGCCAATTGGGGCGGGGTCTTGGCAATAAACCGATTTTTGCGACAAAAGGCAATTGGAAGCCTAGTTGTAATAGGCCAGCAATTAAGACGCCGTAGGCGAGCGTCATGGCAGGTTCCGTGTTATAGGTGGCCGCCCAAGCCGCTGCGAGAATCAAGCAGATATTCAGGAGAACGGGTGTGAAGGCCGGAATGGTGAACTTATCAAAACTGTTTAGTATCGCACCCACAAAACCGGCCAGTGAAATCAATAACAAATAGGGAAAGGTCACGCGAATCAGGTCGCCCGTTAAAGCGAATTTTCCCGGGTTGCTGACATAAAATCCCGGCGCAAACAGCAGTGCCAAGAGCGGGGCGGCTATGACACACAGGCTGGTGACCGCGACGAGACTCAAGCCGAGACAGCCGGCAACGTGGTCGACAAAGTGTTTCAGCCGCGCCTCATTATTCGCCTCGGCACGCAGCTCCGACAACACGGGTACAAACGCCTGTGAAAAGGCACCTTCCGCAAACAATCGCCGTAAAAAATTGGGGATTTTAAACGCGACAAAAAACGCATCGGCCCCGGCGTCGGCGCCTAAAATGCGAGCCAGTATCACATCGCGAGCCAGCCCCATAAAACGGGATATTCCCGTCATGAGGCCGACCCAGAGGCTGGACCGGAGCAGCGAGGGCGATCGCGTGGGCGTTGGGGTGTTTGTCATGAAAGATCCAAAGCGGTGCGCTGGGACGTTCCAGACGGTAGCGCACGCGTTATTAGGGGGTTAGTGAATGGGCGTTGTGGGCTCGGGTTGGATCTCGGTATAGCCACCTTGGTCTGTTTCGACCAGCACACCTCTGATGCCTGCGGCCTCGGCTGCGGCGATATCGGTGGCTTGGTTGCCGATCATCAAGGAGCCTTCCCGCGTGATGTGATGCTCTTGCATCGCTTGCAGCAGCATGCCTGGCGCGGGTTTTCGGCAATGGCAGTCTTGGCGATAGGGCGGCTCGGCCTCCCGTGGGTGGTGAGGGCAATAGTACACAGCGGTAAGTGGGCAGCCTTCTACGATGAAACGATCTTTCATCCAGTCGCTCAAGGCTAAAAAATCGGCCTCGCTATAAAGCCCTCGGCCAATACCGGATTGGTTAGTCACCACGATTAACGCATAGCCCGCCTGGTGAAATCGACGGCAAAGATCAAATATGCCCTCCAGGTAGTGAAATTCATCGCGGCTATGAACAAAACCCAGGTCTTGGTTAATCACCCCGTCACGGTCCAAAAATAGGGCGCGTTTCGGGAGAGTGGGAGAGACGGTACTTGTCGCGGCGGCAGGGGTTGCCGCTGGCATTGCTACTGGCATTGCTACTGGGGTTGCTACTTGGGTTGATACTGGGGCGGATAAGACCGGATAGGTCATGGCATCAAATTGTGCAATCACTCGGTCGACGGCGATGCGCGCCATGAGGTCTTTACCGTGGGCGCGGGTACCCCAGGGTAGATGCTGAGCCTCTTGTCTGTACTCGTCCAAAATCGCGTTCTGGTAGACCGAGACAACCTGATCACGCCAGTGGTAGGGCCCGGTGCGTTCCGGATTGCTGTGTGCATAGAGCCCAAGCACCATTGTCCCTTGGCTATTGGCCATGTGTGCTGGCCCTGAATCCGGGGTTATGACGAGCGTTGCGCGCTTGAACAAAGCCAGCAAGGCTGTTAGCGCGGTTTTGCCAACCAGATTGATGACCGGAATGGCTGCGTCAGCTGGTTTGAGGGTGTTGAAGGCTTGGATAATCGCTTCTGCCATCTGCTTTTCCGCCTTGCTGGGGCCGCCAGACAATACCAGTGTGAAGCCCGCCTGAGCCGCGTGACACATGACCTCCGCGTAGCGCTCCGGCAGCCAGTTGCGCTCGGCTTTACTGGCGCTCGGCGACACCACCAACAGAGGCTGCTTTTCCGCCGTCTCGGTGTGAGCCTTCACCCGGTTTGGGTTCAAGAGTGCGTCAATCCGGGTGTCATCGTCTGGTCCATAGGGCAAAAGCCAACGAGGTTCCGCTTCTGCTCCCAGGGCACGGGCTTGCGCCATGAAGCTATCCACGACGTGAGGTCCCAATGGGTCTGGCGCAAATTCGTGCACCACCCAGCGATGGCCCTCTTTGGCCTGCTGTCGGGGTAAGCCGATTTTGCGCTTTGCCTTGAGGCAGAGTGTGACAAGATTGGCCCGGAAGGAGCGTTGCATAGACAGCAACACATCAAAGGTCTCGGGCAACTGGCGCCGTAGATCGCGATAGGCGCGCCAACCGCGTTTTTTATCAAACACCACCAGCCGGATGCCGGGTAGGTAGCGCAGTAATTCGGCTTCTACTCGCCCGACTACCCAGGTAATTTGACTCTCAGAGTAAGACGATTGAATGGCTTGCACAGCAGCCACTGCGTTACAGACATCGCCAATGGCAGAGAGACGAATAATACAAATCGATTGCACGGATCACCCAGCTGCACTCTCGTTGTACCAAACCCATCAGGGTGCAACGCCATCATGGCGCAACGAGAGTGCAGTGCTCAGTTAAAAATTGCGTTGATTTAAAAGCTATAGCTATAACCTGCAGCAACAAAATAACCGCTGGCGTCGTAAGTTATCGGGCCTATTTCGTCTGTATATTGGTTGTAACCAGTATCCACAAAGAGCTGCAATGACTTGCCAAGGGTATAGCGGGTGGAAAGGCTTGGGCTCAGGGTCAGCCGGGTGTCATCGGTTTGAGTATTGACACGGTAGTCAAATCGAAGCTTCGGGCTGAACTGCCAGTGCTTAATGCGCCCAATTCGCCAGTAAGCCTGGGCGGTTGTGCCGGTCGCGCGCGAGCTGTCGGTGAAGCGAAGGTTAAAAATGATGCTGTCACGCGGGTGTAAAAAGGCTTGTCGAGTGGTGGTGGCGCTGTAATAAAAATCCCAGTCTGTGCCCTCGATAGCGGGTTGCTCCGGTAAGCCAGGCAGCAGGCTGCCACGGGTGCCGCTGTAACGGCTGGCAAACCAATCAAAATCGATAACCCAGCGGTCACTCAATTTATGGTTTAAACCGAGGCTCGCGGTTTGATAGTCATAGAGGGTGCTGGCAACTAACTCATAGATTTCATCGAGAGTAAAGCGCGTAAATAATTGCTCAAAATACTCGGCGTACTGCCCGTTGGTCACGGTATGTTGTCCCGTTTGAATTTGCAGGGCTCCCGTTGAGATCAGAATCGGGTTGGCGCGGTAGTCGTAGCCGGCTGTCATGGCGGTTTTGTCGGTAAAGGCATAGCGGCTGTGCAGGGTCACGATATTGAGTTGATCAAAAAACACATCGTAATCGAGGGTGCCAAACAGGCTTTTGGATGCGTCGAAATAGCGCACTTCACCGCCTATGGCTTCGCGGTCTTTGACGTCTAAATAATCCTGGCGGATATAAAATCCGCTGAAATCCCAGCCGCCAAAAAGCGTACCCACATCGACGGAGGCGCCGTAAAACTGCTGATCCACATTGACGCTGTCGCGAAGTAAGTAGTGAACCGGGTAGCCCAATACCGTATTAACCGTCACGCTGGGCAAGGCTTCATAGGCCAGGTGAACGCCATCAAACCGGCCCATGACGCCGCCAGAGCCTCGCGTTTGGCGCCCGAGGCGTGTAAACAGGCCCCAGTCTTTAAAACGGGCTTCACCGAAGAGGCGCGTGGGGTTGACTACATCTTCATCCCCGTCGTATTCAAAATCTTTTTGATAGGTGCCGGACAGTTGAGCCCGCAGATCATAGTGCGCATTGCTGGCGCGTCCTTGCAGGTCGAGCTGGTTGTTGAGCGCGCTGCGCCCAACCCGCTCACCGAGGCTGGGTGTGGTGTAGGCGTCATAGAGGTAACTTTGGCTGAGCGTACCTTGCGCGAGGGTTTTGAATCGGTCAGGCGCGCCATTGGTACCCTCGGCCTTGCTGCGGGCGTCGGTCGGGTTTTGAGCGGCTGTTAAGAGCGCATTCAAGCGCTGGCGTACCCGTGGTGCGGAATCACTCTCGGGGTAGAGCGCGAGGTACTCTTGGTATTCCGCAATGGCCTGAGTGTTTTGGTTTAAATATTCACGGTTTAGGCCGATCAATTCCTTTGCCGGCGGTTTGATTGCGTTATTCCCTTGCTCGTAGATGCGCTGCAACAGCGGCACAGCACGGCGGTAATCCTTGTCTAGCATGGCGGTATTGACTCGATCAAGCGTCTCGTCCATAGCGCTGTCTAAGCCCTTTAAAGCGGTTACCAGGTTATCGGCTTTTTCGGTGCGTTTGGGTTCTGGGCCTTTGAATGCCGGCCTGTCGGTTTCGACATGAATGACCGTGGTGCGATTGTCGCGGCTATTTTTAACGCTGAATTTCACCTCGCGTGTAAAACGCAGTACGAGTTTTGGCTGGCTGCTGGTTAACTGCGTCATGCGCAGCTCTGCCAGCGGAACACCGAACGCTGAGTCCCATGCCAAAAGAGCTTCGTCTTTGTCGGTGGCGGTTTTATCCGTTGCGATACGTTGGCGTAACTGAATCGTCAATAACTTGCCGGACTTTTGTGGGCTATGACTTTCATAGCTCATGGGTTTGTCGTGGCTGATTTCAATTTCGTAACCCTTGGGGGTGTCCAGAACATTGACGGTATCCAAGGGTTGGGCCAAGACTGGGCTACTGACCAGTAAGCAGGCCAGTAGCGACCAAAGCGCGCGCTGCATAGGCCAAGGCTGGGCTCTTGATAAGGGCGCGGGTAAAGTAAAAATCATGGTGAGCGTTGTCCTCACAAAAAAGCGTTAACCCCTGCAGTGCCTGCAGAGGTGGGTTTTGTCGTTTTTACGGGTTGCAATCAATTTCTGGGAAGCCTACGGCTGGGTTGGGTTCATGACACCCGGCTGTACCGCACGATAGAGGCCCCGTAGGGAAGGGGTGGCAATTACTCTGGCCACGAATATTGGGAAAACGACCGCTGTGGCAAAAAACGCATTGATCTAAATTGAGGGCGCTGTGATCGACATTGAGCTTCGGCACGCCGCTGAAGGAAAGCGTGTTTTTATGGCAAGCGTCACAGTTGTTGTCCACATAGGTGTGCCAGGGATGTATCTGATTGGCGGTCATTTTGCCGAGTATGGGCAACCCGAACTGAGCGGTATCGTTATGACATAACAAGCAATCTTGCGTTATCGGAAAAATGCCATTCTCGTGATCAACGCGATCCACCGGTTTAAAGCCCTGCCCGGGGCGCAGTTGTGGTGAGTGGCACAGATCGCAGGTGTTGACCGAGGGGATATGGTTAACCGGCTTGCTAACACTCGACTGACCGCCCGGCGAGTGACAAAGCAGGCAATTGTTCGTCGGGATTTCCGCGTGGTCAACAAAGGGTACTTGCGACCAAGCACTGGGTCCAGGCAGGTGACAGGCCTCGCAGTTATCCGTTGTGGGGTTGAGGTGATCGGGTGTTTTGCGGCTGTCAGCCAAGCCTCCGGGACCATGGCAACTCACACAGCTACCGAAAACCTGGGTGTGATCCACCCGTGCGCTGGATACCATCCAGCTGCTGCTTTGGTGACAACTGTCGCACTCGGCACCGGGTCTGATCTCGATATGCTGGCCGGTAGGCGGTTTGCCTGTGGCCAAAGTGCCGTTATGGCAGCTGGCACAGGTGCCAATGACTTCGGCGTGATCGACGCGGTTAGGTGCGACGGACCAGTTTTGCGTGAGATGGCAGGATTCGCAGTTTTCGGTCGCTTGGATGTGATCCACCGGTTTTCCGAGTGCAATTTGTCCGTTGTGACAACTGACGCAGGTGCCAATGACTTCGGCGTGATCGACGCGGTTGGACGCGACTGACCAGTTTTGGGTGAGATGGCAGGCGACACACTGGTTAGTGGCCAGAATGTGATTGCTGGGTTTGCCGGTAGCCTGGGTACCGTTATGGCAGCTGACGCAATTATCGCCGACTTTATCGTGATTAAAAAAAGCGGATGCCCACTCCGCAGTCACGTGACAATCGGCGCAATTGGCGTCAACCGGTATGTGATTGGCCGGTTTACCTTCCGCATTAAACCCGTTGTGGCAGCTGTCGCAACGACCCAATACTTGGGTATGGTCAACCTTGGCGACATAAGACCACTCGGCCGTGGTATGGCAATCTTCACACACATCGGTACTTTGGATGTGGTGTGGTGGCTTGCCGGGCGAATTGACCACACCGCCTTCGCGGTGGCAATTAACACACTGGCTGGGCGTACCCTCAAAGACCCCGCGCGAGTGGCAGGCTTCGCACTCGATGCGAGCGTGCTGACCGTCGAGCGCAAAACCGGTGCTGAAGTGGTCAAAATCCTCACCCCAGGCTTTTGCCGCTTTGGCGGCATCCGGCGCTTGTGCCCAGCTGTTAAGGCTTGTCAATAACAAACATAAACAGGCGATTCGACCGAGGGGCCAGTGTAAAAGCGCGCTCAACATGGTTATTGCATCCTGATGATGTTAAAGGCTTCGGTGACATGACACTGCTCACAATCCCGGCCGAATCGTTTGTTGTGCTCGTCATCTTTCGCGTGACAAGTAATACAGGTGGCACTTTGCTGCACCTTGCCTTCGGTTGGAGTTTTGTGGCAGCTGGCGCAGGCGAGTGATTGGTGGGCGCCATCCAATTTAAAATCCGTTTGTTTGTTGTGATCAAACAGCCAAATGCCCCAATCGTTCGGGGTATGGCAAATTTCGCATTCGGTGCCCAACGTCTTTTTATGGTGGTCATCTTGGGCATGGCAGCTCACACACGCTTCGCTCGCATTTTGATACTCGTGGGTGGCATGGCAGCTATCGCAGGCGGTAACAGCATGCAGGCCAACCAGCGGGAAGCGGCTGAGATTGTGGTCAAATCGCACTTTGGCGTCAAAACCTTGGTCATTGTGGCATTGTTCACAGGCGTTGCCGAGTTGACCTTTGTGAACGTCCTCGTCTTTATGGCAGTCGACGCAGGCGGAGCTGATGGCTTTGGATTTATCACTGGCGTGGTGGCAGCTTTCGCAGGTTAAGTTTTCGTGTTTGCCACGCAAGGCAAAGTCGGTATCGATGTTGTGATCAAAGGTTTGCTTTTGCCAGCCATTGACGCTATGACAGCTTTCACATTCTTTGCCGTTAAGCCCAAAGTGCTTGTCGTCATTGGCGTGGCAACTGACGCAGCGCATGCTGGTTGGGGATTCATAGACCGGCTTGGTGTGGCACGCATTGCAATTGATTTTTTCGTGCTGCCCCTGCAATTTGAATTTCGTGTCTTTATTGTGATCAAAAGAGAGTTTTTTCCATTCTTCTTCTTTATGACATTTATCGCATTCGCGTCCATTGATGCCATTGTGCACATCATTGACGGCATGGCACGACACACAGGCTTGTGGAATGTCTTTAAATTTTTGATTGGGGTGGCAGGCAGCACAGGTGGTTTCCTGGTGTTTGCCCTGCAAGGGGAAATCGGTTTTGCTGTGGTCGAAGTCGTTTTTCTTCCACTCTTTGGGGGTGTGGCAGTCTTCACATTCTTTGCCGAAAGCGCCTTTGTGGGCGTCATGTTTTTCGTGGCAATCAAAGCACGCTTGCGGCGCCTCGCGGTGCTTTTTACCGGGCAGGTGACAGCTGCCGCAAGGTGCGGATTTGTGCTGACCTTCCAGTTTGTAGTCAGTTTGTGAGTGGTCAAAACCGCTTGGATCAAAATTGAGTAAATCCCCTTGCCGCCCTTGGTGTTCTTTGTGACAACTGCGGCAATTGAGCTGGCCATTGACCGCTTGTTTGCCATGAAAGCCCGCCATGTCTTTAATGTCTTGATCAATTTCTTCGTGGCAATCGCGGCAGAGCGCGGGGGCATCATCGCCGTGGCATTTATCGCATTGTTTTTCGTACTTGGCGTGCGTGTGGTGCAAGGGCCCTGGCATCAAGAGTTTTTTGACCGAAAAGGTACCGTCCGCAGCGGCGGCGTCAATTTCCTGGATGCGTTTTGATTCAGCGTGACTCAGGGCGCTGGTAAAGCACAGCAGTACAATAATTGCCCGGCACATAAAACGAAAAGACTTGTCAAAAAAAACATTCATCGCGACATCAATCAGGTCTGTGAGTTAGTAGGTATGTACGGCATAGACATGCGCTATGGCGGTTAGCACTAGCATAAAAAAAATCGGTACATGCAAAATATGCCACCATCCAAACAATCGCTCATAAAATGCCAGAGTCGCGATGCGTTTTATCGTTTGGATATAACTTTTAATGTGGCGTTTTGTGCTCAAATAATAGGCTTTGCGCTCTCGGCTCGTCATGCCCTGCAACTGATCTTTGCTTTGCGCCAAGGTTTTTAATTTGCCAACCAATCGGTGGTAACGCCAGCTGCTGGTAGTGCCGAGCACTATGGCATTGATCAGGTTGCCCCGTAACCCTCGGCGAGCCAGGACTTCCTTTTCATACGCATAGAGGTCGTTTAATAAAATGCTGTCGGGCAGGCCATCGCGATCGAGCTGCTCATGCATGGATTGCCGCTCTTTAAAGAGTTCTTGGATGGCCATTTTTTTGCCAAACAGGCTGTAGTGAATATGGCTGTAAATGAAGCGGCCAATTAACCCGCTTAACACCATCAATCCCATGGCTGTTAAGGTAATGTTGCTATTGATCGCGCCCAGGCTGAAGTTGCAGTGAAACAAAATCAACAAGGGCCCGACTATGCCGAGCGTCATGTGGATTTTGAACCAAGTCTTGGTGGAAAAGAGCAGTGGCAGGCGGCTGCGACGTTTTTTGAGCGGGTACATCAATAACAGCAGCATGCAGCTGGCGCCGAGAATGCCAAAACTGTAACCCAACCCCTCTTCGGCCGTGTAGAGGTACTCGTCTCGCCAGTTCCAGCCGAGCACCAATAAACCGATGACGGCGAGGGCAAAAGCCTTATTCCAGGTCACAAAACGAAAGGGCTTGCGTGTCAGTGAGGCGTGGTCAGACACGCCGGTTTGTGCGCTGCGGGTTGGTTGCGGTGTTCGAGTGGGCATCATTGGCTGCTTGATTGGCTACTGGAGAAAAACGCATCCACCAAGCTGCCTTTGGCGGGAGCAGGATGCGGTGACTTGGACGTGTGTGGGTTGACACCGCTAGGCGCTTTAGCGCTGGGGATGATTTCCTGCGTATAGCCGAGTGACCGGGCTTTGGCGGCAGCGGCTTGTGCTTCCTCAACCTGACCTAAATGAAAATAGGATCTGGCCAAGAGTGCCCAACCGTCGGCATTGTTTGGATCTGATTCGAGCCGCTTGCGCAAGCCACTCAGCAGATCTTCTATAGGGGGCGCTTGCGTATGGGGTGTGCTTGGGGTGTCTTCGGCCGCTTGGGTCGGTGCGGCAAATAGTGGCAAGCCGGTAAGACTTAGGCTGAGCAGCAACACATAACGACGCATGATGAAGGTACCTCGAGGTTTGTCTGTGCGGGACTATAGAGGATGACGGTGTTCATTATACGAATTGAACAAAGACCAAGTGCAACTAATTCGTTTAGATTGCCCGAATTGTTTGGCCTTGGCTGTGTGTCGATCCCTATGGGGAGTTTTGCGATCCTTTTTACAGTATAAGGGTTGGCGCCTGAATCATCCTGTATCCTTGCGGCTCTGGAAGGCGTTAATTCACGTCAAAAGTGTAATATTGATCACATTGTGCTGTCTGATCTTTTGTCGCCAACAGGCTTGCTGGCACACTAGCGGGGTGGCCGTGGACCGCAGCTGGCAGGCGCTATGCTTTCTGGACGGCTTCATGGACGACCTTTGTTGCTTGCGGTGCGGTGAATGGCAGCGCCGATTCATTGGCTAGGCGCTTAAGTGCGCTGGGAGCTTCCTCTTCACTACACTGTTTTTATTGGGTGCACTCAATGCCCAATTCGGTTTTCGGTTACTTTACGACTGAGTTACCTTACGACTGGCTTGTCTTACTACAGGTGGCTTGTCTTACTACAGGTGGCTTGCCTTACTACAGAGATGTAACGATTTATGACGCTCCTCGAATGGGTATTTTATGCGCTCCCAATGGTATTGATTTGGGGGCTCTACTGGTGGTTCCACAAGCGTAAACACCATAAAGCGCAGCGGCAGTTGCGCGAGACGCAGGAGTCGGGCATGACTGAGCCGGCCAGTCTGCACCCTGTGATCGACCCGAACAAATGTCTCGGTTGCGGTGCCTGTACTCGCGCCTGCCCTGAGGGCGATATCCTTGGGCTCATTCACGGTAAAGCCGAGCTGGTCGAGCCCGCAAACTGTATTGGTCACGGTGCTTGTAAAGCCTCGTGTCCGTTTGATGCGATTACCCTTGTCTTTGGCACGGCAACGCGCGGCATTGACTTGCCGGTATTGACGCCTGAGTTTGAAACCACCGCGCCCAATGTCTTTATTGCGGGCGAGCTGGGGGGTATGGGGTTGATTCGCAATGCCATTTCGCAGGGAGTGCAAGCGGTTGAAGCCATAGCCGCGCGAGTTGCCAACCCGCATTCGGCCGATTGGGATCTTGTGATTGTTGGTGCTGGCCCTGCGGGTATTGGCGCCGCCTTGGAGGCCAAAAAACGTGGGCTCAACTACAAGGTCATCGAGCAGGACTCGCTTGGCGGAACCGTCGCCCATTTTCCAAGGCGAAAATTGGTGATGACAGCCCCCGTTGAGCTACCCCTGTATGGCAAAGCCAATTTTAAAGAGACCTCAAAAGAGGAACTGCTGGAATTTTGGCAGGATGTGATGACCAAAACTCGGTTAAAAATCAGTTTTGGTGAGCGCCTGGAGGCGTCGACGGCGACAGCTGAGGGGTTTGAACTTGTCACGACTAAAGGCCGCTTTACCACGCGCTGTTTGTTGCTGTGTCTCGGTCGGCGCGGCACGCCGCGCAAACTGGGGGTCGCTGGTGAAGAGCAGAGCAAAGTGGTGTACAGCTTGACAGATCCGGCCCAATACCGGGGGCAGCGAGTATTGGTGGTTGGCGGTGGCGATAGTGCACTGGAGGCGGCGACCAGTCTCGCCGAAGAGCCGGGCACCCAAGTGACCTTGTCTTATCGCAGTGCTGCCTTTGGCCGCGCCAAAGTCAAAAACCGTAAAAAACTGGAGGCATTGCAGGCGTCGGGCGCTATTCAGGTCTTGATGGAGTCGGAGGTGTTGGCGATAGAACCGGATCTCATTCGTCTAAAGCACCGCGACCAGATGCTGAACTTGGCGAATGACGCTGTGATCGTCTGTGCGGGGGGCGTTTTGCCAACGCCCTTTTTGCAAAAAATCGGCATTCACATTACAACCAAATTTGGTGAGGTCTAAGCGTGAAAAGGGCGTGGGCAGCAAGGGCTACCTCTGGGGTGGTCACAAAAGGGGTATCCGTGTGCAGGCCATTTTGGCATCGCCGATTGTGCCTCGCGGCTGTGGCGATTGCCGGTATCGTCTACTCAGCGGTGGCGATGGCCAGTTTGGAAGAGGCTAAACGGGCCCTGCGTACCCGGCAGTATGCTCAAGCCGAGCAGCTTTTGAAGCCGCTCGCGACGGCCGGTGACCTGGAGGCCCAATATTTGTTGGCGTCGCTTTACAGCACGAATCAGGGGGTTGCTCGCGATTATGAGCAATATCGGTATTGGTTAACCCAAGCCGCTAATCAAGGGCATGCGCAGGCAGCGCTCAACCTGGGCGCGCTTTACGAAAGCGGAAAAGGCGGCAGTAAAGATGTACGTCTCGCCAAAGAATGGTATCAGCGCGCAGCCCAATTGGGCCTTGCCGCCGCCAGCCAGCGCCTAGAAACACTCGAATCAGCGCTGGATGACGGTGTTGTGGTTAGCACGGTTGAAGACCTGATGCGCTTGATTCGCCAAAATGATGCGCAGGGCTTAGAGGCTGCGCTGCAGTCAAGCGCCGGTCGTGCCCACGTTAATAGCTTGGATACCAGAGGCTATACCCCACTCACATTTGCGATTGAACGCGATCTCCCGCAGCTCCTGTCCCTGCTGCTGGCATCGGGAGCCAACCCGGATCAAGTGAATACTCTGGGCGACAGCCCCTTGGCGCTTGCCTTACAGTTGCGACGCCAAGCGAGCTGGGCGGCTTTGTTGAAGGCGGGGGCAGATGTTAACCGTCAGGATGCACTCGGTAATACGCCTTTGCACCTGGCGGCCTCTAAGGGGGATGCGCCGGCGATCAAGGCCCTTTTGGGAGCAGGCGCTCAACCCAATACCCTCAACAAGAAGGGCTTTACGCCCTTGGATGCGGCTCAAACGGTAAAAAATGGCGAGGTTATCGCCCTGCTGAAAACGGCGGGTGGCGCAGCGGGTGAGCTGTCGAACTTAACGGCCCCGCAAAATGAGCCGTCTGATGCCCTCATTTTGAAGAATTTGTCGCGGCAGGCTGAGGTGGGCGAAGCGGGCGACAATCCCTATAAAAATTGGCCACCGCTGAATATTGCCGCTTGGCGTGGACAAGCAGACGCTGTACGTTTGCTGCTAGCAAATCCTGCCACTAACGTTGATAGTCTGGATCCCGAGGGGTTTACCCCACTCCTGCGCGCGGCTTATCAAGGGCATGATGATGTGCTTGAGATGTTGCTTGTTGCAAAAGCAAACGTCGTACATCAAGTGCAAGATGGTCGCTACGCCTTACAGGTGGCCGCTCAGCGTGGCCATAACGCGGCTGTGCAGCGTTTGTTGAAAGCCGGTGCGCAAGAGCAGCCAACAAAAGGGCAGGAGCCCTTGTTAAACGCACTTGCGCGTACTGGTCAGCAGGAAATCGCGCTAACACTGTTGCCTGGGTTGACCGAAGTCGATGTCTCGTTTGAGTCTCGAACCCCGTTGCACCATGCTGCAGAGCGCGGGCATGATCGTCTCCTGAAGGCGCTTCTCTCGCGCAAAGCCACGGTCAACGCCACCGATAAGTTGCGTTATACCCCTTTGCATTTGGCGATTTTGCACGGGCACGAAGCGGCTGCGAAGCTGTTGCTGGCGGCGAAATCGTCTCTGCAGGCCGAGGATATCGAAGGCAATACCCCGCTTGCACTCGCCGCCTTTAAAGGCCGACATCAGTTGGTGCCGCTTTTGATCGTCACCGAGACACTTGAAAAAACCAACGCCAAAGGAAATACCCCATTGATGTTGGCGGCCCAGGCGGGGCATGAACCGGTGGTGACGCTCTTGCTGAATGCGGGGGCCAGTGTTGAAGCGCGCAATGGTGCCACCTTGACCCCATTGATGTTGGCGGCCCAGGCGGGCCATGTGCCGGTTGTGAAGGCGCTGCTGGCCAAGGGCGCCTCGCCGAAACGGCGCAATCGTGATGGGCACTCGGCGCTGGAACTTGCTAAGCGGGCCAAACAGCAGCAGGTCGCTGCCTTGTTGGAGCAACAGCAGCAAGGCATCTTCTAATTTCACCTGTGAGCGACGACACACCCAATGGATGACCGGATATGAGGGCAGCGATTATCGGTTTGGAGCAGTGGTTGCTGCGTCTCACACACCTGCGGGTGCTGATGGCGCTGGTGCTGCTGGGTTTTGGGCTCAGTCAGCACAGGCCTGATAGTTGGAACCGCTTGGTTGAACAGATCGAAACCCGGTTGTTTAGCTTTGTGGTGGAGTGGATGCCTCCGCCGGCGTCTCATGCGGCTTTGACGGTCATTCAGGTTCCCGATATTGCATTTGATGCCTGGCAATCGGATCCAACCGGTGACCCTGAATTGGCGGTGTTGCTCGGGTCACTTGCGAAGGCTCGCCTGGACACAGGCGATAAGATGCCGCCTGTAGGCGTGTGGATTGCTGATAGGCCTTTATCGGTGATTCAAACGGAAAGCCATAGACGAATGCAAGACTGGTTGAGCTCGCAGAGCCTGGCGCGCAGCCCGGTGCGTGATGAAGCGGCTGAGTTGGCGGCGCGGCGCGATCAAGCGCTGAGTAGTCTCGCTAGCCATGTGGTGATAGGCCTTAAAGGGGGGGTGTCGCCCGTTGCGGTCGAGCCCAAAAGTGTCTCTTTGCCGCTCCCCGTTTGGGCGAGTGCCTTCTTGGCCTGGCGTTCGGCTATCCGGGTGCGCGACTATCCTTTGCAGGCGACGGCCTCTGCCTTGGAATACCTTTCTGTCGCGGATGCAGCCTTGCAACAATCTCTTATCTACCGCCATCACTCTGCGAATTCCGTGGCTGGCCTTCGGGAGTCGGCGGCATTACGCGCTTGGCGCCTTGGGCATCTGTCCCACGATCATTTAGCGCCCTCTCGCGATAATCCAGCGCATCGTTTTTTGTCGCCCGTTACATGGCAACAAGGTGAGCCTTTGGCGGTGGGTGGTCGCGTGTTGAATCTCGGCTTGGATGGTCAGATTTTGCCGCTTTACACTGAGTTGACGGCCCTGCAGGCTCCGGCAACTCAAATGACACTCGCTGCCGCGCTGAAGCAAATAGCCGCCGCCAATACGCCGCCGGACTGGCTACACGGCTGGGTGCTCTGGGGGCGAGAAGGTGATCCGAGCCTCAAGGCCACCGCGCAACTGATTGCCGCGATTGAGGATACGGCTTATCTGACGCTGCCTGCCTGGGCGCCTTGGGTCAGCGGTGTTACATGGTTTTTGTGTGCGATCATCTTGCTGTGGGGGTTACCTCGCTTATCAATCGGGTGGATGCTGGTTGCCTTGGTTGCCTGGACCTTGATCTGGGTTCTGTGCCAAACCCTGTTGGCTGTCTGGTTTCACTATTGGCTTGGGTTGGCCGAAATCACCGCCATTTTGTGGGGCGGCTGTTTGTGGTGGGGGTTGGTGCGGGTTCGCCTGAATGCCTACCGCAATCTCGAACAGGGTTTGGCCTACTGGGCGTATGAAGCAGCTAAAGCACTTTATCACCTAGAGCGGTATCCGGAGTCTTTGGCGGCACTGAGACAAGTCCCCTTGACGGTCAATACCCTTAAAATTCACTACCGTTTGGCTGGCGCCTTGCTCGATAACCATTACACCGCAGAGGCCTTGTCGCTGTGGCGGCGGATATACAAAAAAGCGAAGGATTTTCGCGATGTGGAGGCCCAATTGCAGGCGGCAGAGCAAGCGGCCTTAATTCAGCAGCCACTGCAAAAAGCGCCGGATAACGACATAGTCTGTGTGCCACAGGCGCTTGAGCAGCTGGGTCGTTATCAGATTCAGGGTGTGCTGGGGCACGGTGATGCGGGTTTGGTCTATTTGGGCTTTGACCCGGTGATTGAGCGGCATGTGGCCTTGAAGGTACTCAATCTGGGCGCTTTGGCGCCTGTTGTTCAAGAGCGGGTTGCGCGCCAATTTAATGACCAGTTGCGCGCCATTACGCGACTGACTCACCCCAATATTGTTGCGCTCGTGGATCACGGTGAGCAGTTGCCCTGGTTCTTCATGGCATTTGAACGGGTTGATGCCAAACCTTTGGGGTATTATCTTGCGACGGCAGCGGAGCGCTTGTCGATTGCTGAGATTTACGGCATCGGATTGCGCGTCGCACAGGCGCTGGTTGCTGCGCATGCTCAGGGTATTGTTCATGGCGCTATCAAACCCAGCAATATTTTGTATGATCGCGCCTCCGGCCTCGTCAAGGTGACTGATTTTGGCTTGGCGCACTGGCTGGATGTGATGCAAACCGAGGCGGGTGAAGCCATTGGTAACCCGCGCTATATGGCGCCTGAGCAATTAGAGGGGCGCGGTCTGGTGCCGCAGACAGATTGTTTCAGTTTGGGCGCCGTTCTCTATGAGCTGCTGGCCGGTCAACCCGCTTTTGGTGCCGGTGTCTCGCCTCAGTCTTCGAGTCGTATTGAAGCGGCCGTCTTGTATCACGAACCGCTACCGATTCGCCAGCTGAACCCGGAGGTGCCGCCGGGCGCGGCGCGCATTGTTCAGCGAGCGCTCAAGAAAAAAACGGTTGAGCGTTATGCCCGGGTCAGTGATTTGGTGTTTACCCTGCAAGAGGCGTTACAGCGTGATTACCCGGAGGCGGCGGCGCGCTGGATCACGTGATGCTGTTGATCCGCTGCATTTAAATGCTGTTCAGTCTGACGAGGCTACACTGCGCGCCAGACGAGACGTTCTGATATTGAGTTTTTTGTATAGACAATTTGTGGTGGGTGCAGAATGCACAATTTTATAAGGCGATCGAGAACGCTTAATGGGTTTCGATGGGGCTGGTTGCCTGCCGCGCTCTTCTCTGGTGTGTCGTTGTATGGCAGGTTGTGGTGTGGTGTGGTGTGGTGTGGTGTGGTGTTGCTTGGCATGCTGACGGCCTGTTTGGCTTTGGCGGATATTGATAAAAGCCAGGCTGCCGATATCGCCCAGCGCACCTATGGTGGAAAATTATTCGGTAAAATCGAAATGGTTCGGCTCAGTGATGAGCGTGTTGTCTATGAAGTGCGATTGGATGACAAGGGTCATATGATTATTGTTCATGTCGATTTGCAGGGTAAAATTGTTAAGACTCAATAATAAAGTGTTTGTGGCGCTTAATGAATGCATGCCGCTGCTATGGCCTCGGCACCTCCTCGCAGCTGGGGTGTTGTAAAATGCATAATTTTATCGTGTGTGATGACAGCTTCTAAGGAGTATCTATGCGGCTTTTAGTGGTTGAAGACGAGGCGGCAATTCGCCAACAATTGGCGGAGTATTTAAGTTCGCAGGGGTTTGCTGTCGATGTCGCGGCAGATGGTCGCGAAGGTTTGTTTATGGCAACCGAATATGATTACGATCTTGCGATTGTCGATGTTGGTTTGCCGCAGTTAAATGGTATTGAGCTCATTTCCCGCGTTCGAAAAATCGGCAAGACCTATCCGATTCTCATTTTAACCGCACGCAGCAATTGGCAAGACAAAGTGCAGGGCTTGGAGGCGGGAGCGGACGATTATTTAGTGAAGCCATTCCATAACGAAGAGTTGCGCGCGCGCGCAAATGCGTTAATTCGACGGGCGTCAGGTCACGCCAAGCCGCAATTGGAATTGGGTGATTTGGTCATTGATACAGCGGCTAAACAAGTGTGGGTTAAAGGTCAGGCGGTTGAATTAACCAGTTACGAATATAATACCCTTGAGTATTTGGCGCTCCATGCGGGCCAAGCGATCTCGAAAACGGAATTAACCGAGCATTTATATCAGCAAGATTTTGAGCGCGATAGCAACGTCATCGAGGTATTTATTGGCCGCTTGCGCAAAAAGTTAGACCCAGATGGTCAGTTGAATATCATTACGACCCTGCGCGGCCAAGGATATCGCTTCAATGTGGATCGGGATGCCCGCCCGTAAATGCACGCACCCACCCCGAAGGCGGTTAGCGCCTCGGTAACAGCCACCCACCCTTGGTTGACTCGCCTGGCAACGGGGTCTTTGCGGATTCGACTCTTTTTGGCGTCATTGGTACTGCTGCCTATTTTATTGGGCTTTAGTGCGACAACGCTGGATTACGCATTTCGATTGAGTTTAGAAACGGCTGAACGGGATGCTCTACGCAGCCAAATTTATATGCTGTTAGGGGTTGCGGAGCCTGGCCATCGTTCATTGGAAATTCCACCTGTGTTGGCTGAGCCCCGTTTTGGTGAGTTGCAATCGGGTCTATATGCTTGGCTGGTTGATGGATTGAACCAGCTCGCCTGGCAGTCTCGCTCTGCCGATCTCATTCCGGTTGGTGTTTTGCCTGGGTTTCAGCATGCGTTTTCGGCAGGTTATCGGCATTTTGCGAAACAATCCTTCAATGGGGATGATTTTTTTGTCATGAGCTATGACACGGTGTGGCAAATTTCCGGTCGCGAGCAGTCCTACCGTTTTATTGTGGCGCATAGCCAGAAAGATTATAAAAAAGTGCTATCGGCTTACCGCGAGCGCTTGGTGTTGTGGGTGCTAGGTTTGGCGGGTCTCTTGATGGTTGTCCAGTCGTTAATTGCACACTGGGGGCTCAGCCCCTTGCGGCAATTGGCCCAAGATCTGGAATTGGTCGAGGCCGGCGCCAGCCAGGGATTAACTGGGCTTTACCCGGATGATATCCGCCCGGTGATTGATAATCTGAATAAAGTCCTGAAAACCGAATTGGCGCTGCGCGAGCGCTACCGAAATACCTTGAGCGATTTGGCGCACAGCCTAAAAACGCCCTTGGCGGTGGTGAGGGGGCAGTTGGCACAGCCTGAGCTGAAACCAGAGGCAGGGCTTCACCTCATCGATGACCAAATTAGCCGTATGGGGATGATTATTGATCATCAATTGAGGCGCGCATCAGCACAGGTCACCCAAAATGCAGCCAGGCGTCCCTTAGAGCTCTTACCCGTGTTGCAACGATTGGCTACGGCCTTGCAAAAAGTCTATGCATACAAAAGGATTGAGATTCAGATCTCAGTTCCCGAGTCATTGCAGCTGACGGCGGATGAAGCCGACTTGATGGAAGTGGCGGGAAATATTATGGAAAATGCCTGCAAATATGGCCTGGGTCGCGTTGCCATTTCCTCTCGCACTGAAGCATCGGAATGGGTATTGGAGATTGCTGACGATGGTCCTGGTGTGCCGGAATTATTGCGGCAGGCGATTTTAGAGCGAGGTGCCCGAGCGGATACGGCAACGTCTGGTCAGGGGATTGGTTTGGCTGTGGTGGTCGACATATTAAGCAGTTATGGTGGCGGCTTGACGATAGGAACTTCCACCTGGGGTGGGGCCTGTTTTCGGGTAACCCTCCCCCTTTCGTTAAAAAATTAATGCCACTCATGAAGACGCTTTGTTATCTCATAGCGGGTATGGCGCGGCAACAACTGTATGGTATTGATCGGCAAGGGCGAGTGGTAATGATTGTAAACAGTATTGATCGGTGGTGGGTGAGATTGCGATACCTGCGTTGGCTGCAATGTGTCGTTGCGTTAGGCATTTTTTGTTACGCGGCACTCTCCAGTCAGCCGCCTAGCCGCGAAGCGCCGCCCGCTTTCCTGCATTTTGCGGGCAATATTTTACTGTACATATCGGTTTGGTGTGCCCTGATTGACTCTGTCAAACGGGCTCGATGGGTTCTGCTGTTGACGATACCCTTTAGCCTCTGTGTCGAAGCGGCACAAGGTTTGACTCGTTCACGCTCGCCTAATATCGAGGATATGCTGGTCAACCTAGCGGGTCTGGTTTTGGGTTTGGCGATGGTAAAAATGGGTGCTTGTGTTTTACGTCTGCTGAGCGGCACGCGCCAGGGCAAGTCTTGCCCTGTGCGCGAATCGGCTTCTTAGCGCTCAAAGCTGGGTGTTATCGGCGCCATAAACGGCGCGCAGAATGCTGTCGGCGCCCCTTTCTAACAAACGTTCCGCTAGCTGGATACCCAAGGAGGCAGCATCTTTTCGGTCGCCTCGCAGCTCCTCAGCAATGACTTGGCTACCATCGGGATTGGCGACGAGTCCTCTTAACCAGAGTCTGCCAGTGTTTTCGAGCAGCGCGTAACAGGCGATGGGAACCTGACAGCCACCTTCCAGGCGGCAGTTGAGGGCGCGTTCGGCGATGACGCAGTCTGCGGTGTTTGCGTGGTTCAGGGTTTGAATCAGTGCCAAGGTCTCGGTGTCATTCACTCGGCACTCAATGCCTACTGCCCCTTGACCACCAGCGGGCAAGCTGATTTCCGGTTCAATGTAATTGGTAATGCGGTCAGCCATTTCCAAACGAATGAGCCCGGCTGCCGCGAGAATGATGCCGTCGTATTGGCCTGCATCCAGTTTAGCCAGGCGCGTATTGACGTTGCCGCGCAAAAATGCGACCTGAAGGTCGGGCCTTGCCGCCAACAGCTGGCTTTGCCGCCTGAGACTGGAGGTGCCTACAATACTCCCCGGCGGCAAGTCTGCCAGGTGGCTATAGCGATTGCTGACCCACGCATCGCGAGGATCCTCCCGCTCACAAATCACGGCAAGGCCTAAGCCGTCAGGAAACTCCATCGGAACATCTTTCATTGAGTGGACAGCTATGTCCGCTTCGTGGCTTAAGAGGGCTTGCTCCAACTCCTTAACGAACAAGCCTTTGCCGCCGACTTTGGCCAGAGGTACATCCAAAATCTTGTCACCTCGGCTCACCATGGGGACCAATTCGATTGAAAGTGCCGGAAAATGGTGAAGAAGACTCGATTTAACCCATTCGGCTTGCCAGAGCGCCAGGGGACTGGTACGCGTTGCGATTCGCAGAATACGAGATGACATGTTAGTGCCTTAAAAAAAGAGGCCATGATAACAAAGCTCGGCCCGCGTAAAGCGGGCCGATTTGCCAGGGTGAGACCTGTTTTGGATTGGCCTTGCCACAAAATGGCTGAGGCAGTGATCGGTGTTATACGTAATCGCGAAACAGTTTACGAAAGGTGCTGGGCGATAAACCAGTCCAGCGCTTGAACGCATTGGTAAAGCTGGTTCTATCAGAGAAGTCGAGGGCAATTGAGATGGCATCAATACTTTGGTGTTGCTTAATTAAATAGTCGATCGCGTAGTGAAAGCGGACTTGATCGCGAAGGTCGGCAAAACTGATATCTTGTTGCTGCAGCCGCCGTTGGAGAGTGCGTTTCGACAAGTTCAATTCTTCGGAGATATTGCCAATGCCGAGCGGGGAGAGGCCGATGCGTTTGCGCAGAGCATCTACAACCCGAGAGGGTATGCCGTAGACTTCTGGCAGCTTGGCTTGTTCAAGGTATTCGTCCAGCGTCTTTACAGAGCCCAGCGCAAAAACCGCTTGATCAGACAAATTGCGCTGGTGGTGCGATTTGTGAAGATCGTTCATGCAGGCGACTCCTTCTGCCAAGAGCTCTAGGGATTCAATGTCTGTGGCGCTAAGCCCCTGGGTAGAATAGGCTGAGGTGAAAAAAATCACCGCCAACACATCTCCTCGCGCACTGTGCACTGGCGCGCCGAGATAACTGTTGACTATCTGGCCGTTGTAGGTGCAAACAGGAACGGATTGGGGGGTAGGGATGGAGGTCGAGCTTTGCTGCATCTCTTCCGTTGCAAAAATGTCTGCAGCAAAGGTGCGCTCAATAGTCAGGTGCTGCCCCACGTAAAAGCTGGTGCCTCTATCGGCTGTGGCGAGAACCTCGGCAACATGCTCTGAGAGTTGTCGTAACAGTAGGCCATGCTCCATAGCAAACATGCTGCAACCGAGGTTCAAGTAGTGCGTCATACCACTGGTTTTTTCATCGCTGTAGTTGGAGCGAATGAGGACTTTGAACAGGGCTTTTAAACGCGACTCCGGTGAGCTAGAGGCGTTTTGGGGTATCTCAAGATTTAACCGAGGGGACGGTGTTGGGAGGCTAAGAGCATGTGCATGAAGTTTCACATCAATCACCACTAAGAGTAGGTTGCATTCTATTTTGTTAATACTAAAGAATGATTTTGGCGTGCCGAATTATGCGCCAACTGGCGTGACATACAGGGAGTTTTTTGCGCCACTTCAGGCGTTTTGCCGCCAAAAATTTGGACGATCACTCACCATCATTGGGTTAACGCGTTATTAAAAGCCGCTAAGCATTGATTTTTAATAAGCTTTTATGCATTTCTGTAAGTTCCGGAGTCAATAAACCCCTCACCAACAGAGTAGCGCCAATCTAATCAAATATGCGCCAAATGGCAAAATATTTTTAATACAAATGTTTTAGTTTTTGAGGTCGTGCAATCCTTTGCAGACTTTGTTTGTGAAGGCCAGACGCTTGAATAAGCGGGTTGCGTGAGCCTGAGTGGGCAAGGCGTGTGAGTATTTTTCCGGTCGGTGATCAGCTATTGGTATGAGTCGCCGCTCATCAACTGCAGGACGTCCACATGGTGGCTGGCAGTCTTGACTTTGGTCAGACTGTGCCGAACCACCCCTTGGGGATCGATCAAAAAGCTCGAGCGCAAGATGCCATCATAGGTCTTTCCCATGAACTGTTTAGTGCCGAAAGCGCCGTAGGCCTTGGCGACTGAGCAGTCGGGGTCGCTGAGCAAGGTGAAATTCAGGGATTCTTTTTGCTCAAACTTTTTAAGTCGCTCAGGCAAATCAGGGCTAACACCCACCACCTGAATGCCAAGGGATAGAAATTGCGTTAAGTTGTCGCGCAGGCCACAAGCTTGTGTGGTACAGCCGGGCGTCATGGCTTTCGGGTAAAAATACAGCAGAACCCACTGGCCCCTCAGGCTAGTGAGTTCGACAGTTTGGTTGTTTTGGTTGAGCAGTAAAAAGTTAGGGGCTTGCGTGTTCTGACCAATGTGAGTCATGACCTGTCTCCGAAATGCAAAGAGGTGTCGCCGAGATACTCTCTTGAGGGCGAAAAACGAAAAAGCCGCTGGAAGCGGCTCATTCTAGGGGGCGGCAGTGGATGGGGCTTAAGCCGGCAGTAACGATTTCACCGCGTTGCGCTCTTCTTTGAGCTCGTCTTCGGTCAGGCGCATGCGGGCTTGCGAGAATTCATTTGTGGCCAGTCCTTGAACGATTTCCCAGTTGCCACCTTGGCAGCGGCAAGGAAATGAGTAAATCAGCCCCTCTTCAATACCGTAACTGCCATCAGAGTAGACGCCCATGCTGACCCAGTCGTTTTGGGCAGTGCCGAGTGCCCAGTCACGCATATGAAAAATCGCCGCGTTGGCCGCCGAGGCGGCGCTAGAGGCCCCGCGTGCTTTGATGATGGCCGCCCCACGTTGCTGTACCTCGGGAATAAAGGTGTCGATGTACCAACCTGTATCAATTTTGGGCAATGCTGGCGACCCAGCCGCGAGCGTGTGGTGCAGGTCTGGGTACTGTGTGGAGGAGTGATTACCCCAGATGGTCACTCGGCTGATGTCGTTGATGCTGATGCCGAGCTTCTGACCCAGTTGGCTCTGGGCGCGATTGTGATCCAAGCGCGTCATGGCCGTGAATTGTCTTGGGTCTATGCTGGGTGCATTGCGCTGTGCAATCAAGGCATTGGTGTTAGCCGGGTTGCCGACGACCAGCACTTTAATGGCGCGCGACGCATAATCGTTAATCGCTTTGCCTTGAACCGAAAAGATGGCGGCATTGGCTTCGAGTAAATCTTTGCGCTCCATGCCGGGGCCTCTTGGGCGCGCACCCACTAATAGGGCGTAATCGGCATCTTTGAAGGCCAAAGCCGGATCGTCTGTGGTGACTATGCCTGCGAGTAGGGGGAAGGCGCAGTCGTCAAGCTCCATGGCGACACCTTTAAGCGCCCCGAGTGCGGGTGTGATTTCCAGCATTTGCAAAATCACGGGTTGATCTTTGCCTAGCATGTCGCCAGCAGCAATTCTAAACAGCAGCGAATAACTGATTTGGCCAGCTGCGCCGGTGACGGTGACTCGTACAGGTGCTTTCACGGTTCTTCTCCAATGGGTCCAATGGGGACGAATAAAGGCAGCCAAGGCGGCTAACCAAGTCCTTCATTATATCGGCTCATGACGGCTTGCACAGCACTCGGCGCGCCAATTGAAATCCTGCTAGGATTGAGGGGTGCTGCTTGTGTGTCCTGAAGGCCGGTTTTGTCCTAGTCTCCTGGCGCTGAGGCGCGCAAGGGTGGTATCACCACGTCGAACAGTCGATAGGATCAGATTGGCTGATTCTCTATCAAAGGAGTTTGTTATGCCCAGCGCCCTCAGCCATTCGTATGGTGCGGTTTTTTGGCAGGTATTTTTGGGGCACAGCTCGCCCTGGTATAAAAAAACCATATTAGCTTTTCTCCTGATTAATCCGATTGTCTATTGGGTAAACCCCTATGTTGCGGGGTGGCTATTAGTTGTAGAGTTTATTTTTACCCTCTCGATGGCGCTCAAGTGTTACCCCCTTCAACCGGGAGGCTTGTTGGCGCTGGAAGCTGTCCTTCTGGGGTTAACAAACACGGAGAGTGTTTATAAAGAAGTCTCGGCAAATTTTCCGGTCATTCTGTTGTTGATATTTATGGTGGCTGGCATTTATTTTATGAAGGATTTGCTGTTGTTTGTCTTCACGAAAATTTTGCTCTCAGTGCGTTCCAAAACGGCGCTGTCCCTAATCTTTTGTTTGCTATCAGCCGGGTTGTCAGCGTTTTTGGATGCGCTGACCGTGACAGCTGTTTTAATCAATATCGCCATCGGTTTTTATGCTGTGTATCACCGAGTTGCCTCGGGCTTCAAAACTGACTATGCCCACAATCATCAAAATGACGAAGCGATTCGCGACTTGCACCGCGCAGATCTGGATCAATTTCGCGCGTTTTTGCGCAGTCTTATCATGCATGGTGCTGTAGGTACTGCTTTGGGTGGTGTCTGCACCCTGGTTGGGGAGCCGCAGAATATTGTGATTGGGCAACGTTTGGGTTGGGACTTCGCGGATTTTTTTATCAATATGGCGCCTGTGTCCCTGCCGGCTTTATTGGCCGGAGTCTCGACCTGTTGGCTGCTCGAAAAAACCCGGTTATTTGGTTATGGCACGCCACTGCCTGAGTCGGTTCGCGACATTATTGTTGCCTTCGAGCGAGAAAAGGCGACCCAGTTGAGTGATCAGGACAAGTTGAAGTTATGCATACAGGCGATGGGTGTGGTTGTGCTGGTATTGAGCTTGGCCTTCCATGTGGCAGAGGTGGGTTTAATTGGCTTATTAATTATTGTCTTGATGACAGCTTTTACCGGGGTAACCGAAGAGCACCAAATTGGGCGGGCTTTTGTGGAGTCACTGCCTTTTGCGGCTTTGCTGGTTGTCTTTTTTGTGATTGTTGCGGTTATTCATGATCAACATCTCTTCAGGCCCATTTTAGTGGCCGTTTTGGCGTTGGAAGATTCTGTTGAGGTGCCCGTACTATTTCTGGTCAATGGTGCCTTATCCATGATTAGCGATAATGTGTTTGTCGCGACTGTCTATATTACCGAAGTCGAAGAATCTTTTCGTCGTGGTGATATTAGCCGCGAGCATTTTGAGCAATTAGCGATAGCCATTAATACAGGAACAAATTTGCCGAGTGTCGCGACACCCAATGGTCAAGCGGCTTTTTTATTTTTGCTCACCTCGGCATTGGCGCCTTTGATTCGCTTATCGTATGTGCGAATGGTGTGGATGGCCCTGCCTTATACACTGGTTTTGACCGCAGTTGGCGTGACAATGGTTGCAGTAATGGCCAGGTGACGGAAATGCCACAGTCATGGATGCTGTGCCGCACCGGGAGTGGGCGGCAGATAAACGGCTTGGATTATCGTAGCGAGCAGCTTAAATCGGCGCAGGGATTTTGAAAAAAGGCCTCTATGGCGTTGCGCTCCCACATGGCGTCTTGGTAGCCCAACTCCAGTAATTCGTTGCAATAGTGGTGTGAAAAAAGTAAGTAGCTCGCAATGGAGACACCACCACCACTGGCTGTCGCACCGACCATCCGCATAAAAAAACGCAGACTTTTGGGGAGGTCGCGCACGCAGCGCCCAGCAATTTTGTCTAGCGGTTTGGATGGGGATATGACGAGGGTATCCACTTGTCGTAAACCGGTTAGCCTTTCAGTTTTTGTGTGATGGGCCGCGGCCAATAAGGTGTTGGTTCGCTCAAGATGTTCGATATCACCTTCCAGTGTGTCGATAAAAGCGCTGTTAAACATTTGGCCCATAATCTGTGCAATGGAAGGGGGTTTTTGCAGGCCGTGTTTAGGCGTTCCCCAGTGTTTTTTCAAGCGATTATGGCTAACGCCAATCACAAAAATGCGATCAGCACCCAGGTGTAAAGCGGGGCTGATGGGCGCTAACTGACGCATGGCGCCATCGCCAAAAAATTCGGTGTTTAGCGCGACGGCGGGGAATACAGCGGGTATGGCAGAGGAAGCCAGCAAGTGGTCCACTGTTAATCGCGTGGGCGTGCCGACGCGTCTGGCGCGTCGCCAGCCACGTAGGCTGGGGTTTCCTTGAAAGAAGCTTACTGATTCCCCTGAGCTGTATCCTAGCGCCGTGACACTGACGGCCTCTAAAGCGCCTGATGCAATCCGCTCATCGAGGTGATGAAAGGGAATAACGCGTGCTAACAGTTCGCCGAGTGGGCTGTTGTCCAGCAAACCGATGGCCCTGCCGCTGTTCGAACCTTTATAAATCAGCGAGCCCAGCACGCGAGCTAGCCCTGTCGATAAGTCCCCCCAGCCGGTTTTATAAACCTGATCGATCTCCAATTGCCGCCAAGTGGCCGCCAAACCGTGCGCTGCCAGATGAAAATTGCCTGGGTGAGCGGCAATGGCGAGCGCATTGATGGCACCTGCCGAGGTGCCACATATGATGGGGAAAGGGTTGTCCAAGCAGGGCAATATATCCGCCAAGGCCAAGAGGACACCGGCTTGGTAAGCCGCTCGCGCACCGCCGCCCGAGAGAATGAGCGCGTTGGTCGCCATAATGTGACTCCGTAACGATTGGGTTCAGCGAACATCAGATGGCGTCGCTCAGCACCACCTTATTGAGTATGGCTTCTCTCACGGCGGCTGCTTAAAAACAAGTCGTCATCAAAAGGGGATGTCATCATCGAAGCTATCGAGCGGTGGCGCGGGTTGTTGATTCGGCTTGCTCTGAACCGGTGGTGAAGAGTAAGAACCGCGCCCGGGGTTGCTCATGCCATAGCCTGATGAAGTGTCGGCCGAGGGGGTGCTGGAGCCGTACTGCGGTGCACCGTTTGGTCCATCATGCCGTGCTCCCGCATAGTCACTGCGCGGGACGCCTGATGATTCGCCGCGCCCGCCGAGCATCTGCAATTCCGCCGCAACGATTTCCGTGGTATAGCGCTCCTGACCTTGCTGGTCTTGCCATTTTCGGGTTCTGAGCGAACCTTCAACATACACTTGGCTGCCTTTTCGAAGGTATTCAGCGGCAATTTCAGCGAGCCGGTTGAAAAATACCACCCGGTGCCACTCGGTTCTGTCTTGTTTTTGGCCGCTTTGTTTATCGGTCCAGCTGTCTGTTGTTGCGATGCTGATGTTGGTAATGGCGCCACCTGCTTGGGTGTAGCGCACCTCTGGGTCTTGCCCCAGGTTGCCGACGAGAATGACTTTATTGATGCCTTTGGCCACGGGAAACCTCGCGTAATCCACAGTGTTCGTTATTGCTGAGTGCCTGATCTAGTGTGTCTTGCTGACGTCGAGTAGATAGGAGTCCAATTGAGCCTGGTCAAAATGATCATTGACTTTTAAGAAAAGACGCTGCTGTTCTTCAACCCAGGCACACTCTACCACGCCAGCGACCTTTGCCATAAGCGGTTGACAGTCTAGAGGAGCTGCCTGGTGAACGCTGAGCGACTTGAGATAGGCTGGGGGCTGCATAAAACACGCGATGATAGCCCAGAGCCCACAGGCCAGCGCACACAACCAGAAAATCGCATCGAGATTCTGATATTGCGCGATATAGCCGCCAAGCACCCCGCCCAATGAGGCCCCTAAGAATTGACAGGTCGAGTAGACGCCCATCGCCGTGCCTTTGCCGCCCGCTGGTGCCTGCTTGCTGAGCCAAGAGGGCAAGGTGGCCTCCAGTAGGTTAAATGCGGTAAAAAAACACAGGAGCGACAGTAGCCATAACGAGGATACCGTCTGGGTGACGAGCGCTATGAGGCTGAGCGCCAGGGCGACAATGGCGCCGATAATCACGCTTTTTGCTTTGCGTTTGCGCTCGGCGATAAACATAAAGGGCATCATGGCGATGAAAGCCAGCAGCATCACCGGTAGATAAAAGTGCCAATGCTCATCGCTCGCTTTGCCAGCCGCATCCAGCTGCAGCGGTACGCCAACAAAGGTTGCCGTTAGCACCAAGTGCAATATCAATATGCCGACATTGAGGCGGAGCAATGTGGGGTTGAGTAAGGATTGGCCTAATAATCGTGGCACGGCCAAGCCTTCGCTACTGACGGGTGTTGAGAGTGGAATAGGGGCTGGGATGGCGCGCCATAAAATGACAAGACCAATCATAGCCAGCCCAGCCGTTACCCAGAAAATGCTGGCAAGCCCTCCCCAGGCCGCTAGCATGGGGCCACTGAAGAGGGCTACCGCAAATGACAAACCAATGGAAGCGCCGATCATAGCCATGGCGCGCGTTCGGTTTTGCTCGCTGGTCAGGTCGCCAACCAGGGCCAAAATGGCGCCGCTGACAGCTCCTGCCCCCTGAAGTGCGCGCCCTATCATCAGGCCCCAGACGCTGTCGGACATTGCGGCGACCAGGCTACCCACTGCAAACACAACAAAGCCCAAAGCGATAACCGTTTTACGGCCCCAAAAATCCGACAGTAACCCGAGTGGAATCTGAAACAAGGCTTGAGTCAGTCCATAAAGACCCAGCGCCATGCCCAGTAAAAAAGGTGTTTGGTCAATATAGTCGCGCCCATAAATCATCATGACGGGGAAGACCATAAAGAGGCCAAGCATCCTGAACACATAAAGTGATGCCAAAGATGCAACAATGCGCATTTCCGAAACTGCTGCCACGATAGACCCTCAAGGGACTCAATATCCCTCATCTGTAAAAAAGGGCTGGATTCTATCAGTCATCCTTTTTTGTACAAACACTTCTCGCGTGGGGGGGGCGGTTGCGGGTGTCTTTTGGGTGTGCTCGATCGCACCCCGGTTGCAGTCAACGACGGTGTCTCAAACTGTGCGCCAGGTGTGACTTCCCGGCAAGTGTGTAGTCTGGTTACACCTAGGGGTTTCAGTTACAATGGCGCAACTTTGGTCAGGCCACACCAGAATGGCTGCCAACTCCTCCTAAAGAACAAGGCAATCAACGTGATTACAAACAAAAGCGGCGCAAGTGAGGCGCTTATTAGGAGTCAGCCGGGCAGCTCGGTGGAGCTGCAGGACGAGGTTCCTACCAAGGTGACTAACCCGTCGGGCGCACATCCCCTGGCCGAGGCTCCCTCGGTAGAGCATCCTTCGGTAGCGGAAGCCGCGACCTCGGCGTCTAACCAAGTGGCCGCGCTGGATGAAGTGGATGCGCTGGATGAAGTGGAAGGGATCACACTCTTTAGTGTGGCCAACAATCTGCAAACCAGTTTGCTCTCGACCCTGATTGCGCAGCAAACCAAGCTGCCCTGTGTTGTCGAAGCCGACTACACGCGCCGTATTACCCATATCAGTCTTGCTGTGGTGGATTGCCAGGGGCGCTCTCGTAATGCATTGCGCAAGCTGGTCGAAAATTTACAAAACCATCCCAGTGAGTTGCGCGTCGTTTTGCTGAATGCCTGTGCCGAAGGGGAGCAAGAAGAGTTGCTGGATTGGCCCTGTATCGTGGGCGTGTTTTTTGATGATACGGATCAAGCGCAATTGACGCGGGGGCTCCAATGTTTGTTGGGCGGAGAGTATTGGGTTCCGCGCCGGTTGCTGCATGACTTTTTGCAAAAAAATCGGCGAGCGCCCAGCCCGCGTAAGCTGGATATCAAACTCACCAAGCGTGAACGCCAAATTTTGAAATTAATCAAAAATGGCGCCACCAACTCGGATATTGCAAATGCACTTGAAGTGACCGAACATACCGTAAAGAGTCATCTTTATAATGTGTACAAAAAAATTGGTGTCCGCAATCGATTGGAAGCCAATAATTGGGTAAGAGATATGGATAGCCTCTAGAGAGAGTTATCTGTTCGGGGCGCTTAGGCGCCTTTTTTTATTGCTCCGGGCTCTAATGCCCCTGAGTACTTAGACGTTTAGTGCTTAGGTATTTAGTACTTAGGCGTTTAGTGCTTAGGTGTTTAGTACTTAGGCGTTTAGTACTTAGGCGTTTTGCACTGAGGTGCTGCTATGGATTCCATTCGTATTCAGGGTGCGCGCACCCACAATCTCAAAAATATTAATTTGACTTTGCCGCGCGACAAATTAATCGTAATTACGGGCTTGTCGGGATCCGGTAAGTCGTCTTTGGCGTTTGATACGCTCTATGCGGAAGGCCAGCGACGCTATGTCGAATCCTTATCGACCTATGCCCGCCAGTTTTTATCGATGATGGATAAGCCGGAAGTCGACCATATTGAGGGCTTGAGTCCGGCTATTTCTATTGAACAAAAATCCACCTCGCACAATCCGCGCTCGACGGTTGGCACCATTACCGAAATTTACGACTACCTGCGCTTGCTGTATGCCAGAGTAGGGGAGGCGCGCTGCCCTGAACACCATGTGCCGCTGGCGGCTCAAACGGTATCGGAAATGGTCGATCAGGTGTTGGCTATGCCGGAGGACACAAAATTAATGCTGTTGGCGCCGGTTGTCCGCGAGCGCAAGGGCGAGCATCAACAGATTATTCAGGGTTTGATTCGAGACGGGTTTGTGCGCGCACGCATTAACGGTGTTGTGGTAGACCTCGATGAGGCCCCTGTACTGGATAAGCGTAAAAAACACAGTATTGATGTCGTCGTAGACCGCTTTAAAGTCAAGCCGGATATTAAACAGCGGCTTGCAGAGAGTTTTGAAACGGCACTTCGATTAGCCGATAGTGTTGCATTTGTTGCCAGTTTAGATGATGACAGTATCTATCAGGTTTTTTCAGCAAAACATGCCTGCCCGCATTGCGATTATTCGATCGCCGCCATTGAACCTCGCTTATTTTCATTTAATAACCCGGCAGGCGCTTGCCCTACCTGCGATGGTTTAGGGATTAAACAATATTTTTCTGAAGAGCGCGTGGTGTCGTCGCCGTCGCTATCGCTCGCGGAGGGGGCGATTGCCGGTTGGGATAGGCGCAATTTTTATTATTTTCAAATGCTGGCATCGCTGGCGGAGCATTGCGGCTTTGATGTGGATACGCCTTGGCAAAAATTGCCTGCAAAACATAAGCAGGTTGTTCTTTATGGTACGGGTGATGAATCGGTTCTCTTTCGTTATGTGAATGAGCGCGGTGACGTGTATCAGCGTAGTCATGCGTTTGAAGGGGTTATCCCGAATTTTGAGCGTCGCTATCGTGATACGGAATCGCAAAGTGTGCGCGAAGATTTGGCGCATTATTTATCCAGCCAGCCATGCCCCAGTTGCCATGGCGCCCGTTTGCGATTAGAAGCGCGGCATGTTTTTGTGGATAACCGCGACCTGCCGAGCTTAACCCAAATGCCGATTGGTGAGGCGCTTGCATATTTTTCCCGATTAGCGTTTAAAGGCGCCAAAGCCAAAATTGCGGATAAAGTGTTAAAGGAAATACGCGATCGGTTCCAGTTTTTAGTGGACGTCGGATTAAATTATTTAACCTTGAGCCGCAGTGCTGACACCTTGTCAGGCGGTGAGGCCCAGCGAATTCGTTTGGCGAGCCAAATTGGTGCTGGGCTTGTGGGCGTCATGTATATTCTGGACGAGCCCTCGATTGGACTCCATCAGCGCGATAATGATCGACTGCTGCGCACCCTCACGCACCTGCGCGATTTAGGTAATACCGTGATAGTGGTTGAGCATGATGAAGACGCGATTCGCCAGGCGGATTATATCGTCGACATAGGCCCCGGAGCCGGAGTCCACGGTGGCGAAATTGTGGCTGAAGGTACCTTAAGCCAGATTATGCGCGCCAAAAAATCCTTGACCGGGGCCTATTTATCCGGGCAAAAATCGATTGCCGTTCCCAGTGTTCGCACCCCGGTCAAACAGGATCAGTTTCTGGTTATTGAAGGCGCGAGTGGCCACAACTTGAAGCAGGTCACTGCTAAAATTCCAGTCGGTTTAATGACGTGTATTACGGGTGTGTCTGGGTCAGGTAAGTCGACGTTAATTAATAGTACGCTTTATCCGGTGGCCGCAACGCGTTTAAATGGTGCCACCACACTGCAAGCAGCTGCACATAAAACCATTACGGGTTTAGAGTTTTTTGACAAGTGTGTGGACATTGACCAAAGCCCTATTGGCCGCACGCCGCGATCAAACCCCGCCACCTATACCGGTATTTTCACCCCCATTCGCGAATTGTTTGCCGGCACTCAAGAGGCGCGAGCGCGCGGCTACAAAGCGGGTCGTTTTAGCTTCAATGTTAAAGGTGGCCGCTGCGAGGCGTGTCAAGGCGATGGTGTCGTAAAAGTAGAGATGCACTTTTTACCCGATGTCTATGTCCAATGTGATCAATGCCACGGGCAGCGCTACAATCGCGAAACCTTGGGGGTTCATTACAAAGGAAAAAATATTCATCAAGTGCTTGATATGACGATTGAAGACGCAGCGGTTTTTTTTGATGCCGTGCCATCCATCCATAAAAAGCTGCAAACATTGATGGATGTAGGGTTGGGATATATTCGGCTTGGGCAATCGGCAACCACTTTGTCGGGGGGCGAGGCGCAGCGCGTCAAGCTGGCGCGCGAGCTGTCAAAGCGTGATACGGGTCAAACTTTGTATATTTTGGATGAACCCACAACCGGATTGCATTTTCACGATATTGCGCAATTATTGGCAGTGCTTCACCGCTTGCGCGACCATGGAAACACCGTTGTTGTGATAGAACATAATTTAGATGTGATTAAAACCGCAGATTGGATCATCGATTTAGGGCCGGAGGGCGGCAGTGGGGGTGGCGATATCATTGCTGAGGGCACTCCAGAGCAGCTTTGTACAAAGTCCCTGTCCCACACTGGGCGTTTTTTGAAGCCGCTCTTGGCCAAAACGGGCTTATCCAAAACGGCTAAAAGTTAAGCCTGTGTTAATTTTCTGAGCCGTAATCTGGCAGCAAGCGAGACATAGGGTCTTGCATCAACTAAGCACTGTGTCGCTGAGGAGCGAATCATGAATAAGCAAATGATCATGGGTATTTTGGTGGGGGGCGCTATTGCGACGGCGGGAGGGGCTATTGCCTTGCGCGATACCAGTCCTAAAGAGGCCACGATTGTATCGGTGACACCTATCACCAAAGGGATGGAGCAGCAGTACATTACGGTCGGCAGCGTACAACAGCGTATTGATCCCTCCGCCCCGACTTTAGCCACTGTGGTGGCGGCTGAACCCATAGTACAGGCCGGTCAAGCGCGCCAAGTCTGTGAAAACCAGGTTGTTACCCATCAGGCTGAGCCGACCGATTCCAATCAAATTGCGGGTACTGCGGCGGGTGCCGTGATTGGCGGTGTGCTGGGTAATCAAGTGGGTGATGGCAATGGCCGCAAAGCGGCTACCGCAATCGGTGCGATTGCCGGTGGCATCATTGGCAAAAAAGTTCAAGCCAATCGCCAGCAACAGCAAACCTATCAAACAACCGAACAAGTGTGCCATACCGAATACGGTCAAGACCGTACCACGGGTTATAACGTGACCTTGAACGTGAATGGCCAGATGCAAAATATGACCATGAGCTACAGACCCAATGGCACTCTGCCTGTCGTCAATGGCATGGTGATTACCGATAAAACTCAAATTAAACAGGTCATGGCGAATGTCAAACCCCCTGTTTACGATGTGGCTTACAGTTACAACAATTTGCCGCAACAGTTGGCGTTGGATTTTGCTCCGCAAGTGGGTGATCGTTTCCCCGTTGAGAACGGTGTTGTTTTAACGAAGCCGGAGCAAATTAGTGCCTTGCAAGCGACTGCAAACAGTGTTGTAGCCTATAAAGTGGTTTATCAGAGTAAAGACGGCATGGGCGAAGTGCGTATGTTGCAACAGCCCGTGGGTAACACCATCCCCCTGGAAAAAGGTAAACCTGTGATAACGGCCTATGCACAGTAAGCTGGTTGCACTATAGCGGTTCATAAAAAATCCCGATTTGATCATCAAATCGGGATTTTTTATTGCTCAGAAATTAATAGGATTGGGTTACTATAACAACACAGGGCTGTTTTGCGACCTGCCGACGGCGGGCCGGCTTAATAACTAACAAATTGACTGACAGTAGAGTGAGCTGCAATGAAAAATCCCCCAGCGATACAATCAAAAGATTTTGTTGTTAAACCGGGCGCCAAGCTGGATTTGCATCAGCAGGCTACCATTTGTGAACCTTTTTACCAGAACAAAGACGATTACCGAAAACAGCTGAACGAAAAGATTGAAAGCTTACAAAAGCGGCAAGAACTGCTGTATGCCGATAATCACTATTCACTGTTGATTATTTTTCAAGCGATGGATGCCGCCGGTAAAGATGGCGCGATTCGCCATGTGATGTCGGGCGTCAATCCACAGGGGTGCCAAGTGCACAGCTTTAAGCACCCGAGTGCCACTGAGTTGGATCACGATTTTCTTTGGCGCACACAATGCGCCTTGCCGGAGCGAGGTTGTATCGGCATTTTTAATCGCTCTTATTATGAGGAGGTATTAATCGTTAAGGTGCAGCCTCATTTGCTCGCAGCACAAAATTTACCGGGTAAAGATATCGGCTCGAAAAACTTTTGGCGTGATCGTTATCGGTCAATTGTAGAATCCGAGGCGCATTTGGTACGCAATGGCACCTCAGTCATTAAATTCTTTTTGCATATGTCAAAAGAAGAACAGGCACGCAGATTTTTAGATCGAATTAACGACCCGGAAAAGCAATGGAAGTTTTCGGTATCCGACATAGAACAGCGTAAATACTGGGATGAGTACATGGCCGCCTATGCCGAATGCCTGAGTAAAACCAGCAGCAAATTGGCGCCTTGGTACCTGGTGCCAGCGGATGATAAGAAAAACGCCCGGTTGATCATTTCTACGGTGATTCAGGACACCTTGTCTAAATTGAAGCTGGCTTACCCGGCTGTCAGTGCGGAGAAGAAAATGGATATTCAAGACATTGCCAAACAATTAGCCGATGGCAGCCTTTGACAGGCTGTACCGGTCAAGCAAAACCGGACGCTTTCTTGTGAGTGTTTTCAACGTTAATCAACTGCACACCGCCATTTGCAGTGTGTAGTTGATCCAGGTTGTACTATTTAATGTAAGTGGTCACATCAAGCGTCATGTGATCACGTGTTGATTGCGCCACCTATCGCGCTATTGGTATCGCGGTGTTGTCAGCCAAAAAATTTCCCCTATACAAACACCGCCGCTCATCTCTTCGATCACCACCGGGCTTGTTCAACAAGTCGGTTTAATTGCGGCTGCGCGCAATTAAACCTTATTGATTATGTGTCTATACGTTTGGCTCTGATATAAATTTCAAGAACGCATCACCAATAGGTGTAGTTCTTTTGGCTAACATGTCGCCTCCAGTCATTGTTGTACCTAAATCGTCGGTACTAACTAAACCATTTCGAGATAGTTCATTCCAAATTAACTTGTAAATTGCACGCTGATTTTGCAATTGTGGATATGCAAACTCAATAACAGTGGTTAGACCGCCCATACCCCAACTAGGAAATGTAATATTATTTGAAATGGCCCACTGCTCCGGCCCCTGAAACAGCTTTAACAAAGCTATATGCCAAGAGGTACACGAATCCAATAAATTCAAAAATAGTTGTTGCATAGTTGCATCCGGTGCTCCTGGTAGAGCCGAATTTAATACAGCATTCTTCAACGATTTTAATTTTTCAGATTCATGATTTCTAATAGCGGTGGAGCTAGCATGGAGCAAGGTTGTAAAAAATTTTTCGTTTGATTGAAGATCAGATTCTGTAATAAAACCTTTCTCATACGGTTTATTAATTGCATCTGTCACGTCAACCATCCACTGAGTTTTTCTTCGTGACATTGGAGGTTCAATTAAAGCACTGAAGGCTTCGGTTAAAGCCCCACCTAAAGCGGGGATGCTTGAAATGGCTGCACGAGCAACTCGATGTACTTTTTCATCGGTGGGCTCAACGGCTGGATCAATCAATTCTTTATCAATTTTCGACATACTCTTTCCTTGCTTCACATAACGCTAAGTGCAGCGGCAGTTCGTGAAGTGGCGCTTTGTGCTAGCATAGCGTCCAGCACAAAAGAGCCGCGGAACAAGCTGTCCGACTGGCACGATTTGTTAAATGTTTGTACTAAATGCCGGGCTGCTGTTTTTATAATTTACCATATGCCTGCCACACTCTCGAAAAGGTAGTAGTATATTTTTGATTTCATTTTCACTATACCCCAAATATCTGAGCGAACTTCGCTTGCATGAGATCAGAAGAAATTTTAATAGCTCTTCTTTTCCGCCCAATTCTGCTGATAGTTTATTGTAATAGCTTTTCCTGTAACCTTTATATTTGAAATTATCGTAAATTTTCTGAATAGTTAACCCAATGAATCGGCTGTTCCAGGCATCAAAATAATCAAGAATAAATTGATCGTTTTTTGCAATATGTTCAGACTGCAGTTTATGCTGAATTTCTAACTCCTCTGGAGTTGCTTTCGGAATTGGTATCTGTCCGTCAAGGGCTCTTTTCGTGATGCTCACACTCGACTCCTTGGGCATTTAACAGCTGTATATCCGTCGCCAAGACGTAATATCCGGCGACGGGGTATTTGGGGGTTGGGTTTTGCAATCTACTGTGCGGGCCTTGGGGCGTCAAGGGTTGCGGGGCGTGTCCCGTCTTCACGTCGATCAATGCTCGCCAGTGTGCTTGTGTTATTTGCTTAACAGGATATGCCTTTTGCTGAAAAAGACATGCGTTTACGCAGGCGACTCATGGGATGACGGTGTGGTTGGCTGAACGCTTAGGGTTATGACGCCGATAGTCAAGACACTATTTAAACAACTGAAGCCCTTGGCGTAGTTTTTCATCCAGTTCAGTGTCTGCGCCACGGTCAATATCGGAATCCAACCCCAAACGGCCAAAGGCCTTGACGCTGCGGTAGTCCAATTGGCCATACTTTTGACCATTGGCGGCCAGGCTCTGCAGCATGGCGACTGTGACAATATCGGCGTAATCGGCCTTGGGAATGTCGCGGGTAAAGTCCAGGTGTTGTGTCGGAATTTGGCACAGATCGCGTGGAAACCCCCATTCGGTGAGGATGCGGGTGCCGAGTAGCGCGTGAATGTCGAGAATAATGCCATCGAGCGTCATTCCATCGCGCAAGAGCGTGGGGTAATGCTCGGCAAACTGCAGTACCGGCAAAACCCCTATTTGGTGTGTCAAACCGCCGAGGGCTGCAAGATCCGGCCGCAGAGGCGTTTGAAACTTACAGAGGATACTGCAAAGCCCGGCGGTTTCAGCCGATTGAATCCAAACGGCACGCAGTCGCTGGTCGACCATATCGGTTGTGGCTTGAAACATTTGCTCCATCGCAAGGCCGATGGCCAAGGAGCTGGTGGTCGCGAGGCCAAGGCGCATCAAGGCCATGGTCAGGTCTTCGATATCTTTATTAGCGCGGTAAAGTGCGCTATTGGCGACCTTAATAATGCGAGCGGTCAAGGCCGCATCGCCGCCAATAATGCCCGCCAGTTTTTTAATGTCTGTGTCGGGGTCGTCTGCCGCATCGCGAACCTTCAGGGCCATCTCGGGCATGGTCGGCAATACCAGCTTGTCCGCGGCTATGGCCTCACAAATAGCGTTATAGACCTTTTGTGATAAGGGCGGCAGTTGTTGTATGGATGTCATGGTGCCCTCACTGGCGGGTTTATTCGCGATTGTTTGTCGGGTTATAGCAAATAGGGTTATAGCAAAGGCTGCTGTATCCGGCGAATCCTGCCATGGGTCAGCGACGCTCAATCGACGCGCAGGTTAGGCTATGACGAGCTGCCAAGCGTCGGCGCGCCAGCCGGTGGCCAGGTGTTCATCGGGCTCGTCGGTGCTTTTGCCGTCGGGTGTCGCGCTCAGCTGGCTGGCCGCCATCCGCTTTTCAAGGTCTGGATCTTGGCAGCCTGGGCCACAAAAGGTGCAAAATGTCTGGTGCTGGTTGTGCGCGTCCATTTCCGAACTCGCGGCCACTAGGGTGCCAAGCCGTTGTCCATCAGGCCCCAGCAGACTGTCGCCAAGCTGGCCGGGAAAGGCTTGTTCACTTTTGGCTATCGCGTGAAATAACCGTTCTTTGGTATCGCCTTTGTAGTGAAGGCGGGCGATGATCTCCTGGCCTGTGTAGCAACCTTTATTAAAATGAATCCCCGATTGCTGGTCATAATTGAACGATTGTGGCAAAAACCGCTCGCGTGTCGCGAGGCTGACCCAAGCCCAGCCACAGTGCCAGGCCAGCTTGCCGGCGAGCCTCTGGTCTAGCGAATACCCGGCCGCCTGCAGCTGTTCTGGCGAGGTTGTCGCCGGCACCCAATACTCAATGAGTGTCCGGGTATCGGCCATTGTCGGGAGATTGGCCATTGTCGGGAGATTGGCCATTGTCGGGAGATTGGCCCTTAAGATTGCGATCGCGGTAGGGAGCTGCGGAAGCGCGACCTCCCGCAGGCTGAGCGCCCAATAGACCGCCCAGTCGGTGATGCTCAAGGCCACTTTAAAAAAGGTTGCGTAGGGCTTTAGGGTGTCGAGGCAATAGGTCAGTAGCCTGCGATCCATGCGAAAACCGAAGCGCTCTGGGCCCAAACGTGTGATGACGCCGCTGACGCGCATGCGGCCTTTGGGCGTGCACTGCGCGGCTATTTGCCAGTCACCCAGAGCCAGGCGATGAATATCAATCGTGATTTGGCCTTGCAAAAACCGCTCGGCCTCGGGGCCCTCGATCACGAGTACGCCGTCGTCGGGGCGCGGGCCTAAACGGTGCGCTGGGTCGGTCAAGTCGTTGGAAAAAAGCAGCGGAAGTCGGTTCATGCTAGGCGTTTCGCAGTTGTGGGCCAATGGCCGCTTGTGGTCGAGTCTCGGCACTCGTATCGTGCCCGTCTGGGCTGTTTGTATGCTGGCTGAAAAAACCTATTATCGAGAACACATGATGGAATACAACCGTGTTAAATGGGCGAGCCGCCGAGGTATGTTGGAGCTGGACTTATTGTTGATGCCCTTTGTCGAGGGCGCCTATCTCCACCTCACCCCGGCAGAGCAGGCGGCTTATGTCGCGTTGTTGGCGGAGGAAGACCAGGATTTGTTTGCCTGGCTCTTAGACTATCAAAGGCCGCCGAGCGATGCACTGGCTGAGGCTGCAGCCCTGGTGGTGCAGTTTGCCCGCTCGCCCGAGGCGCATCGTCATCGCAGCTAGTCAGTGAGCCTTGTGGGATGAGCTGTTGCCGATGAGCGCTGCGAATAACCGCGTTTTTACGCCCTCGCCACCCTGGGCCATCTGGGGCCTGCAAGCTGCGGGTTGGGTGGCAGTGATGCTGGTTGTCTGGCTGGGCGAACTGTCGGGCTCGGCTAAGGTGCTGTTAAGTGGCGGCTGCCTGGCGTTAGGCGGCTACTACGGTGCAACGCGGCACCAAGGGCGAGTCAAACGCCTGCGCATCCACGCGCAGCAGCTGTACCTTGTGCCAGCGACCTCACCCAATGACGATTGGGTCTGGGTGACGCTGCAGGGCACACAGCGCCTCTTGCCGTTCTACATTCAGCTGCGTGTCCTGTCAGACAATGGCCGCGTGCTGGCGGTGCCTCTCGTGTGGGGGCAGTTGCCGTCGGCGGAATTTCGCGCTTTGCGCCTGGCGTTGCGGTTAATGATGGAAACCCATCATTAAGGCCGATGCCCTCGTAGCGCCATCTGGCCCCCTCAAGCCGTATAGGCGTTGCTATCGGCGTTTGGCGCTGCTGCGGCTAAAAACGCGGCCCGGCCATTTAGGCTACAATCGCCGCGCTCTCGGCGACTGCCGGCCACTTGCCGGGGCAGAGCGCTGTTAACTGTGTGACCTGTAACTATGCGGAAACTATGCGGAGGTGTCTGTGGACCGTGAGGAGCTAACCCATTTTGGGTTTGAAACTGTTAAAGCCGTGGAAAAAGCCCCACGTGTTGCGGCCGTGTTTGATTCGGTTGCGCGGCGTTACGACATCATGAACGATGTGATGTCCGCAGGTATTCATCGCTTGTGGAAGCGCTACACCATCGAGGCGGCCGCACCCAGGCCCGGTCAGTCCATTTTGGATATTGCCGGTGGTACCGGCGATTTAACTCAGCAATTCGCGCGACGTGTCGGGCCTCAGGGCTCTGTGGTGCTCGCCGATATTAATTTCAACATGCTGGCAGTCGGGCGCGAAAAACTGCTCAATGCGGGCCTTGCCGAGCCGATTGAGTATGTGCAGGCAGATGCCGAGCAGCTGCCCTTTGCGGATAATCGCTTCGACTGCATTACCATCGCCTTTGGGCTGCGCAATGTCACGGATAAAAACCGAGCCCTTGCCAGTATGTTGCGGGTGCTAAAGCCCGGTGGCCGCCTGCTGGTGCTGGAATTTTCCAAGCCGGTGTCGTCAACCCTGGCCAAACTCTACGATCACTACTCGTTTCGGCTGTTGCCCAAAATGGGGCGTTTGATCGCCTCGGATGAGGCGAGCTATCGCTATTTGGCCGAGAGTATTCGCCAGCATCCCGATCAAGAAACCCTCGCCAATATGATGACGCAAGCCGGCTTTGACCGGGTGTCTTACCTCAACATGACCGGCGGCATAGTGGCCCTGCACACAGGGTATAAAACATGATGTCTGCTGCGCAACAGAATGCTTACCCCACTGTGTCGGTGGCCCTTTGTCACCTGCTTGAGCGGCTGCTCAATCGGCTATTGCGTTACGATCCTGCCACGGAGCATCAATTGCGGCAGCTGGCCGGTAAAGCCATTACGCTATCGCTCACCGAGCCGAACGCAGTGGTCACGCTGTATTTTACCGAGGCGGGTGTTTGCGTTAGCCCGCTTTACGATCCCGCCGCCGCCTGCAGCCTGGAAGGGCCAAGTCGAGGGTTTTGGGCCCTGCTGCTCAACGGGCAGCGCTCCTTGGCGGGCAGCCCATTGCGGTTAAGCGGTGAGACCGGATTTTTGTTTCAGCTGACGCATCTGGTTCAGCAGGCCGAGTTTGACTGGGAGGCGCCCTGGGTGGAACTCTTAGGCGTTGAGCTGGGCCCGCTTGCCGCGCGCGCTGCGCGCTTTCCGCTCGATCAAGGCCGCCATTTTGCCCGCCGCGCGCCGCATTTTATCGAGCGTTGGTTGACGCAGGAGCTGGCCTTGACGCCGGATGCGCATGCCCTGTCGCAGTTTGCTGAGGCAGTTGATCAACTGCGCGATGACACAGCCCGCTTGGCGGCGCGTGTGCAGCGGTTACAGCAGGCGATTGCCCCTGCGCCCTAAGCTGTGTTCACCCCCGTTTGACGTTTGTCTTTTGATTTGTAGGAATGCTGTGTGACTTCTTTTTTACGACTGGTCCATATTTTGGCGACACTGGCTTACTACCGCTTGGATGAGCTGCTGCCGCCAGGCTTTCGCCATCCAGTACTTCGTTTGTTACTCGGCCCGTTTAAAATTCGCCGCTGTGATGCCGCCTTAAATAGAGGTGAGCGGTTGCGTTTGGCCTTGGAAGCCTTGGGCCCGATATTTATCAAGTTTGGCCAGCTGCTGTCGACGCGCCCGGATGTGGTGCCCCAGGATTTAGTCGTAGAGCTTAGCCGTTTGCAAGATCGGGTGACGCCTTTTGCCAGCGCCGATTTTATGGTGCTGGTGGAAGCCGCTTTGGGCCAGCCGCTTAGTCAGCTCTTTGCTGAGGTGGAAACGGCACCGCTCGCCTCAGCCTCCATCGCGCAGGTGCATGCCGCAGTGCTAAAAACAGGTGAGGCCGTGGTCATCAAAGCGGTGAGGCCCGGCATCGAGCACACCATACGCAAGGACATTACGCTCATGCGATGGCTGGCGGCGCGATTAGAGCAGGGCATGCCCCAAGGTCGACGCCTAAAACCGGTCGCGATTGTGGAAGAGTATAAAAACACCATTTTTGATGAATTGGATTTAATGAAAGAAACCGCCAATGCTTCCCAGTTGCGGCGCAATTTCGATCAATCCCCGCTGTTATATGTGCCCAAAGTGTACTGGCCTTATTGCCGTCGTAATCTATTGGTTATGGAGCGGATTTATGGACATCAAGTCACGGATATTGCGGCCTTTACTGAAAAGGGTGTGGATAGGCGTGTTCTGGCCGAAAAGGGCGTGGAGATTTTTTTTACGCAGGTATTTGACCACAATTTTTTTCACGCAGACATGCACCCAGGCAATGTCTATGTCGATTGCACGCAGCCGGATAATCCGCACTATATAGCACTGGATTTGGCGATTATGGGTTCGCTCAATCAAGAGGATCAGTATTACCTCGCCCGCAATTTACTCGCGATGTTCCGCCGCAATTACCGGCAAGTGGCCGAGTTGCATGTGTTGTCTGGCTGGGTGCCGCGCCACACCAATATTGCCGCGTTTGAATCGGCCATCCGGGCTGTTTGCGAACCGATTTTCGAAAAACCGTTAAAAGAGATTTCCTTTGGTGAGGCCTTAATCACCCTATTCCAAACGGCGGAGCGCTTTGAGATGCCGGTTCAGCCGCAGTTGGTGTTGTTGCAAAAAACCTTGTTGAACGTCGAGGGCCTCGGGCGGCAGCTGTACCCGGATTTAGACCTCTGGGCCACGGCGCATCCGTTTTTGGAGCGCTGGCTCAAAGCCCGTTTTGCGCCCAAGCGTTTGTGGAAGGAGTTAAAACACCAGGCGCCCGAATGGCTGGAGGCCTTGCCGGGCGTTCCCCATTTGTTGCTGGAAACCACTCGCCACCTGAATCGTGCGGCTGAAAAGGCCGCCGCCCCGGAGCCGCCCGCCAGATCGATTCCCTGGGGCGGGGCCCTGTTAGTGGCGGCGGTTGTTTTGTGGGCTTGGCCCAGTCTGCAACTGATCAATGCGCCGGTCGCGGCCTTGGCCTCGGCCGCTCTCCTACTCTGTGGCGCCCAGCTGGCACGCCGGCTGTAATTCTCATCGCTATTGTTTCCCTTGAGGGCGATTGTTATCGCCCTCAAGGTCCTGTTTTCTCTGAATCTTGTTTTCTGTGAATCTTGTTTTCTGTGAATAAAGAGCTCCAGGGCGACAATCGGTTGCCTTGAGGGGTTCAGTATCACGCCTGTCGCCTGACCGGCTCTAAATCGCACTAAAGCTTTTCACGCTCTGGCCGAAACAGTGGTTAGAAGCGCCCAAATTG
>JACCDR012681591.1_pt1 | contig 50735 bp, 47 predicted proteins | sample 7446431 | NCBI WGS metagenome assembly JACCDR01 (sample SAMN15323443, study PRJNA562643) | freshwater metagenome | isolation source: river surface water | place: USA:Blue River Watershed | collected 2017-08-17 | reverse complement strand
GGCAAGAGACGCGCCATCCGGAGCGCGACGTGAACGTGAAGCTCGGCCGCGGCGGCATACGCGAGGTCGAGTTCCTCGCGCAGGTGTTCCAGCTGATCCGTGGCGGCCGCGATCCGGGCCTGCGTGACCGCTCCACCAGAAATACCTTGCGCACGCTGGCCGAGAAGAAGCTGCTGGCACCGGAGGTGGTCGAACGCTTGCTGGAGTCCTACCGTTTCCTGCGCAACCTCGAGCACCGGATTCAATACCTCGACGACGCCCAGACGCATGTGCTGCCGCCGTCGGACGAGGACCGGCAGCGGATCGCGGCAATGACAGGCTGTGCTGATGTCGCAGCGCTCAAGCATGCCTATGAGGATTGCAGCCGCTGGGTCGCCGCGCAATTCGACGCGATGTTCGAGGACAAATCGCCGCGTGCCGGCGACGACAACACAGCTGCCGCCCCCTTGCTCGAAGACGCGGACGAGGAGGCGCTGGGCAGCTACCTGTCATCGCTGCAGTTCGATGAGCCGGCCGACGCGGCGCAGCGCTTGCTGGCATCGCTGCGGTCGGCACGTCTGCAATCGTTGCCTGAACTGCGCCGCAACCAACTGCATGCACTGATGCGGACCGCGCTGCCGATGGTGTCGCGCGAAGGCGGCAACAGGTCAGCGACGTTGAGCCGGCTGATCGACTTCTTCGAGGCAATCGCGCGCCGCTCGGCCTATCTTGAACTGCTGACCGAATATCCGCACGCGCTCGGTCGCGTGGTACGCATGATGGCGGCCAGCGGCTGGGCGGCGCAGTACCTGACGCGTCACCCGATGCTGATGGACGAACTGCTCGACGACGCCGGGTTGAAGGCCGAGCCGGACTGGGCAGGGTTTGCTGCCGAATGCCGCAGCCGCCTGCAAGCCTTCGACGGCGATACCGAACGGCAGATGGACGCGCTGCGCGAGTTGCACCATGCGCAGCTGTTCCGGCTGCTGGCGCAAGACCTTGGCGGACTGCTGACGGTGGAGCGGCTGGCCGACCACCTGTCCGCGCTGGCCGATGTGCTGGTCGGCGTAACCGTGGAGGCAGTCTGGAAGACGCTGCCGAACCGCCACCGCGAGCAGCCGGCATTCGCCGTGATCGCCTATGGCAAGCTGGGCGGCAAGGAGCTCGGCTATGCGTCCGACCTTGACGTGATTTTCCTCTACGACGATGACGACCAGGATGCGCCGCCGTTGTACGCGAAGCTTGCGCAGCGTTTCATTACCTGGATGACCAGCCATACGTCGGCCGGCATCCTGTTCGACATCGACATCGCACTGCGTCCCGACGGCGCCAGCGGCCTGCTGGTGTCCTCGGTCACTGCGTTCGAAAAGTACCAGCGGCAATCGGCGTGGGTGTGGGAACACCAGGCGCTGACGCGCGCCCGTTTCTGCGCGGGCGACACGACGATCGGCACACGCTTTGAAGCGCTGCGGATTGACCTGCTGAAGCAGCAGCGCGATGCCGCCGCATTGCGCCAGGAAGTGCTGGCAATGCGCAAGCGCATGCACGATGCGCATCCGAATCGCTCGGGCCTGTTCGACCTGAAACATGATCCGGGCGGCATGATCGACATCGAATTCATCGTGCAATACCTGGTGCTGGCGCACTCCTGCCAGCACGCAGCAATGACTGGCGACATCGGCAACATCGCGCTGCTGCAGCTGGCCGGCAAGCTTGGCCTGATCGATGCCGGCCTGGCGCCACAGGCCGCAGATGCCTATCGCCATTTCCGCAAGCTGCAGCATGCGATCCGCATGCGCGGCGACGACCGGGCCCGCGTGGCGCCGGAATCGGTCGAGCAACTGAGGCAGCCGGTGCTGGCGCTATGGAAGGTGGTGATTGACACGCAGTAGTGTCAAATTTGCAACATTCGATTTCTTGTCAAGAATATAATCCGGGCGCGCCGGCCGGCGCGTCCCGAACAACCTTCGACAAGACTTCGACCATGACTTCCCTGTTCTTCACCCGATCCCGGGCATCCTTGCTGTTGCTATCACTGCTGCTGTTTGGCTGCGCCAGCGAAAGCTCGCGCACGATCGAGCCGCAGCATGTGACCGCGGCGGCGACGCCCTTCAACGGTCCGCGCAGCACGATCGCGGTAGGCAAATTCGACAACCGTTCGAACTTCCTGCGCGGTTTGTTCTCCGACGGCGTCGATCGCCTCGGCTCGCAAGCCAAGACCATTCTCGTCACCCACCTGCAGCAGTCGAACCGCTTCGTCGTCGTCGACCGCGACAACATGAACGAAATACGGCAGGAAGCGGGCATCCGCGGCCAGGCGCAGAGCCTCAAGGGCGCGAACTATGTGCTCACCGGCGACGTGACGGAGTTCGGGCGCAAGGAAACCGGCGACCAGCAGCTCTTCGGCATCCTCGGGCGCGGCAAGACCCAGGTCGCGTACTCGAAGGTCAGCGTCAACGTCGTCAACGCGCTCACGTCGGAAGTCGTCTTTTCCGTGCAGGGCGCGGGCGAGTACGCACTGTCAAACCGCGAAATCGTGGGCTTCGGTGGCACCTCGAGCTACGACTCGACGCTCAACGGCAAGGTGCTCGACCTGGCAATCCGAGAAGCGGTCAACCGGCTCGTCGATGCCGTCGAGCGCGGCACCTGGAAGCCGGATCTCTGACGCAGGGGGCACGATGAAGAACGTCACACTCATGCCGGCACTGCTGGCGGCGATGCTCGCGACCGGCTGCGCAACGCAGCACGGCCTGTACCAGTGGGGCAGCTATGAAGACCAGATCTACGCGATGTACTCGGATGGCGGCAAATCCTCGCCGCAGGAGCAGATCCTGAAGCTCGAAGGCGATGTCGAGAAAGCACGCGCCGCGAACAAGGCGCTGCCGCCCGGACATCATGCGCACCTCGGCTACCTCTACTTCCAGACCGGAAGGCTCGACCAGGCCGTCGCCGCATTCGAGACCGAGAAGCTGCTGTTTCCGGAGTCGCGTCCGTACATGGACCGGCTGATCACGCGCACCCGCCCCTGAGGAGTCGACATGACGAACCTTTTGATTCGCGTCGCGCTTGCCGCCGCGATCGCGCTGCTTGCCGGCTGCGCGACCAACCAACGCCAGGATTACAGCGCATTCATGCAGAGCAAACCGCGCTCCATCCTGGTCCTGCCTCCGGCAAACCTGTCACCGGACGTGCGCGCTCCGTACAGCATGATGGCTACGGTGACTCGTCCGCTGGCCGAGTCGGGCTACTACGTGTTCCCGGTCGCGCTGGTGGACCAGACATTCCGCGAAAATGGCATGACCGATCCGGGACAAATGCACGAAGCACCGCCGGCGAAACTGGCGGAGGTGTTTGGTGCCGATGCGGTGCTCTACATTACGGTCAATGAATATGGCGCCAAGTACTTTCTGATCGATAGCCAGGTGATCGTGTCGGCGAGTGCAAGGCTGGTCGACCTGCGTAACGGCCAGCTGCTGTGGGAAGGCAAGGCCAGCGCATCGAATGCCGAGGGCGACAATAACGGCGGCGGCGGCATCGTCGGGCTGCTGGTCGGGGCGCTGATCCGGCAGGTAGCGAACAACCTTGGTGACCAGGGCTATCCGGTGGCGCGGATGACCAGTTTCCGCCTGCTGAGTACGCGCCGCGGCGGCCTGCTGCCGGGACCGCGTTCACCGGAGTACCAGAAGATCGTGGGGAATTAGTCCTGCGATGCGTCGCTGAGCTTTACGCAGCGGAATGCAAAAGGGATCGCACGAGCGATCCCTTTTTTTCTACTGCGCCGCAACGAGCGGGGCAGCAGCCCTGCTTACTTCGCCGACATCAATGCGACCGTGGTGTCCAGCATGCGGTTGCTGAAGCAAAAAGGGACCGCTCACGCGATCCCTTTTCCCGCCGCTGCGCGGCGTCCCACCCGGTGTGGCTACGGCTCACCCTGCGGGTGAGCCTGCGCCGCAACGAGCGGGGCAGCAGCCCTGCTTACTTCGCCGACATCAATGCGACCGTGGTGTCCAGCATGCGGTTGCTGAAGCCCCACTCGTTGTCATACCACGAAGAGACTTTGACCAGACGGCCAGAGACCTTGGTCAGCGTCGCGTCGAAGTTCGACGATGCCGGGTTGTGGTTGTAATCGATCGACACCAGCGGAGCGGTGTTGTACGTCAGGATGCCCTTCAGCGCGCCGTCAGCGGCTTCTTTCATGATCGCGTTGACTTCATCAACCGTCGTGTCGCGCGCGGCGACGAAGGACAGGTCGACGATCGACACGTTGATGGTCGGAACGCGGATCGCGTAGCCGTCGAGCTTGCCGTTCAGTTCCGGCAGCACCAGGCCCACAGCGGCAGCTGCACCGGTCTTGGTCGGGATCATCGACATCGTGGCCGAACGCGCGCGACGCAGGTCTTCATGCATCACGTCAGTCAGCACCTGGTCGTTCGTGTACGCGTGAACGGTGGTCATCAGGCCGTTCAGCACGCCGATCTTGTCGTTCAGCGGCTTGACCAGCGGTGCGAGGCAGTTGGTGGTGCACGATGCGTTCGAGATCACGGTGTCGGTCGACTTCAGCACCGTCTGGTTGACGCCGTACACGACGGTCGCGTCCACATCCTTGCCGCCCGGAGCGGAAATGATCACCTTCTTCGCGCCGCCCTTCAGGTGCGCCGAAGCCTTTTCCTTCGACGTGAAGAAACCAGTGCACTCGAGCACGACGTCAACGCCCAGCTCGCCCCACGGAATCTGCGCCGGGTCACGCTGCGCGAACACGCGGATTTTGTCGCCATTGACGATCATGAAGTCGCCTTCAACCGACACGGTGCCCGGGAACTTGCCGTGCGCGGTGTCGTACTGGGTCAGGTGCGCGTTCGACGCCGGATCGCCGAGGTCGTTGATCGCGACGATCTGGATGTCGTGCTTCTTGCCGCCTTCATAGTGCGCGCGCAGGATGTTGCGGCCGATGCGGCCGTAGCCATTGATGGCAACCTTGATGGTCATGCTGATCTCCTGATGTGAAATGCGTTAACCGTATCGTGTCAAATCAGTTCAGCACCGATTTGACCGCAGCCACGACCTTCTCGGTCGTAAAGCCGAAATGCTTGAACAATGCGCCGGCCGGAGCGGACTCGCCGAAGGTGTCGATGCCGATCACCTTGCCTTCCAGACCGACGTACTTGAACCAGAAATCGGTGACGCCAGCCTCGACGGCGACGCGCGGCATGCCCTTCGGCAGCACGCTCGCCTTGTACGCAGCGTCCTGCCGATCGAACACGTCGGTGCTGGGCATCGAAACCACGCGCACCGCAACGCCTTCGGCTGCCAGTGCATCGGCCGACTTCAATGCCAGCTCGACTTCGGAACCGGTGGCGATCAGCACGGCCTTCGCATCGGCCGCGTCGCGCAGCACATAACCGCCGCGCGCGACATCGGCCACCTGGGCCGCGCTGCGCTCGAGGAAAGGCAGGTTCTGGCGCGAGAAGATCAGCGTGCTCGGGCCGTTGCGGCGACGCACGGCCTCGGCCCACGCGACTGCCGACTCGACGGTGTCGCACGGACGCCAGTTGTCGAGGTTCGGGATCAGGCGCATGCTGGAAATGTGCTCAACCGACTGGTGCGTCGGGCCGTCTTCGCCAAGGCCGATCGAGTCGTGCGTGAACACGAACAGCGTGCGCTGCTTCATCAGCGCCGCCATGCGCAGTGCATTGCGGCTGTAGTCGGAGAAGGTCAGGAAGGTCGCACCGAACGGCAGGAAGCCGCCATGCAGCGCGATGCCGTTCATGATCGCGCTCATGCCGAATTCACGCACGCCGTAATTGATGTGGTTGCCCGGCTGGCCCGAACGAACCGCCACGCATTCCTTCCAGTTGGTCAGGTTGGAACCGGTCAGGTCGGCCGAGCCGCCGAGGAATTCCGGCAGTACCTGCGCCAGCGCCTGGATCGCATTCTGGCTGGCCTTGCGGGTCGCGATGGTTTCTTTCTTCTCGATGCAGGCGGCGATCATTGCCGCGACTGCCTGGTCGAAGTTGGCCGGAAGCTCGCCCTTCATGCGGCGCTCGAACTCGGCCGCCTCAGCCGGGAACTGCGCGCGATAAGCGGCGAACTTTGCGCTCCATGCAGACTGCAGCTCGGCGCCCTTGGCCTTCGCATCCCAGTCGGCATACACGTCGGCCGGGATCTCGAACGGCGCGTGCGGCCAGCCGATCGCAGCGCGGGTGGCGGCGATCTCGGCGTCGCCGAGCGCTGCGCCGTGCACCTTGTCGGTACCCTGCATGGTCGGCGCGCCCTTGCCGATCACGGTCTTGCAGCAGACCAGCGTCGGCTTGCCTGCCTTCTTGGCGGCAGCGATCGCAGCGTCGACTGCAGCCACGTCATGGCCGTCGACGTTCGGGATCACATGCCAGCCATAAGCCTCAAAACGCTTCGGCGTGTCGTCCTTGAACCAGCCGTCGACCTTGCCGTCGATCGAAATGCCGTTGTCGTCATACATGACGATCAGCTTCGACAGGCCAAGGGTGCCGGCCAGCGAGCACACTTCGTGGCTGATGCCTTCCATCAGACAGCCGTCGCCAAGGAACACATAGGTGTAGTGGTCGACGATATCGAAGCCCGGCTTGTTGAACTGCGACGCCAGCAGCCACTCCGACAGCGCCAGGCCGACCGCATTCGCGATGCCCTGGCCGAGCGGGCCGGTGGTGGTCTCGACGCCCGGCGTGATGTCAACTTCCGGGTGGCCCGGGGTCTTCGAATGCAGCTGGCGGAAGTTGCGCAGCTCGTCCATCGACAGCTCATAGCCGGACAGGTGCAGCAGCGCATACAGCAGCATCGAGCCGTGGCCGTTGGAGACGACGAAGCGGTCGCGGTCGGACCACTTCGGGTCAGCCGGATTGTGACGCAGGTGGCGACCCCACAGCGCGACGGCGATCTCGGCCATGCCCATCGGCATGCCGGGGTGGCCGGAGTTGGCTTTCTGGACGGCGTCCATTGCCAGTGCGCGAATCGCATTGGCCATCTTGCGAGTGTCTGGGGATGAGCTCATATTGCCAAAATTGAATGGGAATGGAAGGGGGCAAAGCGTGTACCGCACCGCCGACCGAAAAGCCTGAGATTTTACCAGAGAGCCCCCGCCCGCTTAAAATCGCCCGAATGGCCAATCCGGCATCACCCCGCGAGACCCGCATGCCCCGCTTTTACTGCAACCAGCCCCTGGACGTCGGCATGCAGCTCGACCTGCCCGATGCCGTGTCACACCATCTGGCCGTGCTGCGCATGGCCGTCGGCGATACGCTGACCCTGTTCAACGGGCTCGGCGGTGAATACTGCGCCGTGCTGACGGCCGTCGAGCGGCGCCGCTGCAGCGCCGAGATCAAGACCTTCGATGCGCGCGAGACCGAGCCCGGCCATGCGCTGACGCTGGCGCAGGCGCTCCCGGAAGGCTCGAAGATGGACTGGATCATCGAGAAATCGGTCGAACTCGGCGTCACCGCAATCCAGCCGCTGGCCGCGGCCCGCTCGGTAGTCCGGCTGTCGGAAGAGCGCGCCGCGAAGAAGCTCGCGCACTGGCAGGCGATCGCCGTCGCTGCCGCCGAACAGTGCGGGCGCAATCGCGTGCCGCCGGTGGCCGAGCCGCAATCCTTCAGCAGCTGGGTCGCGCAGCGCGACCTGCATCCGCGCATCCTGCTGTCGCCGCGCGCCAGCCAGTCGCTGTCCGACTGGGCACGCCACCATCCGCCGCAGGCGATGACGGTGATGATCGGCCCGGAAGGCGGTTTCAGCGCCGACGAGGAAGCCGCCGGCATCGCGCATGGCGCGCTGTGCCTGTCCCTTGGCGAGCGCGTGCTGCGCACCGAGACAGCCGGGCTGGCGGTTCTGGCCGCGCTGAATGCGCTGTGGGGCGAATTCTGACGATGGGTTGGCTGACTCGCCTGCGCGCGGCGTTCGGGCGTACGCCCGCACGGATTCCGCCAACGCTGTGGCAGGCGACGCTGGGGCAACTGCCCTTCCTCGACCGCCTTGACGACGCCGACGCGGACAGACTGAAAGCCTTGTGCGAGCAGCTGCTCGACCGCAAGCCCCTGTCCGGCGCAAAGGGATTCGAAGTCAGCGACGAGATCGCGGTGCTGGTGGCAGCGCAGGCCTGCCTGCTGGTGCTGAAGCTCGATCTGTCGCTGTATGACGATCTGTCCGCGATCATCGTGTTCCCCGATGCGTTCGGCGTGAAGCAGCAGCAGGTGGACGAGGCCGGCGTGGTGCACGAATGGGATGAAGAGCTGGCCGGTGAAGCTGTCGAGCAAGGTGGTGCAGTGGTGTTGTCCTGGCCGGACGTGGCCATGCAGCACGAGCCCGGCGCGACCCACAACATCGTGATCCACGAATTCGCGCACAAGATCGACATGGGCCGCGGCGCCGCCAATGGCTGCCCGCCTTTCCTGCCCGGATTGCACGACCCGGCGCTGCTGAAGGACTGGCCGGCGGTCTTCAACGCGGCTTACGATGATTTCTGCGCACGCGTCGACCGGCTGGAGGAAGGCCTGCCGCCGGACTTCGACCCCGAACGGGACGACCATGCCGACCTGTATGACGCGCTGGCCGCGGAATTGCCGCTGGATCCGTATGCGTCGCGCGACCCCGCCGAATTCTTCGCAGTCGCCTCGGAAGCGTTTTTTGTCGATCCGCAGCCCCTGGCCGACGGCTATCCGCAGGTTTACCGCAAGTTGACAGCCTACTATCTGCAAAACCCGCTCGATCGCGGCAGATGCGGGGGATGACGCGGGGGAAACCCACTATAATCGTGGGTTTTGAACTGCGGCCGGAGCCAGCCTCCCGATGAAGGTCTTTCGCGGACTCCCCAATGCCGAAGCGCGCCGCCCGTGCGCGCTGACGATCGGCAATTTCGATGGCGTGCATCGCGGCCATCGCGCGCTGCTTGCGCGCGTTGCGGACGCAGCCGCGCGCCTCGGGGTAGACAGCGCAGTGATGACCTTCGAGCCGCATCCGCGCGAATACTTTGCGCACCTGTCCGGCGACGAAAGCCGCGCGCCGCTGCGCATCGCCAACCTGCGCGACAAGCTGCAGGCGCTCGAACAATGCGGCGTCGACCGCGTGATCGTCGAGCACTTCGGCGCGAGCTTCGCTTCCATGTCGCCGGAGCGCTTCATCGACGATGTGCTGGTCGCTGGCATGCATGTCAAATGGCTGATCGTCGGCGACGACTTCCGCTTCGGCGCCAAACGTGCCGGCGACTTCGCGATGCTGGTCGAGGCCGGTCGCCGACACGGCTTCGAGGTCGTCGCGCTGCCGACCGTGATGCATGACGACACGCGCATCTCGTCGTCGGCCGTGCGCGCCGCGCTCGCGGCCGGTGACTTCGCGCGCGCCGAGGACCTGCTTGGCCATCCGTACGCGATCTCCGGCCATGTGCAGCACGGCCGCAAGCTCGGCCGCACCATCGGTTTCCCGACGCTAAACCTGAAGGTTGCGCACAAGCGCCCGGCCGCCTCCGGCATCTTCGTCGTGCAGGTGCACGGACTTGGCGAACGTCCGTGGCCGGCAGTCGCCAGCCTTGGCGTGCGCCCGACCGTCGAGGACAACGGTCGCGTGCTGCTCGAAGTCCATCTGTTCGACTTCAGCGGCGACTGTTACGGCAAGCTGATCCGCGTCGAGTTCCTGAAGAAGCTGCGCGACGAAGCAAAGTACGACGACCTCGACAGCCTGACGCGCGCGATCGACGCCGACGCGCGCGCCGCCCGCGAATTTTTTGCGCAGCGTTCCGCTGCGTGAACCCGGAATCCTGAATAGCCAACCGAAGCCCATCCATGTCCGACAACAGCAAGAAGCCCGAGAACAAATACCCGGTCAACATGACCGAGACCGCCTTCCCGATGCGCGGCGACCTCGCCAAGCGCGAGCCTCAGTGGGTCGCGCAGTGGCAGCAGAAGCAGCTGTACCAGCGCATCCGCAAGGCGTCGGCCGGCCGGCCGAAGTTCATCCTGCATGACGGCCCGCCGTATGCGAACGGCGACATCCACATCGGCCACGCGGTGAACAAGATCCTGAAGGACATGATCGTCAAGACGCGCCAGCTCGACGGCTTCGACGCGCAGTACGTGCCGGGCTGGGACTGCCACGGCATGCCGATCGAGATCCAGATCGAAAAGCAGTTCGGCAAGCACCTGCCGACGGCCGAGGTGCTGGCGAAGTCGCGCGCCTACGCGGCCGAACAGGTCGAGCGGCAGAAAAAGGACTTCATCCGCCTGGGCGTGCTCGGCGACTGGGGCAACCCGTACCTGACGATGAACCACGGGAACGAGGCCGACGAGATCCGCGCGCTCGGCCAGATCCTCGACAAGGGCTATGTGTACCGCGGGCTGAAGCCGGTGAACTGGTGCTTTGACTGCGGCTCGGCGCTGGCCGAAGCCGAAGTCGAATATCAGGACAAGCGCGATCCGGCGATCGACGTCGGCTTCCCGTTCGCCGAGCATGACAAGGTTGCGCAGGCGTTCGGCCTGTCCTCGCTGCCGTGCGACAAGGGCTATGTGGTGATCTGGACCACCACGCCGTGGACGATCCCGTCGAACCAGGCGCTGAACGTGCATCCGGAATTCGACTACGCGCTGGTGCAGACCGAGCGCAATGACGAGCCGCTGCTGCTGATCCTCGCGAAAGATCTGGTTGACGACTGCCTGCAGCGCTACGGCCTGACGGGCAGCGTGATTGCGACGACGAAGGGTGAGGCGCTGTCGCTGATCCGTTTCCGCCATCCGCTGGCAGCGGCAGACCAGGGCTATGACCGCCTGTCGCCGGTCTATCTCGGCGAGTACGTGACCGCCGATTCCGGCACGGGCATCGTGCACTCGGCGCCCGCATACGGCGTGGAAGACTATGCGTCCTGCAAGGCGCACGGCATGAAGGACGACGACATCCTGAACCCGGTGATGGGCGACGGCCGCTACGCGTCGACGCTGCCGCTGTTCGGCGGCATGACGATCTGGGAAGCGTCGAAGCCGATCTGCGCGGCGCTGGAGGAAGGCGGTTCGCTGTTCAAGCTGGTGATGTTCGACCACAGCTACATGCACTGCTGGCGCCACAAGACGCCGATCATCTACCGTGCGACCTCGCAATGGTTCGCCAGCATGGACCGCACGCCGAAGGCCGGCGGCGCATCGCTGCGCGAGACCGCGCTGGCGGCGGTCGAGGCAACCCGTTTCTATCCGTCGTGGGGCAAGGCACGCCTGCACGGCATGATCGCGAACCGGCCGGACTGGACGTTGTCGCGCCAGCGGCAATGGGGCGTGCCGATGGCCTTCTTCGTGCACAAGGAAACCGGCGAGCTGCATCCGGACACGCCGGCGCTGCTGGAAAAGGTTGCGCAGCGGGTCGAGCAGCACGGCATCGAGGCGTGGCACCAGCTCGACCTGAATGAATTCCTCGGCGCCGACGCCGCGCTGTACGAGAAGAACAAGGACACGCTCGACGTCTGGTTCGATTCCGGCGCCACGCATTTCACGGTGCTGCGCGGCTCGCACAAGGACGAATTGCAGTTCCCCGCCGACCTGTACCTCGAAGGCTCGGACCAGCACCGCGGCTGGTTCCATTCGTCGCTGCTGACCGCGTCGATGCTGGACGGCCGCGCGCCGTACAAGGCACTGCTGACGCACGGCTTCGTGGTCGACGGCGAAGGCAAGAAGATGTCGAAGTCCAAGGGCAACGTCGTCGCGCCGCAGAAGGTGTCGGACACGCTGGGCGCGGAGATCCTGCGCCTGTGGGTCGCATCGACCGACTACTCGGGCGAACTGTCAATCTCGGACGAGATCCTGAAGCGCGTGGTCGAGAGCTACCGCCGCATCCGCAACACGCTGCGCTTCCTGCTGGCGAACACGTCGGACTTCGATCCGGCGAAAGATGCGGTCGCGATCGGTGACCTGCTGGAGATCGACCGCTATGCAATCGCGCGCATGGCGCAATTGCAGGACGAGATCCGCGCGCACTTCAACGACTACGAATTCCATCCGGTCGTCGCGAAGCTGCAGATGTACTGTTCGTAAGACCTCGGCGGCTTCTACCTCGACATCCTGAAGGATCGCCTGTACACCAGCGGCGCGACCTCGGCTGCACGCCGCTCGGCGCAGACCGCGATCTGGCACATCACGCAGTCGCTGCTGCGCCTGATGGCGCCGATCCTGTCGTTCACCGTCGAGGAAGCCTGGTCGGTGTTGGCCGACAAGGCCGTCTACGAGGCATCCGGCGAGACGATCTTCACGCAGACCTTCTACGCGCTGCCGGCCGTCGGCGACGCCGACGCGCTGCTGACCAAATATGCGACGCTGCGCGAGATCCGCGCCGGCGTGCTCAAGCAACTGGAGGAAGTGCGCGCATCCGGCGCGATCGGCTCGTCGCTGCAGGCGGAGGTGGAGATCCATGCGGCCGGCGACCGTCTCGCGCTGCTGCAGGCGCTTGGCGACGACCTGAAATTCGTGCTGATCACCTCGGCCGCGCAAGTCGTTGCGGCCGCCGGCGACGCCGACGAGAAGGTGGTGGTGAACGCATCGAAGTACCGCAAGTGCGAGCGCTGCTGGCACTACCGCGCGGACGTCGGTGCCGATGCCGGCCATGCTGCGCTGTGCGGGCGCTGCGTATCCAACCTGTTCGGCACCGGCGAAGCACGCCGCGTGGCCTGATCACGAAGGCGAACGATGGCAAAGAAAAGCTCAGGCCTGATGCTGTGGCTCGGCGTCGCGACCGTTGCGGTGCTGCTCGACCAGCTGTCGAAGATCACGATGTCGCGGCTGCTGTCCTACGGCCAGTCCGAGACCATCACCAGCTATTTCAACCTGGTGATGGTCTACAACCAGGGAGCGGCCTTCAGCTTCCTGTCGAACCAGGGTGGCTGGCAGCGCTGGTTCTTCAGCGCGCTGGCGCTTGGCGTGTCGGTGTTCATTGTCTTCATGCTGAAGAAGAATGCGAGCCAGCGGATGTTCTGCTGGTCGTTGTCGCTGATCCTCGGCGGCGCGGTCGGCAACCTGATCGACCGCATCGCCTATGGCCATGTGATCGACTTCCTCGATTTCCATATCGGTCGCTGGCACTGGCCGGCGTTCAACGTCGCGGATGGCGCGATCACGATCGGTGCGGCATTATTCGTGCTGGACGAACTGCGGCGCGTCAACCGCTGACGCGCATACCCGATGAAACTCGCTGGCAAAAACATCGTGCTGGGACTCTCCGGCGGCATCGCCTGCTACAAGGCCGCCGAGCTCGCGCGCGGACTGGTGAAGGCCGGCGCGCAGGTGCAGGTCGCGATGACCGACGCTGCCTGCCATTTCATCACGCCGGTGACGATGCAGGCGCTGTCGGGCAAGCCGGTCTACACCGACCAGTGGGACCCGCGCGTCGCCAACAACATGGCGCACATCGACCTGACCCGCAAGGCGGACGCCGTCGTGATTGCGCCCTGCTCGGCCGACTTCATGCGCAAGCTCGCGCACGGCGCGGCCGACGATTTGCTGTCCACGCTCTGCCTCGCGCGGCCGGCATCGTTGCCGCTGCTGATCGCGCCGGCAATGAATGTCGAGATGTGGGAGAACCCCGCGACGCAGCGCAATGCCGCGCAACTGCGCGCCGACGGCATCACGCTGCTCGGCCCGGTCGCCGGCGAGCAGGCCTGCGGCGAAACCGGCCTTGGCCGCATGATGGAGCCGGAAGCCTTGCTGGATGCGCTGGAGGCATTCTTCCATCCGCAACTGCTGCAGGGTCGCAAGGTGTTGATCACCGCCGGTCCCACGTTTGAACCGATCGACCCGGTGCGCGGCATCACCAACCTCTCGTCGGGCAAGATGGGCTATGCGATCGCCCGCGCAGCGCGCGCAGCAGGCGCCGAAGTCACGCTGGTGTCCGGCCCGACCGCACTGCCCGCCCCGGCCGGCGTGCGCATGCTGCCGGTGACCACAGCGCGCGACATGCATGACGCGGTGATGGCGAACATCGACGGTCAGCAGGTATTCATCGCCGTGGCGGCGGTGGCCGACTGGCGCGTAGCCGCGGCGAGCACGCAGAAGATCAAGAAGCAGGAAGGTGGCATCCCATCGCTGGCGTTCGCGGAGAACCCGGACATCCTCGCAGCCGTCGCTGCGCTGCCGTCACCGCCTTACTGCGTCGGCTTCGCCGCCGAATCGGAAAACCTGCTGCAGCACGGTGCAGCCAAGCGACTGAGAAAAAAAATTCCCCTGCTGGTTGGCAACATCGGCCACCAGACCTTCGGCAAGGATGACAACGAACTGGTACTGTTCGACGATGCCGGTACGCATCCGCTGCCACGCGCAAGCAAGGAAGCGCTCGCGGCGATGCTGGTCGCCGAAATCGCGCAACGCCTGCGCGCCTGATACGAAAAACCAATGAAGAATATCGCCGTCAAGATCCTTGATGAACGCCTGCGTGAGCAAATGCCCGCCTATGCGACGCCCGGCAGCGCAGGACTCGACCTGCGCGCCTGCCTCGACGCGCCGCTGACCGTCGAACCCGGCAGCACGCACCTGATCCCCACCGGTCTCGCGATCCATATCGGCGATCCGGGCCATGCCGCACTGATCCTGCCGCGCAGCGGCCTCGGCCACAAGCACGGCATCGTGCTGGGCAACCTGGTCGGGCTGATCGACTCCGATTATCAGGGACAGCTGATGGTCTCGACCTGGAACCGAGGCGATACGGCGTTCGTGCTGAACCCGATGGAACGCCTCGCGCAGCTGGTGATCGTGCCGGTCGTGCAGGTGGGCTTCGAGGTCGTCGACGAATTCGGCGACAGCGAGCGTGGCGCCGGCGGCTTCGGCAGCACCGGCAAGCACTAGGCTGCCTGAGGCGGACTCCCATGCTGCTCCGTCTGCTCCCGCCCACCGTACAGCGCGTCCTCGTCGCGTTGCCGGTCGTACTGCTGCTCGCCTCCTGCGCGTCGGATCCCGGCCGGCCGGCGGGCAGCACCTCAGGCAACCTGGCGCGCTTCAGTACCGAGCAAGCGTTCGATACGCTGTTGCGCCGACAGGATCGCGTCTATCGCGTGATCACGCCGCTGCTGGTAAAGAACACCGCGCTCTGCAAGGCGTCGGCGAGGCCCTTGCTCGGTTTCACCGCGAAGAACCGTTATTCGTATCCTCCTGAACTGCGCGCCGCGGCCGAATCGCGGCTGAAGCTGGGCGACGCGCTGCAGGTGCTGCAGGTGCTCGACGGCAGCGGCGCCATGCGCGCCGGCATACGGCGCGGCGACGTGCTGCAATCCATCGAGGGCCAGCCGGTACCGCAAGGCGCGCAGGCCGAGACCGACGCTGCGAAACTGGTGCTGCCGCTGATGCGCAATGCCAGCGATCTGAACGTAACGCTGCTGCGCAACGGCGCGCCGGTCACGGCCAATGTCGCGCTCACGCCGGCCTGTGCATTTGCGATCGAGGTCGGCAATGCGCCGCATGTGAACGCCTACACGGACGGGCGGCGCATCATGGTGACGACCGGCATGCTGGACGTGCTGTCCGACGCCGAACTGTCCATCATCCTCGCGCGCGAAATCGCGCATGGCACGCTGCGCCACGCGCGCACGATGCAGAACGCCGCCACCACCGCCGGCGTGATCGATGCGCTGCTGCCGCTGCATCCCGATCTCGGCGCCTTCGCCGGCAGCGCCGGCCTCAAGCCCATGGAAGACAAGCTCGACCAGGAAGCGGATCGCCTGGCGTTGTACATGCTGGCGCGCGCGGGACTCGATCCGGCGCTCGCGCCACGGACGCTCGACAAGCTCGCCATCGCCTATCCGGCCACGCTGACCAATGGCTACACTGCGCTGCACCCGTGGACTGCCGAGCGCGCATCGCTGATGCAGGCGACGCTGGCCGAGATACGGCAGAAGCAGGCCGCGAAGAAGCCACTGGCGCCCTGAACGGCAAGACGAAAAAAAACCCCTGCCGGCGACGGCAGGGGTTTTTGTTTTGCAGCGTGCGGTTTACTCGACCTCGGCCGCTTCCTGAGGCGGCGCCGCAGGCGGCGGGGTATCGCCTTCGGTGAACTCGAGACGAATCTGCTCGTTCTCGTCCAGCTCGACCGCGACGCGGCCGCCGCTGACCAGCCGGCCAAACAGCAACTCGTCGGCCAGCGCCTTGCGGATCATGTCCTGGATCAGCCGCGCCATCGGGCGCGCGCCCATCAGCGGATCGAAGCCCTTCTTCGCCAGGAAGCGGCGCAGCGATTCACTGAAGGTCGCGTCGACTTTCTTCTCGTGCAGCTGCTCTTCGAGCTGCATCAGGAACTTGTCGACGACGCGCATGATGATCTCTTCATCGAGCGCGCGGAAACTGATGGTCGCATCCAGCCGGTTGCGGAACTCCGGCGTGAACATGCGCTTGATGTCCGCCATCTCGTCGCCGGCCTGCTTGGTCTCGGTGAAGCCCATCGTGCGCTTCTGCAGGCTTTCCGCGCCCGCGTTCGTGGTCATGATGATGATCACGTTGCGGAAGTCGGCCTTGCGCCCGTTGTTGTCGGTCAGCGTGCCATGGTCCATCGCCTGCAGCAGGATGTTGAACACATCCGGATGCGCCTTCTCGATCTCGTCGAGCAGCAGCACCGCATGCGGCTTCTTCGTGATCGCCTCGGTCAGCAAGCCGCCCTGGTCGAAGCCGACATAGCCCGGCGGCGCACCGATCAGGCGCGACACCGCATGGCGCTCCATGTATTCGGACATGTCGAAACGGATCAGCTCGATGCCGAGGATGAAGGCCAGCTGCTTCGCCACTTCGGTCTTGCCAACGCCGGTCGGGCCGGAGAACAGGAAGGAGCCAATCGGCTTGTCTGTCTTGCCGAGACCGGCGCGCGCCATCTTGATTGCCGACGCCAGCGCCTCGATCGCAGGATCCTGGCCGAACACGACGTTCTTCAGGTCACGGTCGATGGTCTGCAGCTTGCTGCGGTCGTCCTGGTTGACCGACTGCGGCGGAATGCGCGCAATCTTCGAGATGATGTCCTCGATCTCCGACTTGCCAATGGTTTTCTTCTGGCGCGATTTCGGCAGGATGCGCTGGGCCGCACCCGCTTCGTCGATCACATCGATCGCCTTGTCCGGCAGGTGCCGGTCATTGATGAAGCGGGCTGCGAGCTCGGCTGCCGAGGTCAGCGCCGACGCCGAATACTTGACGCCGTGATGTTCCTCGAAGCGCGACTTCAGGCCGCGCAGGATTTGCACGGTCTGCTCGACGGTCGGCTCGTTGACGTCGATCTTCTGGAAGCGACGCGACAGTGCGTGGTCTTTCTCGAACACGCCGCGGAATTCGTTGAACGTGGTCGCACCGATGCACTTCAGCTGGCCGGACGACAGCGCCGGTTTCAGCAGGTTCGATGCATCGAGCGTGCCGCCGGACGCCGACCCTGCACCAATGATCGTGTGGATCTCGTCAATGAACAGAATGCCGTTGGGATTGGCCTTCATCTGCTTCAGCACCGCCTTCAGGCGCTGCTCGAAGTCTCCACGGTACTTGGTGCCGGCCAGCAGCGCGCCCATGTCCAGCGAATAGACGACTGCGTTCTGCAGGATCTCCGGCACGTCGCCCTGCACCACGCGCCAGGCAAGGCCTTCGGCGATGGCGGTCTTGCCGACGCCGGCTTCGCCGACCAGCAGCGGATTGTTTTTGCGGCGGCGGCACAGCGTCTGGATCACACGCTCGACCTCAGACTCGCGCCCGATCAGCGGATCGATCTTGCCTTCGGCTGCCAGCTTGTTCAGGTTGACGGTGAACTGGTCGAGCGCGCTTTCCTTCTGCGGGCCGTCCGCCTGCGCGTCCTCGGCCGATTCAGCGGCCTTCTGCGGCTCCGCCTGCTGGTCCTTGCGCACGCCGTGCGAGATGAAGTTCACCACGTCGAGGCGCGTCACGCCCTGCTGGTGCAGGTAGTACACCGCGTGCGAATCCTTTTCACCGAAGATGGCGACCAGCACGTTCGCACCGGTCACTTCCTTCTTGCCGTTCGACGCCGACTGCACGTGCATGATCGCGCGCTGGATCACGCGCTGGAAGCCCAGCGTCGGCTGGGTGTCGACCTCGCTGGTGCCGGGCACGGTCGGCGTGTTGTCGTTGATGAAGTTGGACAGGGTCTTGCGCAAGTCGTCGATGCTGACCGCGCAGGCGCGCAGCACCTCGGCTGCCGACGGATTGTCCAGCAAGGCGAGCAGCAGGTGCTCGACGGTGATGAACTCATGCCGGGCCTGTCTTGCCTCGACAAAGGCCATGTGCAAACTGACTTCGAGTTCCTGGGCGATCATGCTTCCTCCATCACGCACTGGAGCGGGTGGCCCGCTTTCCTCGCGTGGGTTAAAACCAATTCCACTTTTGTGCTGGCGATGTCCTTCGGATAGACACCACACATGCCTTTGCCGTCCCGATGCACCTTGAGCATGATCTGGGTCGCCGTTTCGCGATCCCTGTTGAAGTATTCCTGAATGATGGCCACCACGAATTCCATTGGCGTGTAGTCATCGTTCAGCAGCACTACCTGATACATGGGCGGCGGCTTGGCCGTCGCCTTTTGCTCTTTGGGTACAAGAAGCGTGCCGTTGTCACTGTTCGTTGCCATGCTTCTATTCTATAGCCCTCGTCTTCGTTGCGTGACCCGGATTGAGGCCGGTATCCGCATTACTTTCGATATTACGCGCTTTCGGTAACGTCCGCAGACGACCAGTCAATGCCGGCCCCGGAACCGCCTTCCTCCTTGATTGAGGCCGGTCGAAAAGGTTTTCAAGAGGCGTGGCAATCATGCCGGTTCGTTCAGGCAATTCACTTGACTTTTCGATTCGTTGCCCGAACAATGCAAAAAATCAATATGTGTTATTTACCAGCGGTTATATGACACTTGTTGATTTCAAGAGGAGCAATAATGGAGGGGGGCAGCGTTCCGCGGGTCTTCTTGCGTTTAGGGCTCGTGTTATAGGTCAATAGTCAATATTTGGAAGACGTTTTTATGGCTAAAGGTAAGGTCAAGTGGTTTAACGATGCCAAGGGCTTTGGTTTCATCACTCCGGACGACGGTGGCGAAGATCTGTTCGCGCATTTCTCGGCAATCACGATGGCCGGCTTCAAGACCCTGAAAGAAGGTCAGGAGGTGTCCTTCGAGGTGACTCAGGGCCCGAAGGGCAAGCAGGCGTCGAATATTCAGGTCGTCAGCTGATTGCCAGCAGACTTCCTGCATACTCCTCTCCGACCCCCGGCTTGCCGGGGGTTTTTATTTCTCCGATTTACGTTCATTGCAATGGACAGGCTCGGGAAATAAAGGTTCGAATAATCCGGTTATTTTCTTTCATGAAAATCGATTTCAAAAAAGAAAAAGCCGGACGCTTGTCCGGCTTTTGTCTGCACATTAATTAATAATTACATGTGCTCGATCATCACGTCACCAAAACCCGAGCACGAAACCTGGGTCGCGCCTTCCATCAGGCGAGCAAAGTCGTAGGTGACCTTTTTCGACGCGATCGACTTCTCCATCGAGCTGATGATCAGGTCAGCCGCTTCGAACCAGCCCATGTGACGCAGCATCATCTCGGCCGACAGGATCACCGAACCCGGGTTCACGTAGTCCTTGCCCGCGTACTTCGGTGCGGTACCGTGGGTCGCTTCGAACATAGCGACCGAATCAGACAGGTTCGCGCCCGGCGCGATGCCGATGCCGCCGACCTGCGCTGCGAGCGCGTCGGAAACGTAGTCGCCGTTCAGGTTCAGTGTGGCGATCACGCTGTACTCGTTCGGACGCAGCAGGATCTGCTGCAGGAATGCGTCGGCGATCGCATCCTTGACGATGATGTCCTTGCCCGTTTTCGGGTTCTTGAAGCTGCACCACGGACCGCCGTCGATCAGCTGCGCGCCGAATTCCTTCTGTGCCAGCGCATAGCCCCAGTCACGGAAGCCGCCTTCGGTGTACTTCATGATGTTGCCCTTGTGAACCAGCGTGACCGACGGCTTGTCGTTGTCGATCGCATACTGGATCGCCTTGCGCACCAGGCGCTCGGTGCCTTCGCGCGAGACCGGCTTGACGCCGATGCCCGAGGTTTGCGGGAAGCGAATCTTCTTGACGCCCATTTCCTTGATCAGGAAATCGATCAGTTTCTTCGCGCCTTCCGAGCCTTCCTGCCATTCGATGCCGGCGTAGATGTCTTCCGAATTCTCACGGAAGATCACCATGTCGGTCTTTTCCGGCTCGCGCAGCGGCGACGGGACGCCCTTGAAGTAGCGCACCGGGCGCAGGCAGACATACAGGTCGAGTTCCTGGCGCAGCGCAACGTTCAGCGAACGGATGCCGCCACCGACCGGCGTGGTCAGCGGGCCCTTGATCGACACGACGTAATCCTTCAGGACTTTCAGCGTCTCTTCCGGCAGCCAGACGTCCGGGCCGTAAACTTTGGTCGACTTCTCGCCGGCGTAGATTTCCATCCAGCTGATCTTGCGCTTGCCGCCATAGGCCTTCGCAACGGCCGCGTCGATGACCTTGATCATCACCGGGCTGATGTCCACACCGGTGCCGTCACCTTCGATGAACGGAATGATCGGATTGTCCGGAACGTTCAGCGAAAAATCGGCGTTGACCGTGATTTTCTGGCCCTCGGCGGGCACTTTGATATGTTGGTACATCGTAATCTCCGAAGATTGGCGGATGCCGCGATTTTAAATGGCGGCTGGTGTACATCAAAGCGCGACGAATGCTGCGTGGCCGGTGGCTTTGATCGAGGTCGTGAGTCTCATGCAAGTCTTATATAAGACATAAGACCATATTTCGTATTATGCACTAGAATTTTGCTTTGTGCCACAACGGACTACCCGAAACCACAGATGCGCCTGATACTTTTCAACAAGCCTTTTGGCGTCATGAGCCAGTTTTCCGCCCATCCGTCGCGCGCGACGCTGGCCGATTTCCTGTCCATTCCGGGCATCTACCCGGCCGGCCGGCTCGACGCCGACAGCGAAGGCCTGATGCTGCTGACCGATGACGGACAGCTGCAGCACCAGATCAGCCATCCGGATCACGACAAGCAGAAAACCTACCTGGTGCAGGTCGAAGGCGAAGCCAGTCCGGCGCAATTGGCCCAACTGCAAAACCCACAAGACCTCGGCGATTTCACGACGCGCGGCAGTCGCACCGTCCGCATCGAACCGCCCGTCTGGCTATGGGAGCGCACGCCGCCGGTTCGCGAGCGCCGGCAGATTCCGACCAGCTGGCTGGCCATCACGCTATCCGAGGGAAAGAACCGGCAGGTGCGCCGGATGACGGCCGCCGTGGGCCTGCCGACGCTGCGGCTGGTGCGCAACGCCATCGGCCCCTACTCGCTGGCGACCCATCCGCTGCTGCCGGGCGAATGGCGCGAAGTCGATCCGGCGGACTGGCGCAGCGCGTAAGTCGGCAAGCGTTGCCGCGAGCGGGCGGCAGCATCTCGCCAAAGCGAGGCAGTGAAGCGTGCGGTGAAGCGTTTACAATCCGCGCACCCGAAAAATTTTCACATCGCCAATGAAACGCTTCCTGCTGCTTGCCTCGCTGCTGCTGTCGATCGACAGCAGCGCACAGAACTTTCAGGTCACGTCGCTGAATATCGGCGTGCACCTGCTTCGCGCCGAGCTGGCGATCAGCGACGACGAACGCGCTCGCGGACTGATGTTCCGCGAGAAGCTGGGTCAGAACGACGGGATGGTTTTCCGCTTTGCGAACAACGGCAAGGCCTGCATGTGGATGAAGAACACGCTGGTACCGCTGTCGGTGGCCTTCATTGCGGAGGACGGCAAGATCGTCAACATCGAAGACATGGCGCCGCAGACGCTGGAGCCGCATTGCGCGGCGCAGCCGGTGCGCTACGCGCTCGAAATGAACCGCGGCTGGTTCAGCAAGCGGAACATCAAGCCCGGCGCAATCGTGTCGGGGCTGCCAAAATAAGACAGGCCAAATGAACAAACCCGCCGGACGCAGTCAGGCGGGTTTGAGAACTCCGTCAAGCCGGCCAAAGCCGGCTGCAAGCGAGATTAGGCGAGTGCCTTGATCGCTGCCGACAGGCGGCTCTTGTGGCGAGCGGCCTTGTTCTTGTGGATGATCTCTTTGTCAGCGATACGATCAATGATCGAAACCGATGCCTGGAAAACTTGTGCAGCAGCTGCCTTGTCGCCGGCTTCGATGGCCTTGCGAACGGCCTTGACGGCGGTACGCAGCGTCGAGCGCTGGCTGGAGTTGTGGGCGTTGAGCTTGACTGCCTGACGGGCGCGCTTGCGTGCCTGTGCGGTATTTGCCATGTGTTGGTTCCTGACGGTGTAAGGCTCGAGGCCTGGCCCCGGGCGGAATTCGAAAGACCGCGATTGTATAGGATTTTTGTCGTAGCAGCAAATAGTCCGAATTTCGTCCGCCGCGACCGAAGCCCGCGCAAAGAACTTAACAGGACGACAAGCTCCGAATCGTCCGGCACCGGGCTGCGGCTATAATCCGCGCCATGAATCTGCACAGAACGCTCGCCACCGTGTCGGGCATGACGATGCTGTCACGCATCACCGGCCTGATCCGCGAGTTCCTTGTGGCTCGTACCTTCGGCGCCTCGGTCTACACCGACGCTTTCTTCGTCGCCTTCCGCATTCCCAACCTGCTGCGCCGGCTGTTTGCCGAGGGCGCGTTCTCGCAGGCCTTCGTGCCCATCCTTGCCGAATACAAGAACCAGCAAGGCCATGATGCAACCCGGACGCTGGCCGACCATGTGGCGACCGTGATGTTCTGGAGCCTGCTGGCGACCTCGATCGCCGGCATCGTGTTTGCGCCCGCCATCGTGCTGCTGATGGCCAGCGGCTTTGCGCACGACCCGCTGGCGATGTCGCTGTCGGTCGCGATGACGCGCATGATGTTTCCCTACATCCTGTTCATGTCGCTGGTGGCCTTTGCCGGCGGCATCCTGAACACCTGGCGCGAATTCCGCGTGCCGGCATTCACGCCGGTGCTGCTGAACCTGTCCTTCATCGGTGCGACACTATTCGTCGCGCCGAAGCTGCCGGAGCCGGTCTATGCACTGGCCTTTGCCGTCATCGTCGGCGGCCTCTTGCAGCTCGCGATCCAGCTGCCGGCCTTGCGCAAGGTCGGCATGCTGCCGCGCATCGGACTCAGCCCGGTGGCGGCCTTGCGCGACGCCGGCGTGCGGCGCGTGCTGAAACAGATGGTGCCGGCCACCTTCGCGGTGTCGGCCGCGCAAATCAGCCTGATCATCAATACCAACATCGCTTCCCACCTCGCCGACGGCAGCGTGTCGTGGCTGTCCTATGCGGACCGGCTGATGGAATTGCCGACCGGCCTGCTCGGCGTCGCGCTCGGCACTATTCTGCTGCCCAGCCTGTCGAAAGCGCATGCAGTCGGCGACCAGGCCGAATACTCGTCCCTGCTGGACTGGGGATTGCGGCTGACCTTCCTGCTCGCCATGCCGGCTGCGGTTGCACTGATGATCTTGTCCGAACCCTTGACCACCACGCTGTTCCATTACGGGAAATTCGACGCGACCTCGGTCACGATGACGGCGCGCGCGCTGGTCGCCTACGGCGTCGGCCTGATGGGACTGATCCTGGTGAAAATTCTCGCGCCCGGCTTCTATGCAAAGCAGGCCATCCGCACGCCGGTGAAGATCGGCGTCGGCGTGCTGGTGGCGACGCAGCTGATGAACCTCGCTTTCGTGCCGTGGATCGCGCATGCGGGACTGGCGCTGTCGATCGGACTGGGCGCGACCGCGAACGCCGCCTTCCTGTACCTGATGCTGCGCAAGAATGGCATCTATCGCCCCAGCCCGGGCTGGACGGCCTTCGTCGCCAAGCTGGTCGTCGCGCTGCTGCTGCTGGCTGCCGTCGGCCACGTTCTGGCCGGACAATTCGACTGGGTCGCAATGCGCGCCACGCCGTGGCTGCGGATCGGGTCGCTGTCGCTCGTCGTCGCGCTATGCATCATGGCCTACTTCGGCGCATTATTTGCCATGGGCTTTCGCTTTTCGGATTTCAAAAGGGAGTCACGCTAGCACGTCTCCCAGCGCAATCAGGCGATGATCAAATCACTCGACTACTTCGCGTCACTGGTCCAGGAAGACGAACACATTCCCTTGTTCGAGGCGGCGCTCAGCATTGCGCAGGATGATGTGCCGTCGCTGGACCTGAGTGAATGCCTGCTCGACATCGACCGTTTCGCCGCGCGGCTGAAGCGGCGCATGCCGGCCGATATCGCGCAGATACCCAAGCTGCGGCTGCTGAACAATTTCTTCTATCAGGAGCTGGGCTTTGCCGGCAACCTGAACGACTACTACAACCCGGACAACAGCTACCTGCACAAGGTGCTCGCGGCGCGCCGCGGCATACCGATCTCGCTGGCGGTGATCTACATGGAGCTCGCGCAGCAGATCGGGCTGGATGTGAAAGGCATTTCCTTCCCGGGCCACTTCCTGATGAAGCTGTCCGTGAGCAGCGGGGACATCATCCTCGATCCGTTCAACGGCGCCAGCCTGTCGCGCGAAGATATTGAAGAGCGCCTCGAGCCCTACTTCATCAACGGCCACGGCCCGAACGACCCGCCGCTGGCGAGTTATCTGGCTGAAGCGTCGCCGCGCACGATACTCGCGCGCATGCTGCGCAACCTGAAGACGCTGTTCGCCGAGCATCCTCACTGGAAGCAGTTCCTGAACGTGCAGCAGCGGCTGGTGATCCTGCTGCCCGGCGAGATTGCGGAGCGCCGCGACCGCGGCCTCGCCTTTGCGAACCTCGATTGTCCGCAGGCAGCGCTGCAGGACCTGGAAGCCTATCTGGATCAATGCCCGCAGGCGACCGACGCCGAGTCGCTGCGGCAGCGTCTGCCGGAATTGCGCGCGGCCACGCGACGCCTGAACTGAACGGCCCGCCCGCAGCGCGCGGGCCGGCGCATATTGTCAGGCGCCGCTTGCGCGCGCCTCGATCGCTTCCCAGCGCTCCAGCGACTCCATCAGCAGCGTGTCGATTTCGGCAAAGCGCTGGTTCAGCTTCTGCACTTCGGCCGGCTCCTTCCGGTACAAGTCGGGATCGGCCAGACGCGCCGAAATGTCGGCCTGCTCCGCTTCGAGGCTGGCGATGCGCTGCGGCAGTTCTTCCAGTTCGCGCTGCTCCTTGAACGACAGCTTCTTCGGCTTTGGCGCAGGCACCGGTGCCGTTGCCGTCGTCGCAGCCGGTGCTGCCTTGGTCTCGGGTTTCTTGGCCTCGCGCGCTGCCGGCGCCGGGTCCGGCCTGCGCACGCGCTCCCAGTCGGTGTAGCCGCCGACATATTCGCGCCACTGGCCGCCGCCTTCGGCGACAAGAACCTGCGTGACCACGTTGTCGAGGAAAGTGCGGTCATGGCTGACCAGGAAAACCGTGCCGGTATAGTCCTCGAGCAGTTGCTCAAGCAGTTCCAGCGTATCGATGTCGAGGTCGTTGGTCGGTTCGTCCAGCACCAGCACATTGGCCGGTTTCGCGAACAGGCGCGCCAGCAGCAGCCGGTTGCGCTCGCCGCCGGACAGCGACTTCACCGGCGAACGCGCACGCTCGGGCGCAAACAGGAAGTCGCCAAGGTAAGTCATCACATGCTTGCGCTGGCCGTTCACCTCAACCCATTCACTACCCGGCGAGATCGTGTCGGCCAGCGTCGCCTCATCATTCAGCTGCTCGCGCATCTGATCGAAGTACGCGACCTGCAGCTTGCTGCCCTGCTTCACCGCGCCGGCATCCGGCGCTTCCTCGCCGAGGATCAGGCGCAGCAGCGTGGTCTTGCCGGCGCCGTTCACGCCGATCAGGCCGACCTTGTCGCCGCGCATGATGGTCGCGCTGAAATCCTTCACGATCGGGCGGCCGTCGTATGATTTGCAGACGTCGATCAGTTCCGCAACGATCTTGCCGGAACGCTCGCCGGCAGACAGCTCCATCTTCACCTGTCCCTGCTGGTCGCGGCGACGCGAGCGCTCCAGCCGCAGCGACTCGAGCCGGCGCACCCGGCCTTCATTGCGCGTGCGGCGCGCCTCGACGCCCTTGCGGATCCAGACCTCTTCCTGCGCGAGAAACTTGTCGAACTTCGCGTTCTCGATTTCCTCGACCGCCAGCTGGTCCGCCTTGCGCGCCTGGTACGCGCTGAAATTGCCCGGATACGATTGCAGGTGGCCGCGGTCGAGCTCGACGATGCGGGTGGCGATATTGTCGAGGAAGCTGCGGTCGTGCGTGATGAACAGCAGGCTGCCGCGGAAGTCGCGCAGCAGTTCCTCCAGCCATGCAATCGACGAAAAATCGAGGTGGTTGGTCGGCTCGTCGAGGATCAGCACATCCGGCGACGCGACCAGCGCGCGCGCCAGTGCGACGCGCTTCTTCATGCCGCCCGACAAGGTGGCCACCTGCCGCTGGCCGTCAAGGCTCAGCCGCTGCAGCGTGGTCTGCACGCGGTTTGGCAGGCTCCAGCCGTCGGTGACGTCGAGCTTTGCCTGCACCGCATGCATCCTGTCCATCAGTGCCGTATCGTCGCCCGTGCCGAGCTTCGCGGTCAGCTGGTCGTATTCGTCCAGCAGCGCGCGGATGTCGCTGACGCCGCCGGCGACCGCATCGAACACCGAAATGCCGTCGTCGAATTTCGGCTCCTGTTCGACATACGCGATGCGCAGCCCCTGCTGCTGCACCAGCTGGCCGTCGTCCAGTCTGGAGAGACCGGCGATCACCCGCAGCAGCGAGGATTTGCCGGTGCCGTTGCGGCCGATCAGGCCAACACGTTCACCGGTCTCGAGGGAAAATTCGGCGTGGTCGAGCAAAGCGACGTGACCGAACGCCAGTTGCGCATCGTTGAGGGAAATGACTGCCATCGTGAAAGACGCCGGGAGCCGGCGCGCGGGAGGGGTGGATCAGCGCGCTATTGTACCGACAGTGCGCGCGGATGGTGCCACAGCGCGACATGAGGTCGGCGGGACGGGGGCGCTGGGCTATAATGCGCGCCGTGCTGCGCCATTGCGCGCGGCATCCGCGTCCTCGCCGTAGTTCAATGGATAGAACGAGTGCCTCCTAAGCGCTAGATCTGGGTTCGATTCCCGGCGGCGGGACCAGTCGACCCGGCAGGCCGGGCGACCTCCGGCACGCTCCCCTCGCCCGCGCAAAGCTGACCTTCAGGCCATCTGCATGATCGCCTTGCGGAATCGCCGCAGCGACAACGCGAACAGTACCGCCCCGATGATGGCCAGCGCCAGCAGGGACGGCCAGACCACGGCCAGTCCGGCGCCGCGATACAGAATGGCCTGGCTCAATTCCGTGAAATGCGTGGTCGGCGACAGCGCCATCCCCCAGCGTATCCACCACGGCATGCTCTCGCGCGGCGTCATGCCGCCGGACAGCATCTGCAACGGCATCATGATCAGGATCACCAGCAGCCCGAACTGCGGCATGCTGCGCGCCAGCGTCGCCATGAAGATGCCCATCGACGTCGTCGCGAACAGGTGCAGCGCGACGCCGCCGAAGAACAGCCACAACGAACCCTCGACCGGCACTTGCAGCACGGTGCGGACCACGCCGTTCAGCGACAACGCCGCAGCCAGCATCACAACCAGTCCCATCGCCCAGACCTTGGCCAGCATGATCTCGGTCGGCGTCACCGGCATCACCAGCAAATGCTCGACCGTGCCATGCTCGCGCTCGCGGATCAGCGCGGCGCCGGTCAGGATGATCGACACCATCGTAATCTGGCCGACCAGCTCCATCATCGATCCGAACCAGACGTTCGACAGCGTCGGGTTGAAACGCATCCGCGTCACCAGCTCGACCGGCGGCACATTGTCGCTGCGCTGCCGCTGCACGAACTCCGCGACCTCGCCTGCAATGATCTGCTGCGCAAATGCGCTGCCGGTGAAGACCTGGCTCATCCGCGTCGCATCGACGTTCAGCTGGACCGCAGGACGGCGGCCTGCCAGCACGTCACGCTCGAAGTTCGGCGGTATCACCAGCACCAGCGTGTAACGCCCGGCGTCCAGCAGCGGATCGACGTCAGGCAGCGCGATCCGCGCCGGCGGGGTGAAGGTCGGCGGATAGAACGCGGTGAAGATGCGCGCCGACAGCGGCGAGTCGTCCTCGTCGACGATCGCGATCGCGGTCCGGTGCAGCGTGTCCGGCATCGACTTGCCGGCGCTGTAGACCGCAAACGTGAAGGTGAAGATGATCAGGAACAGCATCATCGGATCGCGCCAGAGGCTCCAGAGCTCCTTGATGCCGAGCCGGAAGACATGGTTCAGGTGGCGTCGCATCTCACTCTCCCTGCTTCTTCAGCAGCGCGGCGGCAAACAGGAAGATCACCGGCGCCGCCAGCAGCAGCGGCCAGAGCGACGGCGCCAGCTCGACGAAGCCCAGCGCCTTGCTGAACGCGCCGCGGCTGATGGTGATCATGTGACTGGCCGGATAGAGCTCGCCTATCCAGCGGCCCGCACCCTCCATCGCCGACACCGGATTGATCAGTCCCGCGTATTGGACCGCCGGAATCATCGTGGCGACCATCGCGAAGAAAATGGCGGCGATCTGGCTGCGCACCATCGTCGAGATCAGCAGGCCGATGCCGGTCGCGCTGAAGCTGAACAGGAACGCCGCCAGCGCCAGCGCCGGCAGGCTGCCCGTCAGCGGGACGCCGAACAGCGTCACAGCGACGGTGACCATCAGGAAAAAATTGACCATCGCCAGCGCGACATAGGGCAGCTGCTTGCCGAGCAAAAATTCGATCCGCGTGGTCGGGGTCGCATAGAAGTTGATGATCGAGCCCAGTTCCCGCTCGCGCACGATCGCCAGCGCCGCCAGCATTGCCGGCATCATCAGCAGCAGCAGCGGTATCACGGCCGGCACCATCGCCGGCAGGCTCTTCACGTCCGGGTTGTAGCGAAAGCGGGTCTCGACCGTCATCGGCTCGGCCGGCGCCATCGCACGCTGCTGCGCCTTCTGTGCGAGCCAGTGGTAGTGCATGCCCTGCACATAGCCTGCGACCGTCTCGGCGCGGTGCGTCATCGCGCCGTCGATCCATGCGCCGATCTGCACCGGGCGGCCGCTCTCGAGGTCGCGCGCAAAACCGGAGGGTATCTCGATGGCCAGCGACAGACCGCCGCCGCGCAGCCGGCGATCCATGTCCGCATAGTCCGCCAGCGGCGGCTGCTCGTCAAAATAGCGCGAACCGGACAGGTTCAGCGTGTAGTCCCGGCTCAGCACGGTCTGGTCGCGGTCGAGCACCGCAAAGCTCATTTCCTCGACATCCATGTTGATGCCGTAGCCCATCACGAACATCAGCAGCAGCGAGCCGAGCAGCGCCAGCGTGCTGCGCACCGGATCGCGCTGCAGCTCGAGCGCCTCGCGGCGCACATGGGCGGCGATGCGCCTGCCGCTGGCGCGCAGCCGCGCACGCCAGCCGGGCCGGCCTGCCGTTGCGTCGCGCACGGCGGAGGCTTCGGCGGGCTCCGGCAGTGTGGGTGCAGCGGCGGCGGTCGCCTCGCGCAGGTAGCTGATGAACGCATCGTTCAACGTAGCGACGCCGCGCTTCGCAACCAGGTTCGCCGGCGTGTCGCTGTCGAGCACGCGGCCGGCATGCATCAGCGAGATGCGGTCGCAGCGCTCGGCCTCGTTCATGAAATGCGTCGAGATGAAGATCGTCACGCGGTCGCGCCGCGCCAGCTCGATCATCAGCTGCCAGAATTCATCGCGGGCAATCGGGTCCACGCCGGATGTCGGTTCGTCGAGGATCAGCAGCTCGGGCCGGTGCACCACGGCGACGGCCAGCGACAGCCGCTGCCGCAGTCCCAGCGGCAGCGCCGGCGGCAGCGCGTCCTGCTGTCCGGCCAGCCCGAAGCGCGCGATCATCTCGGCCACGCGTGCGTCAACCTCGCTCTCCGGCACCTGGAACAGCCGCGCATGCAGCACGAGGTTCTGCCGCACCGTCAGCTCGCCATACAATGAAAACGACTGCGACATGTAGCCGACGCGCCGACGGGTGTCCATGTCGCGCGGGTCAAGCGGCTGGCCGAACAGCCACGCCTGCCCGTCGCTGGCCGGCAGCAGCCCGGTCAGCATCTTCATCGTGGTCGACTTGCCGCAGCCGTTCGAGCCGAGAAAGCCAAAGATTTCGCCGCGGCGGATGCGAAAGCTCACATGGTCGACTGCGACGAACTCGCCAAAGCGCATCGTCAGTTCGCGCGCCTCGATCGCCAGTTCGCCGGAATCGTCCGGCGGCACAGCCGCCGCCGGCTCGCGATGGCCGTCGCGCTTCGCGGCGGGCAACAAGGCGACGAACGCTTCTTCGAGATGGGACTGGCCGGTCTGCGCCAGCAGCTCTGCCGGCGTGCCGGTCGCCAGTACGCGGCCGCCATCCATCGCCACCAGCCAGTCGAAACTTTCCGCCTCCTCCATGTAAGCGGTCGCGACCAGTACGCTCATGCCCGGACGGCCGGCGCGGATGCGCGCAATCAGCTCCCAGAACTGCGCGCGCGCCAGCGGATCGACGCCGGTGGTCGGCTCGTCCAGGATCAGCAGGTCAGGGTCATGAACGAGCGCGCAGCACAACCCGAGCTTCTGCTTCATGCCGCCGGACAGTTTGCCGGCGGGACGGTCGAGAAATTCATGCAGGCCGGTGCTGCGCGTGAGGTGTTCGATGCGGCGACGACCTTCGACTTCGTCATGCCCGAACAGCCTCGCGAAGAAAAGCAGGTTCTCTTCGACCGACAGGCTCGGATACAGGTTCTTGCCCAGCCCCTGCGGCATGTAGGCGATGCGGGGGCAGACTGCGTCGCGATGCCGGCGCCGCGCCATGTCGCCGCCCAGCACATCGACGCGCCCCTGCCGGATCGCACGCGCGCCGGCCAGCAGCGCAAGCAGGCTCGACTTGCCGACGCCGTCGGGACCGATCAGCCCGACGATCTCGCCTGCCGGCAGGTCGAGCGTCACGTCGTCCAGCGCCGTCGCGCGCCGGTAGCGCAGGCTCACATTGGCGAGCCGCGCGACGACGGGCAGGCCGGACGCGGCGCTCACAGTCCGGGCGTCACGGCGAGGTGCGCGGGCCAGACCGCGTTTGCATCAATCTTCAGCCAGGCCACGCCGGGCAGGCCGGTCTTCACCTGCGTGAGGTGGCGCTTCAGCAAGTCGCGGTCGATCTGTGCACGCACGCGGAACATCAGCTTCTGCCGCTCGCTTGCAGTCTCGACTGTCTTCGGCGTGAACTGCGCGCTGCTGGCGACGAAAGACACCGACGCCGGGATCACGTACTGCGGCGCGGCGTCGAGCACGATGCGCACCTCGCTGCCGAGCGCGACGCGCCCGGACACGGCCTCCGGCAGGAAGAAGGTCATGTAGACATCCGACAGGTCGAGCAAGTTCAGCACGCGCGCGCCGCCGCCGACCACTTCGCCTTCGCGCGCCAGCAGGTACTGCACCCGCCCGTCGCGCGGCGCCTTCAGGTCGCTGTCGGCCATGTCGACATCAATGCGATCCAGCGTTGCCTGCGCGGCGCGCACGTTCGCCGCCGCCCCATTGACCTGCGTGCGCGCCGCGGCGATGGCCGCCTGCGCAGATCGCACCTGCGCCTGCGCCGCGCTCAGCGTCGCGTTTTGATTGCGCACGCGCGCACGATCGTCATCCAGTGTCTGCGCTGAAAAGAAACCTTCGCGCGTCAGCTGCTCGGAGCGTGCGAGCCGACTGTTGGCAGCCTCCAGCTCGCTCTCTCGCTGCGTGACCAGCGCCAGCGCAGACTGCAGGTCGCTCTCGCGCAGCCTGACCTGCGCATGCGCGCCGGCGACCGCATCGCGCGCCTGCTGCAGCCGCGCGCTGGCCTCGTCGCGTTGCGCCTGCAGGCTGGCGATCTCCATGCGCGCAACGGTCTGCCCCGCCTTCACGAACTCGCCTTCGCCGACGAGTATCTGGCGGATTCGCCCCGCCTGCTTCGCCGCCACCGCCACTTCGGTCGCCTCGATGCGGCCATTGCCGCTGACGAAGCCATCGCCCGGTCCGATGTCGCGCCAGGGTCGCCAGACAGCGAACACGACAGCGACCATGGCTGCGACGGCTACTGCCAGCATGAATGATTTCTTGTTGAAACTCACCTTACCCCCACGCACGGCCCACGATTGTCCGGCGGACAACGCTATTCTACGAAACCGGCGCACGGCCATCATTGCCATTGGTTATGGCAGGCCCATGCGCAGCACAAGATCAGCGGCACCGCCGGCGGCATGCCACGCAAAACGGGGCGGGCATGCTACATTTGTTTTCACATTTATAACAAAATAAAACTCATGAGCGCAATCCTGCACGCAGCCACGATCTTTGCCAGCGCCTTCCTGCTCTTCCTCGTCCAACCAATTGTGTCGAAGCACATCCTGCCCTGGTTTGGCGGATCCGCGTCCGTCTGGGCAACCTGCCTCGTTTTCTTCCAGACCTTGTTGCTGCTCGGTTATGCGTACGCCGACCAGGTCAGCCGGCGGCTTGCGCCGTCGCGGCAAGTGACGCTGCATGCGCTGCTGCTTGCGGCCAGCCTGGCGACACTTCCCGTGCTGGCGGGCAGCCAATGGAAGCCTGACGGCAGCGAGGATCCCGGCCTGTACATCCTGTTGCTGCTCGGCGCCACCGTCGGCCTGCCCTACCTGATGCTTTCAACGACAGGCCCGCTGATCCAGTCGTGGGCCGCGCAATCGGGCGAAGGTCCGCGGGTCTATCGGCTGTTCTCGCTGTCCAACCTGGCGTCGCTGCTGGCGCTGCTGTGCTATCCGTTCCTGATCGAGCCCTGGCTGCCGCTGGAGGTGCAGTCGTCGGCCTGGTCCGTGGTCTACACCGGCTTTGCGGTGCTGTGCGTGCTGTCGGGCACGGCGCTGGTCCGGAACATCCGGCCAGGCGGCGCGTTGCCCGCCACGGCGCACGGCGGTACCGATGCCGTGCCGCCGGCCTGCACGCAGGCGCTGTGGATCGCCTTGTCGGCGATGGGCTCGTGGCTGCTGCTGGCGGTGACGAACCACATCACGCAGAACGTCGCTGCCATTCCTTTCCTGTGGATCCTGCCGCTGACGCTGTACCTGCTGAGCTTCGTGCTGTGTTTCGAAAGCGACCGCTGGTACCGCCGTGCGCTGTTCCTGCCGCTGCTGTTCGCGATCTTCGCCGTCTGCGCCTACGGGCTGAACCAGTCCGGCATCGGCCTGAACATCAAGGTCGCGATCCCGCTTTACTGTGCAGGGCTGTTCGTCGGCTGCATGGTGCTGCACGGCGAACTGGCGTCCATGCGCCCGGCGCCGCGCCACCTGACTCGCTTCTACCTGGCGCTGTCGCTCGGCGGCGCGCTGGGCGGCATACTGGTCGGCCTGGTTGCGCCGCGCGTGCTGCCGTCGTTCTATGAGCTGGGCATCGGCTTCATCATGATCGCGCTGCTGGTGGCCGTGCTGCTGCGGCGGCGCCGGATCATGCTGCTGTCGGCCTTGCTGTTCGCAATCGGTTTCGCGACGATGCTCGGGCAGCAGGTGCGCAATGACCTGCGGTCAACGCGCCTGCTGGAACGCAATTTTTACGGACGCCTGCTGGTCCGGGATGTGCAGGTGGATGAAGACCTGACCGTGCGCCGCCTGCTGCACGGGGCGATCCTGCATGGCGAGGAATACCTGGACGGCAACGGCCAGCGGCAGCCGACGACTTATTACGGCACAAGCTCAGGCATTGGGCGCACATTGCTGGCGACGGCAGGCAGCACGCCGCGCACGGTCGGCGTCGTCGGCCTCGGTACCGGCACGCTGGCTGCGTACGGACAGCCCGGCGACCGCTTCCGCTTTTACGACATCGACCCGGCCGTCATCTCGATCGCACAGCAGGAATTCGGTTATTTGCGCAACAGCCGCGCCATGATCGAGACGGTGCTGGGCGATGCGCGCCTCAGCCTCGAAAAAGAGGCGCCGAATGGCTTCGATGTGCTGGCCATCGACGCGTTCTCCGGCGATTCGATCCCGGTCCACCTGCTGACGCGCGAGGCGCTGGCGATCTACGCACGGCACATGAAGAAAGACGGCGTGATCGCTTTCCATGTGTCCAACCGCTTCCTCGCGCTGGCGCCGGTGGTCGCCCGCCTTGCCGAGGACCAGCAGATGCATGCGGTGCTGGTCAAGGACACGAAGCCGGCCAGCGCGCTGGCCAGCTCGGACTGGGTACTGGTCGCCCGCAATCAAGCATCGCTGGACAGACCGGTCATCGCGGAGGCCGCTCAAGAGCCTCCGGTCATCCCGGGACTCGGCGTCTGGACCGATGACGCGAACGACCTTTTCAGGATATTGAAATAATCAGCGGGCGGCGATTTCCGTCCGGACGTGGTCGCCCGCCCTGCTACGGCTTGTTCAGCGGCAGACGCGCGCAAGCAGCGCGTCTTCCGTGCTGCCCGCCTTCACGGCGATCAGGCGCAGCGGCGTGTCCATCGAACTGATCACCTCGCCGCCGGCATCGCGACCACTGTAGCGAACCACCTGCTCGGCGCCTGCCTTGCGGCTCGCGCAGTCCACCGTGGTCAGCATCTTCTCGGACGCGTAGTCCTGCCCTTCGAGGGTCGTCATCGGCTTCGCGTAATTCGTCAGCGTCCAGATTTTCAGGCGGCTGCCGTCACGGCTGAGAGGCTGCGCATCGACCAGCTCGTCGATGTCGCCGTTGCGCTGATAGGAGATCCATTCGGCATGCGCCGGCACGCTGGCGGCGATGGCCGCCATCAGGAGAATTTTCTTCATCGCTTCGATCAGTTGAGTTTCCGCGGCTTGCCGAAATTGCCCTCTTTCGGATAGAGGAAGGTGGTCTTGCTCGGCCCCATGCCGACGATCTGCACGACCGCGCCCTTGTCGCCGGCCGAACCGTCGTAATGCACCGCGCCGCCCTTGTGGAACATGTAGCTGCCCGTGGCCAGCGCCTCGGTCGCCTGCGGATCCCAGCTGTCGTCGATACCGGCATTCCAGGTGCCCTCGACCACGATCACATGGCGGTCTTCGCCATGGAAATGCGGGGTGCTCATCACGCCCGGCGGAAAATAGGCGCGGATCACGTACATGCCCGGCTTCGACAGGTCGCCGTACACCACGGCGATCTTCGCGCCGCCGCCGGCATCCTTCCACACCAGCTTCTCCGGCGGCACGACCAGGAAATCAGCCTCGCTCGGCGCCGAGAAGCTCGGCGACATGGCCAGCACGGAAGCCAGCCCGAAGGCGGCCATCACGCTGCGAAACGGTTTGAACATAAGTCCCCCTTTTGGAATTTGAACCGCCCTGCGAAAAAGTTCGCCGAAAATAACACAGCGCCTGCAAGGTGGATATTAAAAAACCGGAAAGCGGTGGCGCAAATTTCTGCAAGCATCGAGTGCGCCGCAGCGTGCCGGCGCGAGCAAACCGGCCGCGGATCACGGGGCCGGTGGCGAACGTGCATAATGCGCCGACTGCCAACAATCACCAACCAGCCAAGGGAGACAAGATGAAACTGGTACGTTACGGCCGCCCCGGCCATGAGAAGCCCGGCATGATCGACGCCGAAGGCAAGCTGCGCGACCTGTCGGCAATCATTGACGACATCTCGCCGGCAGCCTTGTCCGACAAGGCGCTGGCGAAACTGGCAAAGGTCAAGCCGGCCAAGCTGCCGGCGGTGCGCGGCAAGCCGCGCTACGGCGTGCCGGTCGCCGGCATCGGCAAGTTCATCGCGATCGGCCTCAACTATTCGGACCACGCGGCCGAGTCGAACATGCCGATCCCGAAAGAACCGATCATGTTCATGAAGGCGATCAGCTGCCTGAACGGCCCGAACGACGAAGTGATGCTGCCGAAGGACGCGACCAAGGGCGACTGGGAAGTCGAACTCGGCGTGGTGATCGGCACCAAGGCGCAGCATGTCAGCGAGCGCCAGGCGCTCGAGCATGTCGCCGGCTACTGCGTCGTCAACGACGTCTCCGAGCGCGCGTTCCAGCTCGAGCGCGGAGGCACCTGGGACAAGGGCAAAGGCTGCGACACCTTCGGTCCGGTCGGCCCGTGGCTGGTCACGCGCGACGAAGTGCCGAACCCGCAGCGCCTCGGCATGTGGCTGGACGTGAACGGCGAGCGCTGCCAGACCGGCAACACGAAGACGATGATCTTCTCGGTCGCGAAGATCGTCAGCTACGTCAGCAAGTTCATCACGCTGATGCCGGGCGACGTGATCGCCACCGGCACGCCGCCGGGCGTCGGCATGGGCATGAAGCCGCCGCGCTTCCTCGCGCCGGGCGACGAGATGCACCTTGGCATCGACGGTCTCGGCGAACAGCGCCAGAAGGTCGTCAAGTTCCGCAAGGCCTGACGACAGCCGTTGCCGAAACGGGCACGGCCGGTCGCCAACACTGTCCAAGCTTGACCTGACAAGGAGAAAGCCATGCTGTTGCGACTGGGAACCCGTTTGCGTGCGGCCGGCCGGCACCTGCTGGTCGGCTGGCACGCGTGGCGCGACCCGGCGCTGGCGTGGCCGGGCAGGCTGATGCTGGCGCTGATGGCGCTGTACCTGCTGAGCCCGTTTGACCTCGTTCCCGACTGGCTGCCAGTGCTCGGCTGGCTCGACGACCTCGCGCTGGTCAGCCTGGTTCTGCCGATGTTGCTGCGCTTGCTGCCGGCCGAGGTGTTGCTGCAGGCGCAGCGCCGCGCGGGGCTGGATCCGCAACGCTAGGAACAGCAGCGACAGAAGCAACACCCACGAATGGTTTGACTATTCGTGGGTGCTTATCATGACCGTTCCTCCATTTAAATCTTCCTTGCGTCCGCTGGACGCATTCATCACCCCCGCCCAGCAAAAGGGCCTGTCTGCCGGCAGGAAGACGCTGGAGCGCGCGAATGACGACGCGTTGCAGGAAGCCCTTCGCGCCAGCCTGTCCGATGATGGCAACGGACTCACCGCCGCGCAGATTTTTGCCCGCGAAACCGGCGACCCGGACACCATGCGGCAGGCCAATGACGACGCACTGGCCCGCGGGATTCAGGCCAGCCTCGAGCCGGACAACGCCGCCCCGAAAGCGGCGCGCAATCTGGTGCCGGACGATGAACTGAGTGCGCAGCGCACGCTGATCGACAAGCTCAGGGATTGGCTTTCAAGCCACGGCTTCGACATCCGCAGCAACAAGGGCAATGGAAACAACTGCCTGATCATCTCGATGCTGCAACATGCGAGCGGCGACTATCACAGCGAGCATGCGGCACAGGCCAGGCACTACAGGAAACTGCTGGCCGAGCGAAGCGGCGGCGAGGAAAAGACCAGCAATGCGCTGTTCTCGGATGATGAACTGACCCGCTGGCTGATTGCGCAGATCAATCGCGATTTTTTCGGCAGCCGGCACGCGCTCTACCTGAAGTTCAGGTTCGTCACCGCGGATCTCGATGGCAAGCCCGCTGTCAGGACCACGGGCGAAGGCAGCCGGGTGGCCGGCATCGTTGACATGGCCGGCCACTACGAAGCATTCACGGCCCGCACCCCGGGCTGAGACCTGCGGGCAAAGCGGCGTCAGCCGCCCAGATAGGCCTGCGCCACCCGCTCATCCTGCAACAAATTGGCGGCCGTATCGTGCAGCACGATGCGGCCGCTTTCCATCACATAGCCACGCGTCGCGATCGACAGCGCCTGCCGGACGTTCTGCTCGACCAGCAGGATCGTCACACCCTGTTGCGCGACGGTGCGCACGACCTCGAAGATGCGCTCGACCATAATAGGCGCGAGGCCCATCGCCGGCTCGTCGAGCAGCAGCAGGCGGGGACGTCCCATCAGTGCGCGTGCCATCGCCAGCATCTGTTGTTCGCCGCCTGACAGCGTGCCGGCCAGCTGCGCCTGCCGCTCTTTCAGCCGCGGGAACGTCGTGAACCAGTGGTCGATGTCGTCCTCTACGCCATCGATGTCCTTGCGCGCATACGCGCCCATCAGCAAATTCTCGCGTATCGTCATCCGCGCAAACACGCCGCGCCCTTCGGGCACCATCGCCAGCCCGAGCGGCGGCAGCGCGTGCGCCGCAAGCGCTCCGACCGGTGCGCCGTCGAACAGAATGGTACCGGACGTGCGCGCGGCGGGCAGCGTGCGCGTGATTGCCTTCAGCGTCGTTGTCTTGCCGGCGCCATTTGCGCCGATCAGCGTGACCAGCTCGCCTGCACCGATGTCGAAAGCGATGTCCTTCACCGCTTCGATGCCGCCGAACGCGACCGACAGGCCGCGCACGTCGAGCAGCTTTTCCGCCGGCGCGTTCATGCCGCCTCTCCGCCCAGATAGGCGGCGATCACCGCGGGATCCTTCTGCACCTCGGCCGTCGTGCCGTCGGCGATCACCTTGCCGTAGTCGAGCACGGTGATGCGGTCGCACAGGCCCATCACGAGCTTCACGTCATGTTCGATCAGAAGGATGGTCGTGCCGCTGTCGCGTATCTGCTGCAGCAGCATGCGCAGGCTCTCTTTCTCGGTCGCGTTCATGCCGGCTGCCGGCTCATCCAGCGCCAGCAGCAGCGGCTCGGTCGCCAGCGCCCGCGCAATCTCGACGCGACGCTGGTCGCCATACGACAGGTGCCGCGCGGTGCGGTGCGCAAGGTGGGCGATGCCGACGAACTCCAGCAGCGCGAGCGCCTTCGCCGCGATCGCGCGTTCTTCGTCGCGCGCGGTGCGATGGCGCAGCACCGCGCCGAGCACGCCCTGGCGCGTGCGCACATGGCGTCCGACCATCACATTCTCGAGTGCGCTCATCTCGCCGAAGAGGCGGATGTTCTGGAAGGTGCGTGCAATGCCGGCTCGCGCCACCTGATGCGGCGCGCTCGGCGAATACGGCCTGCCGGCCAGCGCAAACGAGCCGCCGTCGGGCTGGTACATGCCGGTGATGACGTTGAAGCAGGTGGTCTTGCCGGCGCCGTTCGGGCCGATCAGCCCGTGGATGTGGCCGCGCGCAATGGCGAGGTTCACGTCGGACAGCGCCTGCAGGCCGCCGAAGCGCTTGCTGGCGCGCTGCACGTCAAGCAGTGCCACGCTCATGCCGCGCCTCCGCCGGCGTTTGCGCTCATCCGGTCTTCGCGGCGCGGTGACGGCCACAGCCCGGCCGGGCGCGCGAGCATGATCAGCACCAGCGCCAGTCCGTACAGCAGCTGCCGCAGCACTTCGGCCTCGATCCATACATGGTCGAACAGGGCCATCTGCACCGGTTCGACCGTATGCCGCAACACCTCGGGCAGCGCGGCCAGCAGCACGGCGCCGAGCACGACGCCGGGAATGTGGCCGATGCCGCCCAGCACGACCATCGCAAGGATCGCGATCGATTCGGTCAGCGTGAATGATTCGGGCGAGATGAAGCCCTGGAAGGCGCCGAACATGGCGCCGGCCACGCCGCCGAAGGTCGCGCCCATCGCGAACGCCAGCAGCTTCACGTTGCGCACATTGATGCCCATGGCCTTCGCGGCGACCTCGTCCTCGCGGATCGCGATCCATGCGCGGCCCAGCCGCGAATGCTGCAATCGTGCCGAGATGAAGACTGTCGCGACGCACAACAGCAGGAAGAGGAAGTAATACGCGTTCACCGACGGCATCGTGAATTCGCCGACCCGGACGATGCCGCCGGCGCCGGCCTCGCCGGCCAGCGACAAGCTGCCGATGCGGACCGGGTCAATCAGGTTGATGCCCTGCGGCCCGTTGGTGAAGTTGACCGGTCCGTTCAGGTTGTTCATGAAAATGCGGATGATCTCGCCGAAGCCGAGCGTGACGATGGCGAGGTAATCGCCGCGCAACTTCAGCGTCGGCGCGCCGAGCAGCGCGCCGGCCACGCCGGCCACCAATGCTGCCAGCGGCACGATCAGCCAGACCGACAGGTGGATGCCATTGGCGGCGACCGCCGGACCGACCGCCTGCAGCAGCCATTCGCCGGCCGCCGGATACTCCATCTGCAGCGACTCGATCACCACCGCGAATTGCGGCGAGGCCAGCAGTCCCGCCAGATAGGCGCCGATCGCAAAGAATGCGATGTAGCCGAGGTCGAGCAGGCCGGCAAAGCCGACCACGATGTTCAGACCGAGGGCCAGCATGATGTACAGCAGCGCGATGTCGGCGATGCGTACCCACGAGTTGCCGAACTGCGAAGCGACGAAGGGAAATGCCAGCACCAGCAGCGCCAGCACGGCTAAGCGCAAGCGTGGCGACGTGCCGGAAATTTGCATGCTCATCGCGGCTCGCTCAGGAACGGTCGGCGACGCGCTCGCCCATCAGCCCGGAAGGACGCAGCGTCAGCACGAGGATCAGCACGATGAACGCAAAGATGTCCTGGTAATGGCTGCCAAGCACGCCGGCGGTCAGGTCACCGATGTAGCCGGCGCCGAGGCTTTCGATCAGGCCGAGCAGGATCCCGCCGAGCATCGCGCCGTAGATGTTGCCAATGCCGCCCAGGACGGCGGCCGAGAAGGCCTTCAGTCCGGGCACGAAGCCCATCGCGAACTGGGCGGACGCATAGTTGGCCGCCCACATCACGCCGGCCACCGCGGCCAGCGCCGCGCCGATCGCGAAGGTAAACACGACCACGCGGTTCGCATCGACGCCCATCAGCGCGGCCACGCGCGGATTCTCGGCGACTGCGCGCATCGCACGTCCCATCCGCGTGCGCTCGACCAGCAGGGCCAGCGATCCCATGGCCAATGCGGCCAGCGCCAGCAGCAGCACCTGGGTCTGGGTGATCAGACCGCCGAACACATGCCAGGGCTCGGTCGGCAGCACCTGCGGAAAGGGCAGCGGATTGCGGCCCCAGATCATCATCGCAAAAGTCTGCAACAGGATGGAGATGCCGATCGCCGTGATCAGCGGCGCCAGCCTCGGCGCGTCGCGCAGCCTCCGGTAGGCAACCCGTTCGATCAGCACGCTGACGGCAACGCAGACCGGGATCGCGCCGCCGATGGCAATGGCGAGTTGCAGCAGTCCCGGCATCTGCGGGCTGAGCTTCTGCAGCACCTCCAGCAGGGTCCAGCCCACCATGGCGCCGATCATCAGCACGTCGCCATGGGCGAAGTTGATCAGGTTCAGCACACCGTAAACCATCGTATAGCCGAGCGCGACCAGCGCGTACATGCTGCCCAGCACGAGGCCGTTGATCAGTTGCTGGACGAGGATGTCCATCGCTTAGTTGCCGTCGCGGGCCGTCAGGCCCTTCGGCAGCGGGAAGGTGACGTTTTCTTCGGCGCCATCGAGCTCGCGCACGGTCGCGGGACTGAGTTCGCGAAGGCGATCGATCACCTGCTGTACCAGCAACTCGGGCGCGGAGGCACCCGCAGTCACACCGATGCGCGCCTTGCCGGCGACCCAGGCAGGATCGATCTGGACCGCGTTGTCGACCATGTAGGCTTCGACGCCGTTTTTCTCGGCCACTTCGCGCAGCCGGTTCGAGTTCGAGCTGCTCGGGCTGCCGACCACGATCACCAGCTGCACCTGCGGCGCCATGAACTTGACCGCTTGCTGGCGGTTGGTCGTCGCGTAGCAGATGTCGCCCTTCTTCGGCTCGGCGATGTCAGGGAAGCGGCGCTTCAGCGCGCCGATGATGCCGGCGGTATCGTCGACCGACAGCGTGGTCTGCGATACAAAGGCCAGCCGCTGCGGATCGCTGACGTTCAGCGTCTCGACATCGGCAATGGTCTCGACCAGGTACATGCCGCCGTCGCTCTGGCCCAGCGTGCCTTCGACCTCGGGATGCCCTTTGTGGCCGATCATGACGATCTCGCGGCCTTCGCCGCGCATCTTGGCAACCTCGACGTGCACCTTGGTCACCAGCGGGCAGGTCGCGTCGAATACCTGCAGCCCGCGCTGCTCGGCATCGGCCTTCACCGCGCGCGAGACGCCGTGCGCGGAAAACACCAGATGACTGCCCGGCGGCACGTCGGCGAGATCCTCGATGAAGACGGCTCCCTTCGCGCGCAGGTCATCGACCACATATTTGTTGTGCACAATCTCGTGCCGCACATAGATAGGCGCGCCGAACTGCGCGAGCGCCCGCTCGACGATCTCGATCGCCCGGTCGACGCCGGCGCAGAAGCCGCGCGGTTGCGCGAGCAGGATTTCGTTTTGGCTGTCCACGGTCACTCCGTCCGTTCAGAGGATGCCGATGATGCGAACTTCAAATTTCACCGGCTGGCCCGCCAGCGGGTGATTGAAATCGAACAGCGCATCGTCGTCACCCAGCTCCAGCAGCACGCCGGCGAAACGGCCGCCGCCGGGCGCATTGAAGTCGACGACGTCACCGACTGCATAGTCTTCGTCCGCATCAGAGTTCTCGCGCAGGGTCGCCAGCGACACGCGCTGCAGCAGTTCCGGGTTGCGGGGTCCGAAGGCTTCGCCGGCCGCCAGTTCAAAAGTCTGGTGCACGCCTTCGGCAAGACCGATCAGCCGGGCCTCGAGCGCCGGGACGAGCTGGCCGGCGCCCAGCTGCAGCGTGGCCGGGTTGTCATTGAAGGTGGTGACAATGTCGCGGCCGTCCTGCGACGACAGCCGGTAGTGGAGGGTCAGGAAAGCACCTTCGGTGACAACGGGTTGTGGCGAATTCGACATAAATCTGGAGACTGGAGGTAAGCGCGCTATTGTAAGCCAGCCAGCACGGCGCGATGCGCCTGCCGTCGGACGCAGCCCGGTACAGTCCGCAAGCCTTCTATCCCGCCTGCGGAGGAACGATGCGCATCACCGACCTGCCCGCCGAACTCAGGCCGCGCGAGCGGCTGCTCGCGATGGGTGCGGCCACGCTGGCCGACAGCGAACTGCTCGCTCTGTTGTTGCGCACCGGCGCGGGCGGCGTCAGCGCCATTGAACTGGGCGAAGCGCTGCTGCGGCGCTTTGGCTCGCTCGCCCGCCTGCTCGCGGCCACGCCGGACGAGCTGAAAGACATCCGCGGGCTTGGCAACGCAAAGCGCGCCGAGCTGCTGGCAGTGAACGAGCTGCAGCGGCGCGCGCTGGAACAGGTGCTTGGCGAAGGCGTCGTGCTCGATTCGGCCACGGCGGTCTCGCGCTTCCTGCGGCATCGCTTCAATGGCCTGCAGCACGAAAGCTTCGTCGGCCTGTTCACCGATGTGCGGCATCGTCTGCTCGCCTTCGAGGAACTGGCGACCGGCACACTCGACCGGGTGTGCGTCTACCCGCGCGAAGTCGTGCGGCTGGCGCTGAAGCACAATGCAGCGGCGGTGATTTTCGCGCACAACCATCCGGGCGGCCTTGCCCTGCCGAGCGAGAGTGACAAGGCGCTCACGCGACGACTGAAGCAGGTGATGGCCTGCATCGAAGTCACCCTGCTCGACCATCTGGTCGTGACGGGGACGGAAATCTGGTCATTCAGCGCTCACGGTCTGTGCTGACCAAAGCAAAGCCGAGCATTGGCGCGAAAATTTGTTAAATTTAATTCAAAGCATCAAGACACAATTTATTTTCGCAAGTCATTGAATTTTCGCGCGTTTTTCTGTATGCTCTCGTTTTTTCCAAATTTCGGAAATTTTCAAGGAGTCTGCTGTGGCACGTGAATGCGAAGTAACCGGGAAAAAGCCGATGGTCGGCAACAACGTTTCCCACGCAAACAACAAAACCAAGCGTCGCTTCCTGCCCAACCTGCAGAACCGTCGCTTCTGGGTTGAGTCGGCAAACCGCTGGGTGCGTCTGACGGTGTCGAACGCCGGCATTCGTATCATCGACAATCTTGGCATTGATGCCGGGCTCGGCGACATGCGTGCACGCGGCGCCAAGGTTTAAACGAATTCAGATTAGGGAATAAGACATCATGGCAACCAGCAAAGGCCGGGAAAAGATCAAACTGGAGTCGACCGCAGGTACTGGTCACTTCTACACCACGACCAAGAACAAGCGCACGATGCCCGAGAAAATGGCGATCATGAAGTTCGATCCGAAAGCTCGCAAGCACGTCGAATACAAGGAAACCAAGATCAAGTAATTGATCGGTTCCCCAATAAAAAACCCGCTCGATTGAGCGGGTTTTTTATTGCCCTGAATTTCGCGGCCGGGTCGCCGGCGCCAGAGGCGCAGCGCGCATCGCGCGTGCGCCTCTCAGCGAAGGGTCAGGCGTAGCTGCGCAGGCGCTGCGAGAACTCCTGCAGCGAACGGATGCCCGAGGCTTCCGCGCGTGCGCACCAGTCACGCAGCTGGTGGACCAGCTGGTCGGAAGTCGAATGCGAGCGCTCCCATAGTGCAGCCAGTTCGACGCGCATCTCGTGCATCGTCTTCAGCGCCGAGCTGTGCTTGAACAGCTCGGACAGCTGCTGCTTCTGGTTCGACTCGAGCGATGCCGGCTCACGCTGCAACAGCTTCTTCGTCGACTTCAGGAAGCCGGACTCAAGCTTGGACTTCGCACGAATCTGATCGACTTCTTCGCTCCAGGTACGGCGCACCGAGCGCGCATACTTGGCCATCACGTCGTAGCGATTGGCGACGATCGATTGCAGAGTGGCCGTGTCGGCAACGCTCTTGGTGCGATCGAACTTCGGCTCCGGTGCAATCTTCTTGACCTTTGCCAGGCCAAAGAATGCGAGGATGGAAATGTACATCCAGCCGATATCAAACTCGTACCACTTGGCCGACAGCTTTGCCGACGTGCCGAAGGTATGGTGGTTGTTATGCAGCTCTTCGCCGCCGATGATGATGCCGATCGGCAGGACGTTGGTCGACGCATCTTTGCAATCGTAGTTGCGATAGCCCCAGTAGTGACCGATGCCGTTGATGATGCCGGCCGCCGTCACGGGAATCCATGCCATCTGCACTGCCCAGACCGTCAGGCCGAGTACACCGAACAGCGCGACGTCGATGATCAGCATCAGCGACACGCCCAGAGCCGAGTGCTTCGAGTATACATTGCGCTCGAGCCAGTCATCCGGCGTACCGTGGCCGTATTTCTCGATGGTCTCGCGGTTCTTCGCTTCGGTGCGGTACAGTTCGGCGCCTTCGAACACCACTTTCTCGATGCCGCGCGTGACCGGGCTGTGCGGGTCTTCGACGGTCTCGCACTTGGCGTGGTGCTTGCGGTGGATCGCGGCCCACTCCTTCGTGACCATGCCGGTCGTCATCCACAGCCAGAAGCGGAAGAAGTGGCTGGGGATCGCATGCAGGTCCAGCGCGCGATGCGCCTGGCAGCGATGCAGGAAGATGGTAACGGCCGCAATCGTGATGTGGGTGACAGCGAGGGTGAACAGCAGGATTCCCCAGCCGCTCGAATGGGTCACGCCGTTCAGCAGGAAATCAAGTACGAAATCCAGACCGGAATTCTGAGTCATTTTTTCTCCATACAATCAGAGGACACGGATAAACGCTAAGCCCTTACCCCGCCCAACCTGCGATTGTACGTCTTTTTGCCGCCCAACGTTCTGTTTCCGGCGGATTTTTTTAAATTAAAGCTTGCAAAATCAATGACTTGTTCGTCTACCTGATGACCACGGGTTCACGGCAGACAGGCTTGCCGACATCAGGCTGTGCGATCAATGTACGGCCAAAGGGGCTGCATCAGCACGGTGTCTTTCCCAATTGGCTGCGTAGCGTTCGGCGATCGCCGGCTGGCCGCGGATGATCAGCAGGTTTTCAGCGTTCAGGTGCTGCGCGCCCCAGGTAAAGTTATAACTGCCGGTCACGACGACCGGAGCCGGAGAGTGAGCATCGACTACGATCACCTTGTTGTGAGCATTCCGATAACGGTTTTCCAGCCATACCGGTATCCCGACCTGCCGCAGTTTCGCCAGCAACGACGCCGGATTCCCGTCATGCTGGCGCGCGTCGGCCAGCAGCTGCACGTCGACGCCGCGCCGGTGTGCCGCCGTCAGGGCGGCGGCAATGTCCCGGCTGGTCAGCAGGAAGGCCTGCACCCGAATTTGTGCACAGGCTTCGTCCAGCACCTTGAGCAACTGCTGCTGCGCATCGTCCCAGGGAGAAAAATATACGTCGGTCGCAGGCAGCGCGGTCAGCGGGCGCGCACAGTCACGCGCCGAGGCGGTCAGCGCGGTCGCCGTGCCGGCCAGCAGCATCAACGCTGCCAGTCCGCACGACGCCGCGCGGCAGATCATGGCCGGCGCTCGAGCACGGCGGCGAAAAAGCCGTCCGTCTGATGCTGGTCCGGACGCAATTTCAGGTATACCCCGGTGTCCAGCGCGATCTTCTGCGATGCGAGCTGTTCATTCACGGGCAGCAGCGCGAACTCCGGATGGGCGGCGACGAAGGCATCGACGATCGCCTCGTTCTCTTCGGCCAGCAGGCTGCAGGTCGCATACACGAGCCGGCCGCCCGGCTTGACCAGACGCGCGGCGCCCGCAAGGATGGACTGCTGCTTGGCGTTCAGCTCGACCACGTCGTCGGGTTGCTGCCGCCACTTCATGTCCGGGTTACGGCGCAGCGTACCCAGGCCGCTGCAGGGTGCATCGACCAGCACGCGGTCGATCTTGCCGGCCAGACGCTTCACTTTCGCATCATTTTCATGCGCGATCACAACCGGATGCACATTCGACAGGCCGCTGCGCGCGAGACTCGGCTTGATCTTGGCCAGCCGATTTTCGGAATCGGCGAACGCGTACAGCCCCCCCGTGCTGCGCATGGCCGCACCGATGGCCAGCGTCTTGCCGCCGGCGCCGGCGCAAAAATCGACCACCATCTCGCCGCGCTTGGCACCGAGCAGGTGCGCGAGCAGCTGACTGCCCTCGTCCTGTACTTCAATGCCGCCGTCCTTGAACAGCGCAAGGTTCTGCAAGGCAGGCTTCTTTGCCAGCCGCAGGCCGAGCGGCGCATACGGCGTGCGCTCGAAGCCAATGTTCGCTTCAGTCAGCGCGGCCTCCGCCTGTTCACGCGAACACTTCAGCGCATTCACGCGCAAGTCCAGCGAGGCGGCACGGTTCAGCGCGTCCATCAATGCGGCCGCACCGTCGTCGCCGTATTGCGCCAGCAGGCGCTCGCGTATCCAGTCGGGGAAACTGGAACGAACCGCCGGCGGCAGGCTGGTGCGATCGATCGACATGACGCGCAGCAGCCATTCGGACTCCTGCTCCGACAGACCGGCGATGGACTCGGCGCCGACTGCTTCAGCCAGCGCCAGCAAGGCGATCCGCCGCATCTGCGGGCCGACGCCCGAATCGACGAACTGCATCAGCACCAGGCGGTTGCGCAGCAATGCGTAGACTGCTTCGGCGATGGCGCCGCGCTCACGGCCCCCCAGACGGGGATGCTCGCGGAAATAACGGGAAAGGGTCACGTCAGCCGGGCCGGCAAAGCGCAAGATCTCGCGCAAAGCCTCTTCCGTGCTGCCGACGACGTACGGGGGCAATCTCATGGGGAATCCTGACAAAAAAACTGCGGGCCGCCAACGCGGGGCCCGATGATTCAGTGGCTGGTGACGCGACGCACGCGCTCGCCGTCCAGCCAGACGCGGCCTTCGATGATGTCGCGCACTGCGCGCGGATAAATCACATGCTCCTGCTCAAGCACACGCCTGGCCAGCACGGCTTCGGTGTCATCCTCCAGCACCGGCACCACCGCCTGCTCGACGATGGGTCCGTGGTCGAGCTCCGGCGTTACGAAATGCACGGTCGCACCATGAAATTTCACGCCGGCGTCCAGCGCCTGCTGGTGCGTGGCCAGTCCCGGGAAACTCGGCAGCAGCGACGGATGAATGTTCAGCAGCCGGCCGTGATAATGCTGAACAAATGCGGCAGTCAGGATGCGCATGAAGCCGGCCAGCACGACAAGGTCCGGTTCGAAGCGGTCGATTGCCTCCGCCAGTGCACGGTCAAAGCTGTCGCGGTCGGCGTAATTCCGATGTTCGACGGTGACGGCAGGAATGCCGGCAGCCTCGGCCGTCTGCAGCCCGGCTGCACCGGCTTTGTTGCTGATAACGGCGGCGATCTTGGCCGGCCATTGCTCGGCAGCGGCAGCGCGGAGGATAGCCTCCATGTTGCTGCCCCGCCCGGAAATCAGGATGACGATTTTTCTCATGGCGCGCATTTTAACAGCGCACCGCCTGCCGTCTTCGCGCGCAAAGGCCGCGCAAAGCGCGCCCCGACAGCCGCCTCATGCGCCGGACGCCGGCGGCGTCCCGCCGCCGGGCGAATTACTGGAACGAGAAAAATACGCGGAACGGAATTTTCTTCTCGGCCCAGAAGTCGGCGGCATCGCGGAATACATCCAGCAAGTTCTCGCGCGCCTCGCGATCGAATTTCTGCGTCGTCGGCAGTTGTTCGAGCACGATCAGGAAGCCGGTCTGACGGCCAGCCTTGTGCATCTGCTCGGTCAGGCAATTTCGCAGTGCGTCAAAGTTTTTGCCAAAGGGCCTGGGAACGTGGAACGCCTCGGCGATGGTTGCGAGCACCTGCTGGCGTGTCAGCGCCTGCGAGCAGTTCGCATAAAGGAAGTGGTGGGCAAGCCGAATGGCCTCGGACTGCAACTCGGTGACCCGGAATGCGCGAATGGATTGCACTACATTCCCGGGAACCGTGTGCAGCAAATCGCCGCCTGCCACTGTTTCCTGGATCTCTTCGTCGCGCTGTGGAGGCGCGCTGAGCATGTAAATATTCACGATCCTGTTGAAACAACCCAGAACTGGCACGATCCGGCACAGGTTGTTTTAATTGCAAATTTGCGCGTGGAAGCACCAAAACGGTGCCAAAAAGAAACCTTACGGCTGAGTCGCTTGATATACAGCAATTCGAGATGATACCCGTGCTTTGGTTCCGGTAAAACCCCTGACGACCGCCAACCGCACGGGAAAAATACAAAAATAATAATCTTTCAGCAAGCCCGGCGTGAAATCGTCCGTTTTTCTGCCGCTCCTCGCGCTTTCGCCACGACCGGAATGACGCGAAAAATTAATGCATCGCAGCAATCGGATGGTCACGGACAAGTACCGGCATCTGCTCGGATTCCTGGTCAAAAAAGGCAAGCACCTCGTCCCGGCGATTCAAGGTATCGATCTGTCCTAACTCGATCAGCGACCGCGTATAGCTTGATTCGAACAACAAATAGGATGCCAGTGCCGCGCCGCGCCGCTCCGTCGCGCCGATGGCCGACAGCAGGGTCCGGATGGGTAAAGGCAAGCTGCCGACATGCCGGCTGGCGATCGAATCCAGCGGTTGGGAAGGCGTCATTGCCAGCATCCGGACCGGGCGCAACGGGGTCCGGGCGAGTTGCTCAGGCGTCAGCAGCGACAAGGTGCTGTTGATGCGCATCATCCTTTCAAGATCGACGGACAGGCCATCGAGGAAAATGCTCGACAGCGCATGCCCGGCCACCTGCGCCAGGCTCGGATAACCGGAGAACTCGGCAAAGCTGCGCTCCGGCCCGCTGATGTTGCCTGCGCCAATGACCAGCACCTTGCTGGCGCCCAGATGGATCGCCGGTGAGATCGGCGCCAGCTCGCGCAGCGAGCCGTCGCCGAAATATTCGCAACGATCATCGCAAAACAGCGGCACCGCAGGGAAGATCAGCGGAATGGCAGCCGAGGCGAGCAAATGATCAACACCGATCTGCTGAGGCACCGACATGCGCTGAGCACGCCGCCACGGCGCGATTTCGTGGCCGGACTGGTAAAAAACGACATGCCGGCCGGCGGTATACGAAGAAGCCGAGACCGCCAGCGCGCTCAGGTGTCCGGCGTCCAGCGCCGCATCCAGCCGCGGCAGGTCGAGCATCTTGTGCAGCAGGCCGACCAGCGGGTCATTGTCCAGCAGCGAAGCCGGGGGCTGCGCCTGCCATTTGCGCAGCAGCCAGCCGAACGACAGCAGCGATAGCCAGCGCGCGCCGGAACGAATCACGCCGATCGAATCCGCCCGGTAGACCTGCCCGACCTCCAGCTGCCGCCAGGTCTGCAGCAGCTGCGTGACGCTGTCTTCGAAATTGTCGGCACGGCAGGCAAAGGCCGCCGCATTGATCGCACCGGCCGAAGTGCCGCAGACGATATCGAAAGGATTCCGGCGAGGCTCCCATCCGGTTTCGCTGAGCAGTGAAAAAATGGCCTGCAGCACCCCCACCTGGTACGCGGCGCGCGCGCCGCCGCCAGTCAGGAACAACGCAGTTTTCTGCGGCGAAGACATGCTGGCAGGTTACCAGTCCGCAAGCACTGCGGAAATGCCCGCTCGCTACTATGTCATTGTTGCAAAAATACCAATCCGCAAATCGTACGGGCAAAAAAAACCGCACCCGAAGGTGCGGCAGTTGCCTGAAGGCAGATTACTTCGGCTGCATGCGGATCGCGCCGTCGAGACGGATCGTCTCGCCGTTCAGCATCGTGTTTTCGATGATGGTCTTTGCGAGGTGCGCATATTCGGCCGGCTTGCCGAGGCGCGGGGGGAACGGCACCATCTTGCCAAGGGCGTCCTGCACTTCCTGCGGCATGCCGAGCAGCATCGGCGTCTCGAAAATGCCCGGGGCGATGGTCATCACGCGGATGCCGTTGCGCGACAGGGCGCGCGCCATCGGCAGCGTCAGGCCGACGACGCCGGCTTTCGATGCACCGTAGGCCGCCTGACCGATCTGGCCAGCGTACGCCGCGACCGATGCGGTGTTGATGATCACGCCGCGCTCGCCGGCTGCATTGGCTTCGTTGTTCGACATCGCAGCCGCTGCAAGGCGCGACATGTTGAACGTGCCGATCAGGTTGATGTTGACCACGCGCTGGAACACGTCCAGCGGGTGCGGGCCGTCCTTGCCCACCGTCTTCACGGCCGGCGCGACGCCGGCGCAGTTGACGAGGCCGACCAGCTTGCCCAGCGACTGCGCAGCTGCGACTGCGGCCAGACCGTCTGCTTCGGAGGTCACG
>JACCDR011120718.1_pt1 | contig 50907 bp, 74 predicted proteins | sample 7446431 | NCBI WGS metagenome assembly JACCDR01 (sample SAMN15323443, study PRJNA562643) | freshwater metagenome | isolation source: river surface water | place: USA:Blue River Watershed | collected 2017-08-17 | reverse complement strand
GTCGAGGTCTTCCAGCGCGCCGGCGGCGGCGCGTTCGGCGGCCGCGGCCTGGGCGGCGCCGATGCGGCGGTCCAGGTCGCGGAGCAGGTCGTCGGCGCCGGCGACGCGGCACGGCCGGCTGTACCGGGTCAGCTCGCCGTGGACGGCGCGGAACGTGTCGACCTCCGCGGCGGTCATCGGGACGGTCACCTCGATCGTGTCCCGCTCGGGCATCAGGCTCGACGCGGCGCCGTGGCGGATATCCAGCTCGCGGAGCAGGGACCGCGCGGCGTGGCTGCTCCCGTCGCCGGGGCCGAGGGCGTCGAACATCGCGCGCATGACCAGCACTTCGGATCTTGAGACGGTGATCGACACGTCGGGGCCTCGGAGCCCGATCATCGGTCCGAGCTGCTCGAAGGGGTCGTCGGGGTTCCTGAACACGTCGCCTCCCGGGCGTTGTGGCGGTTCTGTGGTTAGCGCCACCGTACCGGCTCGGCATTGCCGGGTCAACACAACGACCGTGCCGGACAGGGGGCGGGGTTGCCGGTAGGGGATCGTCGGTATTTACTGACGGCTGTGTCCCGACCCACCGGCGAGGCCCGGCGCCGACCGTCCCGACCGGAAGCCGTCGACGCGGCGGAAGCGATCGTCGCCCGGCGCGCCCGCAACAGCGAGGAACGGCTCCCGGACCCCGATGACCTGCTGGGCGTCGTCCGCTACGTCGCCAACCACCACGACCCGCGGCTGGTCGACGCCGAGGTGATCCGGGCCGACGTCGCCGGCGTCGCCACGATCGTGGCGTTCCTCGCCGGCGAGGTCGACCGGCTCCACCTGGCCGTGCTGGAAGCTGGCCTGGAAGACGGCGGCATGAACTACAGCGGCCTCGCCGCGGCCGAGGGGCTCCCCGGGCGACAGCACGCGCACGACCTGGTGCTGCGGCTCACGGCGGCCGCCGCCGGCGGGGTGAAGCGCGGGCAGCTCGTGCGGGCCGGCCGGCGGTCGGCGGCCGCGGAGCGCACCGAACTCGAGCGGCACGCCGTGCGGTTGCGGGCGCTTGCCGAGGCGCTCGTGCGCCGGCGTGACCGGCTCCCGGACGACCTGGGCGACGCGGCCGGGGTCGACGTCGACGATTGGTGCGGGGAGGTCGCCGGCCTCGAGCGCGGCACCGCGCTGCCGCACCTGGTCGTCGTCGAGCTTCGCCTCGTGGTCGGGGAGCTGTCCGCGCGGGAGGGCCTGGACGCGGAGCTGGGCGCCATCGTCGTCGACGGCGCCCAGCTCCTTGCGGTGGCGGATCTGTGAGGTTGGTTCGGGTCAGGCGTCGTCGGAACAGACGTCGTTGAGCAGCGCTTCGGCTTCGGTCGCGGTGATGCCCTCCTGGGCGCCGAGGAAGGTGGTCAGCCAGTCCCGTTCGGCGCCGTCCTGGTGCATGAGGCGCAGCGCACCGCGGCGGTCGCCGGCGTCCCACATGTCCAGGGCCTTGCTGACCACGAGCGCGGCGGTGCCGGCTTCGTTGAGCAGCTCGGCGCGGTTCACCGGTCGCCGCCCTGGTCGTCGAGCTTGACGCCGGTGTGTTCGAGCCAGGTCAGGATCGCGGAGCGGGTCATGCGCCACCGGTCGCCCCAGCCGGCGACGAACGCGAATTTGAAGTCGTGGTACGGCAGGGCGCGCACGCCGTCGCCGTCGCAGTCCAGGCAGCCCATCGCGGTTTCCGGGTCGTGGACCAGGGGGTCGTACGGGGCATCTTCGTCGGCGGACAGCACGGCAACGCGGCCGCGGCCGGCGCAGGTCGGGCACTTCGCCTGGTCGTCGCCGATCGCGGCGAGCAGGAGCGACCGGGCGCAGTCGGCCGCGCCGCTCCCGGTGTAGCCCCAGCTCATGCCGGTCGGGCTGTGTTTCGGGACGTGGCGTACGACCCCGATGACCATGCCGGCGCTGTCCAGGATGGTGATGACGCTTCCGCCGGCGCCGGCGGGGCGCAGCCCTTCGTACGTGATCTCGCCCGGTTCAGGTGGCATGGTTACCGCCCCTCTCGTGTTGCGTTGACCGGCCGCGCCCGGATGGCGCGCTGGGCGCCGGCCGTAACCGCCGGCGTGGCCCTGGCGTTGCGGGCCTGGATCGCCGGGCGGGCCGGCGGAACGTAGCGGCGCTCGGTCGACCGGATGAGGCGCTGCAGGCCGACGATCATCGCGGCGGCGGCGAGCACCACGGCCAGGGCCACCCACTGGATGATCCGCCACCCGCCGCCGAGGTACGCGCAGCTCGCGAACAGGGTGCCGGTGCCGGACACGAGGGCGGCGGCGAGCTGTGCGGAGCGGTACGACCGGCCGGCGGGGCTGCGCGGCGCGCTCATGAGGACACCTCGGCAAGCTCCGTCGCTGCCCGGTAGAGGAACTCGCCGTCCGCGGGCTGGTCCGTGTCGGCGTTGAGGCCGGCCCACACCCGCAGGCGCCACTCCTGCACGTCCGGGGTGAGGTGCTCGTGGGTCAGCGCGTGACCGGCGAGGCTCTCCGCGAGCTGTGCCGCCGACGCGGCGGTGCCGTCGCCCTTGAGGGTGGCGTGGTCGATCTCGGTCCACTGACCGGCCAGGCCGGACGGAACTTCCAGGCGCAGGGTCATGTGCTCCATGCCGGCGCCGCCGGGCAGCGGGAGCCCCTCGGCGACCCACGGACCGGTCAGGGCCTCGAACGTGTCGAGGGTGATGACGTCGCGGGTGAGCACGGCAAGTGCGGCCAGGTAGGCGCCGGTGGACTCTTCGAACAGGCGACCCAGTGCGCCCTGGGCGCGGGTCGGTGCGCCGTCGTCGTGGGTGTGGATCCGGCTGTACCAGTCGGCCAGTGCCCACGCGGTGCGCTCGGCCTTGTTCACCTTGCCGGGGTCGTCGATGCCGTCGTACCGGGTTTCCAGGCGGGCCAGCACGTCGTCGGGTAGGCCGTCGATGATCCGGATCATGTCGCCGAACAGGCGGGTCCACGACCCGGTGGGGTCAGGGGTGGGCCGCTCGACGGGCCGGCGCCGGTACCGGAGCCAGGCGGCGACGGCGAACATGAGCGCGGCGCCGGCGATCATCGCGATCGCGAGGGGGACGGCCGCGGCGTGGAAGCCGCCGCGGTGGAACGCGCGGCCGGCGGCGAGGCCGGCGACGGCGATGGCCGGCGCGGCAACCACGCCCGTGGCGGTTGCCGGTACCGGCCGGAGGAAATCGAGTCGCATTGCTGGGTCTACCTTTCGTGTGGCGGTTGTGTCGTTTCCGCTGGCCGGTGCGTGGCGTCGAGAGCTTGCGAGGGTCGCGGCGCCCGCCCGGTGCTAGATGACGTCGATGGGGAGCCGGTAGCCGGCGTCGGGTACGGGTGTGGGCTCGGCTTCCTTGTCGCGGCGGGCCGTGACCTCCACGAGGCGGCTCCAGTCCCACAGCGAGCCGAGCAGGAGCGCGACGGCGAACAGGGCCGCGGTGATCCGGACGCCGACGTGGTACTTGGCGGGGATCGGGGTGTGGTCGACGCCGATGGCCAGCGCCGCCGAGGCGGGTCCGACCGTGTAGGCGACGACCAGGCACGTGATGATGAGCTGGCGCGCGAGGTTGAGTCGGTGCCAGCTCCGGCTTCGGTCGATCGGGGTCATGGTTGGTGGGTCTCCCTTCCCGGGGATGTGTTCCCGTTCTGTCGTCCGAACGGTACTCGCACGTACGCGCTCAGTCAACGCGACGGCCCGGGTTGCGGGAGCCACCGCCCCCGGAGTCCGCGCCAGTCCCACCCGGTGCCGCACGGGCCGCACGTCCAGCCGGCGGCGCCGCGGCCGAGGTCGCGGTAGCAGATCGGGCACGCCAGGCCGGCGTGGAAGTTGACGTCGGGCGGGACCGGGAGCAGGTCGCGGTACGCCTCGGCGAGGGTCGGCATCCGCCCCTCGGTGGCCGGGGTCGCTGTCGCGGGCGTCGCCGGCGCGGCGGCCGCACGGGATCGACGGAGAGGGAACGCGAGTGTCGTCATGGCGCACCGCCGGGGGGCTCGGGGTTTCTTCCCGTAGACTTTGCGTACGCAAAGCCGTGCCCGTGATTGTCCGCTGCGCGACACGATCCCGCAAGCTTTGCGTACGCAAGTAGCATCGATATACGCCGAAGAAAGGCTCCGGGATGCCGAAGGGCAAGGGGTACAGACAGATCGCGGCTGAGCTGCGACGGGCCGTGGAAAGCGGTGAGTACCCGGCCGGGGCGTCCCTGCCGACAGAGCATGAGCTGGCCGCGGACTACGTGGTGTCCCGGGAGACGATCCGCCGGGCGCTGGGCGTGCTCAAGAGCGAGGGGCTCATCGGCGCGGCGACGTCGCGCGGGACGTACGTGCTCCCGACCCCGATCCAGCTCGCGGTGACGCGGTACGCCGCGGTGCGCGACCCGGGCCGGGAGCTGTCCGGGCTCGGCCCGTGGGAGACGGCGTGCCACCTGCAGGGCGTGCGCGGCGACTCCGAACTCGTGGGCCTGACCCGCGAACCGGCGACCGACGACCTGGCGGCCCGGTTCGGCGTTGAGTCGGGCACGGAGCTGATCCACCGGGCGCGGCGCACCTGGGCGGACGACCGGATCGCCCAGCTCACGGATGCATGGCTGCCCGCCGAGGTCGTCGACGGCACACCGCTCGCCGATCCGCGGAAGGTGGTCGGCGGGGTGTACGCAGCGATGGTGGCCGCGGGCCTGGATCCGGCTGTGGTGACCGAGGAAGTCGGGGTGCGGCTGCCGACCGTCGCCGAGCGACAGCGGCTCGGCCTGGGCGACGGCACCCCGGTGATGGAGGTGTGGCGGGTGACCCGGGACGGCGCCGACCGGGTGCTCGAAGTGCAGCGGATCGTGAGCAACGGGCGCATGGTGCGGCTGGTCTACTCCGACCTGCCGCTACGGACGGAGGTGAGCTGAATGGCGACGATGACGCGGGACCGGGCGGCGATCCTGGCCGAGCTGGAAGCGGCCGCGGCCGACGTCGACGCGGCCGACGTGCGGCTGCGGGTGGCCGAAGCGTACGAGGCGGTCACGGCGGCGCCGGGGCTGTGGTACCGGCCGGTCGACGCGGCCGCCACGGTGTACGTGGTCGGGTGCAACGGGGCGGCGATCGGGATGGCGTGGCCGTGCGGCGCACCGTTCGGCCGGTGGCGTTCGGCGCTGTTCGGGCCGGCGAGCGTCGCCACGGAGCGGCTCGGCCCGTTCCGGACCGGGCGGGCCGCGGCGGCGGCGATCGCCACGGCGGCCGGGGTCCGGCCGGAGCACCCGCAGGCGTAGACGCGAATAACCGAGGCCCGGCCCCCAGACTGGGGGCCGGGCCTCGGTGTCTGACCGGTGCGTGGTCAGGTCGAACGGTACCGCCGCGCAAGGTACGCCGCGGTGACAGCTCCCGCGGCCACCGCCGCGAGTGACGGCAGGGGCCAGGCCCGGACCGCCAGGGCGACGCCGGCGACGGCGGCCCATCCGAGCGAGGCGCCGGCGAGCGCGAACGGGTTCACGCGGGGAACTCCCTCCAAGTGCGGCCGTCGAGCACGGCTCCGGCTGTCTTCTTCCCGACGCGGTGCATCAGGCGGAACGTCTGGTCCTCTGTACCGGTGAGGCCGGACAGCTCCCGCCACCGCCCATCGGGCCACACGAGCAGCTGCCGGCCGGCGCGCTTCGCGGGGTCGACCGACCACCCGGGCGGGGCGTCGGGGTGCCAGTCGCCCCACTGCTTCATGAAGAACGCGCGGCCGGCGCCGGTCACCTGGTCGCGCAGGTCCCGGAACCACTCCGGGTGCGGCGGCCGGCACCCGGGCTTGCTCTCGCCGCCGGCGATCACCCAGTCCAGGCGCGCCGCGGTCGGGGCGGCCGGGCCGTCGTCGTCGTCCGCGGCGCCGCACCACAGGCATGCGGCGAGCTGTGGCGGGTCCAGTTTGTGGCCGCACGCCTGGCAGTACCCGGGCCACGGCCGGAGGTACCCGGTGACCTGTAGCGGCCCCAACAGCGGCTCGGCGGACAGGAACCGGATCACGGCGGGCGTGTCGAGCAGCACCGGGATCCGCAGGTCCGCTTCGGCCTGGCGTTCCGCGGACACCCCGACCCACACGTTGTCGAGCACCGCGTCCATGCGGTGCGCGTTGCGTACGTCGTCGCTGGTTGCCCAGCCGGCGGCGCGGGCCTCGGCGATCATCCGGGCGCGCTGTTCCGGGGAGCCCCACTTGCGGATCCAGGAGCGCATCCGGGCGTGGTTCTTGCCGAGCACCAGGTAGGTGTGGACGGCGGACATCGGCCGGCGGAAGCGGCGGCCGGCGGTCGACGTCCACCACATCACGCACCACCAGGCGGCAATGTACGCGTCGGGTACTTCGTCGTCGAACAGCTCCGAGAGGTCGTTGACGAAGACGGTGTGCGGGTCGCGCCAGGTCAGTGGGACGTGGAGCCGGTCGGCGAGCAGGGCCACCTGCCCGGACCAGTCGAGCAGGCCGTGCGAATCGCGAATCACGAGTCCTGCCCGGCCGGGCAGGTGCTGTTGACGCACGACGTCGCGGAGTGCGAAGCACCCGCCGGGCAGGTCCCCTTCCCAGCGGGGTAGGCCGCACCCGGGCGACCGTTTCCGGCAGCCCATCGTGATCGTGTGCGTGGTCCCGACCGTGCCCGGCCGGTGCGTCCACTCGATCAGGGTGCCCTCAGCCATTGCGGGCCGGGTCCTGCCCGCATACGGCGGCGGTGGCGGTGGCGCGCCAGCTCTGCTTGCCGGCGTCGGACAGCGTGTCGTACGGGGCGAAGTCGTCGCCGAAGGTGCGCCGGCCGGCGACGTTGTGCAGTGCCTCGGCGACCCGCTCCACGACGTCGCCGGTCGACAGGTGGCCCTCCCTGGTCAGGACGTCGATCAGCTTGTCGGCCGCGGCGTAGTCCTCGAACACCGGGCCGGTGCACGCGACGTCGGAGCCGTTGCACCGGTGATGGTGCATGAGCAGGGCCACGACGTCGAGCACCCGGTCGGGTGCGCGCGGTGGTTCCGGTCGCCGGCGCCGGCGTAGCAGGCGCGTGAAGTTGAGCACGTGGTTCTCCTGTTCTGTGGCGGGGCCAGCAACCCCGGTGGGTCAGGCGTCGGTCGGGAACGGGAGTGCGGCCTGGAACGCCTCGACGGCGGCGCGTAGCCGCTCGCCGGTGGCGACCGTACCGGCGACGGCGGCGAGGTTGACCCCCGCTGGCGTGGTGTCCGCGCCGGCGGGGAAGACCTCGGCGAACGCGGTCGTGTGTGCCGCGGCCGCTGCGGACAGCTCAGCGATCACGGCGTGCGGGTCGGGGGTGGCGCGGAGCGCGGCCGCGGCGGCGATCACCTGGTCGACCTCGCGGAGCGAGGTCGTGTGCCGCAGGGCCTGGACGATGTGGTCGGCGCCGGCGGCCTCGGCCGCTTCGCGGAGCGCGACGACCGCGGTCGCCCGATCGGGCACGCCGGCGTCGCCGGCGGCGGCGACGACCCGGGCCGCGGCGACGACGACCCGGTCCACGGTGGCGGCGCTGTAGTCGGCCATCACAGCCCGCCCATCGTCATGTAGCCCACGAGCATGTCGACGGCGTCGTTGAGTGCGGCGCGGCGGCCGGCGTCGTCGAGCTGTTGGGCGGCGGCGAACATCGGGCGGTGGTTGTCGCCGGCGTCGACGCCGGCGCGGACGAGCGCCCGGAACGGCTCCGACAGCGACGACGGGCCGGTCGCGGTCATCCGGTCCGGGACACCGCCGAGGGTGCCGTGCACGCTGACCGCGGCCAGCTCCACGAGCCGGGTCGTGGTCAGCGGGTCGGACTGGAGGGCGTCGAGCCAACGGACCTGGCACGGCCGGCACCCGTCGAACGCGGCGCCGATCAGGGCACCCATGCCGGGGCCGTCGATCGGCCGGTCGGTGCCGAAGCGGTACCCGGGCTCCGGTGCGACGTCGAAGCCGGGGTGGCCGCCGGTCAGCGCGGACCACACATTGCCCGTGCAGCCCTCGGGCGCGTCGGCGCTCATCCGAGGCCCTCGCGGTACGCGACCAGCTCCGGGTGGCCGTGGACGTCGGCGTGGCCGAGCACCCACGGGAGCACGTCGTCGCCGGGGAGGGTCATCTCCCGGTCGCTGCCGTTGTCGAGCACGCTGACCAGGTACCGGTCGGTGGTCGGGTCGCCGTGCACGTATTCGAACCACCCCTCGGCGTCGCCGATGATGAGGGCGTTCATGCGGCGGATCGATTCGGCCGGGCCGGACGGCAGCGGGAGCGGGCTCGGCGACGCGGCCGGGCCGGCGTAGTCGGGCATGTCGACGATCCGGGTCGTCGGCGGGAGCTGTGCCCGGATGGCCTGCCACCGGGCGGCGGCTTCGTCTTTCGGGCCGCCGCCGCCGGCCGCGCGCACCTGGTCGACGAACAGGTGCCGCTCGCGGCCGCCGCGGGCGCGGGCCAGGTACAGCGGGTAGAGCTTGCCGGCGGCGATCCGGTAGTCCACGCCGTCCGTGGTGATGTTCAGGTCCCGGGCCGCCTGTTCGATGCTGACCAGCGGCGGCACGGCGCCGAGGTCGTCCAGGAGGTGGGCCTTGCCGTGCGCGGCGGCGACGCCGTGCGCCCAGCCGGACGTTTCGTCGCGCTGGATTTCACGGAGCCGGCCGTCGACCTGCAGCAGGTGACGTCCGGCGCCGAGGTCGCCGGCAACGTAGGCGAACCAGTCCTCTCTGGCACCGACCGCGAGCGCCCGAAGTCGGCGCCACGAGTCGGTGGCTTCGACAGCCGCTTCCGATCGCATCGTTTCTCCTCACGTGGTACCCGCTGGTTGCGGGGTGGATTGCAACCAGAGGGTACCTGCACGGTCTGCCCGGGTCAACACAACCGGGTCAGGTGTTGACCTTCGCCAGGAGCGCGTCGAGGTCGGCGACGCCGGCGCGGGCGAGCTGGGTGGCGTGTACGGACGGTCGGCACGTCGGGCACGCGATAGTCCCCGTGCCGGCTGTGAGGTACCCGTGGCCGTCGCAATCGGTCCGGGTGCACTCCTGGCGGGGGGCGCGCTGTGACGGGGTGGACGCGCGCCGTGGCGGGGTGCCGAGGTCGCCGATGCGGTGGAGCATGACGGCGCCGACGCTGCCGGCGGTGTTCAGCTCCCCGTTGAGCGCGGCGTACAGGTCGTGGCGGTCCCAGCCGCTGGTGAGCGCGTCGACCAGGCCGGTAAGCACCTGGAGCCGTTGCCGTCCCCGCGGGTGCCGTGCCGGAGAGACGGCGTCGACCAGGGCGGCGAACAGCTCCCGGGCGGTTTTCATCGCTTCTCCGTTGTCGCTGTCCTCCACCTCCACGGCGTCGACCGCGGCGGCGCCGGCGCCGGTGGTCTGAGGGGTAGGAGGAGGAGGTTCTTCTTCAAGATGGTTCTTCTCAGGCAAGGAACGCGCGTGATGCCCTGACGTTCGGTGCCCTGAACCGCGCGGCCCTGAAAAGCCGGGCTCCGGCTGACCTGCGGATTCGTCCGCGACGCCCGCGTCCCGGTGCCCTGCTTTTCCGGGCTCCGGCTGACCTGCGGTTTTGCGGCTCCGCTTGCCGGTCTTCGGCTGTAGTTCGTCCCGGTCGTCGACGTCGAGCGGCTCCATGTGGAACGCATAGGTCCAGTGGAACTCCTGGCCGTCGCGGTTCGGTTCCATGCTTAGGAAGCCGCGCTCGCGCAGCTCCCGGCGTACCGCCTCCTGGCGGTCCCGGCCGAGCGACGGGAGCCACGCCTCGATGTCCGCGAGGCTCGTGTCCCACGAGTCCTTGCATGACAGGCCGGCGCCCAGGAGCAGGCGGGCGTGCTCCGACAGGCCCTTGTAGACGCCCTCGCCGCGGAACAGGTCGTTCGGGGTGATGAGGTAGCCGTCGTTGAGGTTGGTCCGGTGGACCCGGACTCGGACCGGCTTACGGGTCCGTGGCGCGCGGTCAGCCACGACGCACCCCCTCCGCTGGGAGCGTCGTGGTCAGGACGGCGGCGGCCGCGGCGGCGGCGGGCCGGATGTTGGCGAAGTCCAGTCGGGCTGGCACGTGGTACTCCTCTATGGTTCGCGCCGAACAGACACGAACTTGCCCAGCGTGAAGCACGGATGCGGCGACACGCCGCGTCCGGTATGCTGGTCTGGCTCGTCCTGCTCGCATGTCTGTGGAAAAGATCGACTTTGGGCAGTCGCTAGAAGACCGGTTGTTGAGCTGCCGCTTGATTCCTCCGGTTAATCACCTCCACAGCCGCATCGAGCTTTCTCCGGTCCGCCATCCGCACGGTGGCGGGCCGGAGGTGTTTCTGGGGCCGGATCGTAGACCCGACCGGGATCAACAACGAACGGTCGCCCACCGTTCGCTGCGTGTCGAGTTGCGTCCCCCGAGCTATCACCGTAATGGCCGCTGCCCGGTTTGCCGGGCAGATGCCGCCGGGACTCGCCCCGCGGAGCAGCAGAAAGGCCGCACCCTTCGGCGCGGCCTCCCCTGCTCGCGGCGTAAGTGTCCCTTGGATCATGCCGCCGGCGCATCGACTTCGGCCTTCTTCTTCCTTCCGCGTGTCGCGCCGCCGGCCGCCTTCTTCGCCGCGGCCTTCTTCGCGGCCCGGACCGGCTTCGCCTCGATCCACCGGTCGACGCGCACCGGCGGGTTCTCCACCCGCTCCACCGGCGGGCGCATCGAGTCCGGGAGCGGCCACAGCGCCAACAGCCGCAGGAACGCCGCCTTGTAGTTCGGCATCCGCCTCGAGCGGGCGTTGACCTCCATGCCGCCGTACGTGCCCGGCTTGATGCCGACCAGGAGCCGTTCGGCGTCCTTCTTCGCCTTGTCGGCCGACGTGTTCGCCCGGGTGGCCGCGTGCAGGTTCGCCGCGGCCCACTCGATCGTCGGGTCGTCCGGCTCCGCGCCCAGGATCGTGTACGACTCCGGCGACCGGCCGGCGACCTCGGCCGCCGCCACGTTCCAGCAGTGGAGCCGGGCCTCGCACCAGGAGCACGGGAACGACCCCGGGCCGGTGCCCTCCCGCACCGGCACCTCGCCCAGGTCCAACAGCGTCGCCAGGGCGATCAGCTCATCGAGGGCGGACCGGGCCGCGGCCGGGTCGTACTCCCGGCGGAAGTGTTCCTCGGCGCCGCTGTCCCGGTTGATCGCGATGATCCGCACCGTGCGGACCGGCATACCCAGCTCCTCCAGCGCCAGGCCGTAGATCAGCACCTGGCCCCACGCGCTGTCCGGCGGCCCGTCGCTGTAGACCTCCCACTTGCGGTCGCCGGCGGTCTTGTCGTCGGTCACCTCGCCCAGCACCGGGTCGTACTCATCGACCCGGCCGATCTTGTCCAGGCCCGGGATCGGCAGCTTCATCTCGTAGCGACGCCACGGGTACCGGGCCGACCGGGCGGCCTCGGCCGCGGCGTGGATCACGTTGCCCAGCGTCGCGCGCCGGTTGTCGACCGGCGCGGGCTCGTACCCGACCGGCGGACTGTCCCGGTACCACACGGCGCGCCCGCAGCCGCCGTAGTCGGACACCCGCGGACCGGTCGACCCGGACGGCCGGTACGCCGCGTCGCCGGCGTCGGTCAGGTCGTCCATCACCTGGCGGTCCGCTCCCTCGAGGGCAGCCGCCGCCAGGTCCCGGGCCGCCGGCGTGGCGTCCGGGACGTCTTCGCCGGCGGCGAGCCGCGCCGCGGCCCACTCGTCAGCGGACAGGCCGGCGACGACCACCGCGGCGGTCACGCCGCGTCCACGGTGATCGTCGACGGGTTGCGGCCGAACAGCTCATCCACGGGAGCAACGTCGGGCGCGGCCTGGTAGCGGTCGGCCTCGGCGTCGCGTCCGTCCGCCCGGAGCCGGCGCAGCACGTACGGCCGCCACGCCCTGACCACCTGCACGACGTCGCGCACGCCGGCGTCCTCGATCCGCATCCCGCCCCTCGACGCGGACCAGCGGGCCACGATGTCCCCCCGGGTCTTCCCCATGACCGCGGCCTGTTCGTCCAGCTCGGCGAGCAACAGCTCCCGGGCCGCGGCGTCGGACAGGCCGAGGCCGGCGAACACCGGGAACGGGCCGGCCTCGCCGGCGGTGTCCATCGCGGCGTCGAACGCGGCGCGGCGGCGCTCCGCGGCGACCTCGGCCGGCGACGGTGCGGCGGCCGCGTCTTCCTTCGCGGCGACGTCGGCGACCCGGGACACCTCGGTTTCTTCGGGCACGTAGAACCCGCCGCACTCGTCAGGGAACGCATCGCGGAGCGCGCGGGCCTTGGCGCACTTCTCCAACATCACCCCGGGCTTGCCGCCCTGGCGGGCCGGCTTCCAGTTCGCCATCGGCCGCTGCCGACCGGTCTTGACCCGCTTCGGCCGCCCGTTGTAGCCGGTGCCACCGTTCGGGTCGTCGATCCACTCATCGATCATCGGCGCGTATTCCTCGTACGTCGCCACGCCCCAGACCGGGGTGTCGTAGTCGGCGTGGAGCACCCCGACACGGGAAGCGGCCGGCGGGGTCGTCCCGTCGAGCCATACGTCGCGCCAGATGCCGTCCGGGCCGCACCACTGCGGGCCGACCGTGCCGCGGTACTTCCCGGTCGCCTGGGCCTTGCTGAGCAGGCCACCGATCGAGGTGTGCCGCACGTACTTGCGGTCGATCAGGAGCAGGTACGCCTGCTTGCGCCACGGGTCCAGGCCCTGCGCGCGGCACGTCAGCAGGAACACGGCCACCTGGGCGGGATCCCAGTCGGGCTCGATGCCGATCGGGTGGAGCATGTGCATCTGCTCCGCGGTCAGCGCCTCCTGGTCGCGGGTGAACGTCAGCACGAGGCCCGGGATGGGCGTCGGCACCGCCACGGCGCCGGCGTCGGCGTCGTAGCGGGCGTCGTAGGGGGCCAGAGCAGTACCGATCGGGTGAGCACCCGGGGTCGTCGCCGTGTCGGCGGCGGGTTCAACAGCGGTCGTCATGTGCGGATTTCTCCTCGTACGTCGGTTCCAGCTTGCGGTGTGAGGGGTGCTCAACTCGACTCGCCACGGCGCGGGCTGTACCGTCGTACGCGGTGAGCCGACTCTTTGCGGTGGCGGTTCCCGTTCTGTGGTTCCGTCTCCCGGTCCGACGACATAGGCGCCAGCAACGCCTGTCGGGTAGCCGGGAGACGGCTCGTTCTAAGGGGTGTCCTCCGGGCCGTACATCGCGATCAGGTCGGACCGGGAAAGGCTTTCCGCCGCGTCGCGGGTCAGGTCAGGATCGACCTGCATGGCCCACACGACCCACGCGCCCGGTGCGGCGTCGGGGCCGGGCATGTCCGACGCCCGAGGCGCGCGGCGCTGGGCCGGCGGCTTAGGCGTCGCACGGCGGCCGGAGCGCGGCGGAATCGGGGTCCGGCCGTCCGCCTTGAGCTTGCCGGTCATCATCGCCCAGCGGCGTGCGTCGTCCGGATCCCAGTGCGGCTCGGCCCGCGGCGGCTTGTTCTTGTAGCACAGCGGCTTCGGCACGTCGTCCGGCTTCGCCCGGCCCTGCTCGATCGGCACACCCCGACGCCGGGCGTCTTCGCGGATGTGCTGCCGGCGCTTCATGAGGGCCTTGCGGACCGACTGCGGCTGGCGGCCGATCAGCATCGCGAACTCGTCATACCCCCACAGCGTCCTGCCCTCCGCGACGTACTCCGCGTAGGTCTTCGAAGCGTCCCCCGCCGTGGCGGTGGCGTCCGGCTCCAAAGTGGCGAGCACCTTGTCACCTCCCTGTCCAGTGATGGTCGTTCCTCCCAGTCGGTGTAGTTCGCCGGGCACGATCAACACTACCCGTCCGGCCCCCACCGGTCAACACAACACCCCCGGTCGCGGCGGCGTGACCGGGGGTGTTGTGTGCGCGGAGCGGGACGGTCAGGCGCGCAGCGCCTCGATGGCCGCGGTCCGCGCGATGGCAGCCGGGTCGCCGGCGGCAACCTGCTCGCTCAGCTCCCAGGCGTAGCGGCGGGCGGCCATGACCTGTACCGGGTCGGTCCGGTCGTACACAGGGACGGTCGCCGCGCGCAGGGCGGCCACGACCGCGTCGACCGCCGGGTGGTCGGTCGACACGGTCTGAAAGCCGCCCTTGTCCATCCGGAAGGTGGTCCCGCCGACGACCCGCACGTACTCCGTCTCCGTCTCCGAGCGGCCATCGGCGGGAGCTGTCGCCGCGTCGTGCGCGGCCAGGTCCGCGCGGAGCCGGGTGCGCTCGGCCGGCGTGAGCACGAGGTGGAGCGCCTGCTCCCAGCGCGTGTCGCCGGCGTTGTGGGTCAGGCCGGCCCGGAGCACCGTGTTGCCGACGTCGGTCCGCTCGACGGCGCCGACGACGGCGAACCGCGGCGGGGCGAACCGGGACGGGTCGGCGACGTCGATGTTCGCCACGTACCGGTTGCCCAGCGGGTAGGCGACCTCGGCGTCCGTGGCGAACACCGGGCGGGCACGCTTGTCGGGCGGGGTCAGGTCCCAGCACCCTTCGCGGTGCTCGGTGCGGTCGGTGCCGTCGACCTCGTACCCGCCGGCGTCGACCTCCGCGGTGATCGGGCAGCCGCACCCGTCCGCCCCGATCTCGGTGCGCTCCGCGGCCGCCACGATGACCACGCCGAACTCGGCGGCGATCACCCGTAGGAACGCGGCGGCGTCCATCGAGCCGATCTCGCCGTCCGGGCCGGACAGGACGGCCCGGCCACCCCGGTTGTCGATGCCCAGCGACATGGTGACCCGGATCGTGCGGGAGTTGCGCGGCGGGCCGTCGCGGTCGGTCCAGGGGGCATCGACGACGATGGCGCGGCCGCGGCGGGCCTCGGTGATGTCATCGTCGGCCGGGTCGAGGCTCACCGTGTCGACGTAGGTGGCCTGGTTGCCGATCAGGTGCTCGTACAGGTCGCCGTACACGTCGCCGGGGGCGCCGTGGGTCGGGAGCTGTGCGCGGGCGTACGCGATCGCGTCGTCGTTGTCGTCGGCCTCGAAGTAGAGGGTGGCGACGTCGCGCGGCTCGCCGCCGCTGTCGTCTTTCACGTCGAGGCGGTAGTTCGGGGTATCGGTCATGCCCGACACGGTACCCGCACGGCCCCGCCGGATCAACACAGCGTGCCCTGTTCGGGTTCCGGGTCCACCGGCGGTGCCGGCGGCGGCGCCCCGTCCGGCCCCGGGCACACCGGCACCTTGTCGCCAGCGACGGTCGTGCCGTCCCACCCGGTCGCCGAGGTCGACCCGGGCCAGCGCCACAGCTTGAACCACCGGCCCCGCTCCCCGGGGTTGTTCAGCGTGACGATCCCGCACCAGCCACAGTGCCGCTGGTGCACCACGTCGTCGCGGACCCACCGGTGCCGGCGCAGCGTCGGGTTCCACCGCGCCGGCGCCCGCGGCGGCGGCCCGCACGCGATCACACCGGGCGGCATCGGCCCGCCGCTGTTCGCGGCCACCACTGCCTCATCCATCCGCCGGCGCAGCACGAGCTGGCGGAACACGTCGACGTCGACCTCCCGGGCGCCGAGGGTGATTGCCCACTCCCGGTCGCCGGGCTCCACCAGCCAGTGCCACCGCGGCGTGCCCGACAACCGGAGCCGGTCGGCGGGCAGGTTCAGCCGGCCCGCCAGCTCCGCGGCCTCGGCCGGGTCGTCGGCAGTCAGGTAGTGCTCGAACACGTACACGGTCACGGCGTCGCGCCCCGTTTCATCTCCCGGGCCGCGTGCGACAGCAGGGACAGCTCCCGGAACGGCGGGTCGTACTCCGCGTCGTTGCAGTGCTCGCAGCACCTCTTGCGGTACGGCACCTCATCCTCGAGCGTGCCGTCCCACCATTCGCCCCACCGGTGCCCGGTCCGTTCACAGTCGGCCTGGCGCGCGTGGTCCGGGCAGACCAGCCGGTCGCCGGTCACGAGCCACTCGTTGCCGCGCGCCCAATCGAGCGCGGCCTCGGGCGTCGGGAAGTGGTACGGCCCGTCCTCCCACGGGTCGCACTCCAGGTCGACGTCGCAGGCGATCGTGAAGCACGTCTCCGACCGGATCACCGGGCACCGCCCCCGATCACGTCCTGTACGTCGTCCAGGGCGTGGTCCAGGCACCGCACGCCGAGGAACCCTTCCGGCGTCGTCGAGCCGAGCACCGCGGCCCGCGGCCCGGTGACGACCGTGATTCGGGCCGATGCGCCGACCGTGGCGAACACGTACGCCACAGCGTCCCGGTCGCACCACATGACCGCGCACGGCCCCAGCGCGGGCACGGGGAGGTCGACCGCGGCCGCAGCCCCGTGCCCGTCGTTGCCGCTCATGACGGTTGGCCGATCCCTTCCAGGAGTCCCTGGTCGACCGGCTCCGGCTCCGGCTCCGGGTCGGGGGGCGGCGCCGGCACTCCGCACGCCTGCAGCTCGATCGTCGACAGCTCGTACCCGCACGACTCCAGGAACCGCAGGTACCGCGGGGTCGCGCTGAGCGTGCCGTCCGTGTCGGTGGCCCGCGTGCGTCGCCACGAGTCGCGACTGGTGCCCTGTTCGTACGCGGCGAGCACCGCGGCCAGCGCCAGCACCATCGACCGACCCTCGGTGGCCTGCTCCACCATCGTGGACAGCTCCCGCCGGCGGGCCTTGTACGCCTCGTACGCCCCGTCGCCGCCCCACGAGTGGCCCTCCGGCTGCAGGCCCAACAGCTCCCGCAGGTAGTCGATGCCGTTCATCAGCATGTGCGACACGGCCGTGTCCCGGCGGATCAGGCTCCCCGCCACGAACCCGGCCGCGGTCTTCGGCGCGGTCTTGCGGGTGACGAACTCGGCCAGCCACCGCCGGCGCACGGTCTGCGCGCTGTCCCACGCCTTGTTTCCGGCGATGACCCGCTTCCGCTCGGCGGCCGCGGCCGCGCGTTCGTCGGCCGGCTGGTCCGCGGCCGGCGTCGACGACGACGACCGGGACGGGTACCGCTCGGCGTGGCCGTGCTTTATCCAGTCCAGGCACACGTACACCGGCCGGGCGGCGTACACCGCGGCCGCTTCGTCGTCCGGGTCGTCGATCACCCGGCCGGCCGGGTACCCGTCGTCGCCCGGGTACAACCAGTCCTCTTCGAGGTACGCGGCGTGGCCGGGGCACTCGGCGTGACCGGCTTCGTCGATCCCGTCGTCGCCCCCCTTGAGCATCTGCAACGTGCGGGCCTTCGGCCGTGACGAGATCCGCTCGACAACGCGCACGCCGGCGTCGGCGATCGCCTTCTCCGCGGCGACCATCGCCGCCCGCTGGTCGCGGGTGTCCCGCAGGCCCTGCGCGACGTGCGCGAAGCCGTGGCCCTTCTCCGCGGCCTGTTCCAGCGCGGCGACCGCCCGTTCGTCATCCTCGAACTCGGCGACGGCGGCCAGGTGGTCGAACGTCAGGCCCGGGTGCTTCGCGTAGACCGCCTGCACGGTGACCGACGACGCCACGGCCAGCGCCCGGTCCACGACCTCCCGCCGGGACGCGGTGCGCTTCGCGATGTCCCCCGCGGGCAGGCCGAACGCGGCGAGCTGGGTGAACGCGGCGGCCCGCTCCCCGGATTCGAGGCCGGCCCGGTGGTCGTTCTCCGCGAGCTGGTCGACCAGGCGGTCAACGTCGTCGGGCTCGCCGATCACGACGACCGGCACAGCCGGCCGGGCGGTCTCCACGGCGGCCACGGTGCGCCGCTGTCCGCGGAGCACGACCAGGCGGTCGTCGCCGTCGCGGTACGCGATGATCGGCTCCAACACGCCACGCTCGCGGATCGAGGCGAGGAACTCGGCGTCCAGGCGCGGGTCGACGCGGACGTTCGCGCCGACGACCAGGGTGGTCGGGTCCGCGCTCACCAGCTCCGGATCGGCGGCGGCCGGCACGGGTGCGGCCTTGCCCCTGGTGGTCTTCTTCGCCGGCGCACGGCGAGCGGCCGGCGCCGTGGTGGCGCCGGCCGTGGTCGTCTTCTTCGCGGTCACTGTCGGGTGTCTCCGTTCGGTTGTGTCGGGCGTTGCGGGTTCAGACGGCGTGCAGTGCGAAGTGGAGGATCGCCCAGCCGACCAGGCCGACGCCGGCGACGCAGAGCAGGGCGATCGTCCACTCCTGGACGACCTTCGTGGCGTGGTACAGCTCTCCGGCGAAGACGGCGCCGATGACGACGCCGATGACCAGGCAGACCAGGCCGGTGATGACGATGGGCGGCACGGGAGGGGGTTCCTTTCGGGGGTCAGGCCGGCCGGGGCCGGCGTAGAGCGGTCAGCTCGCGGATGATGCGCCCGGACCGCAGGTCGTCCGGGGTCCACACGTCGGCGTCGATTCCCCAACTGCGCAGGTCGGCCAGCCACTCCACCTGGGCGTCGCTGAGCCGGCCGTCGTCGCCTTTCACCTCGCGGACCATGTGCCCGCCGGGGCCGTAGATCGGCAGGTCCGCGAAGCCGGTCGCGTCCTGGCGTCGGGCGTCGGCGATGTGGGCGTAGCGCAGCCCCATCACCTGACACGCCTCGGTGATCGTGCGCAGCAGGCCCTCGCGCCCGTTCTCCCCGATCTTCGGCTTGCCGGTCTTCGTGAGTGCGGCGCGGGCTCTCTTCTTCGGTGCCATCGTTCCCCCGGTGGTTGGTGCTGGGTTGCGGCGGTGACGCAGGATGTCCAGTGCGCGGGCGACGGACAGTTCCCCGGACGCCACGAGTGCCTGCTCCGGCCCGGACAGTTGCAACAGGCCGATCCGGTCGCGGACCCACCCGGCCGACCGGCCGACCGCCGCGGCGATCGCCTCCCGGCTCTGACCGCGCTCGAACATGGCCTCGGCGAGCACCCGGGCCTGCGCGATCGGGTCGAAGTCGCGGCGCTGGGTGTGGATGGCGACCTGCTTGAGGCCGTGGTTGGTCGGCGCCGCCGCTCGTACCACGGCGAGCAGGCAGGTGGCCGCCGGCGGCGCCATGTCGCCGTCGCGGGCCTGCGCCGCCAGGAGCACGACGGCGGCGTGCCGCCGGTGGCCCTCGAACACCTCGTACCGGCCGCCCGGCTTCGCGATCACCGTGGCGGGCTCCAGTTGACCGAGGGCCTGGATCGACGTGGCCAGCTCGGTCACGTCACCGATCGGGCCGCGCCGGTTCGTGCCCGGGTCGACCAGTTCGATCGGGATCGCGGCGAGCCCCGCCAGCTCCGTCACCCGCCGCTCGGTGGCGGCGGGTGCGGTTGTGGTCAGCGTCATGGGTTGTCCTCCCCGTGCTCGACGTACAACGGCTCCAGGCCGTGGGCTTCGATGTGGTCGTTGATCGCGTCCGCGGCCGCGGTGAGCTCGGCGCGGGCCGCTTCCCACCGGGTGACCAGGTGCTCGGGCAGCTCGTAGTAGTCGTCCCACACGTCGCGGGACACGCTGGTGTGCAGCGTCTCCGTCTCCGGGTGCACCTCTACCTGCACGATCGCCACCGGTCAGCCCTCCCCGTGGCAACAGCCGCAGCACTGCTCCCGATCGGCACCGCACGGCCACGCGGTCAGCGACCCGGCGGCGATGCAGCGGTAGTGCTCGCACTGCTCCGGCTCCGGGGTGGCGCACACGGCGTGCCCGCCGAACGGGTCGTGGCACGGCAACGGGTCGGTGGTCCAGCCGTCGCCGCGCGCCCAACAGTCGGCGCAGGCGTCGACGTGGATCCACCGGGCGGCGCGCCAGGCGAGGTAGCCGGCGCACACGCACCGGGCCTCGGGCTCGTTGTCGCCGCCGGCGGGGAGCATGAGGCCGTCGATGATGGCGACGTGGCGCTGCGCGGCGGCCAGGCGCTCGGCGACGGCGAGCGGATCCTCCGCTACCCGCCGCAGCGTGCCGTTGACCCGGTGCATGACGATCGCGTCGGAGCGTCCGCCGGCGGCCACGACCGTGGCTGCCTGGTGGCGCAGGTACGGCACCGCGCCGGGGGTGGCGGTCCACCGCCGGGCCGAGGTCAGGCTCCCGTCGAACGTCTCCTGACCGGTCGGCCCGTAGGCCACGACCCACGGGGTGCCGGGCTGTTCGATCCGGGTGTACGTCCACAGCGGCCGGTCGGTGCCGGGCACGCGGGCCTCGGACTCCGCGGCCCACCGTTCGCGGCGGAAGCGGATCGGGCCGCGGTTCGGGTTGCCGATGATGGTGGCGCCGGTGATCGCGGGCCGGATGTCCGTCATCGGCCGGCGGCGGGTCGCGGTGGTCACTCGCCGCGCCGATCGCCGGGCCAGGGGCGGCACAGCCGCTCGGCGTCCTGCCAGTCGTCGTATCCGCCGGGGCTGTCGCCGGACAGCTCCCCGGGGTGGTCGTCGTCGCCGCGGAGCAGGGCCACGAAGCCAACGAGGCTGACCTCGTACTGCCGGGCGTCGGGGTCGGCGGTGGCGGGCTGCGCCGTGCAGCGGAGCCACCGGTTCGGTGCGGTCCTCACTTGCGCCCCTTTCGGTCGGAACACCCGGAACCCTACCGGCCCGCCCGTGGTCAGTCAACACGACACGCGAACCGCAACCGGGCTCCGGTACGGTCGCGGTTCTGCCGGGTATAAGGCCGGCGGCGCGCCGCGCGCAGAGATCCCCGTTTGTGTTGACTGGCCCGAATCGTGACGGTAGTGTTTGCGGTGTCAGGGCACACGCCCCGCCACGCCGAAGGGAACCGCGATGACCACCGCCGAAGCCGCCGCCGTCGACTACCCGCGCGACAAGAACGGGTTCCCGCTCGAAACGTGCGGCCGGTGCCTCGGGTCCGGCCAGTACAGCTACAACGCCCTGGACGGCACCCGCTGCTACGGGTGCGGCGGCCACGGGGTCCGCCACCCCGCCGGCACCGTGGCGAAGCTCGCCGGCGAGTGGTCGACGATCATCCGCGGCGCCAAGCAGGTCAACACCGCGGCCTACCGCGACGTCGCCACCGGCGAGGTCACCTGCGACCTGCAGGTCGGCGACCAGATTGCCCACCAGGGCGCGAAGGTGTGGAGCACCGTCGCCGGCGTCGAGATCACGGACACCGTGGTCGGCGGGTGCCGCATCGGCATGGACGCCAACGGCGAGATGATCCTGCGCACCCAGACGCTCGAAGTGTGGATCACGTACGCGGACGGCACCCGGGAGCGGGGCGGGTACCTGCTCCGGCGCCGGCCCGACGTCGAGGCCCTCCGGCCGGTCCGTGACGACCTGGCCGCGCGTGCCCGCACCGCGTACGAGGCGCTCCTGGCCAGCCGTGCCCGGCGGGCCGCCCGGCGGGCGTAGACCCGAATGGGGGTACCGGTCCCGGTTTGTGTTGATTGGCCGGGGCCGGTCCCGTAGTGTTTCAGGTGTCGGGGCGATCGCCCCACCTGAACCGAAGGAGCGCCACCATGACGAACCAGACCACCGCCGCCGCCCCGACCGCCGCCATCGCCGCCATGTTCGCGGCCCTGGTCGGCACCGCGGTGTCCGTCGTCCGGTTCGTCCGCCTGGACCAGCGGATCAACGGTGACGAGATCACCTGGCTGCCGGTGCACCGCACCGAGGCCGGCATCGTCGACAGCGTGGACACGCACGCCGAGCGCGTCACCGTGACCCTGCGCCCCGCGCAGGAGTGGGACGGAGACAACTACCTGGGCGGCCGCCGCACGGTCACCCTGACCGGCTCCGACCACCCGCTGGGCAGCGGCACCTCGTTCGCCGTCGCGGCCGCGTAGCCCCGACCGCCGGGCGCCCCGCCGGGCGCCCGGCGCACCTCGCCCCGCAGTCCTGACAGTCCGACCCGGAAGGTTCCCCGATGATCCGCCGCACCGTTGCCCACCTGGCCGCCGTCGCGCTCCACGTCGACCCGATCGCCTACGCCATCGCCGGCGCGCTGTTCGCCGGCGCGGCCGCGGTCGCCGCCGGCATGGTCGCCACCGGCCTCACGCCCGCCGACGTGCTCGCGCCGGTCCTGACCTTCCTGGGCTCCTGGTGAGCCGCGCCGCCGCCCCGCTGATCGGCGCCACCGCACTGTCGTGGCCGACGCTGGCCCGGGTGCCGCTCCGGCCCCCGCTTCCCGCCGGCGCACGCCACCTGCGCGACGTCGTGCGGCTGTCGCCGGCGTCGCGCCGGCGACCGAACGGACTCGTGCACATCGAGAGCCCGCCGTGGGTGCTCGACGGCGTGCGCCTGGACTTCACGACGGAGGCGCTGTGCGGCACTGGCCTCGCCGGCGTGTACGACCGCCGCATCGGCGTCCGCACCGACGCCACCTGCAGGCGGTGCCGCAACGCGGCCCGCCACGTCGACAAGGCGACCCGCATGGTGTGGCCGCTGTGGGTCGCCGAGCGGGGCCTCGGCCGCCCGGTCCCGGAGCAGGCCCTCGGATGGCCCCCGGAGCAGGAGTGGGCCGGGAGCATTTCCCTGCTTCGTGTTGACCCGACAAGGGCATAAGAGTAGGTTCCGGACGACAGGGGTTGCTGGCCCCTACACAGAACAGGAGCAACACCGATGGGAGCAGTGCGCGTACAAACCCGCTGGCTACGAAGGTCCCTCGAACGTCAGGTGGCCGAGGCCCTTGACCGACTGACCGAGCCGACGCCCTACCAGACCTGGCCCGGCGGCATCGTCGTCGGCGGCCGCGCGTTCACGACCCGGGAGCTGGCCGACCGGCTCCTGGACGGCGGCGCCGCCGGCGCCGAGGGACGTGCCCGGACCATCCTCGCCCCGACCGCCGTGGTCGCCCGCAACCTGTGGGTCGCCCTCGGCGTGTGCCCGGCCTGCCCGGACCACCGCGACGTCGCCGTGGTCGCGTCGATCCTGACCCCGGGCGGCCGGTTCAACGTCAGCCTGTGCGACCCGTGCGGCGACACCCGCCGCCCGCAGGGCTACGACGTCGTGCCGATCCTTGCGGGCGTGTCGTGATGGCCCGCCCGTGCGGGCACCAGCCGACCTGCCCGCCCGCCGGCGCGATAGACCACGACGCGGCCCGCGTGATCGCCGCGTTTCCGGAGCAGGGATGGAGCCTGCTCTGCAACGGTGTGGTCGTGTTCGACGATGGCGGGGAGTTGTCCCCGGACAACAAGGCCCTGCCGGCGCAACGCGGCCCGGCTCCGCACACCCTGACCGCGGTGACAGCATGAGCGCCGGCGTCGTCCCGTTCCGGGCATCGAGGCCGGTCGGACCGCGGCCGCCGCGGTGCGCGCAGCACCGGACCGCCACCGTGACCCGTGGGAGCTACAGCCGCGGGTGCGAGGTCTGCCGGGTCCGTGCCGCCTGGTACTTCCGGTACCGGGCGGCGCTGATCCGCGACGGGCGCTGGGAGCCCGATGTGCCGGTGGCGAAGGTGTCCGGGTACGTCTCCGATCTGTACGAGGCCGGCATGAGTGACCGTCAGATCGGCGACCGGGCCGGACTGTGCCCGGACACCGTGGGCCGTATCCGGCGGGAGAAGTACCCGACCGTCACCGCGGTCACCGCGGCGGCCCTGTTCGGCGTCGAGCTGCTCCCGGCGTCTGAACGGCTCGGCATGGTCGACGTCACCGGCACCCGCCGGCGCCTGCAGGCGCTTGGTCGGGCCGCTCACCCGACCACGGTCGTCGCCGTCGCCATCGGCTCCGCGCACAAGACGCTCACCGCGTGGACCGGCAAGCAGTGCCGCGCCGCGGTGTGCTCCCAGGCCGCCGGCGTGACCGCGTACTACGAGGCGCACGTGCGCCAGGTCGGCCCGGGGACGATCGCCTCGGTGTCCCGTGCCCGCAACGCCGGCTGGCTGCCGTGGTACGCCTGGCGGGAAGACGAGATCGACGACCCGGCCGTCGACCCGTTCGCGAAGCTGCCCTCCACGGTGGCCCGCCGCAAGCTCCGCGCGCTGGCCGCAATGGCATGGGGGCCGGAGCACATCGCCGCGGAGTACGACGACCTGGATCCGGCCCGGCTGGACCGGATCATGCGCGACCAGGGCTCGCACGTGTGGGTCTACCGGTGGGAGCTGTCCGCGATCGGGCACGCCCTGGACGCCTACGGCGACGTCCCGGGGCCGGCGTACGCGCTGGCCGTCGAGGCGCGCGAAGACCGGTGGCAGACCGCGGCGGCATGGGACGGCCGGGACATCGACGACCCGCAGGATCGGGGCCGGGCACAGCCGGATCCGGACCAGCCGGCGCCGGCGTACTCCGAGGCCGGGATCGCGCTGGCGCTGTCCGGGCATACGGTCCGGGCTGACCTCAACGACGTCGAGGCGACGTTCGTGGTCGCCACGTTGCGCCAGCGCGGGCTCAACGACCACGAGATCGCGTTGCACCTGCGCTGGCCCGGGAAAGACCCGCACGGCGCTGTCGCCCGGCTCATGTGCGACGACCGCCGGCCGGTGCTGCCGCCGGAGCTGGCCGCGCGGCTGACCGGGTGGGTCGACGACCGGGCGCCGCGGGTGTCCGGTCACAAGGGGCGCCGGCCGGGGGCGACGAACCTGGCGAACCGGGAGGGGGCCGCGGCGTAGGCCGCGGTACCCCCTTTCGGGGTGCCCATGATCGCGGTTTGTGTTGACTGGCCCGGATCGCGACGGTAGTGTTTGGGATGTGAGGGGCGCACGGCCCCGACAGACCACGGGAGCCAAGATGAACGCCACCGCCGACCTGACGACCGCCACCCCCGCCGAGATCGACGCCCAGCTCGCCGAGCTGTACGGCCGCGAGGGCGCGCTTGAGGGCCGGCTCGCCAGCGCGCTGAGCGACCTGCACTACGGGATCGGCGAGCGCCCGGTCAAGGTGGTCAAGAGCACCGGCCGCAAGACGTGGCCGACGACGGACGCGGCCGCGGTCGAAGCCGCCCGCGCGAAGCTCGCCGCCGGCGCCGGGATGGCCTGGGACATGGACAGCCTGACCCGCCGCCTGGCGAAGTACGACGCGGTTGTCGCGGAGCTGGCCGGGGTCGCCGCGGCGATGGTCCCCCTGCACGCCGAGTACCGCAACCGCCCCTGGACCCGCTTCCACCCGGTCCCGGACGGCCACATCCACAGCTCCCGCGCCTGCCACACGCTCCGGATCACGACCGACGTTCGTTGGCTCCCGGAGATGAGCGGCCAGGACGAGGCCACCGCGCTGGCCGCCCTGGGCGAGGCCGGGCACATCCTCTGCACCGTGTGCTACCCGAGCGCCCCGGTGATCGAGCGGGCGCCCCGCCCGACCCGCGAACAGCAGGCCGCCACCCGGGCCGCCGCCGCCGAGCGCGCCCGGGTCGAAGACCCGAAGCTGATCGCCGATGTTGACGGCTCCCCGCTCCGCGTCGACGGCTCCCCGCTCCGGACCGTCCGCAGCGCCGAGATCGCCGGGGTCGACCACCTGTACTGGGCCGCGTACGCCCGCCACATCGGCCGCCGGGACGAGTCCTACGCCCGCCAGCACGAGGGCCACACCGCGGCGATCGTCGCGGCCCTGGCGCACAAGGCCGGCACGACCGAGGCCGAGGTTCGGGCGGCCCTGACCGTCAAGGCGGTCGCGAAGGTGAAGCGCGACCTCGGCGCCGACATTGCCGCGGCCGCCGCCGCGGTGTGGGCCGCATGAGCGGCGGGCTCCACTGCGTCGACCCGGCGGGCCACCGTGCCCGCTGGGTCGTTCGCGCTCGCCGGTGCAACCACTCCGCATTCAACGGCGGCCACCGCACGCCGAGCGCGTACAGCGAGGTCGTGTGCCCGGTGTGCGGCCGGCGGTGGCGGACCCGGGCCGCGTACGTCGACCGGCTCCCTGACGAGAGCGGATGACGTACCCCCGTTGGACTGACATGTACGGTTTGTGTTGATTGGGCACGATCGGAAAGGTAGCGTTTGGGGTGTGAGGGGGTGCTGGCCCCCGAAGCCACAGAACGGAGCACGACGATGACGACCACCGCAACCCGCGACCCGCGCCTGGCGGGCTACGGCCCGACCCCCGGCGCCGTCGACTTCCTGACCGCCCTGATCTCCGACCGGGCCTGGGACGCCGACGCCGACCTGGCCCGCCGGGTCGGCATCGTCCAGCGCCAGCTCGCCGGCGGCACCCTCGACGCCGCGGTGTGCTCCCGCGCGATCGACGTGCTCAAGCTCCTGCCCTTCCGCCCCGCCCCGGCCCTGCCCGACGTCCCGGACGCCCGCTACGCCCTCGGCACCGCCACCGACCACCGCCTCTACCGCAAGCGGACCGACGAACACACCGGCCGGGTCTACGTCGACCGCATCGCCACCAGCGCGAAGGTCAGCCGCGACCGCGGCCCGGACACGATGCCGGCCGGCACCGCCACCCCGGTCCGCGGCGCCGAAGTCGCCCGGGTGCTCACCGCGATCGCCGCCGACGTCGCCGGCGCCCGCAAGCTCTACAGCGAGGTCACCAACCGGTGCTCGGAGTGCGGCCGCCCGCTGTACGACCCGGTGAGCGTCGCCGCGAACTACGGCCCCGACTGCCGGGAGAAGCTCGGCATCCGGATCCCGAAGGTCCGCCGCCCGACCGTCGACGACCAGCTCAACGCCCTCGGCTGGTAGCCCACAAGCCGGCGGACCGGCCGCCACTTCCCGGCGAACCGGCCCGCCACCCGAACCGCACGACCCGAACCCGAGAGGACAGCCCGATGGACACCACGACGAACCCGGCCGCCGACATGCAGGCCCGCTTCCGACCGACCGACCAGCAGATCGCCATCGCCCGCGCCATGCTCGCCGCGGAGCCCGCCGCCACCAGCGTCATCGTCGGCCTGGCCCTCCCGGGCAAGCAGCGCGGGGTCTGGACCGCCGGCCAGGTCGTCCGACCCGTGCCCGGGTTCTGGCTCTCCGATGGCGGACAGACCGGCCCGTACGCCCACTCGTTCGCCCGCGAAGCGGCCATCGCCGCCGCCGAGGCCCGGCTCACCGGCCAGGGCGTCGCCGCGTACGCCGTCATCGACCACGCGCTGCCACACCGGGCCGGGACGACGCCCGCGGAGTGGTCCATGACGGCCGCCTGGGGCGTCTTCGAGTCCCACGCGGTCGACCACCGGCCGGCCGCCGCCCGCGAGCCCGCCACCGCCTGAACCCGACCCCGGGGCGCCGCGCCTGCTGAGCGGCGCCCCGGACCCGAACAGCCGCCACCGCATCGAACGAGGGAGCCCCACCATGTACGCACCCGCAGCCACGACCACCGCGCCGGCGACGACCGACCCGGACCTGGCGGCCTGCATCGTCCGGGACCACACCCGGCTCGAGGCGGCCGCCGCCGGCGTCCGCGTGCTCGTGCCCGGCGGCGACGTCGGCCTGGTCGACGCGATCCTGGGCGCCGCCCCGACCGCCGACGTCCACACCGACGACGACGGCCGGGAGCTGTTCGACGCCGTGCTCACGACCGCGGCCGCGGACGACCCGGCCGGCTGGATGGAACAGCTCCGCGCGCTCCGGCACCGCCTCGCCGCCGGCGGCCGGCTCACGGCCGTGCTGACCGTCGCCCGCGACGCCGACGCCGTGGCGATCACGGACCTGGTGGGCCTCGCCAACGACGTGGTCGACCACGGCGGGTGGGTCCAGCTCGACGGGGCGCCCGGCCGGCTGGCGGTCTGGATGGACGCACAGTGCCCGCGCCGCCGCCGGCCCGCCGGCGAGGCCCCGCTGTTCACGACCGGGAGCTGACTCGGTGGGCCGGGTCGCTGTCCAGGGCGAGGTGTACCTGCTCCACTTCGACCGCCCGTACCGGCACGCCACGCACTACACCGGGTGGACCGAAGACCTGCAGGCGCGGCTCGCGGAGCACGCCGCGGGCCGCGGCGCGCGACTCATCGCGGTCATCCAATCGGCTGGCATCGGGTGGACCCTCGCCCGGACCTGGCCGGGCACACGGGCCAACGAGCGTCGATTGAAGCGCCAGGGCGGGGCGTCGCGTCGTTGCCCGTTGTGTGGCGTCCGACCTCGCCCGACTCCACCGCCACCCTGAACCCACGACGGCCGGGCGCCTTCCCCTTGTGCGCCCGGCCGTCGCTCGTCCTGCTCTGGAGGGTACGACATGGACCGATCCGTCCCACAACGTCACACGCTGTTCCACCCGGCCTGCGGGCACCCGCTCGCCATCGTCGTCGACGTCGACCCGCCGCCGGCCCGACTGACCGGCCGCAACGACCGGGCGGCCGCGAAGCGGTGGCGCGACGACGCCGGCGTGCCGACCGCCCGGATCCAGCCGACCGGGCTCCACGACGCGGCCGCGGTGCTCGCGGCCCGGCCCGCCGGGTGCCCGTGCGCGCAGCCGGTACAGCTCCCGGACGGGGCGGCGGGGAGCCGGTGGGTGGAGGTGGCGGGGCCGAGCCCGCAGCCGCCGATACCGGCCGACTGGGCGCCGCCGCGGCGGTTGCGGTGAGCGGCGACCGGTACGGAGCAAGGGGAAACAACGGGTCTTGCGCTCGCCCTGCTGTTGGGCTTCCCCTCAGCTCCGACCGGCCGTCCGCCGCCGGCGGACTTGAGCGGGCCGCCCCGGTCGTTCCGCCCGGTGTGACCGACTCGCGGCGATCGGACGTGCTTCGCCTTACCTTGGGAGGCTACCCGCCGAAGTCATCGGGTAGACAGAGGGTAAGGGTTCCCGGGTTTGTGTTGACTCGCCCGATTCGGTACGGTAGCGTTCACCTGTGAGGCGGTACGGACAAGCCGGACCACCACAAGAGCGGGGAGCACCGATGAAGACCTGGCACGACGTCCCGGGAGCGATCGAGCTGCGGGTTGACGGGCACGCGATGGCCCGCCTCACCTGCCCCGACCGCGCCTGGATCGCCCGCTGGTCCTTCGACAGCTCCGACGCCGGTTACATCGGCAGCTTCGGCAACCTCGCCACCGCGAAGCGGGAGGTCGCCGCCGCGTTCGACACGCTGAGCGCGCTCTACACCTGACGGACAGGAACACCCCGGGGTTGCTGGCCCCAACCACAGAACAGGAGCAACACCTTGACCACAGCCATGCACGCGCCCGCCATGCCGGTACTCGACGGCGGCGATCCGCTCCGCGGCGAGGCCCGCGCACTCGCCCCCGCCGACCTGGTGGAGGTCATCACGGACGGCCCCGACGCCTTCTTCCCGATCCAGCGGATCGTCCGCATCGACCGCGGCGCCGGCGTCCTGTACGTCGTTCCCTCCGCGGCATCCATCGGCACCATGCCCACCCCGGTCAAACCCAACACCGTGCGCCTCATCCCGGCCGCCCCGCCGGCCGACGCCTGCAAGATCTGCTGGACGGTCGCCGCGACCCCCGACGCACACTCGCCCGGGTGCCCGAATGGGACCGGCTTCGACCAGTTGGACCTGGCGTTCGCCCACGAGATCGCCGAGGCCCGCATGGAGTCGGAGCGGTACCCGCAGTACGCCGGGTACTTCCGCGGGTGGCAGTACGGCACCGCCCGCGGCGACGTCGTGACCCGCCTCGGCACCGCCGCCGTCGCCGGCGAGCGCGTCCTGGTCGGGCCGACGCTGTGCCGCACCTTCACCGGCCCGCACACCGTGGCGGTGCTGTCGATGCGCCTCGGCTGGGTCGTCACCGTGTGGGCGCACGAGGTGGACGGGGCGGACGCATGATCCGCCCGATCGGCGCCCAGCTCCGCGACGCGCTCGCCGCGCTCGGCTGGGACTACGAACAGACCGAACGCAACGCCTACCGCGTCGCCGGCCTGGACTTCCTCGCCGGCGACCTCGCCGAAGTACTCCTGGACGGCGGCCGCATCGCCGCCGCCGACCGGGACACCACACTCATCGCCCCGGAGCTGCTCGCCGGCGGCACCCGGGTCACGTGCCGGCTCGTGCCCATCGGCCACTTCTCCGGCGGGAGCTGTGACCGGCCCGCCACGCACCGCTCCCGCCACGGCGACCACGGCGGCCCGTGGCTCTACATTTGCGGCGCGCACGCCGAGCTGCACCAGCAACTGAACACGGTGCCCGGCCGGTCGTACCGGCTCACCGTGCAGGAGCTGACCCTCCCGCCCGTGCCGGCCGAGGTCGCCATCGCCCCGGCCGAGCCCGACCCGACCGAGCCGGTCCGGTTCTGCGACGTCTTGCCCGGCGACACGATCATCGACACGGAGACGGGCTACCCCGCGACCGTCACCGTGGTCAAGGACAACGGGCCGTTCTGGAAGGTGATCGCCGGCACGTGCAACGTGACCGGCTTCCCGGTCTACGAGGCCGGACAGTACGACGAACACATCAACGCCCCCGCGCCGGCCCCGCGGCCCGCGCCAGCCGCGTCATGACCGCCGTCGACGACCGCCACCTGTGGGTCGCACCGGAGCCGGAACCGGAACCGGAACGCCGGACGGCGCCGCCCGACCGGCGTGCGCCGACCGCTGTGGCCGAGGGCGGGTGCCCGCTGGGCAGCTCCTGCCGGTGCTGTGACCGGAGCACCAAACACCGACAGGACAACAGGCACCGCTGCCCGCTCCCGCATCCGAACAGCGCCCGCGATTGCCAACTGCCGTACCCGAAGGACATCGCCCCCTGCCAGGAGCGCGACACCCTTCCGCAGGCCGCCCCCGGCCTCCACCAGGCGTGCTGCGTGGAATGCGGACGGGTGACCGCCCGCCGGTGGACCGACCCGCAGAGCCGGACGCTGGCCTGGTGCGCCGGGACGATGCCCGAACCTGCCGAGAGGATCGCCCAATGAACCGGATCCCGACGCTCGACGACATGGAGCGCCGTGGCCTGCCCGCGGCGCTCGTGCGCGACAGCTCCCGCCGCGCCCCGGACCCGGAGCCGGTCGCACCGATCGGCCCCGAGGTGACCGTGACGCGGCGGGACCTGCGCCCCGGCGTGGTGATCGTCCGGTGGACCGAGCCCAGCGCGACGAACCGCCCCGGCGAACAGGGCGTGATGGTCCCGCTGCCCTGCCACGACAAGCAGCGGGTCCGGGTCGACGCCGCGCGGGGCCTGCGGGCCGCCGCGACGTGTCGGCAGTGCTCCGAGTCGTACGACCTGGAGCTGCAACCGGACAGCGACGGCGGGCACTTCGCCCAGCTCACCGTGGCGCACGTGCCGGTGCTGATCTCCCGCGCCCGGGTGGACCGGTGAGCGACCGGCCACCGCGGTCCATGCGCTACGTCGACAGCCGCGGCCGCAAGCAGACCCTCACCTCGGAGCAGGCCACGTACCTGGACGTGGCCTGCTCCCGGGGCGGCTTCGACCGCGGCTGGGGCGGGCTGTCGTCGACCCTGACCGTCCGGCTCCTGGAGGAACGGGGCCTGCTCACGCTCCGGGAGAACCGCACCGGGTACCCGCGCTGGCGGGTGACGTCGGCCACGAAGCTCGGCGGGGAAGTGCTCGCCCGGTGGAAGGAACGCACGGCGTGACCGGGGCGGGCCGGCGGGTGCGCCAATGGGCCGAGGCCCTGGCCAACCTGCCGTACCTGACCGGCACGGCCGTGCAAGCTGTACGACGCCGGCCGCGCCGGCGCCGGGTGAACCGGTGGGCACGCAACCGCCGGCAAGCCTGACCCGCACACCATCACGAGGGGAAACGAACCGCACATGACCCGAATCCGCATCCTGGCGGCCGCGGCGCTCGCCGTCGTCGGCCTGGCCCTGGCGGTACCCGCCGCGGCGATCGCCGCCGGCGGGCACGGCGACCAGCCACGGCCCGGCGCGGCCTGTTCCACGGTCGGCGCGACCACGACGATCGACACGGAAGCCGGCGAGCAGGTCTACCGGTGCGAACAGCGCCAGGGCGACCCGTGCCCGGTGTGGCACTGGGCGTACAACGCCGGCGTGCCGAAGGGCCAGCACCGGCCGCACCGGTGCCCGGTGTGCCCGTCCGCGTCGACCTCGGCGTCCGCGTCGGGGAGCCCTTCCGCTCCCTCGAGCGGCTCGCCGTCCGCGAGCCGCTCAGCGTCCGCGCCGGCGTCCGCCCCCGCTTCGCCGTCGACGTCGGCCAGCACGCCGGCGCTCGCGGTGACCGGCTCTCCGGCCGGGAGCATCGCCGGCGTCGGCCTGGTCCTGACCGCCGCCGGCGGTGGCCTCGTGTGGCTGTTCAGGCGCCGGCGGGCGGGCGCCGCGACGTAACCGCGACAACCGACCCGCAGAGGGCGGTCCAGCCGCTTTGAGGCGACTGGACCGCCCTCTGACTTTGCCACGCGACACGCCGTATTCGGTCAAGTACGGTCCGTGACCGGCGCCGTTGGCGGATTGTGGAGCCTATCCGCTTTCGTAGCTTTCACGGGAGGACCGATGACCGGCCCCGAAGACCCGACGACGACCGTCGTCGACCCTGACCCCGACCCGGGCAACAGCGGCCCCGAAGCGTGGACCGCCGACCTCGACGAAGCCGACGCCGAGCACGTGCTCTCCGCGGTCAACCAGATCGCCGTCGACCTGCCCGACTTCGACCCGACCGCCGACCCGGGACCGGACCAGCCCGACCCCGACGACCAGGCCGGCGGTGCGGCATGAGCGGCTGTGTGTGTTCTCCCGCGATCGACGCGGAGATGGCCGACTGGATCGGCCTCGGCGGCGGCAACAGCGGGTGCTGCGGGGACCGGCTGCACACGTACGGCTTCCACCTGGCCGCGGCCGACGTGCCGACCAGCGACTACTCCCGCCGCCACGACCCGGGCCGCCCGTACAACATGAGCTGGGCGTGCGCCGGCGACTACTACCACGGCGGCGACCCGCGGCTGCGCGCGATGCACGCCACCCTGCTGGCCCGGCTCATGCGCGGTGAGATGCCGATGGTCGTGGAGTTCATCGGCATGCCGATCTCCGGGGCGCCGGTGCTGTACTGGTCGGCGTTCGAGGGCCGGGCCAACGTCCGCCGGTACACCGGCAAGGGCCACGGCCTGTGGTCGCACGTAAGCCTGCTCCGCTCCCGCGCCAACCAGCGGCCGTACCTGTGGCGGCCGGAGTCGGCCCCGGTCGTCCCGGTGGTCTACAAGCCGGGCGCACTGGTCGTCGACGGCGAGCTGGGGCCGAAGACGATCCGCCGGTGGCAGGAGGTCATGGGGATGCAGGTCCGCGACGGCGTGATCTCCCGGCCCCGCTCCGCGCTCGTGCAGGCCGTCCAGCGCCGGCTCAACAGCCAGCTCGGCGCCGGCCTCAACGTCGACGGCGCCGGCATCGCCCAGGACGGCCGGCGCTACCGGACCACCGCGGCCCTGCAGCGGTACCTGCACACCCCGGACGACGGCCGGCTGTCCATGCCGCGGTCGATGTGCGTCCAGGCCCTGCAGCGGCGACTCAACGCCGGCGCGTTCTGATGGTCGACCAGCTCCTGGACTTCGGCGACGACGACCGCGGCACCGACGCGGCGGTCTACGCGCCCGGGTGGCGTATCCGCCGGCGGGAGCAGCGCCGGCGGGTGTGGACCTGGCTCGGCGTCGCGCTGTGCCTGGCGATCGCGACGACCGCGGCACTGAACCTGCACTGAACGGCCGGGGCGGGTGTTTGAGGGGGCGCCCGTTCCGGCGCCGGGGCGGGCGTCAAGGGGGGAGCGCCCGCCCCGGCACCCCGGCCGATCGACGAACGCGAATTATATAATTGACGGTCGCACTTAAACCCCTCATCTGTGGTCGCAAAAGAGGAACCCACCGGCCCTGACCAGCGCCGATACGGCACCGCGACCACCCGGGCACCCGCCCACACCGTGAGACAATCGAGGGGGAACCGCCATGACCAGCATCCGGATCACCGCGGCCGAGGGGCAGTCCGCCGTCGTCAAGCGCGACACGGACGGGGCGATCGTCGTCGACCTGACCGCCGCCGACCCGACACCGGAGCCCGACCCGACCCCACCGGCCCCGCGCACCCTGATCGGCCTCAACGTGACGCCGAAGGAGTACGGCACCTGGTACCCGAAGCTGCCCGGCGCCCGCTTCGGCCGGGTCTTCGTCGGCCCCGGCAAGGGCCTGCCGTCGTGGACCAGCCAGGCCGTCACCGGCCTGCCCGCCGGGTGCATCCCGCACCTGAGCTGGAAAGACCCCGTGTCCGCCGCCGGCGTCGAGGCCCTGTTCGCCGGCGTACCCGCCAGCGGCGCGTGGATCACCTACCGGCACGAAGCGGAGCCCGACGTGAACAACGCGGAGTGGCGCGCGTACTGGCGCACGCTCCGCTCGATCCGCGACGCCCACCCGAACGGCGCCCGCATCCGCCTGGTCAACATCCACACCCTGTGGCCGTCGCGTCACAAGGCCGGCATCGACTGGCGGGCCTGGATGCTCCCGGACATTGCCGACGTCGACGGGTGGGACTGCTACCGGGACACGTCGTTCGATTGCTACGAGCCGGTGGAGAGCGCCCTCGCGCTCCCGTGGCAGGCCGCCGAAGAGTTTGGGCAGCCGTGGTCGATGCCGGAGCTGGGCACCACGCTGTGCACCTGGGACGACGACGGCACCGGCCGGGCCGACTGGTACCGCGACGCCGTGGCGTACGCCGGCAAGCGCGGCTGCGAAGCGATCGGGCTGTGGTGCTCGGGCAACACGACCGGCACCCTGGACTACCGGCCGACCGACCGGGCGACCCTCACCGCGTGGCAGGGTCTGCTCTCCGGGCAGGTCTGATGGTCGACCCCGCGCACCGCTTCGGCCAGGTCGTCATCGACCCGACCCGGGTGCCCGCGAAGCCGGCTCCGACCGGGCAGGCCCCGCCGGTACGCCGTTGCCGGGTCGTCACCCTCCCCGGGGTAGGCGTCGCCGTCGCCGCGTGGCTGTTGGAGCTCGGCCTCGGCCTGGTCGCCGCGGTCGGGATCGCCGCCGTCGTGTGGTTCACCCTCTGCCACTGAACGCCCCGTGGCGGGGGCCGCCGCACCGGCCGGCCCCCGCCACGACGACCTACCGCAGCGCCGCGATGAACGCGGCCCACTCCCCGTAGGTGAAGTACAGCCGCGGGCCGTCCGGGTCCTTCGAGTCCCGCATCTCGGCGCCGTCCGCGGTGAACCGCACCTCCACGCAGTCCTTGTCGTAGCTGTAGCTGCTCTTGAACCAGCCGCGGTCCCGCTCGTTACGTGCGTTGCATTCCATGACACCCTCCCCGGGTCTCTCCCGGCGACCCGTTGCCGCCGGCATGCGTTAGTTGTCGCAGGCCGGTCTGGGAATCAATGGGGGAAGAAACCGGGTCATGGTCTGGGAAAACACTGGGCACCCGCGGCGGCCTGCGGAAACACGGATAGCCGGCCCCCCGCCACGAGGGCGGGGGGCCGGCTCCCGGGCGCGACTCCGGGGTACAGCGCTCGGTAGTTAGCGGACCAGCGGCGGCACCGCGGCCGACTGGGTGTTGTCGAAGGTCTTGAGCACGTCGACCCCGCCGGAGACGGTCGAACCGACCGCGATCCCGACCAGGATCTGCGCGAAGATGTTCAGCTTCGCCAGCGCGAACCCGCCGAACATGAGCGCCGCGGCCCACGGGGTCTGCGCGGTCAGCGCCACCAGGGCGAAGCCGGCCGCCCACGCCACGAGCTGCGTGAGGACCCCGTTCTTGCCGTCCGTGTTCCAGTTGCGGGCGTACTTCACGAAGTCGACCAGCTTCTTGACCGTCGCCAATAGAACGACGATGGGGATGAACTCCACGTGGTGCCTCCTGTCGGGTGTGGCGGTCAGCGGGACGACGCTTCGCGCGCCGCCCGCTCGGATGGGGGCTCCGGGGTTTCCGGGTCGGGGTTGATCCCGTTCTTGCGGAGCTGGTAGCCGTACTTCGCGGCGATCGCCTGCCAGTACCGGCTGTCGGCCAGCTCCTTGCGTTCCCGGTCGACGGCTTCGTCGCGGGCCTTCGCGAGGTCTTGCACGGTCTCCCGTTCCCGTGCCCGCGCGCCCGACTTGAGCGTCGACCAGCCACGGACCAGGGAGCCGAGGAACGTGGCGCCGCCGGCGCTCATGAGCGCGGCCACGATGATCGGGAGCCACGCCTGGGAACCGGTGCCCATCACTTCACCTCCGTGCGGTCACTGGCCCCGCCGTCGTCGGGGTCGTTGGCCTCCACGACCGCTTCGGCGCCGCCGAGCACCGCGTCGACCTGCTCCGCGACCTCGGCGCGCTGTAGCGCCCGCGCCTCGGCTTGGTGGCGTTCGCGGGCCTGTTTTGCGGCCTCAACACGGACCCGACCGACCTCGGCCCACCGGCCCATGAACACCAGCGCGATCGCGAGAAACGCGAAACCACCGGCGAGCACCGTCCACATCCCGGGGCGGGCCAGGGCCAGGGCTCCGACACCGTAGACCCCGAACACGGCCGCCAACAGCGGCAGGCCCACGTACTCACCCAGCCACCGGTCGGTGAACGACCCGAGCGCCGACGCCGCGCCGCCGACGACCAAGAAGATCGACCACAGCACGATCAGGGCGTCCAGCGGACCGGTGGCAGACTGGACGGAGCGGGCCGGGAAGAAGAACGCAGCCACGCCGGCGGCTGCCATGAGCGCATAGGCGGCCGTGTACAACAGCCGCCGCCGAGGCGGCGGGTGGCGGGGTATGGCCTGGAACGGCACGGGGTGTCTCCTGTCTGTACGTACGGTGATCGGATGGCCGCCGCCGAACTCGTTCCGACCGGACAGCTCCCGCCGCACGTCGCCGATCGGCTCCGGGCCGCCCGGGTCGCGATCGAGCAGCACCTGGGCGTCGGGCTGTGGGTCGTCGTGCAGGCCGTCCGCGACGACGGGTTCCCGGAGCTGGCCGACGCGATCGTGCGGGAGCTGGTGGAGCGTGTCGTCGCCGCGGCCGCCGGCGACCCGGTGGTCTTCGCGCAGTTGGTCGCCGCGCTGCGTAGTGCCGCGCCGGCCGACCCGCCGCCCGTACCGTGATCGTCATGAGCGTGACCAGCGACCCGAACGACCCGCGGCTGACCCACGGCGCCGACCCGGCGGACGGCCCCCCGGTGCCGCAGGCCGAGGTGTACTTCGTGCTGCCCGAGGCCGACCGCGCGCAAGGGTTCGTGCGCCCGCTCAGGCTGTCGTACTGGCACGCATCGTGCGGGACGGTCACCACGATGGCCAGGGCGATCGCGGAGACGTACGCCCGCGATCCGCGCCAGTACGGGGCCACCTACTGCTGCGGGTGCCAGCGCCACCTACCGGTCGGCGCCGGCGGCGACTTCCACTGGATCGAACCGGGCACCGAGCCCGGACCGGACCAGCCGAAGGTCGGCACCTGACCGGTCAAGTTTGACCGGTCAGCCCTGTCCACCCGGCCGGCGCTGCGCGGCCGCGGTCCGGATCGCCAGCTCCGCACGGGACGTCACCAACCGGGCCGCGTTCGCGATGTCCGCGTCGGTGCCGATGTGCACCCACTTCGGCAGTGGCTTACCTTCCGCCGTCCGCCCGGTGTAGACCAGCGTGGCCCGCGGCACATCCGCGACCGGGGTAACCGCCGCCTGGACCACGAGCTGCCCGATCAGCGTGTCGCCCGGGTCTTCGCCGAGGCCGAGCAGCCGCGCGTCGATCGGTTCGTCCGGGAAGTCGAGGTCGGGCATGTTGCCCTCGGCACCCTTCGCGGCGAGCGCGTCCAGGATCTTCCGCGCCGGCGGGCACAACAGGTTCGCGTCGTGGGTCAGCTCACACCAGCGGCAGTCGACCCACTTCACGACGACACCCACAGCATCGACAGGCGCGGCGCGGCATCCGTGGAGATGTACGCGGACAACGCCCCGCCGGAGCCCTGGTAGGCGACCAGCTCGGCAAAGTCCGTGCTGCCGTTGAGGTACACGATCCCGGACCCGGACGCGGCCGTGTCGACGCCGGCGCCGGCGGTCAGCCGGGAGTCCCGGCCGGGCGTGGTCGCCACCGCGTCGGTGCCGTTGAGGCGCAGCTTCGCCCACCGCCCGCCGGTGCCGTTCGGGCTCCACGGCATCGTGTAGAGGCCGAGGTAGTAGCCGGTCGTCTGCCCGGTGTACCGGCTCGTGTTCGTGACGGTGGAGTGCCCGGCGTCGCGGTCCAGGTCTTCGGTGTCGAACAGCACACCGGTCCAGGTGTTGTTCGCGAACGACTGAGCCGAGGTCTGCCGGAGGATCGCCATCGGCCGCGCGAGCAGGAAGTTGCCGGCGTCGCGCACGTTGCTGTTCATGTACGCCGCGGTCACCAGCTCGCCGGCGGTCCAGGTCCGCATCACGGGGACGGTCGACATGCTCAGCCCCCCATCTGACCGGGCGCCGGCGCCGGTTCGGCGCTCGGCTGGACGAACAGGGGGAGCCCGACCGGGCCGGACACCTCGGGCACCGGACGCCACCGGGTTTCCCAGTCGAGCGGGAGCCACCCGGGCGCGCCGCGGAGCCGGGCCTCGCGGGTGTCCACCAGGCCGAACCGGGTCTTGAGTCGCAACAGCGGCCACGGGTCCGGCTTCGGGCGCATGACCGGCCGGCCCTGGTGGAGCATCGGCCGCTGGTGCTCATCGGTCTGCACGGCCCACAGGTGCGGGTCGTCCAGGTCGTCGGCGGGCTGTACCCACTCCACCCGGGCCTCGGTCGGTGCCGCCCACGGGTCGTGCCGGTAGAACACGACGTCGCCCTCGTTCGGCACCGGTACCCGGTGGCGGGCCTCACGGTTGTGCGCCCAGTCGAACTCGTGTCGGGTGTACGGGATCGGGCGGGAGTCCGCCTCGGTCAGCGGCGTGCCGCCCTGGTCAAACATTGATCGTTCCCCCCGTTATCAATAGCCCAGCACCGTGGTGGAGCCGAGCAGGCCGTACGTGGCGTCCTGCAAGATCCACGGTGTGCGGCTGGCGGCCGGCGACAGCTCCAACGTGGTCGTCCACTCGCCCTTGCTGTGCGCGTGGCTGATCTTCTCCACGAAGAAGTCGAGCGACATGGTGAGCCCGCCGGTGATCGCGCGCCGCTTGACCGTCACCCGGTCGCCGATCGTGATGCCGAGCACGACCGGCCACAGCGCCGGGTTCGCCGAGGGCCGTAGCGTGATCGCTTCGACCCGGACGTGTGCGTCCTTCATCTGGGACAGGAACCAGCTCGCCGCGTCGTACGCTTCGGCGTCCGTGGCGACGTTGATTTCCCGCTCGAAGGTGCGCTCAAAGTACGTCTTGACCGAATTGGCGTCCGTCGCTACCGCGGTCACCCCGCCGGTGCGGGTGACCTTGACGTAGTTCGCCACCCGGGCCGGGTCAAAGTCGAACTTGATCCCCTGTTCGTACGGGGCCTCGCCCGACGCGGCCAACTCACCCAATACCCAGTCGGCCGTCGTGTTCAGGTACCGCGACGTGCGGGAACTGAACACGACGACGCCGTTGGAGTCGGCGACCATGTTGCCGTTCTCTGTGGTCGCCACGCCCTGACACGCATCGAGCAGCGCGGTGTCCTCTCCGAGCGCGGACACGCCCATCGTTGACGCCCCGAAGTCGATCGACGTCGACCCGCTGTAGCCGTAGTTCAGGTAGCGGAACACCCGGTTCCCGGACGACTCACCGGGGAAGCCGGCCGCGGCCTGGCTCAGCGTCGCCACCTCGGCCGCGGACAGCGCCCGCTGGTACAGCCCGACGTGGGTGTAGACGGCACCCTCGGTGCCCCGGTTGACCTCACCCGCCCACGAGCCCGCAGCGATGTCCGCGACCAGGCCGCCGACCTGAATCTGGGTGGCCTGGATCGGCGGTGTGAACCCGGAAGTGAACAGGGTCAGCGGGTTGCCTGCCAGCGCCACGCCGTCGACGTAGCCGTTGACCGTGTAGTTCGTCGCATCGACGGCCACCGTAGCGACGAAGACGTGCGGCTTGCCGTCCGCCCACGGGTCGGCCCCGGAGTCCAGCCCGATCGAAAACCCGGTCTGCGGGCCGACGTACCAGGCGATCGACGGGCTGTCGGTCGCCATGAACTCCAGGAGCCGCTGGTTGAAGTCGCTCACGGTCAGGGTCAGCATTCGCCCGGACCCGGACGGGTGCACGGCGGTCCGGGACACCACGACCACCGCGGTGAACCCGAACGGCACGGTGCCGCCGATGCTGATCTTCTGGGACGTCTTCGGTGTGTTGATCGACCCGGTTTGCAGCACGGTCGCCGGCTGCGGGAAAGCGTCGGCCGTGCTGATGGCGACGCCGGTGCCGCCCGGGTCGCCGGGGATCGTGATCTGCGACCCGGACTCGTACGTGGTCGCCGGCCCGTACGGGCTGTCCGTCTGGATCAGCGGCGGCCCGTTGTTGCCGGAGCTGTCCGCGAAGCTGGTCGCCCCCGACTCCTCACGCAGCCGCCAGTAGTACGCCGGCCCGGCGTCGAGGATCGCGTTCGCCAGCTCCGTGTGCAGCTTCTTCTGTGCCAGCACCGCGAGCGCGTCGACGCAGGCGACGTTGCACATGCCGTAGAGGCCCTGGTGGTTCCATTCGGACGGCCACCGCTCCACGTACCCACGGAACACCCCGTAGATCACCGGGCCGCCGGCGTTGAACGTCGACACGGACCCGCCGGGCTCCACCTGCCACCCGTCCGCGAAGACCGTCGAGTTGGAGGTCGGCGGCCCCGACCCGATGTAGAACTGGTGGATCGGTTGGGTCGCGGTGAAGGTGACCGACAGCCGGACGTAGGTGTTGATCGAGGTCGTCGACGTGCCGGACGCACCGCCGTTGATGAAGCTGACGATGGTGTTCCCGGCCGACTGTCGCACGTACACCGAGGCGGTGTATTGGCGGCCGGGGATGCAGTAGAACGCCATCCCGACGTACCGGTTGGCCCCGGTGTTCGCCGCCCAGGTCAGCGAGCGCGACCCGGTGAACGGGTTCGACGTGCTGACCACCGGCGACGTGTTGAACCACAGCGTGCCGTACGGCACCCCGCCGACCGCCGTGTTCTCCATCGACGGGTCGTACCCGGCGGTGGCGTTGAGGAGATTGACCGCCGACCCGACCGGGGCCGGCGGCCACATCGCCTGTTGCATGATCTGCCGGTACGGCAGGATGTTCCCCGCGTACGGGCTCGCGGCGTTCGCCGGGTTGAGTGCTTCGTCCTTGTCGGAGAACACCGCGTCCGCTTCGCCGCTTTGGTTCTGGTCGATCTCGTATTGCCGGCCGCCGGAGCAGGAGAACTCCCGCAGCCGCGTCGACAGGTCGGTCCACGTCGGCACCGCGGCGGGGTCGTTCGGGGAGCTGTTGAAAGCCACCTGCGTTGCGACCAGCGGCCAGTTGGTGTTCGTTGCCACGTCCGCGCCCCCCTTCCCGGATCAGGTGAGCGCGGACGTGTTGTTGCGGTTCTTGTGCCGCTGTGCGTGCGGCACGATCGCCCGGTAGACCTCTTTGCCGTCGACCATGACCGGCACCTCGATCCGGATCGGCCGGTCGTCACCCGGCGGCGACGGCGCCGGCGGCCGCCACCCACGGCCGCCGGCGGGGCCGATCCCGCCGAGCCCGGACCCGTCGACGCCGAACGACACGACCGGGGCGAGGGACATCGCGTCGGCCATCGCCTCCACGGCGCCGACCGCCTTGTCCTGTTGGCTCTCGATGCCGGCGACCAGGCCGGCGACGATGTGCCGCCCGGCCTCGGCGAACACAGTGGACGGTGACTTGATCCCGACCGCGGCCCGGAACCCGGACGCAATGTCGTGGCCCCAGCCCTTCACCGTGTTCATTGCCGAGCTGAACATCGACTTGATGCCGTTGATCGCGCCCTGCACGATGTCCCGGCCGGCCTGGTACAGCCACGACCCGGCCCCGGACACCGCCGACCAGATCTGGCCCGGCAGGGCGAAGATCGCGTCGCGCGCCCGCCCGGGGAGCCCGCGCAGCCACACGATCACGTCGGCGACCATCTTTGTCGCCCGGTCGACGGCGCCGTGGTACATGTCCTGGAAGAAGTCCGCGATCCGGCCGGGCAGCTTGCCTACCCAGTCGACCGTGGCGTGGTATCCGCGGGACACCGCCGCCGTCGTGTCGTGCCACCAATCGGTGACGGTGTTGATCGCCCCGTGGTACAGCTCGACGAAGAAGCGGACCACCCGGTCCTTGCCGTCTTCGGCCAGGTTGACCAGCCCGTTCCACATCCGCCGCGCGAACACCGCCGTGTTGTGCGGGAGGTCGCGGAAGAAGACGTAGACCTTGCCGATGCCGTAGCCGATCGCGAAGAAGAAGCGGTGCGCCCCCTCCACCGCGGCCTCCTGCAGCCGGTGCGGGAGGGCCTTCAGGAAGTTGGCGATCCGGCCCGGCACCGCGGCGATCCAATCGACCGCGGCCCCTGTCCACTCCTTCACCTTTGCCCAGGCGTGCTTGATCGGTTCGACGATGTCGTTCTTCCAGAAACGCGACGTCGCCGAGGCGATGTTGTTCCAAACCTTGACCAGCCAATGCCACACCGCGACGGCGGATTCCTTTATCCAGCCCCAGATCGCGTCCCAGTTTTCGACTAGTTCGACGATCGCCCATACGATCAGCGCGGCCGCCGCGACGATGGCGATCGCGATCCACACGTACGGGTTGGCGAGCACGGCGCTGTTCATTGCCCACTGGGCGATGGTCGCCACGGTCAGGCCAACGGTCAGGATGCCGAGGCCCACGGCGAGCGCGGTCGACAGCTTTTCGTGCTTCGCCATCCACTCCGCGCCGGCGGCCAGGCCGTCGAAGAACTTCGTCGCCGCGGGGAGCAGCTTTTCGCCCACCTCGATGGCCAGGGCACCCATCGCGGACTTCGCCCGGTGGAGCTTGAGGTTGAAGGTTTCCTGGATCTCCCCCCAGCCCTTGACATGATCGCCGGCTTCTGCTGTGGCCGCGGAGACCTTCTTGACCGTCTGGTTGACGTACTCCGTGTTTTCGCCGGTCAGCATGAGTGCGACGTTGAGGCCGGTGGCGTCGCCGGTGGCGCGCCGCATGGCGTCCATGTAGGTCTGAGCGGCCGGGCTCCCGGACTTGAGCACGTCGTTGAAGCCCTTGGCGCGGTTCTCCAACGAGGCCCACTGTGCGAGCAGGTTGGCCTGCTCCGGTGGCAACGCCTTGAGGGTCTTGCGCCACTCCGCGAGCGTGGTCGACCCGTTCTGGTAGCCGTGCGCCAACGCTTGCAGCGACTTCGGCATCGAGTCGATCATGATCTTGGAGTCTTTGGCCGCTTCGGTGCTCTGGTTCAGCGCGTTGAGAAGCACCCGGCCGGACGGCCCCATGTGGCTGATGATGAGCTGGCTGATCTCTTGCAACGTGCCGGTCAGGCCCTTGGATCCGAGCTTCTCCGCAAGGTCCGCCGACGACATGCCGAGCTGGCCCAACTCCTTGGTTTGCACCTGGGTCGGGGCCACCATGTGCCGCACGACGTCGGCCAGGTTCTGGCTGGCCTGCTGTGCGCTCATGCCGTGCACGGTCATCGACGCGAGCGCCGCGGTGATGTCATCCAGGGAGATGTGCGCCGCCGACGCGATCGGCAGGATCGACGACAGCGACGACGAAAACTCCTGGAACGTGGTTTTACCCGACCCGACCGCGGCGACCATCTTCGACGTCACCAGCGCCGACTTGTTCGCCTCGAGGTGGTAGTCCGCGAGGATCGACGTGATCGCATCGGCGACCTCGTACAGGTCGGCACCCTCCGCGGCCGCGCCCTCCGCGGCCGCCCGGAGCACGAGCAGGCCGTCCGCGCCGTGCTGGCCGCCGGACTCCACGATGTACATCGCTTTGGACAGCTCCGCGGCGCTGTTGCCCACCTCGCCGGTCATCTTGAGGATGCCCTCGCGCACGATGTCCAGGCCCTCGCGGGTCTCACCCGCCGACGTGACCAGCCGCTCGGTGGCCGTCTCGAAGTCCGCGGCCATCTTGACCGTCGCGCCGGCGATGATGCCGGCGCCGAGCGCGGCCATCGCGTACCGCTTCGTGGTCGCCGCGGCCGCCGACGCCGCGGCCGCTTCGCTCGAGGCGATGGTCGTGCTGATCGCCACGTTCGCGGCCGCGGCCCGGGTCGCGGCCAGCTCCATCGCCCGGGACGCGGCCAACGAACTCGCGGCGAGCCGGTCGTACGCGATCTGCCCTTGCAGCGCCATCCGGTCGACGGCCACGGTCGTGCCGCGGGCGCCGACCGCCATCCGCTCCGTGCTGGCCAGGATCGACGCGGCCGCCGTGTCGATCCCGACCGCCGCCCGCTCCGACGCGACGGTCATCGCGCTGACGCCTTCGATGAACGGCGCTGTGATCGCCCGGAACAGCACGTGGAACTCGTCGACGTCCACCGCTCACCACCACCCCCGACGTGGCCCGCTGTTCACGCAGCGGGCAAATGGGCGGGCGGACGGGTGCTGCTAGTTGCGGGGGGCGCGCCAGTACCGGCGCATCATTTGCTGGGCGACGCGGCCGGCCCCGGAGCGGGCAACCTCCAGGAACGCCGGCCGGAGCCAGGGATATTCGCCGTCTTCGAGGTACTTGCCGTACTCCGACGTCGGGGTCTTCGAGTACCACGGGGTCGCTCGCCGGGCCACGCCCACGCTGACCTCGAAGCCGGTCGGCCACACCCGCGGCTTCGTCCGACCGACCGAATCGCGCAGCGCCCCGGAGATCATCGCCGGCGGCCCGCCGCGGCGGGCCGGGGTCGGCGTGCCGTAGGCGTGCGACTGCTTGCCGAGGTTCTCCTTCGCCTTGTGCTCACACGCCGCGCCGAGCGTGTCGATCGTCGCCGCGGCGGCCGCGTTCGCGGCCGCGGGGTAGTTCATGAACAGCCGTTCGAACGCGCCGGGCCTCAGTTCCCGCACCGCCACCGCGTCCACCTCCCAGGTACGCTCAGGGCCGGCTCTGCGGCCCCGGACGCCCACCCGCTACCTCGAGGGGTGCCGCCGGGGCCGTATCCGTTGCGGCCTGCGCCGCCGGCCGGGTGACCCGGCCGGCGGTGCATCGACAGTCCGCGGAGTGCAGCCCGATCGCCGGGGCGCACGGCACCGGGAGCGGGGTCAGCCACGCCGGTAGCGGGCGCAGCTCGTGGTCGTGGCACATGGTCGCCATCATCCGCCCTGGTCAGTGCGGCATCCGGGACCGTTCGCGCTCGGCGTCGCGCTGTTCGCGTTCCCGCCGGGCGCGGATCGTGTCGAACATGACCTGCCGGATCCACCGCGGGCACGCTTCCCACTCGGCCCACGTCCACCCTGTCTCGAGTAGGACGTCGACGATGATGATCTCTTCGGGGATCGGCCCGGACGCCCAGGTCCCGTCATAGACGGACTCGATGACCGTGTATATGTCCTCGAAGTAGGGCGACCCGGGCTCTAGCGAGGATTTGAGTCGGCCAGGAGCTGTCCGAGCCGGTTGAGCACCTGGATCGGATACTTCGCCAGGTCGGTCGGCGTCGGCGGCATCGGCAGCGGCGGCGGGTCGTCGCTGTCGACGGTCGGGTCCAACACGTTCCCGCCGACGATCAGCTTCGCGAACCCGCCGTACGCTTCCTCGGCCGCGGCGACGTCGACGATCAACTCGCCCGCCTCGTTGCGTCGCGCGGAGGCACCCTTCCCGATCAGCTCCCCGCCGGGGATCAGCTTCGGGTTGCGGACCATGAGCCAGATGATCGGCTGGCTCGTTTCGTCGTCGGGCCGTTCCCGGCCGGCAAGCTCCGGGAAGTCGAGACGGATGTGTCGGTTCAGGTATCCGGCCATTCCGGTACCCCTTTCAACATTGGCGGCTGGTAATGCGTGCGGCCTAGTAGGCGGCCGTGACGAAGTTCTTGAGAACGGCCTGGACCACGCCGGCGTCGGTCGTGTTCGCGATGCCGGACAGGCTGTAGCTGGCCTGCACGTACGTCGACCCCAGGTCGCGCTGTCCCTTGTGGAAGCCCGACTGGCTCATGGTTAGCGCCAGCGAACACCCGCCGACCTGCGCCCCGCCGACCTGCGCCGGCTGTGCCAACACCGCCGACGCCGGCGACTGGGCGTAGTTGAGGAACAGGTTGTAGTCGGTCAGGTTCTCGTAGATGGCCTTGTACGACCCGTCGCACTCAAGCGCGCCGGCGAAGATCTCGCGCGGCCCCTGGGTGCCGTCCGAGCTGTGGATCACCTCCACCGCCCGCTTGAGCGACAGGTCGTACGTCAGGCCACGCGACGACGCCGCGCCGGCGTTCGTCATGTTCCACTGCCACCCGAGCAGGGGTTGCTGTCCGGAGTACGTCGGGACGAACGACGACACGACCGCCTCGGGGAACGCGGAGAACTTCGGGTTGAACGTGACCGTCCCCTTCGGGTCGATCTTGATTCCCAGGTCGGAGATGACCGCCCCCGCCCAGCCCCGGGTGTCCACGTTGTCGTACGCCGTGATCGAGAACGCCGGCGGCCGCACCCCGCTGGACACCTGCTTGAAGGTGTGCGTCGTCGTCGTGGTGACCGCCGCGCCGGAGCTGTGCGGGATCGACAGCGCCAGCGGCACCGCACCGCCGGCGACGGTCACCAGCGGGATCGTGTACGGGCCGACACCGGACGGGGTGCCGGTGATCGCGTACTCGATGTTCCCGGCGGTGTCGATCCGGATCGTCGACCCGGCAGGGATGGTCGCCACGGTGCTGATCGACGTCGCCCCGATCGACGTCGACGCCGACAGCGTGGTCGTCGTGGCCGCCGTCACCGTGTCCGGGCCGATCATCCGGAGGAAGTAGCCCACCAGGTCCGGGTACAGGTGCGTCTCGACGTCCCACGTGGCGTGCGACGGGCCGGCGTAGAGCCCCTGTAGCACGGAGTCGTTCGCGCGGATCGACTCATCCCGCAACGGGTCCTGCTGCGTCTCATAGGACGCCTTGGTGAACGGCACCGCGAACGTCGGTGCGAGGTAGGTGCCCGGGGTGACCTCCACGGCCATCCCGAGCTTGGAAAGGCGCGACAGGACGGTCATCGCGTGGCCTCCGGTTCCTGCTCATCGACGGCCGACGCGGGCGCGCCGTCCGGGTCTGTGGTCGCCGCATCGCCGGCGTCGTCCGCGTCGACCGGGCCGTCGTCGACCGCGGCCGCCGGCGCGAACACCGGTTCGGTCGGTTCAGCGGGAGCGCCGTCGTCGAGCGGGGTCAGGCCGGCCACGTGGTCGTCGACGTCGACAACCTCACCCGGCTCGACGACCACCGGCGGTTCGACGGCGAGGGTCAACGGTCCGGGCGTGTCGTTGCGGTACTGCATCGGTGCCTCCTGGATCTAGCGGGTCAGGCGGCGCCCGACACGGACGCGCAGCCGGGAGCGGTGCACGTGCACCCGGCCGCGGAGCTTGTTGCGGTGCACGTACACCCGGGCACGGAGCAGGTTCGTCCGGCGGGAGCGCGCGATCGCGTGGGAACGGCGGTGCGGGTAGTGCCGGCCCTTGAGCGCGGCACTGATCTTCGCCCGGGTCGCCGAGCTGACCGGGTGGCCCTTGTGGTGCTTGCCCTTGAGCGCGGCCGAGATCTTCGCCCGGGTCGCGGCGGTCAGCTTGCGGCCCTTCATCGCCGCGGACAGCTTCGCCCTCGCCGCCGCGGACATCGGGTGCCCGGCGTGCGGCCGCTTCTTCCCCTTCGCGGCCGCCGACAGCTTCGCCCGGGTCGCCGCCGACACAGCGTGGCCCTTGTGCGGGTGTTTCTTCCCCTTGAGCGCGGCACTGATCTTCGCCCGGGTCGCCGTCGACGCCGGCTTCCGCTTCGCCACCGGTCAGCCGATCGTTTCGTAGTCGTCGGCGTCGTACGTGATGTCACAGATCAGCGCCCCGACCTCGGGCAGCGACCGCATCGGGTCGTGGAACGTGGCCTCCTGGTCGCCGCTCTCCGCGACGGACAGGAACCGCCCCCCGTGCGTCTTGTCGCCGAGCGTGCCGCCGATCCGGGCGAAGACCAGCTCCACCGCGTCGTCGAGAGCCTGCTGGTCGGACTCCACCGCCCCGTCGCCGGCGACGGCCGGCCACCACAGTCGCAGGAGCAGGTGGTGCTTCGCCATGTTCCGGATGTTCGCGAACCGCACCGACCGCAGCCGGTTACGCATCACGAACAGCGACCGCTGTTCCGACGCCGGCGTGCGCGGGAAGTACGCCTGCACGACGTCGAACGGGCCACCGTTCGCGGCTTCCAGCGCGGGGAGCCCGTCGCCGCCGGTGCGTAGCCACGCGGTTTCCCGCGCGATCGCGTCGGCTGTGGTTGCCATGCCCGCCCCCTCCGATCAGTCGCGGCCGTAGCCGGACAACGCGAGCACAGCGTCGTCCCACAGTGCCCGCGGGTCGCGGGTCTGTTTCGTCGGCATCAACTCGCGCAGGATCAGCGCGGCGGTCATGAGCTTCCCGGCCCGCTGCAGGTCGGCGGGGATGGCGACGGTGTACCCGCCGCCGTAGGTGACCCGCACCAGGGAGCCGACCGGCAGCCACGTGCCGAGCGCGAACCACAGGTGGCCCGTGTCGGCTTCCGGCCCGGTGACCGTCGCCGCCGCGGTCGACCCGAGCGAGGTGGTCACCTCGACGGACACGCCCTGGTACGTCCACAGCTCCGGGTACCGGGTGGCGTGCTCGTTGAGCCACACGTGCCGCACCCCGCCGGCGTCGCCGCCTAGCGCGGTGGCGTACGACTGGCCGAGCGCCGCTTGCTGGGACATCGGCGCCCCGCCACCCGGGTACTCATCCGGGTCGATCCCGGTGGCGCGGTGCGTCTCCACCATGCCGGTGAACGGCACGAGGCGCCGCTGCGCCGCCGACTCACACAGCCGGGTCGACTCGGCGAGCAGCTCCTGTTGCGCGCCCGGGTCGGTGTAGTTGCGGGCCAGGTCGTTGAAAGCGCCCGAGGTGAACTGATCCCAGGTACACAGCGTCAGCGGGCTGTCGGTCACCACGACGGCCTACCGCTGGGTCTTGCCACCGGTCGCCCGCCGGGAGGCGGGCGTGCCGGCAGCGGGCTCTTGGGGACCGTCCGGTGGACCTGCACCGGCCGGCCCGACACCAGCGGGTTCAGCGGGTCCACCGGACGGCGTGCTCACCGCGGCCGGCGCCGCCGTGCCTCCCGCGGTGAGGTCTTTGCGGAGCTGTTCGAGCAGCTCGGCGTGTAGGCGTACGAGCGCCCGGTCCAGGGCTTCGCCCAGCTCCCGGCGCACCTCGGTCATCTCAGCGACCACGGCCAGGCGGATCAGCCCGGCGTTGGCGACCGGACCGGCGTCGCCGGCGTCGCCGGCGTCCACCAGGTCGGGGCGGACCTCGGTGAAGCCGCCGTCCGGGATGCTGAGCAGCTCGGCGCCCAGGTCGTCCGGGACTTCGACGACGGCCCCATCGTGGGGCCAGGTGTGCGTGGCGGACGACCCGGCGCGGGCCTTGCGGACGTACATGCGGAACTCCTTGGCGGCGGTGCGATCGGGATGGGTGAGCGGTGGTTGCGGTGGCGGTTCAGCAACGCCCGGGGCGCCGGCCGGCGAGCGGCCGGCCGGGCACCCCGGGCGTCACGGGTTACAGACCGACAGCGACCCGGGCCAGGCGGCCGAGGTACCGCGGCGCCCGCACGGCGAGGCACGTGTCGGCGACCAGGGCGTACGGGATCTGGTCCGGCGACGCCGTGGTCGGGTAGATGTCAACCTGCTGAAGCTCCCGGACGTACGGGCGGACCACGAAGTCGCTGGTCCGGGGCAGCAGGAAGATGTTCTCCTGGCCCACGGCGGGAGGGAGCAGGCTGGCCGATCCGGACACGTACGCGGCCGGGTTGACGGCCGGCACGGTGGCGCCGTTGGCGGGGGTCAGCTTCACGCCGTCGTCGATGATCGACGTGGTGGCGATCGGCGTCACGCCGTCCGCGCCGAGCCCGACCACGGCGTCGACCACACCGAGCAGCACCTCGCTGTTGGTCGCGCCGCCGCCGGCGGTCCGGTAGACCTTGTAGAGGATCGGCGCCGCCCCATCGAGCCCGGTCGGGGCCGTGAAGCTGAGCGTGATCGTGTTGGTGGCGGTGCCGGCGCCGGTGGCCTGGCTGACCTCGGCGGACACGCCGATCTCACCCTGCCGGGCGATGACCGCGGATACCTTGTACCGGTACGTCGTCGACGCGGGGAGCACACCGCCCGTCGTGGCCGTGGCCGAGGTGACCGTGCCCATGCTGACCTGGCGCGCCGACAGGAACGACGACTTGATGATCGGGATCCCGCGGTACGTCGGGACGATCAGACCGGCCGCGACCTCCGTCTTGTCCAGGAACCGCTGCTGGTTCTGGAGAAGCTGGGCGATCTTCGAGTTGGCCGTCGACGACATGACCAGCATGTACGACGGGTCGAAGATCGACGTCGCCGCGTTCATTTCCACCGTGTCGATGAGCTGGTCCAACATCGCCAGCGTCAGCGTCGCGCCGGCCTGGTCGATCGCGTTCTTCGTCACCGAGGTGAAGTCCGACACGAGCGTGTCCAGGCCGCTGAACTGGGGGTACGCGCCGAACTGAGTCGCGCCCTCGTTGCCCCAGATCATCGCGTTCTCGATGTCCCAGTACAGCCCCTGGATGGTGCCCATCACTTCCCGGGCGCGCAGGTCGCCGATCACCTGACGGGTGACCGCCTGGGCGTAGCCGGTGATCGCACCGACCGCCTGCATGTTCCGGATCGTGTACTGGTTCTGCTGGTAGGTGCTGTTGTTGACGGGTCGGGCGCCGCCGTCCGTCACGAAGCCACCGGTGGCGCGGGCCGACCGGCTGTTGAAGTAGTAGACCGTCGAGTCCCACTTCTGCGACGGCGTGGCCCGCACGAGCGGGGAGTACCGGCGCTGCAACTCAAGCAGCATCGGGTCGATGATCTTCGGGATGAGCGCGCCGACGCCGGCGGCGGTCAACGCTTCCTGCAGCTCGCGATTCATGGTGCCCTCCGGGGCTCAGTAGGTCTGGACATGCGGCGCGCCCCCCACCGGGGTCCGATGGGGGCGCGCTGGTGACCATTGCTGCCGAAGGGCACCCGCGGGCGCGGGCGGTCAGAACGTCAGGGACGGGGCGGGGCCGGCGGCCCCACCGGTGGGTCAGGCGTTCGGGTCGGTCAGTGCCGCGGCGGGCAGAACCGCGCTCGCCACGTACCGGTCGAACGCGGCACGCTCGCCGTCGTCGTAGGTGTGCAGCGGCTTCTGAGCGAGCGCGTCGGGCAGACTCTCCGCGACGGTGCCCGGGGCGGCCGCCGCGGTGCCGTGGGCCTCCACGAGGCCCCGACGACCCGGCGGGTACGCCTGGGCGATCTGCTGGATCAGCTCCGTGCGGATCGCCGGCACCGCCGCGGCGATGCCCTCCTTCACGAGGCGGGACACGCGGTCTTCCTCGGACTCGGCAACCGCCGGCGCCGCGGCCGCAGCGGCGGGTGCCGGGGTAGCGGCCGGCGCCGGCGTTGCCGCGGCCGCGGCG
>JACCDR012289280.1_pt1 | contig 51020 bp, 8 predicted proteins | sample 7446431 | NCBI WGS metagenome assembly JACCDR01 (sample SAMN15323443, study PRJNA562643) | freshwater metagenome | isolation source: river surface water | place: USA:Blue River Watershed | collected 2017-08-17 | reverse complement strand
TAATCCACCAAAATGCCATAGCATTTTTCGCAGTCAAGCACCCGATGGGTTTGTATGTGAGACCCACAAGGTGTTTGTCTCAAGCAGCTTTGGCAAATGCTATCGCATTTGGTGGATTGCAAATCCAGAACAGCATTGGGTTGCATCATTTGCTCATTCACCTCTTCTGGTGCGAGATTCCTATCTCGTACCCATAATTTGGCAGATTCCTATCTGCTGTCTCTAGGAAGGGAGCGTTACCAGAGTGTAAAACGGGTGTTCATTCTCCGATAGCATTCGGGTGATTAGCAGGCAGATAGGAATCTGCCGCATGATGAGCACGAGATAGGAATCTCGCGCCAGAAAGTGACTTTCGTGAATGCTCACAAGTCGGTACTGGGCAGCTCCGTTGCCTCATTCACTCATTTACTCATTTCCATACTAACACCGTATAGGATTTCTTTTTCTCCGAATAGGCGTTCGGCTGTGATGCCGTGTGATTCGCAGTCTTTAATGAGTCGGTTGGAGGCTACAATCGGATTAGAATCTTCAGTATACTTGACGGTCATGATGTAGTTGAGCCATGGCTCCTGCCCCATCGCATACACGTATACTTCCTGCGGACGGAATCGGTTTACTAAGTCTATACCCCGCTCGTAGTTACTACCTGCCAGGCGACGTGACTGGTCTTTGTCCCGCTCCAGCTGCTCGGTCATGAGTGGGCCGTAGAGCCAGGTCAGGGGTGCGCCATCACATTCCATGCCGAGGAACATCACATCAATGTTGCCAATCATGCGTTGGACGTGTTCGTAGAGCTTGGGTTCTACATTGCACGAATCGGCAGCAAACAGGATGGACATATGTTCCAGCTTGACGTGGTGGCAGAGTTTGGTGCGGATGTCGAGATCGGCGTGTTCGCCTAGGAAAGGCAGTCCTGTGATGGTACAGCCGGGCAGTTCGATCTTGTCCATCTCGCCAATTTCGATCACATTATGGAAGCCTACCCGATTAAACATCAGGCGGAGATTGGGATCTTGCAGGTTGCCGCCGCCATTTTTAGGCACAATGATATTTTTGATTTTGTGCCGAAGCTGCAACATGGTTTCGAGCAGAATATGGTCTTGGTGGTTGTGCGTAATTACCACATAGTCAATCACATCGGGTAGCTCGGTGTAGGTATAGCGGGCCACTTCCGCATCGTAGCCATAGCTAATAACCGGATCAGAAAGGATGCTTACATCTTTGCTTTCGACCAGAATACAGGCATGTCCAAAATACCGGGTACGAATGCCTTCGCCTTCGTATTTGTGGTAGGGTTCGGGAGCTTCTTCGGTAAAGAAGGTACGGAATATTTCTTCCTCTTCTTCACTAATGCCCAACAGCTGGCAAATACGGCTATAGGAATTGGGTGTACGCTGCATTTTGAAGAGTTCATCAATGCCTTTGTGTTCGAATGGAATGTGCAAATGCAGTACATGCTGGCTGTCTAGGCGTGGGGTACTGAGTACAAACGGACGGTCGTCTTGTTCGATCAGGTACAGGGCTACACTTTGGTAGGAAGGATCGTAGTACTCACTGTTGTACATGAGGGGTTCAAACAAGCGGAATCCCGGCTGATTGTTGACATCGTAATAGAGTTCAACGTATCCTTTCAGGCATTCAGGTACTTTGGCGTACAAGCTTTCAAGTGAATAGCCTTTTGCCTCGTGCATGAGCATTTTGTTCAGTGACCGCAACGCAGCTGAAAGCTCAATCATTTTCTTTTGGCTAGCAAGGGTCTGCTCTTTGAGCTTCTTTACATCTTCTGCCCGGTTTTTATCTGCAAAATCCATAAACGGCCCGCCTAGCATTTTAGGATTTTTGACGGCTGCGGCATGAATCTGAGGAGCTTGAATGTAGGAATTCATGATCTTCAGGTGGCGGTCAGTGATGTTCATGGCTGCGGTAGCTGGCGAAATCAGGTGCGGCCAGGCATACCAGCCTGCAAATAAAGGTTCGGGAACAACGTTGGTTTTAAGATACACTAAATCTTTCATAATGGTTGGGAATTAGATTGGGTTTTTATTGAATGGGTTTTGTAGGGGGTAAAGATGTGGGCGAAAGATTCTTCGCCCCTACAGGGTTGGTAATGCAACATATTCGTCCTGGATAATTTTTCCATAATCAAACTTAATCATGCGTTCGGCACAATGGAAGTAGGCATCGTCATGGGTGATGACGATCACAGTTTTTCCTTCCGCCTGAAGCTTTTTCAGTAGATGGTGGTAAAAATATTCCCGGAATTGTGGGTCTTGTTCGGCAGCCCATTCATCCAATACACACAGCTCACGGTTTTCGAGTTGGGTAAAGATCATAGACAGCCGTTTGCTTTGCCCTTTGGACAAAGTGTGTTCTACTTTATTTTTATCTGAATTGTAGCGAATGGTATCAGTCAGATTCATGGCCTGTAGGTATTCCTGAAAATGGGTATTGATGAGCCGTAGATCAAAGCCATCGTAATTTTCACTGAACAGGTAGTTATCGGTGAAGATGGCTGAAATATAGTTGCGGTACTGGGGGTAGTTTTCCCGTGTAATTTCTTCTTCATTCAGAAATATTTTTCCGCTTGTAGGCTGGTAAATACCTGTCAGAATATTGATAAAAGTACTTTTTCCGCTACCATTTCCTCCCGTGATAAAGATCAGCTCCCCTTTACGGACTTCCAGATTGATTGGCCCGAGCACAAACGTCTGCTGTTTGTTTTTGTCGTGGTAGGTATAGGTCACCTCTTCGAGTCGCAGGCTATGGAATTCTGTGGTAGCTTTTAGTGGTTGTCCGTGCTGAATGCGGTACATATTCAGGGCATCGAGTTGTTTATCAAAACCATCTACCCGTTCAATAGCAATTTTCATACGGGTATAGGTTGGAATGAGATTAATCAGCGACGTAATGGGTCCGATGGCATACATGATGGCAATGATAAAAGAACCCAAGACAAGCCCTTCTTCTTTATAAATGAGTGGCAAGACAAACAACACCATCCCAATGATGATGTACAGGGCATAGGTGCCTACTAGGTCATTGTTGACGTACTTGTACTGATTAACAGTGAGGATGTCACGGGTGCTGCGTCTGTTTTTATCCAGAAACCGATGCAGCAGGCTATCATTTCGGGTAATTCCCATTTTGATTTCCTTAAATCCCAGCAGCAGGTCACTCAAGTAGGCAAAGTAGTCGTTTTGTAGGTCACGCACTACATTGAAGTCCTTCTCAATTTGTTTGTTTCGATAGATAAAAAACAGCATAATCAGCACCGTAGCACCGGCCAGTAGTAGTCCACCTGTCAAGGAAAGCCAGGTCAGATAGAAAAAACAACACAGTACGATAATGAGTGCATTGAAGGCTTCAATAAAAACCCTGGGTACAGAACTGATCTGTTGGGCATCCTGCAAGGCGGCATACACTTTTTCTTTTCCAAGTTTCTCAAAATCTTCATACGAAGCAAACCGGAGTTTTTCGACTACCGATATGCCCATTTGGTAGGAAAGGTCGTTGGTGAGTCGGATCATAAAATTCTGAAACAGCTTATTCGAAAACAGACTCAGCAGAATCAGTCCAAAAAATAACTGCCAGGCATGTTCCCCAATCCAAGGCAGCTGGCTTTTTTCAACCGTAGAATTGATGATAGCCAGAAGACCCATGTTCCATAACGTATTAATGAGTCCAAACGCAAGCATAAGCATATAAAAGTACTTCGACTTTTTTTGCAGTAATTTAAGTATTTCCATCGGAAAAGTGAGTAAATGGGTAAATGACTAAATGGGTAAATGACTAAATGCCAGTCTGTGGGAAGAAATGAGTGAATAGGCTCACCGCCATCTTCATTTACTTATCCATTAATTGATGTGTTAGTTTTCGGAATCGGTGGTAGATGTTATCTAGTGTTTGAAAAACATTAATTTGACTGTTTTTTCATGCACCCACTGCTGTTCTGGATTTGTAATCCGGAACATGTCTGTTGTGGATTTGTAATCCACCAAATGCGATAGCATTTGTCAGAGCCGTTTTGAAACAAACACTTGGTGGGACTCACAAACACACCTGTCGTGTGCCTAACACCCAAAAATGCTATGGCATTTTGGTGGATTACAAATCCACCGCAGGTACGTTCCAGATTCCAAATCTAGAACAGCAGTACACTATAACAGCGGTCTGAATGAGCAAATGAGGCAACTCCGTTGCCCTTACAGAGCCAATGCTGTTCTGGATTTTCAATCCAGAACGTGCCTGTTGTGGATTTGCAATCCACCAAATGCGATAGCATTTGTCAGAGCCGTTTGATTCAAACACCTTGTGAGTCTCACACACAAACAAATCCTATGCCTAACACCCGAAAATGCTATGGCATTTTGGTGGATTGCAAATCCACCGCAGATTCGTTCCAGATTCCAAATCTGGAACAGCAGTATACTATAACAGCCGCCTGAATGAGTAAATGAGAGCAACTCCGTTGCCCAGTACCAGAGCTGTGGAGAAGATTCGTAAAAGTCCTCAAGGATTATTTACTTTACTCATTGCCACAAGTTCTGCCTGACAAGCTGCTAGAAGCTTCTGTATGGTTTCAAACCGGTATTGTTTTTCACTGTATGATACGACCAGTGTGAGGGTTTTCTGGATAATCATGCCCGAAATATCCAGTTCATGGGGTACCTGAAGTTCGGGATCAAGTGTGTCTCCGGTAGGTTCAGATGCCAGATGGATAGACTGGTTTTCGCCTCCTGTCTGAAATTCACCTAGGAAATTAAAACTAGCCTGGGCCTTGAGTCGAAAGGTCATAGGCTTGGAAGAGGCAGGTTGTGGCATGTATTTGAGCATACCATACCCGATGCCCCCGTTGGGAATACGAGCAAATTGATCACGAACGGTTCTGACCAGCACCAGAGGATCTGTGGTAGGTATCTCTACCACAAATGGATAGACACTGGTAAACCAGCCTACTGTACGGCTGACATCTACGCCTTCAAACAACGGTTCCCGTCCGTGGCGTTCGAGCTCCAGCAGTACGTTTGTGGTACCAAAGGTTTTTGACAGGCTTAGTCCCAAGGCAGTGAGTATGACTTCGTTCATAGATGCCTGGTAACGTTGATTGGCTTGTACGAGCAGAGCTGCGGTCTCGTCTGGACTCAGACTGACAGACTGCCGCCTGATGTCCCGTACCAGCATACTCCCTTGTGGAAAATCTTTTGGAATGGGTTGGATGTCTTGATTCTCAATGGCTTCCCAATACGGTTTTTCCTCAGCCAATTGTCCACTCTGTACATATTCTTCTACTTTCTCGGCCCATAACTTGTAGGCATTGGTTTTAGGAGGTAAACTGAGTCGTTTGCCTGTCTGATACATCATCATGAGCAGGGCTATATCCTCAAAAATAATTTTCCAGGAAATAATGTCCACAACCAAGTGATGGAGGGTCAGCAGCAGTCTGTCGCCGTCAGGTAGGTGGAACAATCCTATTTTCAGCAGCGGCCCCCGAGCTAGGTCTATGCTTTGCTGTAACTGATTGCATGCTTTCAAAAAAGCTTCGGCAGGATCTTTTTCCTTTCGCAGGTCATGGGTAGTAACTGAAACCGGATAGTCTACACCCCGATTGACCTGTAGAATGCTATCCTTCTTTATGCGGTAACTCATCCGTAAGGCATCGTGGTGTGTTTGAAGGGTTCGCACCATTTCCTTGACCGTTTTCTCTTCCAGTCTTTCTTCAGAGAAGAACATAAATGCCTGGTTGAAATGCTGTGGCTTGTTTGTGGCAAATGAAAAGAATTTTCGCTGAATGGGCATCAGTGGCACAGCCCCTGTGACCAATGCCTGGTCTGCCATGCCTTGGGCTGGCCTGAGGTTGGCGGCAATGTTTCGCATGGTTCGGTGTCTGAACACATCCCGCAGATCTAGTTCATAGCCACTGCGACCCAGCTTGGAAATCAGGTCAATGGCTTTGATGGAGTCGCCACCCAGCATAAAGAAATCGTGGTGCATATACACTTTTTCTACACCCAGTATGTGTCGGCACCATTCTACGAGCAGTTGGCTAGGTTTGTCCTGCGGAAGTGCAGCTTCTGATAGCTCAAGCTCATCTGGTTCCATGCCTGCATCTGTTTCTGGGTTCAGGTACAGTGGCACCCATTCGATGCATCCGTCTGCGTTACACCTACCGATGTCTGTGGTTTTATAGAGGATTCGGGTTGTATCAAAAGGACTGACCAACGTATGTTCAGGTATATCCAGCTTGTGTGGGGTGTGGATAGCAGGCATTTCAAGATAGATTTCGCCTGCTACACCTACTGGCACAGGCAACAGGTGTGCATCTAGCAGCAGTACACGGGTATTGTTGAGCGGTGTTCCGATCGTTCTGTTTTTTGTATGCGTCATTTCAGACCCTGGTTCGTACAGGGAAGCAATGCCTATAGGCGTATGTTGCCCATAGGCATATACGGTACGTACACCTGCCTGTTGTAGCCAAGTAGTATCTTCTGTAAACGTATCTTCCAGCGGCAACCACACTGTCCGTACGATTCCTACAGGCAACACCGTTTTCAGGTGTATCAGATCGGACATGGTTACGGCTAGTAGGCGAATCTGATGCTGTCGGATACATGCCTCCAGCTGGGCAGCAGTCCTGTTTCCAGGTTCATCACGTGCCACCAAGGTTGTTCCTGTGAGTAAACTAAGCCAAGTCTGATGCATAGACAGACGGGTATGGTAGGGCCACACAGACAAGATACGATCCGTTGCGGTTACGTCTAGCTGGGCAGTGGTACTTTTGATCAGATTGATCACCTGCCCGTGGGTGAGCCGAATGAGATTGTCGGGTTGTCCTTCTTCGAAACACACCATTGCCAGGCTATCGGGATGAGTGTCAGGTAAGGCCATTGGCTCTGACGCTTCCAATTCTATGTCTATGGCTATCAGTCCTATACCGTCTATACTTAGTTGAAACATCCCCTGTGAATCTGTAATCAGCACACGGGCATGGGCATTTTTCAGCATGGCGGTTTGGGTCTCTACCGAATCGGACAGGGGCAGAATGGCATAGGCTGCTCCTGCCTGGAGAACACCTAACATGCTGACCAGCAGGTCTTCTGGATTTTCGAGCAGAATACCCACTACATCGTAGGGCATAGGCTGGTACCGTTGCTGTAGCAAGTGTGCCAGGCTACAGGCTTTCTGGTGTAGGTGCTGGTAGCTGAGGGCGGTTTGTTTGTGTAGCAGGGCTATCTGATCGGGTACATTCCGAAGCTGATGGTCAAAGAGTTCCAGTATGTTTTTCTCGGTATATTTTTTTTCTACTCCCTGGCATGTAGCCAGCAATGTCTGTATCTGATGGGGTTCATAAACGGTATATTCGCCCAGTTGCTTGCCAGGTTCGTCGAGTAGCTGATGCAGGACACAGAAAAAGGAGTCGAGAAAATTCTGAGCAGCTGACTGTCCATAGGAATCCCGTCTGGCATGTATATGTATGACCAGATTGGGTTGGGTTTGTACCTGAAAGCCAAAAGTTGAGGCACTAGGAACCCACGCATTGGCACAGAGAAAAGCTACAGGATTGGCAGCGGGGGCATACAGGTTTCGGGCTTCCAGCTTTTGCCAAACATGCGACCGGTCGTAGGTAGCATGATTCAGAATCTCGGGTAGCTTTTCCCGGTTTTTCATAAAAAATGCTTTAAACGGCTGTATGAGATCTACTTCTGTGCCCCAGAAAAGTGTGTCGTCATTGAAATCTTTTTCCCGCACACGTATGCAAGGCACAGAAGTCAGTATCCGTTTTTTTCCTGTGTATACACTCAGCACACGGGCAAAAGCTGAAAACAGAAAGGCATAGATGTTTACCTCGTCGTCTTTACACAATTGCTGTAGCCTACTGGTATAGTTGTCGGATAGTGTCCGAGACAGATGTATTCTCTCTGCGGAAACATGCGTCGTGTCACGGATGACTGGCAGGGTTGTCCATCCGTCATGCCTGACGATGTCGTGTATCCAATATTCTTCTGTGATGTGATTACGAATTTTTTCCATATATCTTAATGAATGAGCAAGTGAGTAAATAATCCTTGGGACTTTCACGAACCGATGGTTCACTGGCGCAAGCGTCCGCTTGTGCCTAGAGTGGGTGAAGCGTCCGCTTGACATGAGTAAATAAAAAGACTTGGCTCACTCGCATACGTCTCTCTCAGAATCAAAGGGCAACCGAGTTGCCTCATTTGCTCATTGACTCATTTAACGTAACCCACGGATTAAACTCTTTGTAATATATTTATTATGAGAGAGTTATCTATCAAACAATTACCATCTTGTAGGGGCGACCCTTGTGGTCGCCTAGTGTTTGCCCCACCGAATGCTTGACTTGGAAAGCGGTACAACCGTGTTTGACAAGTCAGATCTGTCTGTGCTGGACGCTTGGGCGGATATTATCCGCCCCTACATAGCTACGATTTATCCGAAACGCACGTTCATTTACTCATTTCTTAAAAATCTACATCTTCGATCGTAGTCACATCTACTGCTTGTGTTTCTGAACGAAGGGTTTGCTGGATGACTGTTTCGAGCGGGGCATCAGGATGTGTGAGGCACCATGATACCACCTGTGTGAGGGTGTGTTGGATGTAGATCAGGGTTTCTTCTTCGAACAAATCAGAGTTGTAGACAATCTCTCCAACGATTTGGTTTCTGAGCCGGGTAAAAGCAAATTTCAAGTCCAGCTGACTGGTGGTTTGCTGGGTACTTAGTAGTCGGGCATCCATTGGGCTGGTGGCCTCGGTTTCGGGCATTGCTTCTTCTGTCTGTATCCTTTCTTCGTACAGAATTCCGACATCAAAGAGTGGGGAGCGGCTGGTATCTCGGATCAGATTCAGGTCTTCTACCAGTTGATCAAATGGATAGATCATGTGCCGATAGGCACCTAGGGTAGTTTCTTTTACCTGATTGAGCAATTGTGTAAAAGTAGTTGCTTCCTCAAACCGTGTCCGCAGGGCCAGTGTGTTAATATAGAAACCAATCTGATTTTCCAGATCTGGGTGGTTTCTGCCCGCTTCGGCAATGCCAATGACCAGATCTGTCTGGCGGGTAAGCCGATAGAGCACCATAGCTGTGATAGCCTGCATGGCCATAAACATACTGCATCCATGTTGATAGGCCAGTTTCTCCAAGGCTTCTGTAGCAGAGGTGTCAATAGTTAATGGAACGGAATGGCCGTTGTAGGTTTTCAGAACAGGCCGTGGGAAATCGGTAGGTAAGGCCAGTACCGGAATTTCTCCGCTAAACTGGCTGAGCCAGTAGGTACGGTGCTGGTGCAGGTGTTCGCCTTTTAGTTGCTGTAGCTGCCATTCGGTATAGTCTTTATATTGGATACGCAGCGGTGGCAGTTCCAGTATGTGTCCGGTTAGTTGGGCCTGGTATTGTGTCAGAATCTCCTGAATAACAATCTGCATGGAGTGGGCATCAAAAATGATGTGATGCACAGTAAACAAGAACACGTACTGCGACTCTTCCAGCTGGAGCAGTTTTGCCCGGAATAAAGGCCCAGTTGAGAGGTCAAAAGCCAGGGTACTTTCTTTCTGGAACAACGCCTGCACATAAGCCTGCGGGTGAGCCATCTGTGATACATCTTCGTAGTCTATGGCAAAGTTCATCGTCTCTATTGGATGAATTTTCTGGCGGTATTCATCCTCCTGGCGAACAAAGGTGGTTCGCAGAATTTCGTGGCGACTCACCAGTTTCTGACAAGCATATTCAAAAGCTTCCCGGTTGAGGTGATCAAAGAAATAGCCGCCCGTAATGTTGTATACCTTGTTTTCCTCTTCCAGTTGGGTTTCGATCAGGATGCGTCGCTGGGCATGAGACAGGGCGTAGGTAGGGGCAGGTTCGGTGAGCGGAATGGGTTCGTACACCACCCGTTCTGCCTGTGATACGACCAATGCCAGGGCTTCGATGGTGGCATGTTGGAAGAGTTCGGACAATTCCAGACGTACCTGCATTTCCTTGTACACCCGAGCTACCACCTGTGTGGCTTTGAGTGAATTTCCACCCAATTCAAAGAAATGGTCGGTTATCCCTACTTGGTCTATGTGCAATACCTCTTCCCAGATGGCAGCGAGTTGTTTTTCAAATCGGGTGCGGGGCGGTATGCGTTCGGCAGGGGCTGTCTGTGCCGCTACCCTTACCAGTTTCTGCAAGGCTTCTTTGTCTACTTTTCCATGTACCGTCAATGGCAGTTGAGAAAACACATGTAGTTCTGCTGGTACCATGTAATCTGGCATTTTGCTCAGGGCGTACGTTTGTATAGCTTCCTTAAAATCAAGCAGATGCGTATGCAGGTGGGGCAGACTGGCTTCGGTAGCTTTCAGCTGATGGGCTAAGGCAAAGGCTTGTATCGGATCGGGTGTGACACAGGCAACCAGTTTTTTCTCGGCTCCGTCTTCTGCTAGCCACACATAGGCATCGGCCACGCCTTCGTGGGTACGGATCACCGAGGCAATTTCACCTAGTTCAATCCTGAATCCACGTAGTTTAATCTGGTGGTCGTTTCGTCCGACAAAGTCAATTGTGCCATCAGAATTCCGCTTGCACACATCACCTGTCCAATACATGCGTTGGCCCAGAACAAACGGATCGGGAACAAACTTCTCGGCTGTCAGTTCTGGGCGGTGGAGGTATTGTTGGGCGAGCCCCACGCCACTGATATACAGTTCGCCTTCTACGCCCACCGGAACCAACTGCTGGTAACTATCAAGAATATAGAGGTGTGTATTTGCAATGGGGCGGCCTATCGGAATGCGTTCACGCCCTGCATCAGCCGCTGTGACCTGATAGGTAGATACGCATACAGCCGCTTCTGTAGGGCCATAGGCATTGTAATACTGGGCAAACTGACTACATGCCACGGCATCGGCCACGTTGGCGGCTTCTCCGGCTGTGATAATCACCCGCAGGAAATTGAGTTCTGACAAGTCAAGTATACGCAAGTAGGCAGGCGGCAAGACCACGATGGTCACCTGATTTTCTTTCAGATACTGGACAAATGTGTCCGTAGACTGAATAATTTTTCGGTCGGCCATGACTACGGTAGCTCCGGCATAAAGACCCATACAGATTTCATACACAGAGGCATCGAATGAGATACTGGCAAATTGCAGCACCCGGTCTGTGGAGGTAACCGAGAAGCGGCGAATCTGATCCAGTGCCATGTTGATGTTGCTGGTGTGTGCGACCACTACGCCTTTGGGCTGCCCCGTAGAACCAGAAGTATAGATGACATAAGCGGCATTAGAAGGTGTGTGGATGGCTATCGGATTTTCGGTAGACGTTTCCAGTCCATCCATCTGACTATCAATGGCAATTAAAGCTCCAGCATAGGCATCCAAGTCACACATGTGTGCGGAATCGGTGAGCAGTATTTCTACACCCGCATCGGAGAGTAGGTACATTTTCCGTTCTTCTGGATAGGCTGGATCAATGGGTAACCAAGTGGCTCCTGCTTTCAGAATACCGAGTATACAGACCAATACCTGTTCCGATTTATCCAGCATCAGTCCTATGATGTCGTTGGGTTGGATCTGATATTCGTTTTTCAGGTAATGGGCTAGTCGGTTTGCCTGTTCGTTCAGTTCGCCATACGTCAAGGTTTTGTGGTGGAAAATAACGGCTGTCTGGTCAGGTTGCTGGGCGGCCTGGGCTTCAAACAGGCTTTGTATGGTTGCCTGGGTGGGATAGTCGGTAGCGGTATCGTTGCAGGCAATAGTCAGATCGTGTATTTCATGGTCAGACAGGTACGAGAGGGCATACACTGGCTGCTGGGGCGTTTGCAGAATGGCACGTATGATGCCTTCTAGGTGACGGGCAAACCGCTGCATGTAGGCTTCCGAAAACAAATCGGTATTGTACAGAAAATGCAGCAGTAGTCCATATTCTGTATCTTTTGCATGGATGACCAGGTCAAAGACACTAGACCAGACTTCTTCCTTATAGCCTTTTACCTGTACAGCATCGATGGCATCGGGAGCCTGTTCCTGTATAGCAACATCGGTATTTTCCAGCGAAAGGGCTATATCAAATAAGGGTGACCGAGACGCATCCCATTGAAGCTGTAGATCTTCCAGCATCTGGTCAAAGGGATAGAATTTATGTGCATAGGCTCCTAGTACGGTTGTCTTTACTTTGTCTAGTAGCTGTTCAAAACTATCTTCGGCATTAAACTGGGTGCGTAAGGCTAACGTATGGATATAGATCCCAATCTGGTTTTCCAGATCAGGATGCTGCCGTCCGGCTTCTACTGTACCAATGACCATGTCTGACTGATGGGTATACCGATACAGCAAAGCTTTCAGCGAAGCTAACAGGGTAATAAAAAGAGTATTGCCGCTTTCTACGCTCAGGTTTTTGAGTCCTTCGCTGATATCTTTGGGCAGCATCAGCGTATAGTTGCTACCATTATAGGTTTTGTTTTTGGGACGAGGATGCTCCAGGGGCATTTCCAGCACAGGAATAATGCCTTGAAACTGATGGATCCAATAGGCTTTATCTCCTCCCATATCGTCCTGCCTGATTTTCTGATGCAACCAGGCCGCATAGTCTTTGTACTGAATGCGAAGCGGCAGCAAGGGATTTTCCTGTTTCTGATTATAGGCTTGGTACAAGGTCAGAAACTCGGACATGAGCAGGTTCATAGACCATCCATCGGAGATGATGTGGTGCATGGTGAAGAGAAATACATATTTTTCATCTTCCAGATGCACCAGCCGGATACGCAACAACGGGCCATTGGCCAGGTCAAATTTGGTGCGGGCATCTGTGGCCGAATAGTATGCCGTTCGGGCATCTTTGTCTGATTCCATGCGAACGTCTACATAATTAAGGGCAAAGCGACTGTCTTGTGACGAAAGCACCTTCAGTTTAGGCGTTCCGTTGACAGGCACAAACGTAGACCGTAGGATTTCGTGGCGTTCGATCAGTGTCTGAAATACCTGTTCAAGTATGGCTATATCCAGTTGTCCATCAAACAGATACGATCCACAGGAATTATAGACAGACATCCCTTCGGTGAGTTGTTCGGTAATCCAGAGTCGTTTCTGGGTAGGCGACACTTCATAATACGGCTGCTCGGCTACGACTGGAATTTCTTCATAAGCAGTTTGTGCTTTTTCGGCCAAGATGGTGGCCAGTCGTTCGATGGTGGGATGAATAAAAATGCTTCCAATATCGAGGGTAAGGTTGAGTTTTTGATATACCCGTGAAACGATCTGTGTAGCCTTGAGTGAATGTCCACCTAGCCTGAAAAAGTCATCCTGAATACCAATTTTATCTTTTACCAGTACTTCTTGCCAGATCCGGGTCAGTTCTTTTTCGAGTGGGGTACGAGGAGCAACATAGGTTTGTTGGGGCAGATTGGATTCGGGTCTGAGTTGGTAGAGTTTTTCCCGGTCAATTTTGCCATTGGAAGTCAGGGGAATCTTTTCGATCTGCACCCACTGCGCAGGCAGCATGTAGTCGGGCAGGGACTCGGCTAGCTGTCGTTGCAGGGCTGGAATGTCGAGGGTATCTGTACTTTCCAAATATGCTGCCAGGGCATCTACTTCGCCATTGAGCCAAACAGGTAATACAGCCACCTGACTGAGGGCCGGATTACGTAACAGCACATTTTCTATTTCTTCGAGTTCAATCCGGAATCCACGTAGTTTGACCTGGTGATCTTTTCGGCCTAGCAGCACAATTTCGCCATTGGGCAACCATTTTCCCAGGTCGCCTGTACGATACACCATTCTGGCATCTGCCTTTACTGGGTTTGGAATAAACCGTTCAGCCGTGAGTTCAGGTTTTTGGCAATAGCCAAGAGCTACCCCTTTTCCACCAATCAGTATTTCGCCGGGCACTCCAATAGGCACAGGTTGCAGTTGGTTGTCTACGATATAGATTTCGGTATGGGCAATAGGTGTACCAATGGTAATCTGTTCGTATGGAAGCCCTATCTCCTTAATGGTACTGCCTACAGTAGTTTCGGTAGGGCCATATTCGTTGTAGAGCTGGATATCTGGATTTAAGGTTCGCAGAATTTCTACGTGTCTGGGTTTGAGGGCTTCGCCACCAATAATGACTTTCTGCACACCTGTGTGAGACAGGTTCAGGTCGCCCAACATGCTGATGTGCGAAGGTGTAATTTTGACGGCTGTACACACCGACTCTTTCCCAAAAATACCGATCAGCAACTGGTCTATTTCCTTGTCATCGAAGATGACCAGTGTGTCGCCTCGCAGCAAGGTAGAAAACAGGCTAGTCAGGGTCAGGTCAAAGGAAAGACTGGTAAACAAAGGAACGGTGTAGCCAGACTGGTTCTGAAAATAATACTGGTTTGCCCACAAAATGTAGTTGGCAATGCTTTCCTGAGAAATTTGTACACCTTTCGGGGTTCCGGTAGAGCCGGAGGTGTAGAGAAGATAGGCAGTCTCCCTCAAACCCCTCCTCAATAGGGAGGGGCTTTCTGGCAACGACTCTAAAAGCCCCTCCCTCAGTGGTGAGGAGTCGGGGTGGGGTTCTGTCTCTACTACATACAATGCTCCGCCATAATACCCGGCTACGTCAAACATATAGTCCATGCTGGTAACCAGCAGTTGAACGTTTGCGTCATTGAGCATGTATTGCTTTCGGCTTTCGGGATAGGCAGGGTCTATGAAGAGGAAAGCAGCCTCGGTTTTGAGCACAGCCCAGACAGCAGCCACAACCTTTTCGGAACGATCTAGCAGAATACCCACTACGTCTCCCTCTCCTACCCGACTGGTTTCTTGTATGCCTTGTGCCAGTTGGTTTGCCAGTTGGTTGAGTTGCTGGTAAGTCCAGGTTTGTTCCGCATACTGAATGGCAATGGCCTCTGGAGTCTTTTCTACCTGTTCTTCAAAGAGTTGGATCAGCGTTTTGTCTACAGGCCAAGTAGGTTGTGTCTGGTTAAAGTCGTAGAGGATGCGTGATTTTTCTGTTTCTGGCAGATAAGCTATTTCCCCTATCGGCCGATCCCTGTTTTGTAGTACTTCCCTGACCAACCCCTCAAAGTGTGCCAACATGGCTTCTACCCGTGGACGGGTAAACAGGTCGGTATTGTATTCGATAGACAACAGAATGCCTTCTTGGAGTTCGTCAAACTTAAATGATAGGTCGTACTTGCTCAGGGCATAGATCGAACGACTGGCATCCACTGGATGGTCTGCGGGCATGCTTGCCTTCTGGTGGCTGTCTGCACTGACATTCAGAAACTCGACCAGCACATCAAACAGTGGCGACCGACTGGTATCTCGTTGCAGGGGTAGTTGGTCTATGAGCCTGTCAAAAGGATAGTCTTGGTGGGCAAAGCCCGTAATAATCGTTTCTCTGACCCGTGTGAGTAGTTGGCCAAATGAGTCCTCTTTAGAAAATTGGGTACGTAAGGCCAATACACCTACATAAAATCCGACCTGATTTTCCAGATCTGGGTGTTCCCTGCCAGATACGGTAGTTCCAACCACTATATCTTCCTGGGCCGTGTATTGATAGAGCAACGCATATGTACAGGCCACAAGCCCCATAAACAGGGTTGCCTGATGTTCGGTACAAAAAGCTTTGAACTGCTCACTGAGCTGGCTATCAAGTACCTGCATCACAGAACCTCCATGAAAACTTTTCAGGACAGGCCGTGAGAAGTCTGTAGGCAGATTGATGACCGGAACAGGGTCGTGGAATTGGCTCAGCCAGTATTCTTCATGTTTTTTGAAGCCAGCTGTCCGTAGCTTGACATGCTGCCAAGCTGCATAGTCTTTGTACTGAATGCGTAGCGGCAGCAGTGGATTTTCCTGTCCTTGGCTATAGGCCTGGTAAAGTTCCATGATCTCTTTGCTGAGCACCTGCATCGTCCAGCCATCAGAAATGATGTGGTGCATGGTCAGGAGCAGCAGGTAGTCTTTTTCTGCAATCTGTAGCAGGGTCAGGCGGAATAAAGGTCCTTTTTGCAGATCAAAAGGGGTAATAGACTCTCGCAATGCCAGTTTACGGGCTGTATCAGCAGGATTGGCTTCGGCTTGCAGGTTACGGTAGGTAAGCTGAAAATCAACTGTTTCTATTGGTTGGACTTGTTGCATGGGTTCGCCATCTACGATACAGATGGTGGTACGCAAACTTTCGTGCCGTTCAATTAACGTACGAATAGTCATTTCAAAGACTGTTGTGTCTATGTCGTGTAGAGGATAGACACTTGGAATGATATAGGCTTGCCGACTTTCTTCAAATTGATCCAGTATCCAGAGTCGTCGCTGGGAGTGGGAAAGTTCGTAGGTATCCCGCTGGGAAATTTTCGGAATAGACTCGTAGCCTACGGGCACACTGTTTTCGACAATACGGGCTAGTTTTTCAATGGTCGGATACGTAAATATATTGCCTAGGTCAAGTGTTATCTGCATCTGTTTGTAGAGGCGACTAACCAGCCGGGTAGCTTTCAGGGAATGTCCACCCAGGTCAAAAAAGTCGTCCTGTACGCCAATAGGCTTTCTGCCCAGAATTTCTTCCCATATTTCTACCAGTTGTTGTTCGAGAGGGGTACGGGGAGCTACGTACGTCGTTTTCTGGTCTGTGTCTGCATCAGGCAGTTGCAGCAAGGCTTTTTTGTCTACTTTGCCATTGGCTGTCAGTGGCAGGTGGCTGGTCAGTCTGAAAACAGTAGGTACCATGTAATCGGGCAGGGTACGTTGGCAGAGCTGTTTAATGTCGTCTATCAGGGCAGTAGCCAGCGTCCAGTGTCCGCCGGCGTTGAGATTCAGTTCGCAGGTATCATCTGCCAGTGGCTGGTCTGGACGAGTGGCATAGACATTGAACAATCCGGTTCCGGACAGGCTTTCTTCTTCCACGACCACTACAGCAAATCCTCGGTCGGATAGCAGGTGTTCCAAGGCAGCTATTTGGCCATTGGTTTCGTGTACTTCTATAGCTATTTGTTTGATTTTAGGCCAATCTTCGGCATCAATACCTGCCAGTACCTCCTGTTCGCTTTTCTCTACGTCAATTTTGAGTAGGTCAATAACTTCGATGTTTTCTTCCCGCATCACATCTGACAGGCGACGCATCTGACAGGTGACTTGCACGGCAGCTACCCGTTCTTCAACCAGCAGGTCTAGGGAGTCTTCGCCTAAGGATTCACCTTCAAATTTCTTATTCTGAATGGCCTGTCGTACCGTTTGTTTGTCTTGGGAGGCATCGCCATAACGGCCAGACATAGCGGTATTGTTGGGATAATAGGTAAAGCTTACTATTTGTTCGGAATCCGAAAGCCCTGCCTGAAAAGCTTTGACAGGCAGTTGATAAAAATTTGTATTGGCAAGCAGCACCTCGTAAATCTCAGCTACGGGTTCAAAGGCGTAGATACGGGTTTTGCCTGACAGGTGCAGTCCGGCATAGAGGGAAAACATGCCGATATTGGCTCCTACGTCTACAATGGTTGAATTTTGGGGCAACCGGATTCCTCCTTGCTGATACACCTTGTCCAGAAAGATTTCTTCGTACAGGACATCTGTTTCAAACCGATTTTTATGGTATACCACCAACCCGTTAGGCAGGGTATGGCGAGAGATTTGGGTAGGCGTACTTTTCTTCTGTAAGTCTTGGTACAGTACTGCGGCTTGTTCGGGATGGGGCACAATGACGGCCATCAAGTCTTCGGAGGTAGCTTTGAGTACAAATGCTTCCTGCACGCCTGGGTGTTGTTTGATGGTAGCGGCCACCTCGCCGGGCTCAATCCGGTAGCCCCGCAGCTTAATCTGCTCATCTTTTCGGCTAATAAACTCTAGGTTTCCATCAAATCCCCAACGCACCAGATCCCCTGTCCGATACAATCGTTTGCCGGGCAATAAGGGCAGTTGGCAAAATTTTTCCTGTGTCAGTTCTTCCCTGTGCAGATAGCCTGTGGCCAGTCCGGCTCCACTCACCCACAATTCGCCAGGCAACCCTACAGGTACCACGTCGCCGGTTTCATCTAGTACATACACTTCGGTATTGGCAATCGGTTTTCCAATTGGAATGCTGGTTCGCCCGGCATCAGCTTGGCTTACTTCATACACAGCTACACACACGGAACATTCTGTAGGGCCATAGGCATTGAAATACTGGCAAAACTGGCTACAGGCCACCGCATCGGAAACATAAGCTGCTTCTCCGGCGGTAATCAGTACCCGAAGTCCATGCAGTTTTTCTTTATCCAGGGCATGCAGGTACACAGGTGGCAGTGTGACTACAGTTATGGCCTGTTGTTGCAGATAGGTTTCAAAAACGTTGGTAGAGGCAATGGTTTGTTTGTCTGGCAATACCAGTGTAGCTCCTGCCAACAAAGCCATAAATATCTCAGATACAGACGCATCAAACGACAGCGAGGCAAACTGCAACACTTTGTCAGAAGGTTGAATACCAAATAGCTCAATCTGAGACAAGCACATATTGACACATCCGCTATGCGGTACCACTACCCCTTTGGGCTGCCCCGTAGAGCCAGAGGTATAGATTACATAGGCAGCCTCCCCTCCGCCGTACAGGCTCACCCCCAAACTAGCCGGAAGGTCATCTAGTTGAATATCCATGGCAAACAGTTCACCTTCATAGAACGACAGGTCGAAGAGGTGTTCGGAGTCGGTGAGCAGCAGTGTAATGTTGGCATCAGCAAGCATGAAAGACTTGCGGTCTGTTGGATAGGCTGGGTCAATGGGCAAATAGGTAGCCCCGGCTTTCAGGATAGCCAGTAAGCCAATAATCATTCGTTCCGAACGTTCTGCCATCAAGCCAATCCGCTGATTGGGTTGTACCTGATACACATTTCGCAGGTAATGTGCCAGTCGGTCGGCATGTTCGTTGAGTGCTTGGTAGGTCAGTTGATGGGTCTGGTATACCAGTGCTATTGCCTCTGGTGTCTGCGTGGCTTGGTTCTCAAACAACCCGTGTAAGGTCACAGCCATGGGGCGGGGAGTTCTATTTTCGATAGCCAGCAACTGTTGATATTCCTGGTCTGAGAATACAGAACTTTGCTGAATGGTATGATCCAGATGGTTGAGATTGGCTAGCAATACCTGCAAATGCTGCCAGGCACGTTGAATAAATTCGGGCTTAAAAACGGCGGTATTGTACTGGATATTGGCTTTCAGTGTCTGATCTTCTTTCCGAAAGTCTATGATCCAGTCGTAGCCGTTGGTAGTCTGTGCTGGCTGGTGAATACCTTGGTAACTTACAGCAATATTGGACGAATAGATGTGGTCACCCAAGGTACGGGTCTGGTCTATGAGCTGTAATGGATAATTTTGGTATTGGTAGGAATGGCGTATGGTTTCCTGGGTGCGTACTAGGTGTTCTTTCCAAGTAGCCTGAGGCTGCACGGGAATAATGAGTGGTACACGTGTGCTGGTATATGCCTCAGAAGTCAACCCTTGGTGTGGCGGAGAGTCAAGTACAACTACTGACTGGCGGGAATATTTCTGAAACAAGACCGTCAATCCGGTAATCAGGGTGACGTAGATACCTACTTCACTATGGTTGACTAATTGGAAAATACGTTCTGACAACTGACAATCCAACTCACAGTCTAGTTGCTGAAATGTGTGTGTGTCTGGGGTTTCCGCAGAGATATATTGCCTGAACCGAAATCCATCGGCGCATGTATCTAGGTGTTGCTTCCAAAAGTCAAAGTAGGATTTGTATGTAACGCCTGTAAAAGAAAGTATGTCTACCATTACATAAAAGTATTTAGGTGTGGAATGTTAGTGTCAGTAAGAAAGTGAGTAAATAGTCCTCGGAGGCCATAACTGTATTAGCCTCACAGGTCTGTAAGGGCAACTCCGTTGCCTCATTTGCTCATTTGCTCATTTAGAAATTAAATTCATAGTCCAGCGATGCATCTGATGGCGTGATGGGTTGGGTGACCAGCGGTTCAGCAGTGGAAAAGGTCAGCGAATCAATGGTACTTTCTGGTTGCGTAACCATGTGCGTCAGGACATGCATAAAATTATTGAGTACGTTACGGATCGAGTGTTCACGGAACAGGTCTGTACTGTAGGACACAGACAAGACCAATCCTTTGTGGGTTTCACTGACATCCATGACTAGGTCAAACATACTCGCTACTACTTCAGTCTTGTAACCTTTCACTGCAATGTTGTTGTCTGAAACCGGGTCTATGTCATTGGGCATAGGTACGGTTTCAGCGGCCGTCAGATGTGCCACATCGGTATTTTGCAGAGAAAGAACAATGTCAAACAAGGGCGAACGACCTCGTTCCCATTCCAGTTGCAGCGTACCAATAAGTTCATCAAAAGGATACGACATGTGTTCATACACCTGTACCACTTTTTGTCTGACTTTGGCGAGTAGTTCAGTCCAAGTGTCTTCTCTGGCAAAACGACTGCGAATGGCTAATGTATTGACATAGAACCCAATCTGATCTTCCAGATCGGGGTGATGTCGCCCGGCATCTACTGTGCCAATCACCATGTCTGTCTGCCCGGTGTACCGATACAACAAAGCATTATAGCCAGCCAGCAATGTCATAAACAGGCTGCATCCATGCTGTTGGCTGAGTGTTTTCAGGGCTTGAGACGTTTCGGCATCCAGTATGTCCATGAGGTATCCGCCTTTATGGGTTTTGGTGTATGGCCGGGGAAAGTCAGTCGGGAATTGTAGGACAGGTACCCCTCCACCAAATTCTTCTTGTGCATATTGGCGGTGACGAGTCAAGGCTTCGCCCTGGCACTGCTGCCGTTGCCAGGCTGCATAGTCTTTGTACTGGATACGCAAAGGCTGCAATGGATTGACAGGCTCTGGCTGTTGGATATAGGTCTGATACAACACCTGCAACTCATGCAGCATGATTTTCAGTGACCAACCATCGGAGATGATGTGATGCATGGTAAAAAGGCAAATATGACGGACTGGGCTCATACGAATCACCTGTACACGTAGCAAGGGTCCTTTGGCCAAGTCAAACTTCCAGCCTATTTCTGCATGCATAATCTGGTCAATCTGCTGTGCAGCATCGGAAGCCTCACTCAGGTCTTGTACCTGTATATGGAAGCCGAAGGCATGGGTTGAATGAACGAGTTGTCTCAGGTTTCCATCCTGCATGACAAAAGTGGTACGAAGTATCTGGTGACGTTCGATCAGGGTATCAAATACCCATTGCAGACCTTCGATAGAGAAATCACCCGCCAGCTCATACGATCCACTCATGTTGTAGGAAGCCAGTCCGCCTTCTACCTGATTAATCAACCAGAGGCGTTGCTGTCCAGAGGCTACTTCATAGCTGTCGGCTTGGGGTAGGAGCGGAATTTCTTCGTAGCTAATTAAGGCATTTTGTTTGACTTGTGCGGCCATTTCCCACAGGATAGGATGGGCAAACAGTTGTCCTAGATCTAGGTTTACCTGCATTTGTTTGTACAAGCGGCTGATTAGCTGAGTGGCTCGAAGTGAATGTCCGCCCAGGTCAAAGAAATTATCATTCCGCCCAATCGGCGACACATGCAGGACTTCTTGCCATAGTTCAGCCAGTTTGCGTTCAATCGGATCCTGAGGGGCTTCATAGGGTCGTTCCTGGCGGGACTGTTGCTGACGCAGTTGCAGCAAGGCCTCTTTGTTTGCTTTTCCGTTGGCTGTGAGCGGAATAGTTTCCAATAGCAGCCATTCTGCCGGAATCATATAATTTGGCAAGTGTTTGGCCATATGCAAACGAACGTCTTCAAGCACGTCATCTCCACCGGTACTGACCACACAGGCAGTCAGTTGCTGCACACCCTGCACATCGGCACTCGTAAGCACAACTGCCTGAGACACGTGTGGATGGGCCAGCAAGACAGCCTCAATTTCGGCCAGTTCAATCCGATAGCCGCGTATTTTCACCTGTTCGTCCCGACGACCCACAAAAAGAACTTTGCCATCGTCTGTCCACCGTCCCTGGTCTCCGGTACGATAGAGGCGGTCATTGGCTTTCCACGGATGGGGGATAAATTTTTCACTGGTAAGTTCAGGCTGATTCAGGTAGCCAAGGGCTAGTCCGTCTCCGCCCAGATAGATTTCACCTTCCACACCCACAGGTACTAGTTTCAGCTGGGTATCTAGAATGTAGACCGAACTATTGGCCACTGGATAGCCCAATGGAATGTCATGTAGGTGTGTGTCCTGGATTGGATAACAGATGGAAAAGGTCGTATTTTCGGTTGGGCCATAGCCATTGATCACTTGTAAAGATGGGAAAGCCTGACGAACCCGATTGATATGGCGAGACGAAAGTTTTTCTCCGCCTACGAGTAATTGTTTCATGCCTTCAAAGAGTGTCACATCGTCTTCAACCAGCAAGTTAAACCAGGAGGAGGTGAGCCACATAGTCGTAATACCCTGTTCCCGAATGGTTTCTTTCAATACCTGCGTACGCAACAGGTCTGCCTCTGGTAACAAACAGATACAACCGCCATTGAGCAGCATTCCCCAGATTTCAAAGGTGGTGGCATCAAAGGTTAATGATCCAGTTTGTAGCAGTCGGTCTGTGGGTGTAAGTTGTACATAGTTGGTGTTTCGTACCAGCCGAACCACTGCCTGATGCGGTACAATGACTCCTTTGGGTTTGCCCGTTGTACCGGAGGTATACATAATGTAGGCTGCCTGCTTCCCTCCACTTACGGCTACGGCTAAGGGGGAGGCTGGCAGACTGTCCAGTTGGATATCCATTGCAACGATGTGTCCGCTGAAATAGCTCAGATCAAACATATAGTCTGTTTGTGTGAGCAGAGCCACTGGTGTAGTATCTTCCAGCATAAACCGAAGGCGTTCAATAGGATACGTCGGCGAGACAGGCACATAGGTTCCTCCAGCTTTCAGAATAGCCAACAGGGCAATGATGTAGTGGGGATGTCTGTCCAGCATCACTGCCACCCTATCGCCAGGGCGAAGGTTAGTTTCACTATGCAGATAATAAGCCAGCCGATTGGCCTGCTCGTTGAGTTGGCTATACGACCAAGTCTGATTCTGATACACAATGGCTGAAGCCTCTGGCTGGCTGGCAGCAATTTCTTCAAACAGTGTATGAATGGGCTGTGTGGCTGGATATGGTGTGTGCCTCTCTGCAAAAACGTCTGTCAGTTGCTGTGTTTCGGCTTCTGTCACATATGCAAGGCTGTGTAGTGGTGTGGTATCATCTTGTATGATAGATTCTGCGAGTCTTTGCAGGTGTGCCACCATGCGTTCGATCCGTTCTTTCTTAAACAGATCTGTATTGTAATCAAAAGCCATTGCCAGTCCTGCGGGTGTTTCCTGAAAGACCAGTTTAAGGTCAAACTGGCTGGTGGTATTTTCCAGTGTCCATGCGTCAATGGTCAGGTTAGCATTGGCTTCGATGTCTGATTGTGGAGCTTCAAAATTCTGCCATACAATCATCACATCAAACAACGGCGAACGGCTCATGTCCCGACTCAGGCTGAGGTCATCTACGAGGCGGTCAAAGGGATATTCCTGGTACGCAAACGCATCCAATGTCTGGATACGAACTTGTTGCAAGAATTCCCGAAACGATTGACTGCCTTGAAAACGACTTCTCAGGGCTATGGTGTTGATATAATAGCCAATCTGATTTTCCAGGTCTGGGTGATTGCGTCCGGCCAGTGGTGTACCCAGCGTCAGGTCTTCTTGTCCAGTGTAGGCATACAGGAGTGTTTTTACCCAGGCTTCAATCACCATAAACAGGGTTACATCATGCCGACGTGCCAGCTGGTTTAGTTCCAAGGTTAGTTCCGGTGAAAGCCGTCCAAAGTAGGTGCGTCCATGGAAAGTTTTGTGCAACGGACGCGGATAGTCTGTAGGCAGAGCCATGACAGGCGGTTGGTCACGGAATTTATCCCACCAGAATGCCTGATGCGTAGCCAGGCTTTCGCCACTGAGTTGCTGCATCTGCCATACTGCATAGTCTTTGTATTGAATGCGTAGCGGCTCAAAAACAAGTGGCTCAGGAAAGGCCATGTAGCTTTGCGTAACTTCCCGTATAAACACTTCCATAGACCATCCATCGGAAATGATGTGGTGCAGGGTCAGCAAGAAAATATGTGTCTGGTCGTCTGTCTGAACCAGCTTGGCCCGCAACAAAGGACCCTGACTCAGATCAAATACCGTTTGTTCTTCTTCTAGAACCAACTGTTTCAACTCGGTATCACGGTCAGGCTGGTTTCGGAGATCTGTATAGCCCAGGTTTACCTGCACATCTGCTACAGATTTGATTTTCTGTCGGGGTTCTCCATCTACCACCACAAAGGTGGTACGCAGCATTTCGTGGCGACAAATGACCGTCTCCAAGGCTGCTTGCAGGGCATCTACGTTCAGGTCTCCGGTAAAGGTATAGGCAGAAGGCACATTGTAGGCTGTTTTGTTTTCTTCAAATTGCTGAAGAATCCAGAGCCGCCGCTGGGCATGGGAAATCGGATAGGTAGCCTGTGGCTCAATGGCTGGAATAGCCTCATACAAGCCCTGTACCGACTGCTCTATGTATGCAGCCAAAGTGGCAATGGTTGGATACAAAAACAAGGTTTTCAGTTCTAGGCGAATGGCTTCACTTCGGTAGAGTCTGGACACCAGCCGGGTAGCTTTTAAGGAATGCCCACCTAGTTCAAAGAAATGGTCATGAATGCCTATTTGTGGTTTGTTCAGAATTTCCTGCCACAAGGCAGCCAGTTTTTCTTCCAAAGCTGTGCGTGGGGCCATATAGTTAGTAGACAAGCCTGTTCCTTCTGACAAACGAAGCACGGCCGCCTTGTCTACTTTTCCACTCGATGTCAAAGGCCACTCCTCAAGCAGCAAAAACGTATGTGGCACCATAAAATGAGGCAACTGCTGCACACACAAGTCCCTCAACTCTTTTTCGATCCCTTCTTTCTGGTCTAGGTCAGAAATACGTACAGCGGCGACCAGTTCTTCAGACAGGCCTTTCATCACCACTACATCCTGTGCCTGTTGCCGAAGTACTTCTGCAATTTCTCCAGCTTCGATACGGAAGCCCCTGATTTTGAGCTGCTCGTCCTTGCGACCTAAAAATTCTAGGTTGCCCTCAAACGTCCACCGAGCCAAGTCTCCGGTGCGGTATAGTTTACCATCTGGCAGATAGGGATTCTGGACAAATGCTTCAAGGGTGAGTTCGGGTCGATTGAGATAGCCTTTGGCAACACCTATGCCACTGATACACAACTCACCAGCCACTCCAATGGGTACAGGCTTCAGGTCTGCATCCAGCACATACAGGCGGGTGTTGGCAATCGGCTTTCCGATTGGAATTTGGGTGCGTAACGCATCCTGTGGCGTAACGGCATACGTACTCACACACACACTGGCTTCGGTTGGGCCGTAGGCATTGTAATAGCGGCAAAACTGGCTTATTGCCAACGCATCCGATACATGGGCAGCTTCTCCAGCCGTCACTAGCACCCGTAATCCACGCAGTCTTTCTTTGTCCAGGGCATTCAGGTAGGCTGGTGGCAAAACAGCCATGGTCACTTGCTGCTGGTGCAGGTAGTTCAGAAACTCATCTGTATGCTCAATCAGCGGCTTGTCTATCAGTACCAAGGTAGCTCCACTATACAAGGCTATACAGATCTCATAGACAGAGGCATCAAACGAAAGGGAGGCAAATTGCAGCATCGCATCGGCTGGTGTGACCTCAAATTGCCGAATCTGATCGGTAGCCATATTGACATTGCCTTGGTGTGCAATCATGACCCCTTTGGGTTTGCCTGTTGAGCCAGAGGTATAAATTACATAGGCCAGATCTGTAGGCTGGTTCACCGAGACCAGATTGGAAACAGGCATCAAGGCTAGATCTGGTAGGTTGGTATCAAGCAAAAGTGTTTGTGTGCTGGCCGTTTCCAGTTCCTGTAAGCTTTCGGTATCTGTGAGCAGTAGTTGTAAGTCTGCATCTTGGAGCATCCACTGCTTGCGTTGGGCAGGATAGGATGGATCAATGGGCAGATAGGCACCTCCTGCTTTCAGGATAGCCCACATACCTATCATCATCTGATCGGAGCGGCTTGTCATCAAGCCTACCAAAGTATTGGGTTTTAACCCATAGTTTTCCCGCAGGTAATGGGCCATGCGGTTGGCTTGTTCGTTCAGTTGCTGGTAGGTCAGTTGGGTATCATTCCAAGCAATGGCTATGGCCTGTGGGGTACGCAACACCTGGGCTTCTAACTGCCCATGCATGGTAGCAGGTAGTGTCAAATTCTCATCGGTGGCATTCCATTCGTTGAGTATCCGTTCTTTTTCTTGGTCTGAAAGAATGGCAAGCTGCCCAAGGGTAATGGAGGGTTGTGCCAGTACCTGTTCTAGCAGCGACTGCCACTGGCGGGCCAAGGCCTGTACGAGTGGGGTTTCATAGTCGGGGGTATATTTGAATTGTATATGCAGTTCCTGACCCAGATTGATGATGAGGGTAAAGTCATAGAAATTCTCTGCAAAGGCATCTACCTTCAGCAGTTCAAGCCCAGCTTCGGTTTCGGCTTCAGAGGCAGTAGGCGTTGAAAGTATGTGTTCGATTTGTTCGGAAACTGGGTAGTTTTCTACATTAATGGCATGGTCAAACAAGTGGTGTTTGACGGGGCTCAAAGCCTGAATGTCTGCTAAGGTATAAAAGTGATAGGCTTCACTTTCCAGTATGTCTGTCTGGATACGCATGAGCAGTTCAGAGAAAGTCTGTTCCTGTGTATATTTTACCCGTACTGGAACGGTATTGATAAAGAGTCCGACCATCGTTTCGACGGCTGGCAGTTGTGCTGGACGACCCGATACAACAGTTCCAAATACCACATCCTGACACTGGTTGTAGCAGGCTAGCAGCAGTCCCCAGGTCACTTGCAGCAAGGTAGTCAGCGTGGCGTGGTTCTGAGAAGCCAGTTCCGTCAGACGCAGGGTGTCTTTTGCTGTAAACCGAAGGGATACCGCCTGTTGTGAACGTTGGGTTGCGTCGGTTTTTGTGTGGTTGCGGGGAATACCTACGGTAGTATCGTACCCAGCCAGGTACTGCTGCCAATAGTTTTCAGCAGCTGTCTTCTTTTGGCGTTCAACCCACTGAATATATGTGCGGTACGGTGGCACAGGCAGCAAGGCAGGTGTTTCTATGCCTTTTGCTAGGCTACTGTAGATGGCCAGAAAATCAGAAATCAGCAGACTGACACACCAGCCATCCATCAGGATATGATGAAAACTCCAGATAAAATCACACACTTGGGTATCTACCTGAACCACTGTGATACGCATCAGTCCTCCTTTATCTAGCTCAAAATCATGTAGCCGATCCTGTTGTTTGTAGTCATGGATCCACTGCTCCCGCATGTCCATATTGGGCAGGTTAGTCAGGTCTTTCCATGTGTAGACAATGCCTGTATTTTTAAGTACCAGTTGCAGGGGTTGTTCGTCAAAGGTATTCAGGAACAGGGTACGCAGTATATCATAGCGTTGGGAAAGGATGGCAATGCTTTGTTGGATATAGACTGGATTCAGGTTTCCTTTCAGACGGTAGGATGTTTGATTGAGATAGGCTAGTGAGTCGTTGTCAAACAAGGTTTGAAACAACATGCCTTCCTGCATCGGCGACAGGGTATAGATGTCTTCAATGGCATACCGAGCCATGAGCTGGTCAAGGGTAGGTATGTCCAGTTTTTTGTAGGTAAAATCACTGGGTGTACGCTGGGGTTCTGGCAGGGTGGTACAATACTGTATGCAGGTACGCAAAGCCTCCATGTATGCCTCCATCAGCTGCTGCATGGTTTCGGCACGGTATTGTTTTGTACTGTAGGTCAAGGCAATAGACAGTGTCTGATCGTTCACCTTGCCTGAGATATCCAGTGCATGGGTACGTTTCCATTGCGGACTTTCGGTAGGCCCAGCATATTCTTCTGCCAGTTGAAAGGTACGCTGCTGCTGGGTTGTTTGCTGATTAAATTGTCCTAGGTAATTAAAGGCAATAGAAGCTGGTTGATGGCTATTTCTCTGTTCCTGTGGCAGGTGCAGGTATTTCCATACGCCAAACCCGATTCCTTTGTCCGGAATAGACCGCAGGGTTTCCTTGACTTCTTTGATCTGCCGGGCCAGGTCATATTCGGGACGCATATCCAGTGTAAGTGGATATAGTGAAGTAAACCACCCAATGGTACGACTGATATCAATATCATCAAAGATGGCTTCGCGTCCATGTCCTTCCAGGTCAATAGAGAGGCGATGCACACCAAAGGTTTGGCGAATGGCCATAGCCAATGCCGTGAGTAAAATATCGTTTATCTCTGTACCAAACGCCTGATGGGTTTGTGTGAGCAGTTGTTGGGTTTGTTGTGGGGTAAGTTCCTGCCGCACGACACCTGTGTCTTGCATCTGGTTCGTTCCTTCCGGATAGTCCAGTGGCAGTGGTTCTGGTTTGAGGTCAGCGACTGCCGCCCAATAAGTGGCCTGTGGCATAAACGCATCCTGCTGGCGCCAGGTGTTGAGGCGGTGAGCCCAGGTCTGAAACGAAAACGTTTTGGTGGGTAGTTTCAGGGGTTGTCTTTGTTGGTATTGCTGGTAGAGTGTCTCCATGTCTTCGAGGAGAATCCGCCACGAAACCCCATCTACCACCAAGTGATGGATCGTTACCAGCAGTCGGTCTCCATCAGGCAGGCGAAACAAGCCCAGCAACATCAAAGGCCCGTTTTCCAGATCCATTTGGCCCTGCATCTGGGCAGTTTCCTCGGTCAGTAGGGCGTGGGCTTCTTCCAAAGGTTCTGTCTGCCAGTCAAATACCGAAAGACCCAACGGCATATCGGTCCCTTCATTGGTCTGCAGAATGGTTCGGTCAGGCCATGCGTAGGTCATACGCAGGGCATCGTGGTGATTCTGCAAACAGGTAAAGACAGCCCGTATGGCTTCTTCTTCCAGTCCCTGGGGTGCATGAATCATCACACACTGATTAAAGTGGTGTTGTACAGGACTTTTCAGGTCAAAGAAATACTGTTGAATGGGTGTCAGCGGCAACTCACCTATGACCGCAGACTGGTCGGCGAGCAACTGCTCCTGACGAACTTCCAGACTTAATTCGGCAATAGTGGGATACAGAAAAATATCTTTAATGGTTAACCGATAGCCTGCCTGACGCATCCGGGATACCACCTGAATAGCTTTGATGGAGTCGCCACCGATCATGAAAAAGTTGTCCTGAATACCCACCTGTTTGCGTCCAGACACTTCCTGCCAGATTGTTACTAGCAGGTGTTCAATGGCGGTACTTGGAGCCACATAAGGCACATCCGATCCGACTTCATTTTCGATGAGTGACAGGTCTTGCCATAGCTTTTTCTTGTCTACCTTTCCATTGGGTGTGAGGGGAAGTTCGGCTATGCAATGAAACTGGGTCGGAACCATATACGAAGGCAGCTGTGTATGGAGATAGGCCCGTAAAACAGCCTCGTCACAGGTAGCATCGCCTGTGTAAACGGCCACCAGATAGCTGCTCTGACTGCCCGGCTCATACACCAGCACAATAGCTTTTTCTACAGCTGGATGCTGACATAATACCCGTTCAATTCCTTCTAGCTCAATCCGATGCCCCCGTAGTTTGACCTGCGTATCCTTACGACCCTCAAAAAGGATACAGCCATCTTCTCTCCACCGCCCAATGTCACCTGTTTTATAGAGTTTTTCGCCGGGTTTCCAGGGATGAGGAATAAATTTTTCGTCTGTCAGTTCAGGCAGGTTTACATATCCCATAGACAGTCCATCTCCTCCCAGATAGATTTCTCCCTCTACGCCTATAGGTACGAGTTGTTGGTTCGAATCCAGGATATAGGCGGTACTGTTGGCAATAGGATAGCCCAGCGGAATGGCATGTGGGTAATCCTGCTCAATAGGATAGGCCACAGAAAACGTGGTATTCTCTGTAGGACCATAGATATTGCTTATCTGTAGACTTGGATAAGCCTTACGCACCCGTTGAATATGATAGGTAGAAAGTTTTTCGCCACCTACCAGCAACTGCCTCAAGGGAGCAAACACCTGTATCTGGGTATCTACCAGTTGGTTAAACCAGGCCGTTGTCAGAAACATCACGTCAATGCCATACTGCTGCATCGCTTGGGCCAGCAGGTGGCTGTCGAGCAGGTGCGAATCGGGCAGCAGGTAGACTGCCCCGCCATTGAGCAACATCCCCCAGATTTCAAACGTAGTGGCATCAAAACTTAACGCCCCCGCCTGCAACAATTTCTGACCCGGATACAGATCTACATAATTGGTATTTTGTACCAGTCGGATGATGCTCTGATGTTGGATGGCTACGCCTTTGGGCTTGCCTGTAGAGCCAGAGGTATACATCACATAGGCCCTATCCTGGCTACTACCTTGTGTACGGACATTGGTGGCTACGACTGGCATCAACGCCAGTTGCGTGTCTATTACCAGTACAGGCTGGGTATAGTTTTCTGGAATAAGATCTGACTGTGTAATCAGCAGCGAAGGCTGGCTGTCTTGGCATACATAACGAAGCCATTCAGCAGGATATTGGGCAGATAAGGGCAGGTATGCTCCTCCGGCTTTCAGTACAGCTAGCAAAGCCATCACATACCAAGGATTTCTTTCGAGTAGTACACCCACCAGGTCGCCAGGCTGGAAGCTGGTTTCGGTTAACAGATGGTGGGCCAGCTGGTTGGCGTTTTCGTTGAGTTGGCTGTAGGTAAGCGTCGTATCAAGGTAGACGAGTGCCAAATCATCCGGATAGCGTTCAGCCATCTGTTCAAATAATTCTTCCACCCGGCTTGTAGAAGGATAGGCAACAGTAGTCTGGTTGAAGTCTTCCAGCAATTGTTGTTTTTCTGCTGTACTGAGATAGTCTATGGCCACCAGCGGCACATCTGGATGTTGAATCACCTGCATGGCCAATTGTTGCAGATGGGCCACCATACGGGTGATAGACGTTCGTAAAAACAAGTCGGTATTATACTCAATGGCTAGGGTGAGTCCCTGGGGCATTTGCCGGAACGAGATCTGTATATCAAAGGGGCTAGCCGCTTCTTCGACAAGTATTCCGCCCACTGTAACGTCAGTGGCTTCTTCTACATCTATCTGATTGTCAAAATTTTGCAAGGCTATCATCACATCAAACAGCGGCGAGCGGCTTCTGTCTCTGGCTATATTCAGGTCACTAACCAGCAGATCAAAGGGGTAGTACTGATACTGATAGGCTTGTATGGTATGGTTGGATATGTTTCCTACCAACGTACGAAACGTATCCTGTTCTGAGAATCGGGTACGTAAGGCCAATGTATTGACATAGAACCCAATCTGATCTTCCAGATCCGGGTGATCTCTGCCAGCCATCGGTACACCCACTGTAATATCTGTCTGGCGGGTATAGGTATAAAACAACGTCTTTACCAATGCCTGCAAAACCATAAACAGGGACGTTCCTTCCTGTAAAGCAAACCCATCTAAGGCCGTACTGACAGGCAGCGAAAACCGAGAGCTATATACGCTTCCATTATAGGTTTTGACCGCAGGTCTGGGAGCATCCATAGGCAACTCCAGGGCAGGAATCGGCTCACTAAACTGGCCCCACCAATAGGTTTGGGCTTCGGTTAATACAGGGCCACTGAGTCGGGCATTCTGCCAGGCTGCATAGTCTTTGTATTGGACACGTAACGGCGGTAGTGGATTGGGCAATGCTTGCAAATATGCCTGGTACAACAGCGTCACCTCTTTGATAAGTACTTCCATAGACCAACCATCGGAGACAATATGGTGCATGGTCAGCAGAAAGGTATAGGCTTCGTCTTGCGTTCGTGCCAGACAAACCCGTAACAGGCTGCCAGAACGCAGGTCAAAATCAAAGGCGGCTTCCTGTGCCATCAGCTGCTTTACCTGAGCGGCAGTATCTGTTTGGAGACGCAGGTCATGGTATTGAAACGAATAAGAAACTTCTGAAGCAGGCAGAATCTGTTGAAAAGGTATGCCATCTATTTCTATGAATCGGGTACGCAGGCTTTCGTGGCGTTCGAGTAAAGTCTGAAACGCTGCTTTCAGGGCATGTTCGTTGATGGCTTTGTTGAAAGTATAGGCCGTAGGAATGTTATACGCTTGTTTGCTTTCTTCCATCTGTGCCAATACCCACAACCGATACTGTGCATGGGACAACGGATAATACGGTTGTTCGGCCACTGGCTCAATAGACACATAGGCCTGTTGTTGGGCATGTTGAACAGCTTCAGCCAGCGTCTCAATGGTTGGATGCAAAAACACCTCGCCTAGGTCTATGTGTAGCTGCAAGTCCTGATAGATCCGACTCACCACCTGCGTAGCTTTCAGGGAATGTCCCCCCAGTTCAAAGAAATGGTCACAAATGCCAATCTTTTCTTTTCCCAATACGGATTGCCAGATCTCCACCAGACTCACTTCCAACTCTGTACGAGGTGCCACATACAGCGAATCCCGATTCAGTACCGATTCGGGTGCAGGTAAAGCCCGTCGATCGGCTTTGCCATTGGGTGTGAGTGGAAACTTAGGCAAGGCAATCAAAAACAGCGGCACCATGTAGGCGGGCAACTGCGCTGAAAGCTGCTGCCGCAGGCGACTGCTTTCCAGCGAAGCCCCCATCATATTTGAGATATAGTACGCAACGAGTTCGGTATTCCCATCCGTTCCCGTACGACCTACCACCAGGGCATCTTTGACCCCTTCCATGCGGCGCATGACCTGTTCAATTTCTCCGGTTTCAATGCGGTAGCCACGTACTTTCACTTGTCCGTCACGGCGACCCACAAATCGGATAGTCCCCTCCCAGTCACGTATCCCCCAGTCGCCGGTTTTGTAGAGGCGTTGGTTTTCCAGAAATGGATGGGCAATAAATTTTTCTGCGGTCAGTTCAGGTTGGTTCAGGTAGCCAGCGGCCAGTCCGTCTCCACCCAGGTAAATTTCACCTGCCACCCCTTCTGGTAACGGACGCAGGTATTCGTCCAGAATATAGGCGGTACTATTGGCAATAGGCTTGCCTAATGGAATATCAGTGAGGTCTGCTTTGTGAATCTGGTGACAAATGGAAAACGTGGTATTTTCGGTAGGTCCATATCCATTGATAATCTTCAACAACGGATAGGCCTCCTTCACCTGACGCACATGCCCCTCTGACAGTTTTTCACCCCCGATCAGCAGGTATTTCAGGGGTGCAAACAACGCCACAGACTGATCTACGAGTTGGTTAAACCACGACGAAGTAAACCACATCATTGTAATGCCATGGTCATGGATATAGGTTTTGAGGGTTTGGGTGTCGAGTAGCTGTGCATCCGTTGCAATGTGTAGGGTGCCACCATTGAGCAACATGCCCCATACTTCAAAGGTAGTGGCATCAAAGGCTAAGGCCCCGGTTACCAATAGTTTATCATTTTTAGAAAACCGGATATAGTTGGTCTGTTTCACCAGCCGAACCACCCCACGGTGTGGAACCAAGACACCTTTAGGGGTTCCTGTAGAGCCAGAGGTGTACATGATGTAGGCGGCCTCCCCCTGCCTCCCCCTAGCCGCCTCAGGAGGCGACCCGAACGGGAGTTCAGAGGCAGACCTGTGTAGTTGGGGGGAGGTCATAAGGTCAAGTGCCACCAGCTCACCCTCATAATATTCCACCTCAAACAGGTAGTCTGAATGGGTAAGCAATACCTTGGGTTGGGTGTCGTCCAGTATCAACCGGAGTCGTTCTTTGGGATAGGCGGGATCTAGGGGCACATAACAACCTCCTGCTTTCAGAATAGCCAGCATCCCTATAATCCATGCAGATGACCGCTGAACCATCACTCCTACCCGATCTCCAGGCTGAATGCCGGATGTATGGCGTAAATACGCTGCCAGCTGGTCAGCCTGGGTCTGAAGTTGGGCATAGGTCAGGGTTTCAGTACTATCCATGACAGCAATGGCATGGGGTCTTTTCAGGGCTTGTTCATCAAACAAATCCTGAATCAACGCATGGCTGGGATAAGGTGTGCGGGTCTGGTTGTAGCCATAAATCAGCCGATCTTCCTCTTCTTCTGTCAGCCATGTCATCTCACCTACAGGGCAATCTAACTGGCCCAATCCATTTTTTAGCAGGTGCTGATAGTGTCTGGCCATTTGCTGGATCAGCTTTGCCGAATATACCTCAGACGCATAACGTATCTTTAAGGCATATCCGTTGTCTTCTGTTGCTTCTATTTTCAACAGAAGCTGCACATTTGAAAGGGCAGTGGTTTTGGTCTGGGCCTGACTATAGTAAAATCCATACTGTGCCAGCACTGATAGATCTATTCCTTTGCTTGCCAGTTGCTCAAAAATTTCTTCTGAGTCAAATGTCTGATGGGCAATCACTTCCTGAATCTCGCTACGTGTATGCAGCAGCCATTCTTTTACGGTCTGGCTCAGCAATGCCTGTAGACGGAAGTAGGTAAGCTGGGTTTGATTGGACGCCACGTCTGTGAGGGACTCTGTCAGATCGGGAGAGGCAATATACACTTGTGGATGATGAAAGTACCGAACCAGCAGTTGATAGTAAAAGGTCAGATAAATAGCAAAAGCTGTCTTTGGCTGCTGATTGGCTAGCTTTTGCACAGCTTGTACCACCTCCGAATCCAGGGATAAGGAGACTGTCTTGAATGCTTTTTTCTGACTGGCAGCAACTACCGGCCAAGCACTTTCTTCTATTTCCGAAAGTTTCTGTATCCAATAATCTTTAATAATTTTTTTATGAATGCGGCTAGTGGTTGTCATGGTTCAGAACCTTTGTTTAGAAGGATGGATTGTAAGCGTATGTTGATCATTTTATGTAGGGGCGAATAACCATTCGCCCAAGCGTTTGCCCATCCGAATGCCCAGACATTCGCACATGATTGCCCAACGTTTGGTTTGTTCCCTATCGTTCGGGCGGGAAACACCGCATGTGTGGTTATTCGCCCCTACATTTCTAGGTTCAGGACATGGCGTCACCCATGGCGACCAGAATTTTTCGTTCTCCGGAAAAGGGATTTCTTCCATGGGCCATCAGCATGTTGTCGAGCAATAAAAAATCACCTTTTTGCCAGGGAAAGACAAGCAGGCATTTCTGGTAAGCAGCCGTAATTTCATCTACCACGTCATCGGCAATCCGGGAGCCATCTCCATAATAAGTGGTAAATGGCAGGTCTTCTTCGGCTACACATGCCACCAGATTGGCATCCAGCGACTTTTTATGATAAAAATAGGCATGGTTAAACCAGATCCATTCGTCGGTAACAGGGTGCTTACGTACAGCAGGACGTACCCATCTGACCCTCAGGTGATCGTCTGATACCCATTCAAAAGACATCTGATCTTGGGTAAGCTTGGCTTCTACCTCTGCCCGACTGTCGGTCTGGTATACTTGCTGCCAAGACAATCCAATGCCTTTGCGCATGTTTCGTACATACATGACCTGTTTTTCCTCAAACTTAGCAATGGTTTCAGGACGCAGCAGCTGGTATACTTTTCGTACATCGGCAATAGGTGTTTCGCCGCCTGTTATGGAAGGTGTCAGACAAAAGAAGCCAATCGTTAATGGCCAACTGGGTGCATAGGACGACTCGGTGTGCATCAGAATGTACTGATCGGCAGGATGGTCGGTTGAGGTATACACATGGGCATTGACCAAGGTACGGGGCGAAGTCCGGTTGGTATATAACAGGGGTTGCTGGGTTACTTCAGCAAAAGCTTTCTCAAATGTCTCTGCCGAATCCAAGGCAAATCCCCGAAACAGAATAGCCCCATACTGTTTGCGTTTCTGTGCAACTATTTCTTTATTTTGCCGAATCCAATCCGCAACAGCTACATACTCAATGGCTGGCTGGATGCATACCGGAAAGTGTCCAACGGTAACCGGATCAGTGACAGTAACCGGATTTGCTCCTAATGTAATGGTTTCAGGCTGAGTCTGTAGCAAGTTCTGCAACAAACTCTGATCAAATGAAGGTGTCATAACTGACGGAGGAAATGAGTGAATGATGGAGTGAGTGAATACAAAATAGTTCACTACACCCTGTGCTGGTGAATTACGCCCCTTCAGGTTTACCGTGTCACAGGGCTTTACCCTGTGCTGATGGATTGCGCCCCTTCAGGGCTTTTAGGTTTGGTTTGTAGCTAGTTGCAAGCCAGCAGTTAACCATATAGGTTTGAAAACAGTTTTTTAGCAGAATTATAAGCGTACATGGCGAGGTGGCCTGCACGATAAAAAAGACTTTTGTGGTTATTGGAAGATACGCCAAAGGCGGCCCAAGTCCCATGCTGGCTGTAGAAGCCGGACTTGAAGTACACAGAAAGAGTATTTCTGAGAAGTTTTTACAAACTTAGTATTCTAAAATGAAAAAAGGTATACTTCTTTTAAAAATTAAATTCCAAATCTACCTTTTTTTCTTTCAACGCTCGTTCTTCTGCCAATTCTACTGGTATATCTTCTAACTGAATAACTGGCTGCCGGCTGACTGTCTCACAAATCAGGTAAAGTTTTTCTAGCAGAATCAAAATACTCTCTTCTTCAAATAATTCTGTACTATAGTGAACGGCCATCTGTAGCTGGTCTCCGTCAGGAATGAGATTAAAGGTCAGGTCAAATTCACATATATCAACCTCCACACCTAGCATTGATACATTGATGCCTTCTAGCTCGGTATCAATTTCTGTGACATGGGTGTTTTGCATAATGACCAGTACATCAAACAAAGGAGATCGGTTGAGTTCCCGTTCTAAGTTTAGGTCATCTACGAGGCGGTCAAAGGGATAGAGTTGGTGTTCGAAAGCTCCCAAAGTTTGTGTATGTACCATTGCTAGTAAGCTCAAAAACGACTGATCGCCTGCCAATTGGGTACGAATAGCCAGTGGATTGACAAAAAACCCTATCTGAGACTCCAGGTCCAAGTGGTCTCTACCAGCTACTGAAGTGCCAATGACCAGATCGGTCTGGCGGGTAGTCCGGTACAAGAGGGTATAGAAAGCCGACAGCATGACGGTAAACAAACTCACTCCCTGTTGCTGCCCAATGGCCTGTAGTGGTTGGATCAGTTCTGACCCAAGTCCATACGAGAGGCGTTTACCCGTCAGGGTTTTGATGCGTGGACGCGGAAAATCGGTGGTCAGATTGATGCGAGGCGGCATGGGTGTAAACTGAGCTTTCCAGTAGTTGCTAAAAACGTCTGTATCTGTCAGTTGCTGGTTTTGCCACACAGCATAGTCTTTGTACTGAATGCGCAGCGGAGACAGTGGATTTTCCTTGCCCGCATGGAAAGCATTATACACCGCCGCTATTTCCTTGACGAGTAGCCCGATAGACCAAGCATCTCCAATGATGTGGTGCAGGGTGAAGGTAGCCACATATTTCTCGTCTTCGAGTTGCAGCAGTCGTACCCGCCATAAGGAGCCGGTAGTCAGGTCAAAAGGCGTAATTGCTTCTTGGGAAGCCAGCATTCTGGCGTGTTCTTCTCTGTTGGCTTGTGCCCTAAGATCGGTATAGTAAACGGGCGTTTTCAGTGTTTCAGGCCGATGGATCTTTTGCTTGGGTATGTTGTCTATGGTTATAAATGTTGTTCGCAGACTCTCGTGCCTGTGTTGTAGGGTGGTTATCGTCTGTGTAAAGATTTCTCTATCCAAAGCCCCTTCAAACACACAGGCGGTAGGCATGTTGTAGACACTTTTGTGTGTACCCATTGCATCCATAATCCACAACCGTTGCTGGGCAAATGAGACATCGTACCATTCCTGTTCGGGCAGGGGTTCCATGACCTGGTAAGCTACTTTTTCAGTCTGACTGATGTGCTGTGCCAGTCCGGCAATGGTTGGGTCGGCAAACAGGGTGGTGAGGCTGACAGGCACTTGTAGCTGTTTACTGATACGGGTAATGATCTGCAAGGCTTTGATAGACTGCCCGCCAATGGCAAAGAAATTGTCATCCATGCCAATTTCCTGTTTGCCCAGTACTTCTGCCCAGATGGCTTGCAAGGCCGTTTCCAGTTCGGTACGTGGTGCTACATAGGCCGTCTGTCCTATTCCTTCGGGCAGGGCAGGTAGTTTGTCCCAATCTGTTTTGCCATGTATGGTCAGGGGTAGTTTGTCTACCACCACTAGGTAAGACGGTACCATAAACTCGGGCAGTTCGGTAGTCAGGGTCATTCGGATGCTTTCTACGTCCGGCTTGGCAGTACTCACCAGATAGGCAATTAAGTACCGAGAGTCGCCTTCGCCTCGGGCTGTTACGGCCGCATCCTGTACTTCTGGCTGGCGAAGCAAGGCTTTTTCAATCTCGCCCAGTTCAATGCGATAGCCTCTGATTTTTACTTGTGCATCCCTCCTACCTAGGTACAGCAGTTCGCCATTCGGTAGCCAGCGGCTCCAGTCTCCAGTACGATAGAGGGTTTCTCCGGCACGGAATGGATGGGGTACAAATCGTTCGGCTGTTAATGCGGGCAACTGCCAGTAGCCTTGCGTCACGCCTGCCCCTCCAATACACAGTTCGCCCGTTTCACCGATAGAGACAGGCTGCATTTGTGCATTCAGGACATACACCTGCGTGTTGGCAATGGGTTTTCCAATGGTAATCTGTACATCTGAAGGCAAGAGTTCGGCTACTGTACTTCCGACAGTCGTTTCTGTAGGGCCATATTCGTTAAAGATACGCATGGCAGGGTTCAGATGCCAAAGCGTAGCGGCTTGTGTCTGCGTAAATGCCTCCCCACCCACAATGGCATACGAAACCGCCGTAACAGGTAGATCCAAGACTTTCAACAGACTGATGTGCGAGGGCGTGAGCTTGACTACATCTATCCCTGTCGCTGGATCAAAGATCTGTGGCAGTACTTGTTGCATATCGTTGTCGGCAAAGACATGTATGGCATCGCCTCGCAGCAGGGTAGTAAATATGCTGGTCACTGTCAGGTCAAATGCCAGGGAAGTAAACAAGGCAAATGTTTTTCGTCCTTCACCGGAAAAATAATACTGGTTTGCCCACGTCACATAGTTGACCAGATTAGACATCGTAACCTGTACACCTTTGGGCATTCCAGTAGAGCCAGATGTGTAAATCACATAACAAACAGCCCCCAACGAAACTTCCGGCCTCCCCCTAACCCCCTCCTGAGGAGGGGGAACTAGACTTTGTTCCTGCGGAACATTGATTCCGAAGGAATCCTGTAAAGTTCCCCCTCCCCAGGAGGGGGTTAGGGGGAGGCCGGGGGAGGCAATGTCTTCCAGCATGTATTCAATCCGCTTGGTAGGATAGCTGGGGTCAATGGGAACATAGGCAGCTCCGATTTTGAGTACGGCCAGCATGGTCGCAATGGCTTCAGGTGAACGTTCCTGCAACAAAGGCACACGGTCGCCTTTTCCGATGTGTCGGGTATGTTTCAGTTCCTGGGCCAGTGCCTGTACATGGGCATGGAGTTGGGCATAAGAAATGGTTTGATCTTCGAAAATGATGGCTGTTGCCTGGGGCGTACGGGCTACTTGTTGTTCAAACAGTTCTACGATTGTCAGTGGCTCTGTGGGCGTGGGTGCTGGCTGAAACGTATGCAATACCAGTTGCTTTTCTTCCAAGCTCAAACTGCTTAGCTGTGGCAAGGAAAGCTCAGGATCATGTACCACATTTTTCAGCAGCGTATCATACTGACACTGAATCCATTGTATGGTTTCGGCCTGAAAGCAGGCTGGGTCATAAGTGGCAGTCAGGGATAGTCCGGCAGAGGTCTTCAGACAGGTGATTTTGAGTGCAAATGGTTCGGTCAGACTTTGGAAGTCTTTCCAGAAAAAAGCATGGGTATCTGAGGCTGGCAAGGGTTGGCTCAGGTCTATCCATTCCAGTCCTATAGGAATAGCAGTCAGTTGCTTTTCTGTAGGCGAGCCTGTCAGGTATTTCAGCGAGAAATATTCAGCCCAACCTGTAGCCTGTGTGGCTGCATGGTGGGTTTGTGCGAGTAATTCGGCAAAGGTGCTGGTGGAGGAAGTAGCAATGGGTACAGGCAGCATTTTTGCCAGTAAACCGATGGTTGCATGGAGTTGCTCATACTTCCGTCCTGGCGATACCAACCCTGCTACAACGGTTTCCAGGGCTGTATGTTTATGAAGCAGCAGTCCCAGCGTAGCTAGACACAGGGTGGCGACATCTGTTTGCTGGGTTTGAGCCAGTGTTTCAGCCTGTGCAAGCCAGTCTGTAGGCATTTGCCATGATAGAGACAATGGCTGATAGGATCTATCGGCAGCGGCAGGCTGTTGAAATGCAACCCGAGAAAATGGAGCAGTAGCCAGCGGACAAGTTTGCCAGAATGCATCTGCCTGCGGATCGGGTGTGTCGAGCAGTTTGTTTTGCCATTCCGAAAACTGTACGTAGGATATAAGTGGCTTACGGTTGGTGTCTGGATTGGGATGCAGGTAACGGTCTATGAGTGAAGTAACCATCTGTTGCAGTGAAAAACTGTCTGCTGCCAAGGCCGTCACCCATAACAGACATTCGTATTGCCAGGCATTCAAGCGGATGCAGACCAGTTTCACAGGTATCCAGTCTGTCGCATGGCCACTTTGTACAGGTTCAGCATTCCATTCTTCTGCCATACGGGCTGCCTGTGCTTCGGCAGACAGATCTGTCAGATCCAGCAGTGAATAAACGTATGTACCTGTTTCCTCCACTACCTGCAAGGGATACAGTACGCCTTCTTTGCGGTGGTAGGTGGTACGCAGACTGGTATGATCGGCCAGAAGCTGGGTCAGGCATCCGTGCAGATGTTCACTGTCCAGTTTGCCGTTTACGCAAAATCTTGCTTTTACATAGAGCGGTGTGCCGTGTTGCTGCACATCCCAGACACGCCGCTGCTGGGGAGAAATAGTAAATCCTGAAATCACTAGTCGTATTGTTTAGCCATGAATAAAATGTTGAACCGAAAAAAGTAGTTTTGTGGTTGTTTCCCAACCGTTTGTGCAGGGAAAGAAGGCGACCACAAGGGTTGCCCCTACAGGTACTCAATAATAGATGTGAATATAACCTGACTATCAGATATTTAACACTGGACTTATCCATAATTCACGTTAAATCAAGGCAGCAGCCAGTCCAATCATGTTGATACCAATAAACAACTTATGCCTAAGAATATTTCGCCAAGTAATTTTAATGTAATACAAAAGCACAGAATGCAGGTTAAGAGGTTGTTAGATTCCCATGCCCAGCAAGGCATCTAGGTTTTTGTTGGCCAGAGCCTGTTGTCTGGATTGCAGGAATTGGGTATGGTGTGTGTCTGTTTGTTCGGCTAAGTCTTGCAGTATCACCGATGGGTTTTCTAAGATTCGTTCCAGTAAAAACTGATAGTTGACCATCAGGGCTTCCATAAACGTGTCACGGAACAGATCCATGTTATATTCAACCGCCAGCTGTATACCGTCTTTCCGAATATGAATATTGAACCAGAGATCAGTTTTTGCTGTGCCAAAGTCTACACTGAGGGTCGTGATATCTATTGAGCCAAACGCATGGGTATCATGCAGGGTTACTTCTTCTTCAATGTTCAGGTTAAAGCCTACGTCAAAGAGCAGGTTGCGGCTTCTGTCCCACAGCACGTCCAGTTCCGTAACCAGTCTGTCAAAGGGATACAGTTGATGCGAATAGGCGTTTAGGGTGTTTTCTTTGACATTTGCCAGCAGTGTCAGGAAAGTATCTTGTGCCGAAAATTGGGTACGCAAGGCGAGTGTATTGAGGTAATACCCAATCTGATGATCTAGGTCAAGGTGTTCACGACCGGAGATCGGCGACCCCAGCACGATGTCTTCCTGATGGGTGTAGCGGTACAACAAGGCCAACAACGAAGCCTGCATGACCATGTACAAACTACCTGTTTGCTGTTGTGCCAATGTTTGAATGCCTTCACTGACAGCTAGTGGCAATGCAAACCGCATGATTTTTCCGTGCGTCGTTTTCACTGCCGGACGAGGAAAATCGGTGGGCAGATTCAGGACAGGCAACGCCCCGCTAAACTGTTGCAACCAGTACTGTTGGTGCGGATTCAGTGTGGCGGTATCCATCTGGGCATTGTGCCATTCAGCAAAGTCCTTATAATGGATTCGCAATGGTTCTAACGGATTGTCTTGGCCCAGACAGAAAGCATCGTAGAGAGTCAGGAAATCGTGCACCAGTATATCCAGCGACTGTTTGTCAGAAATAATATGGTGCATGGTAAACAACAGCAGGTGTCTGGCTTGGTCAAGTTGGAATAGTTTCACACGTACGAGTGGCCCTGTCTCCAGATCAAACGGTGTAGAAGCCTCCTGTTCAGACAGTTTGCTAATCAGCACCTCTCTATCAGCAGCTGTGCGTAAGTCTCCTTGTTGCAGGGTGAGTCCGAAGGATTCAGCAGGATGGATGAATTGTTTGGGTTCGCCATCTACCAGACCAAAGGTTGTACGGAGGCTTTCGTGGCGAGCAACCAATGCATCAAAAGCCTGTGTAAACGCCTCTATTTGAAGGTTTCCATGCAGAATCAATGTACCAGGCATATTATAGGTCACATTTTCTTCTTTTCGTTGACAGATCAACCACAGGCGACGTTGGGCAAATGACAGGTCATAGCAAGGTTTGGGAGCAGCCAGTGGAATGGCAGCAAAGGCCTGATGAATTCCTTGGCGTATCTGTTCGGCCAGTCTGGCAATGGTTGGCGAGGCAAAAATAGTTTTGAGATCTATTTTGGTATTCAGCTGTTTGGCCACCTGTGTCACCACCTGAATAGCCTTCAGCGAATGTCCACCGATTTCAAAGAAATGGTCATGAATGCCTATCTGTGGTTTGTTCAAAATCTCCTGCCAGATTTCCACCAAGGTCTGCTCAAGGGCATTGGTTGGAGGTACGTAGCTATCGGTGGTCTGGCTGTAGTATTCGTCCAGCATGAGCAGTTTTTTCAGGTCTACCTTGCCATGTTCGGTCAATGGAAACGCCGCTACCAGTCGTATCTGCGAGGGTATCATATACGTAGGCAGATAGGTTTCGGCGGCAGTTTTGAGGTATTGCAGAAAGGCTTCGGGTTGCGTCAGGTTTCCATTCTCGTCTACTGCACATAGGTCTGATACAGCATCAGGAATGCTGTTGGGAGCTGGAATGACTATGGCCCAGAGTGTAGCCTCTCCGGTTGCAGAAGGCACTACCTGTACACGCACATCCTGTACGCCTGCCTGTTGCTTGAGTACATGGGCAATTTCGCCGGGTTCGATGCGGTAGCCGCGTATCTTGACCTGTTCGTCGGTACGACCGATAAATTCAACTTTTCCGTCAGGTAGCCACTTGCCTCGGTCTCCAGTACGATAGAGCCGTTGGCCTGCCACAAATGGATTCTTAATAAATTTCTCTGCCGTTAGTTCGGGTTGGTTCAGGTAGCCCTTGGCAAGGCCATCACCGCCGAGGTATATTTCGCCGTCAATGCCCACAGGAACAGGCTGCATGTGGGCATCCAAGATGTACACGCTGCTGTTGGCAATGGGTTTGCCAAGTGGAATAGATACCTCAAATGTTTCCTCAATGGGATAACAGATAGAAAACGTCGTATTTTCTGTTGGGCCGTATCCATTGATCACCTGCAATGATGGATAAGCCGCCCGCACCCGATTGACATGTGCTGGTGACAGCTTTTCACCACCTACCAGTAGCTGCTGCAATGGAGCAAACAAGGTTATGTCTAGGTCTACCAACTGATTAAACCACGATGAGGTAAACCACATGGTAGTAATACCGTGGTCTGCTATATAGGTTTTCAATGCATCTGGCTGTAACAGCTGTGTTTGTGGCAACAGGTGCAGTTCGCCACCATTGAGCAACATACCCCAGATTTCAAAGGTGGCAGCATCAAAGCTCAAGGCTCCGGTCTGTACCAGTTTCAGGGTGTGGTTCAGGCGTATATAATTGGTATTTTTGACCAGTCGAACCACATTCTGATGCAGCACCTGTACGCCTTTGGGCTTGCCTGTAGAACCAGAGGTGTACATGATGTAGGAAAGCCTCCCCCCCGCCCCCTCCTGAGGAGGGGGAGTTAGACCACGGCTCCTCCAAAGGCGAACCGAACGTAAGTTCGGCAGCCTGTTTGTTCCCCCTCCCCAGGAGGGGGTTAGGGGGAGGCTGGCCGGTTGGGGGGAGGCCAGATTGGTCAACACCACTTTGGGTTGTGTGTCGTCCAGTATGGTTTGGATGCGTTCTTTTGGGTATGTGGGATCAATGGGCACATAGCAGCCGCCTGCTTTGAGGATGGCCAGCATGGCAATGATATATTTCTCTGAACGATCAGTTAGAATGCCAATCGGGTCGCCGGGTTGAATGGTGTATTGGCTTTGCAGGTGCTGGGCCAGTTTTGTGGCTTCGCAGTCTAGCTGTTGGTAGGTTAGCCGGATGTCCTGATATACTACCGCAGTAGCATCGGGCGTTTGAGCGGCTTGTGCTTCAAATAGGGCATGAATAGACTGGTCATGGGGGTAGTCGCTCTGTGCCGTAGCAAAATCGGTCAGCAGGTGTGTTTTTTCTGCTTCGGTCAGCAGGTCAAGGCTTGCGATACGGGCATCAGGATTAGCCAACACCTGGTCCATCAGATAGCTGAAATGCCGGGCAATACTTTCGATAAACGATGTATCATAGGCATCTGTATACTCCAGCTTTAAGATCAGGTGTGTATGTAAACCAAACAGAATGGTAAAATCATAGTGGCTTTGGTCGTGGACTTCTTTTTTGAGAATTTCTAGGTTAGCACCGTCCTGTTCTGCCAGGGTTTCGGCCATAATACCTTCAATTTTTTCAGCTACTGGATAGTTTTCAAAAACCAGTAGGTGATCTATCAGGTTTTTTTTCAGTGGACTCAACGCCTGAATATCTGCCAATGGCTGATACTGGTAGCGGTCACTGGCTATGGTGTTTTCCTGCGACTGTTGCAGCAACTGCCCAAAAGTTTGGTTGGCTTGATAACGGATACGTACAGGAATGGTATTGATAAACAGCCCGATCATAGATTCGACACCTGCCATTTCGGAGGGTCTACCTGATACCACTGTGCCAAACACCACATCTTGGGTATGGTTGTAGCGGGAAAGCAGAATACCCCACAGGCTCTGAATCACGGTATTGACGGTCACGCCTCTGGTTGCAGCCAGGGATACTACCAAATCGGTTTTTTCTTTGTCAAAATGAACAAATACCTGTTTGTTTTTGTCTGGATGCGTGGGTATGTTCAGGGCTTTCATGCGTGGCACTACAGCTGTTGTCTGATAGCCATCCAGGTAAGCAGCCCAGTAGTCATGTGCCTGATCGGTTTGGTGCGACTGCCGCCGCTGTTCTAGCCATTGAATATAGGTTCGATAGGGTTCAACAGGCAGTAACTGATGGGGTTTATGGGTATAATAGCTGTTGTAGAACTCCATAAACTCTGCAATCAGGATGCGGATACACCAGCCATCCATCAGAATATGGTGATGGCTCCAGATAAACTCATACAGGTTGTCTTCCCGTTGAATCATGGCTACACGCAACAGCACATCCGAAGACAGGTCAAAAGAACGTTTCAGGTCGTTTGACTGGTATGTTTTCACGTATTGTTCCTGTTGGTCTACAGGCATTGACCGGATATCTTCGTAGCTAAACACTGCCGTGCGTTCTTTCAGCACCACCTGAAGCAACCTTCCGGGCAGGTCATGTACAAACACTGTCCGCAGCACTTGGTGGCGTACAAACAAGGCATTCAGTCCCTTTTCTACCCATTCGGCATTCAGTTGGCCACGTATCTGGTAGGAAGTCTGGTCAAAATAGGCCGAAGACTGCTGGTCAAAGAGTGACTGGAACAACATCCCTTCCTGCATAGGCGACAGCGGATAGAAGTCTTCGATGGCATAGCGGCTGGCCAGTTGCTCGAAAGTATCTATAGATAACTCCTTGTATGTGAAGTCACTGGGGGTTGGTTCGGGTGTGGTGCAGGAGCTGCACAGGTCAATCAGTTCCAGCAAAGCTTCTTTGTAGTGACCCAGAAAAGTAGCAATGGTAGCAGGAAAAAACTGTTCCTGGCTATAGGCCATCTGCATGTCTAGTTTTCGATTGGCTACCATTCCAGCTATTTCGAGGGCAAAGAATCGTTTTTCTTCCGGATCCATGTTGTCTCCAGCCGACTCTTGTGCCATTTCGCCCGACATCTGGCTGAGGTCTTCGTCAAACTGCCCTAGGTAATTAAAGGCAATGTCAGGGCGTGGCATGTGGGTAGTCAGGTTTTGTCCTTCATCGGTGAGGTATTTCCAGATGCCATAGCCAATGCCTTTGTGCGGAATATGCCGCAAGTATTCTTTTACTTCTTTGAGCTGACGGGTAAGATTATGGGCATAGGAAAGGTCGAGCAGAATCGGGTAGTCGCAGGTAAACCAGCCTACGGTACGGCTAATGTCTACTTCTGGCAGAATGTCTTCTCGTCCGTGTCCTTCCAGGTTCACAAACAGCTGATTTTTACCAAAGGTACGGGCATAGGCTAGTCCAAGGGCGGTGAGCAGCACGTCGTTGATTTCGGTTTTGAAAGCAGTGTTTACCTGTGTAAGTAGCTGTTGGGTTTGTTCCACTGACAGCGAAAACGACAGGTGGGCTATATCTTTGCGGCTATTGTCTGCCTCCCGATCCACTGGCAGTGACTCCGTCTTCTGGCTGACAATGGCTTTCCAATACGGAATTTCCTGGGTAAATGCTTCGCTGCGGGCATAGGTCTGTAATCCTTCCGCCCAGGTTTTAAAAGCATTCGTTTTGAGTGGTAATTTCAGCGGCTCGCCCTGTTTGTACTGCTCAAACAACGTTTCGAGGTCTTCTGACAGGATTCGCCAGGAAACCGTGTCAATGACCAGGTGATGCACCACTACCAGCAGTCGGTCTGCATCGGGTAGTTGCACATGGGCTATTTTCACCAGTGGCCCAGCTTCGAGGTCTATGCTGCGTTGCAGGGCATTGGCAATGGCTTCTAATGGTTGTGTTTCCGAGGCATCTAACAGATACCTTTCAATCGAAATAGCCTGAGCACTATCATGGGTAAAGGGTGTTACTTGTCCATCCTTTTGGGGAAAGCAGACCCGTAATACATCGTGGTGTGCAATCAGTGCCGTAAACACTGCCTGTAGGGCTTCTGTATCATACCGTTCCGAGTTGGAAAGCAGAATGGCCTGATTGAAGTGATGCGGCACACGCAGGTTTTTGGCGAAGAAGTCGGCCTGAATGGGCGTAAGTGGCAATTCTCCTGTCACAGGCGACTGGTCAATAACCAGTGTGGCTTCTTTGAGGCACAAGGCAAAGTCGGACAGTTGGGGATACTGGAACAAATCCTGCAATGAAGCTTTGAGACCCGCTTTATAAATCCTTGAAATAATCTGGATTCCTTTAATGGAGTCGCCACCGATGGCAAAGAAATTGTCCGTTATACTTACTTTTTCCCGTCCTAAAGCCGACTGCCAGATGGCAGCTACCTGTTGTTCGGCTTCGGTACGTGGAGCCACATAGGTAGACTGTACTGTTTCAAATGTCTGAAGCAGGGCTTTTTTATCTACTTTTCCATTGGGCGACAGCGGAATGTGGTCTACTACCCGTATCATTGCCGGCACCATGTAGTCGGGTAGCTGGTGCCGGGCCTGTTGCAGCAAGGCATCTACCAATGCCTGTTCGCTGGCATATGACTGTGGCAGATAGACTTGGGTAGAAGCATCAGGGGTTTCTGGGGCGGTTTGTGTGGCTACTTTGCGTACCGCATACAGGTTATAAAGACCTGTATCTTTGAGGGTTGTATCGGCCTCAGCTTTTACCTGAAATCCTTTCTCCTTCAAAAAAGCTTCCATTTCAACTACACCTCTGCCCTGCTGATCGTGAATTTCTATGGCAATCTGATCAATTTTCTGCCAGTCGTCTGGATCAATCCCATTCAGGACATCCCACTCACTTTTCTCTACGTCAATTTTCAATAAGTCTATTTTTTCAATGCCTTCTTCCCGCATCACATCTGAGAGGCGGCGCATCTGACAAACAACCTCCTGTGATGCCACTCGTTCTTCGACCAGTTGCTCTACGGATGCATCAGACATATATCCTTCTCCTTCTTTCCAGTTCAGGATGGTCTGACGAACAATCTGTTTATCATTTTCTTCTTCCTGGTATCGCCCGGAGAATGCCGTATTGTTGGGATAATAATGAAACCGAACCTGTTCTTCCTTGTCTGACAGTCCCAACTGAAACGTCTGGACAGGCAGTTGATGCAGGGTCACGTTGGCAGCCAGCAGCTGATAAATATCTTCTACGGGTTCAAAAGCATAGATTTTTGCCCCATGTAGGTGTAGTCCGGCATAGAGGCTGAACATGCCAATATTAGCTCCAACATCTACAATGGTAGCTCCTGGGAGCAGCGAAATGCCTCCATGTACATATACTTGATGCTCAAAAATTTCTTCGAACAAAAACCGGGTTTCAAACCCATTTTTCTGAAACACAAACAAGCCATTGGGCAATTGCAAAACGGTTTGGGCATCTGCAATACCTTTTTGCCTGAGTTGCTCCAGTAGTGAATCTGCCAGTTTGCTAGCCGGAACCACCACAGCCACCAGTTCATCTGCCAGTCCTTTCATCACTACTGCTTCATACACAGCCGGATGCTGACTTAATACGGCAGCGACTTCACCCGGCTCGATGCGGTAGCCGCGTAGCTTGAGTTGTTCATCTTTTCGTCCCAAAAACGCCAGGTTGCCGTCCAGTGTCCAGCGGGCCAAGTCTCCGGTTTTGTACATGCGTGGTCCGTTCAGATACGGATGTGGCACAAATTTCTGGCGGGTCAGTTCGGGTTGGTTCAGATACCCCCGGGCCAGTCCAGCTCCACTTACACACAGCTCACCGGGTATGCCCGCAGGTACGATGTGGCCTTCTTCATCCAGGATATGTACTTGGGTATTGGCAATAGGTTTTCCGATGGAAATACTGGTTTTTCCAGCATCAGCTTCGGTTACCTGATGGATAGACACACACACGGAATATTCTGTAGGGCCATAGGCATTGAAATACGACACTACCCGACTGAATGCCAGGGCATCTGCTGCTTGGGCCGCTTCACCAGCGGTAATGATGACCCGCAAAAACGACAGATCTTCGGGTGAAAACATATGCAGATAACTAGGCGGAAAGGTAGCTACCGTTACGTGGTGTTCCCGCAAATACGCCAGCATAGCCTGCGAATCTTGGATCGTTTTCTTGTCAACCAGCACCAGTGTAGCCCCCGTATACAAAGCCATGCCAATTTCAGAGATAGACGCATCAAACGACAATGACGCAAACTGAATCACCACATCTGAAGCTGTAATGCCAAACTGCTCAATCTGCGACAAAGCCATATTTACATGCCCCTGATGCGCTACTTGCACCCCTTTAGGCTTGCCTGTAGAGCCAGAGGTGTAGATCACATAGGCGACCAACCCCTCCACACAGACCTCGCCCCCAAACTCCCGTTCGGGTCGTCCACTAGGGAGGGGTTGGGCTACATCCAATGCAAACAACTCTCCTTCATAGGCAGGTAGGTTGAAGAGTAGTTCGGATTCGGTAAGAAGTAGTTTTACCCCAGCATCTTCGAGCATGTAAGCAATCCGGTCAGTGGGGTAGGTTGGGTCAATAGGCAGGTAGGCCGCTCCGGCTTTGACAATGGCCAGCAAGCCCAGAATCATTCGTTCAGAACGGTCTACCATTAGTCCAACGATGGTATCTGGGGTTAGGTTGTATTGAGTACGCAGCTGGACAGCCAGTTGGGTAGCTTGTTCGTTTAGTTGCTGATAGGTCAACTGGGTAGAACCGTATACAAGGGCTATGTTTTGGGGGTATTTTTCGGCTGCCTGTTCAAATAATTCATGAATGGTGGTAACTGGAAAATCTCGTTCCGTTGCATTCCAGTCCCGCATCTGTTGTTTTTCATGGGTAGTCAGTATTTCTACTTTTTGCAGGGGCGTGTCGAGTTGGGTAAAGTACGACAGGGTTTGTTCTAGGTGTCTGATGCTTTGGTAGACAAAAGCTGTTTCAAAGGCCTCTTCCCGCCAGGTCAGATGCAGTTGTAGTTCTGTAGCTGTCTTTTCCAGTCTGATCATCAAGTCGTAAGCCTGGGTATCCAGTATAGCCTCGTGTATGCGGTCATAACTAAACCCGATGTTGCTGGACAAAAACGTCTCTGACTGGCTTTCATTCAACAATTGTAGCGGATAGTCCTGGTAGAGATACGCTGACTTAACAGTTTGCTGGGTCTGGTTGAGGTATTTTTTCAGGCTCTCGTCCGACCTGAGTTCCAATACCAGCGGTACTCGCGAGTTGACAGGTTCTTCTGGGCTACCTGCCGTGAACAAGGGCGAATCCACGGTCACCGTTGACTGTCCGCTGTAGCGGTTCAGGACTATGCCCCAGCCTGCTAGCAAACAGACAAACAGGGTAGAGTCGTTTTCCCGTGTCAGAGAACGTAAAATCTCTGCCGATTCTCCCGAAAGCACAAACGTTTCGGTCTGGATACGGGTATCTTTTTTAGCCGCATCTGTCTGCCGGAATACAAAAGCAGAAGAACGAACAGAAAAGCTTTTCCAGAACTGAACATGGTTTTTATAAGTATTGCTGGTAAAGCTTACTTTATCAATGATTTTCATATAGGCTGTGTGGATGAATGAGTGAATGATTAAGTGAGTGAATGAGTGAGTGAATAATCCTCGGAGGCTTCCACGAATCCTCTCCACAGGTCTTACAAATGAGCAAATGAGGCAACTCCGTTGCCCTTGTTTTAAAACTCCATACCAAAACTATCGTTAACCAATGCTGTTCTGGATTTTCAATCCAGAACGTGCCTGTTGTGGATTTGCAATCCACCAAATGCGATAGCATTTGCCAAAGCCGCTTGAGACAAACACCTTGTGGGTCTCACATACAAACCCATCGGGTGCTTGACTGCGAAAAATGCTCTCGCATTTTGGTGGATTGCAAATCCACAACAGGCACGTTCCAGATT
>JACCDR010777812.1_pt1 | contig 51029 bp, 76 predicted proteins | sample 7446431 | NCBI WGS metagenome assembly JACCDR01 (sample SAMN15323443, study PRJNA562643) | freshwater metagenome | isolation source: river surface water | place: USA:Blue River Watershed | collected 2017-08-17 | reverse complement strand
CCTTTTTTGTAAAGGATACGAATTCGGCAAAATCTTTACTGGCTAATGCTGCATTGATTTTGTCAATGTCAAGAAGCTGAGCCAGTATGTTTTGCATACATTTTCTTTAATTTTTTGAGGTCGTCTGCAGATAATGCGCTAAGGTCAAATGCCGGCGGCAGGTCTTCGCCATCGCTGCTGGTATGAGCCATTGCCTGCACTGGCTTCCCATCGGCTCGGTCCATGTATGCGTTGAATGCGGCCGTGTCGCCCTTTTGAATGGCCTTTTCCGCCTGCCTGAATAACATCATCATTCTAACCGATACCTGTGATTCTGGTATTCCAAGGTACTGCGCAGCCTGTTTTTTTAACGATGACCCTTTGGCTCCGACAAATTCCAAGTCAAGTATCGCATTGGCAAGCTCCTTTGTTTTTCGCTTCCGTTCCCATCCTGCTTTCTTCGCATCAGGGCTGGGCTGCCCCAAAACGTGAAACCCTTTTGTAGGCTCTGGCGGCACATTGCCGTTCCTCCCAGGCCGTTTTTTTTTGGGTTGTTGCTCGGATGTTTCCTGTGTCTCCATACCCAAAGTTAGGAACTTTCAGTATATTTTGAAAATTCAGGCATTTTGTATAAAAATCTACCCATTTGCCAACTTCAGCAACACATCCGCATGACAAGTTGCGCCGGGCGGGCAGTAGCATGCTAAGTTCTTTCCCTTTAGTTTGTGCAGGTTTTCAAGCAGGCGTTTTCGTTTTTCGGGGTATTCCTCGGTGAACGGGTTTTGATCGTCTTTAAGCCATGCATGAAATGATGCAACGGCTGCCTTTATTGCATGTTCCTTGTCAGCAGGGTGATTTTTTGGTATTACGAACGGATTTCCAAAAATACCGGGCCGTGTGACAGAAACTGTGTTCGGTGGCATACGCCAGCCTTTGGTGCGCCGGCGCTGTATTCTTTGTGGCATATATGGTGTTTTTACTGTTATTTTATTGCCATTACCGGCCAGGCATCGCGGTTATTGGTAATAGCCATATAGTCCATGTTGGTTTCGTGAGGTTCCAGGTGCAGGCATTCCGGTTTGAATTCCAGCAGGTCTTTTTTGATGTAAAAAAGTTTGTTGTGCTGCCTCATTATTCCAACGGCCTGAACCAAAAAATCCTGCCAGTCAAATTTCTTTTCGTGGTTTTTAAAGTGGTTCAGCTTTCCTATCTTGAAGCCGTCAACATAGCTGTGTGTGATACGCATGATTTCAAGACTTTGTTCAGGATATATAACCGGTTCCATGCTGGCCCAGGTGCGTATGCCTTCAGAGTGAAGGATTTTTAAAGTGTCAAACCGTTCCGCTGGAAGGGTAGCGCCTTTTTCCCATTTCCGGCTATCTTCCGGGTTGGTGAATGTCAAGCTGCCGCCGATCTGAATATTGGGGCCGAATTGTTTGATGATGTCCAGGTCTTCCAATACCTGGTATCCTCCTTTACTCAGTATTGAAACTGGTATTTGATGTTCCAGCAGGATTTGCAAAACCTGTCTGGTAAGTTTGGTTTCACGATTAAACGTGCTGTACGGGTCCGTGGTGAAGCTCAGGAAAACTTGTTTTTCGCTGCCGCGGAACTTCCGGGCGCTGGCTTTTAATTCCTTCATCAATTTTTCAACCTCTTTTGTGTACACGTTGGAGTGTACATAATTTTTGTCAAATTTTTTCATCATAATCGGCACATAGCAATAAACACAGCCGTGATCGCAGCCACGGATATAGTTTAAAGCAAGTGGGGAGTATTCCCGGGCGGCGCCGCGGGGTTCATAAATTGCTGCCATAATCAGGGTTTTAAAAAGTTATGTAAAAAATCTGCCAGCCGGCAGGTGTCTTCGGCGCCAAGCGCTGTTAATACGTCCTCCACATCTTCTCCGATGTCGAGAATAATACCATGTACGATAATTTTTTCATATTGTATTGAAATACAGTGAATTACAGGATATTTCCATCCGTGAATATCTGAATGATAAGCCATGTCCGGTAATTCATCGTGGTTAATTTTATCGGCCTGCGTTTCGGGGTCGGCAAATACTATTTTGCCTCCTTTTTCAGCTATAATTTTTGATATATAATCCTCCGCCTGCCGCTGAATGTCGTTTATTTTTTGCTGAAATGATTGTTTCATAAATTTGAGCGGTTTTTTAAATATTAATGTTTTAAATCATACACAAGATATTCACTTTCAATGAATTAACCAAGAAAAAACCAAAAATAATTTTTACGTCCATAAGACGCTGATTTTATGCGCTTTACGCCTTTATTGGCCAAAAACTGGCAAAATTTATCATAACCGTTGCGGTTGAAAAGGGCCGGGGATTTACGAATCATCGTTTTTGTGTAGCCTAAATTTTCCAAAACAACGTTGCTTATTTTGCCTGACATTGTCTGTATGAAGGTGCAGTGAACAACGCCTTTATATTGTTTTTTGAACAATATTTCAAGTTGTGGCGCCGGGCTCCCCAATGCATCCAGGTCAATAATATCAAATTGCTGCAGGTCCATGCCTGCAAGGAATTTGATATTCTCTCCTTGAAGTTGCACCCGTGTGTATTTGTTTTTGTCCATGGATAGCACAGAGATGTTTTTTCCCGGAGCCCGGCGTTTCACTGCGGTCCATAGCAGCCCCTCACCTCCAAAGGCCTCCAGCACTTTTATTTCGGGCTCATTTGGCAAGGAATCCAGCCTTAACTGAATTTTGGTTTCGGTATATGCCGCATCGTTATTTGTTCTAGTTGTTGCTTTGCTCATATTCTACGCCTTCAGTTTTAATAATTTGTTCCAGCAATGGCTGCAATTGCAGCATTTTTTCGGGGGGAAATGAAATCAGGACATGCGTTTTCGTGTAGGGCCTTAGTTCCGTTTCAGTAATTTCAGGCTTTGCAGATTTGTCTATTTCCCATTCCTGAAAAAAATCATCCTCAAATGTTTCTTCCAATATGGCATTGTCAAGGTCGCCGGCTTTTGCGGCATCAAAAATGGCATTCATTTCCAAATACTCTTTTTCGGTAAGTTGCCGCGAAGGCACAAACACTTTCAGTATTTGGCTGCCGGATTCCTGCAAACGGCTATGTCCGTCAATCAGGGTCAAATCGGCATTGCAGATGCCGTCAAAAACGGTCCCGAATTTTTTCAGCGATTTTTTAAGGCGTGACAACCCTTTGGCATTTTGCTTTTTTGGGTTGTTCGGGTTGGGTTTTACTTCGGAAGCATTCACCTGCTTCAGTGACCATGTAATGGGGGGGGGGGGTGATTTTTTCATGCTTGTTTTATTTACTTTTTTCGATTCCATAATATTGCCACCTTACTGGTTGGTTAAAAGTTTGAACCCTCCTTCCTGCAAGCGGTTGTAAAATGTCTGATCGTTTTTTTCGTCATAGAGGTATGGCAAAAACACCTGAAGCAGTTCGGCTTGTTGCAGGCGAATCATTGTCACCTGGATTTCAACCCAATCGGAAATGATTTTCCATGCAGTGCGCTCCGCCTGCTGCGTGATTAACTGTTTGGTATCCGGCCGTGGCCGTTTTACCTCTGCCCATAATACATCAAAACAGGGTTGAATTTGAGCCGAAATGTGGAAGGAAAGCGGCATACCGTTCAATTCCATTTTAAAGGTAATGGCCGTGCAGGTTTTCGTAGCCGGGTCAATTTTCTTGCTTATTCCCGTTGCACCTACCTCAATAAGCAGGTTTTCAATGCGTCCCATGCTGGTCATTGCCGGCACGGTACTGGTGTAATTTTTTATGTTCATTGTATTGTATTGATTTAATCTGTGTAATCCGTCCTGAAATTATCACCGCCCTGCACAAAGCCAAGCCATTGAATCGCTTCCGGTTAAACGCCGGCCGATGGTGCTGCTTAGCGAAAATGGGCGCCCATGTTTCAAAGTTGGCGGCCAGCGGTATGATGCCACATGGATACAGTTCCATGGCCTGCGGGATGAGGGCTGACGAGTTTTCGTTCCTGAAGTTTATTCCATATTCGCCTTTGTTTGTAACCAGATAAATCCACCAGCCGCCGTATGGGCAAAAGCCGCGACCGGTGTACCGGTTTTTGAACACCCAAATGAAAGCCGGCAGTTCAACAGTATCCGGCATTCGGATAGATTCCAGCCGCTGCGCCTGCAGGTCCCGGCGTTTTTCGTGCACCTGGTCCCAGGTTACCGCGTGCTTCGGTGGCGGGTGGCCCCATGGCGCTATTCCTATTTCGTAATAGGCCACTTCCGGTGGAATTGGGATTTTCCACCAGCTCTCAGCGGCTTTCCGTGGCATGATTGCTGATAAGTGAAAGTTTTCACAAAGCATTTTCGATAATTACGTCAACCATATTCTTTTCTTCACATCCAGGGCAGTATATATCGAAATCCTTCAACCCATCTTCGTCTATGGTTTTGTCACAAAAAAATTTATCAAAGCGTGATATGTTGCCGCAGTTGTTACATTGAGCTATTGCCGGGGAGTTTCCTTCAAACTCATAATTCCACCAGCCCTGGCTGCCATTTGCGGGTATTGGGTTTTTGAAGGCCACAGGCTTATCCAGCAGCCAGCCGTAACGGCCGGGGGTGAAGTCGCCGAAAGCAAGTTCCTTATCTGTTAAATCCCAGTGCGGGCCATACATCGACGGAGAATAGGCGCATGGAAGGGGTTCTTTGAACTTAAAGGTTTCAACTATTTCAACCTTACCTACAATATCACCGTGTGGTAAAATGTAGCCATCATTAGCCTCTAATTCTTCAATGTATTTGTTCCACAACTTAATTCCGTCAGGTGTAATTTGCTTTTTTGCGGCATGGATTAGCACCGGCCCGCGGATGCTGGTGTTTCGGGGCCTGGTTTCAATTTTTTTATGTCCCAGCACCACGAGCGATGCCCATGGTTGCCAAAGTGTGATGACTTTCATGCTCTTGAGTTTTTAAATGTAATATCCACCTTTTCAACCCTTGTCAATCTTTCCTTGACCCACCATTTCCAAGGTGTTTTTAAATCTCCCATAAATATTTTCTTTGCTCCTTTTTTTGTGGGCGATATTGTGTTGTACATAACTTGCTTACTGCCATTTTTGGTTTGCCAGATAACAACCCAATAGCTTTTAAGTGTTTTGATTTCCATATATTTTTTTTAATTGGTTATAAATTTAGCCAAAGCGTCAACACCTGCATCGTACGCCTCCTTGTAGGAACTGCAGGTTCCTGGTTTATAACTTGCCTTTGCCTCATTAATGATTTCGTCCATCAATCCTTCTTGATTAATGTGGAGCTTCCAAAGCATTTCCAGGGCCCCGTGAATTACATAGTCGCCAAGCTGGCCAGAAAATGTGATGTTGTCACGCAGTATTTCGGCGCACCTTTCCTTGTACTGCTCCTCAGTAAGTTGCATAATCAGTTATTTTTTTACTATTTTAACTTTTCCGCCTGCAGCATTCCAGCCATTTTGAAAAGCCGTCAATAATGCGCTGCGTAGGTATAATTGACCAATTCCATGCGTTTTCAGCATGTTGTCAAATTTTTTGTAATCATCGGACTTTCGGAAATTGCTCCAAGCAAGACGGTAGTTTGTTAACATAGTGTTTCTTGTATTTTTTGTTAAATTTTATTTCATACCGGGCCACAACTTTCCCCGTATGCCCCGGCTGGTAGCAGCCATTGGCCCGGCTCCATTACAATCGGCAGGGTATATTCGGTGCTTTGTGACATCGCTATCAATTCAGGGGTTATCGCTTCATAGGGCGTCCCCTGACCAATAAGAGTGTCAATGGGTATATTGCGCTTGATGGTTTGCTGAAATTCATTTTCATAGTTTACCAATTTTTGAGCGCCAGACGGACTGCAAACCGCCGCACTGGCAAACTGATTTTTGTTGCCGAAAATGCAGAACATACAAGAACAGCGCCCCCAGCCCATATAGTAGCATGGATGCACCCTGATGCGGTGCTTCCCAATTATACCCCAAACACGATCCTCGGACCATCCGTGTATTGGACGAACGTGTAACACTTTCCGGCCAGGGCCTGCAGCCCGGTGTATTTCAACTGTTTTGTATTTTGCCCGGCTTTTGCTTTCCTCCGCTCTTTCGCCAGTAACAACACAAATATTCAAACCTCGAAGCCTGGGCATATTCCTAATTGCCATTGACATTACGTCAATCTTTAGGTAAGCTGAGCACCAGCGAGTTTTTAGGTCGGCGCCTACTTGCGGGAACTTTCGCCGGGTTGATAGCTTTCCCCGGGTACCGCCCATCGTTATCACGCCACCGGTGCCGTCTTCAAAACTGGTAGGCGCCGTTCGCTGGTTCTCACGTAGCATTTCCCGCTCGAAACCACCCTTTTTCCAACTGAAGTAAATCGGAATGCCAAAAGCCGCGGCAAAGGCCCGGCAGTATGCCGGTGTAATAGGCCAATCCATAAAAGCCGCACCTTCCCGGCCATCTACTTCCCCGTGCCACAATTCCATTTTGTCACGGGGAATGCCTGCATCAATAGCCGCCAATACGCAGGCAATACTATCCTTGCCGCCGGAAAAGGCAACTATTACCTTATCCCATTTCGCTACCTCAGTTAATAAATCTGCCATCTTTACTGCCCTTCAGGGCCGGTTTTAAATTCTTTATCATTGCAGCCCTTCAGGGTGTGGATCCTGATAAAACATCTGGTAATCTTTACGAATGTATCCACAGGTATCGGTGTACTAAACACCACCTGTTCGCCACATACAGCGCAAAAGCTGCCGGCTTGACCTTCCGGAAGGCCCTTAATCATAAACTGATTTGAGAATTTCTTTTTCATTTATGTTTCAAAAATTTTAATTCCATGCACTTTTTTCATCAGCCGCCGCTTTTTCCGGTATTCGGCGGTCCTGAACCCTTTGCAATCTTCCACTACCTCGATACCGGTGTACGCCTGCATATAGACGAAGTCGGCTATATACTTCAGGGAATGGGTGCCGCCAGGGTTCAACTCGTACTCCACCTGGCGACGCAGCAGGCCGATGTGGCCGGCCTTCAACAGTAAGAGCAATTCCTTATACCTCGCGGCTTCCTTTTGACTATCAAACTGAATACCGTCCACCACAACCTTCTTGCTGCCGTATTTTGACCTCTTTTTTTGGCCTTTGGGAACATTGCCTGCTGCCGGGGCCCGGCATTCACGGACAGTGTAGCCGCGGATATGGCCCTTTTTTTTGGCCTGTTCCAAGTATGCTACCCATTCAGATCGTGATCGTTTACTGGCCGCTTTCATCTATTTTCAAAAAAAAGACACCCTGTTTCCTTTGAATACATCATTAACCCAAATAGGTTCTACTTTTTTTAATGTCATTTTGGAAAGTTTAAAGTTCGATTGCATCATCAGAAAGTTGTGTCGGGTCAAATTCCTGCCGATTGGATTGTGTGTAATCCACCGGAACCGGCTTCCAGTTTCCTTCGGGTAGCAGTGATTGAACTTCCCGGTCCAAAAACCGGCTGCTTCTGCCATCGAATTTGGCGGAGATTCTACCAGTATCTCCAAGCCGCCATTTAGCGATGATGAATAATACATCGTCCTCCTCAAATTCCGGATCCTTTTTATTAAATCGTTCCACTCCATGGTAATGTGGGCGGTAGATAAATATCACACCATCAGCATCCGCTTCCAATGCTCCAGATTCCCGCAAATCATTCAGCTTGTACAGCCTCTTTGCTCCTTTCTCCAGCCTGGACAACTGAGAAAGTGCTATGATTGGCACATTCAACTCCATAGCTAACGCTTTGAGTTGTTTAGATATATAATTAACTTCGGACTCCCGGGTGCCGAAACGCTTTTCTCCACCTGTGGTACTAATAAGCTGTATGTAGTCAATCAGAATCACTCCAATGTTATATTTAGCTTTCAAAACCCTGCAGGTGGACATGAGCTCATAGATCGACAGACCGCCAATATCTGTCATGTGTATCGGAAGGGTCCCAAAAGCACCATTGAGCTTATTTTTCAGTTGCGCCCACTGCTGTTCAGAAAGATTCCCTTTCCTCACTGATTTAACATCTGTGTTAAGTTCAGCCGAAAAAATCTTCCACATTAGTTGCTGATTTCTCATTTCAAGGCTGAATATGGCGGCAGGTGTGCCGGTCGCTGCCATATTCTTAGCTGATTGGAGCATAAATGTGCTTTTCCCTTCACCTGGTCCTGCCGCTACTATTATAAGATCGGGAGCTGCAAAGCCGAGGGTAACCCTGTCAATCGCTTTTATACCGCATAAGGCGCCGAGGTAGGGGTTTTCAATATGGCGGGAATTTTCCATTTGCTGCCAAGTACGAAAAGCAACATCAGCCCATTGTTCTGTTTTCGACCTGGTGATTCCCGTTTGCAGGGCGTTAAAGTTGATTAACGCCGCATCCAGCATGTCAAATATATCTGCGGTGTCCTCGTAAGCCTCATTGACTGTTTCCAGGCCAATCCTGATCAGTTCCCGTTGAATGTACTTTTGCATAACAATGCGGGAATGTGCCTCCAGGTTGGCAGTCGACACAACCGAGTTGGTAAGCCGGGTAACAAAATAAGCCCCACCCACCATATCCAGTTCCTCGCGCCGCTTCAGCTCTTCCACGACTGTTAAAATATCAATGGGCTGAAACTTTTGAGCTAAATATTCAAAGGCTTTATATATCCGCTGATGGGCGTCAATGTAAAAACATTCAGCCTTTAACACCTGTTTAGCGACATCAAATGCTCTGTTTTCCAGCATAATGGCGCCCAGCACGGCCTCTTCCAATTCCCGGGCCTGTGGTGGTACCTTTCCATAAAGGCTCACCTGAGAAGCTGTTCCCGCTGGTTTTGGCCGCCTGTTCCTGACGTTCTGATTATCTTTGGTGACTTTCTTTACTTCCATTTCTACAACTCTTTTGGTAATTTAAAATCATTGCCTCCGGCCTGATTATTATTCAACTCCTTTCGATCTTTAGAAAACCAAGCAATTACCCGGGCTTTCCAGTCTAAAACCTTTACCCCCCCTGCAAGTTTCCAACCCCTGCTTTGGTGCCAACTCCAGAACTTGCCTGCTTCTTCTGCGATATCAAAGTCCTTGCCGGCCAAATACACCTGCAGGTAGAGGTTAATCTCATCCAGTGTAGGCGTTACAAAAGCAGGCTTACTTTGGCTGCGCTGGCGCGGCTTGGCCGCCTTACCCGCATCCGCATTCGTATACGCATTCGTATACGATATAGGCGGCGAATTGCTGACATCTGCGGGCAATTGCCCGCAATTGCCCGCAGATTCTGGTGGCGGGTCTGGAAATTTTGATTCTGACCGAATTCTCTGCCTGAAGTCAAGTATCGTTATGTATGGTTTCCCGCCGGCATGGTAGCAACTTACGAGCCCCGCTCCGGAACATTCGTCCAGCCACTTGACTACATCCGCCACTGACACTTTGCCGTCTTTTAATGGGTATAACTGCGAGCGCAATATAACCGGGCGCCCATCATACCTTCCATAATCATCAACAATTGACATCAGGCGCCGGTAAAAAACTTCTCCTGCCCAGGAAAGCTTATCCACCCTGTCGCTTGTTAATATTCCTGCTCTTAAAATCCTGTCCGGCATTAAAACAACTTTTCTTGTTCAGATTTTCTTTCAAATCGTTCGGTATTGACTCCTTTTATCAGGCGCACCTTGATACATACCTGATCAATTTCCACTTCGGCCGCCTTGCATTGTGATAATATCTTGCGATATCCGGACCAATACTCCCGCTGCATCCTCCTAACTCCCTCAATTTTCACCAATAGTTTTTCCAGCGCCTGTTTATAAACAGCCTGTTCGTTCTCAACATCCTTTATAATATCAGCCAATGCGGCCACCAGATGATTTTCATTCCATGTTCCATCTTTATACAGCGTAACAGCTTTTTCTATCCGCTCCTGCATCATGTGAATAATTGTAAAGTTTTGTTTAACAAAGACATCTCAACATTATCGCTCGCCCCAGTAATTATTTCGGATATCTCCTTTTTTTCCTGGATCAGTTCCCAAATTCGCTCGTCAATAGTATTCCTGCCGTTGAAATATGTACACATAACATTGTTCACCTGGCCTATGCGGTGACAGCGGTCCTCACACTGCACACAATCACTCCAGGTAAGCGGGTACTCAATAAAGGCAACCCTCGAAGATGCCGTTAATGTAACACCGACACCTGCAGCTTTGATGTTGCAAATAATTAGCCTGCAACCTGGGTCATTTTGGAATCGAACTTTATTTTGCTCTTTAACCTCTGCTTTATCTCGGCCTGTAATCGTGGCCGCTCCAGGAAAAGCCGCCAGTAGTTCATCCACGATGTAGTGGAGGTTGCAAAACACAACCAACTTCTCGCCGGCATCCATTACCTCCTGTATAAAATTGATGGCCTCCGCCAGCTTACCGCGTGCAGACATCTGCCTTAGTGTATTGAGCCTAACCAGGGCCTCCCCCCTTAGCTTAGCCTCAATTTGTTCACCGTCAAACCCTACCGATGAAAGCCAGGCCCGAAGGTCACTGGCCGCCTGGTCATATTCCTTTCGGGTACTGATTTCGCAGATCACTGTTTGGCGCATCTTTTCCGGGAGGTCCTTAGCCACCTCTTTTTTTTCTCGGCGAAAAAAACAGCCATATTTGCGCAACAGATAATTCAGCTCTCGCAGATTATTAGCGCCTGTTCCGCCTTCGCAGTACCGGTCCAAAAAAGCCTGCTTACCTCCAAAAAGATGCAGCTTGCCCATAATAGCAAGCTGTGGCCACAGGTCGCGTGGTTTATTAATAATTGGAGTGCCAGATAACAGGTATCTGTACTTTTTACCCTGGAAAAGCTTTCCTATAAATTTTGACTGATTGGTTCCCGGGTCCTTACACCTATGCGATTCATCTAACGTTGCCGACTGGAACTCTTGAGCGAATGGGCGTAGTACAACATCTTCTGATGTCCATGCTTTACGTTTTCCATTCCTTGCAGTTCCTTGTGGGTAGTACTCCACAAAGAACTGGGCAACAGATTCGTAGTTAACAATTACCACATCAGCCATTCCTGATTTTACATAATTAAACCACCCCATGCGTTGTGATGCCGACATAGAGCTATCCAACACAATCGCTTTTTTATCCGTCCATTGATGCCACTCCTTTTGCCAGTTGTATTTTACTGCTGCAGGACAGACCACCAGTGATGGAAAGGCATTCGCTCCTGTAATAGCCGCAATTGACTGAAAAGTTTTGCCGAGGCCTTGCTCATCACCATTCATAATGCCCCTGAAATGCATCATCTGTGCCACGCCCTGGGCCTGATACTCCCGTAATTGACCTTTAAGAGGTATTATAATTTCAAGTTCTTTCATTGGCTCAGGTTCCCCGGTTAATTCAGGAGTAACCTGTGAGCTTTGAATAATATTGGCCTTGTGGGTATATTTCAAATTATAGACCTGTTGTTTATGTAAAGCATCCACCCACCAGCGTTTTTTAACCGGGTCCCACTTTGCATGCGGATGGCCAAGGGACTTCAGAGCAGCCAGGTTGCGGCTATGCCACTGGTCAAACTCCCAGCGAACAATAAAGTAATCACCATGATCAACTATTACCATATTTTTTTCATCCTTTTTAAAAACGCTTCTCTGGCCGCAACAGGGTCGTCGCCGGCGTTGATGTAGATGCTTGTCTTTGCGTCAATCCTGATCAATATCTTTTGACTATAATCAACTTGCCTGGATTGAATAACCGGTTCCACTTTTTTTCTGGTCTGAGCAGCGGCACGTTGCTTTGCTATTTCTGCAACACGCTTCTGAATTTTCTTTCTGTCACCAGTATCTTTCAGTTTTTTAACAACGCTGCTTTTACTAACACGGCCTGGTGTTGATTTTAAGATGTCCTCTATGGCCGCTTTAATCAGCCAAAGTGGACGGTTGAGCATATATGCGATTTCCTCATCACGGCATCGGCTCAACTGTACGCTGATGATCAGCATTTCAGTTTTATTTAGAGCCTCCAGCTCCAATTTGTTTATTTCCGCTGCCACCTATTTTCATTTTAAGCTTTATTGCATCCAGCTTTGCTTTTTGCGCATTGACATGTAGTTCTCTTTCAAAAAGACATCATGGCTTTCAGATGCGGATGTTCTGCCCGTCATTTTCTGGGCCCTCAATTTGTATGACCTCTTTTTCGAAACCGCAAGCCCGTTGTTGCGCATAAAGCGTGTTACTACCTGGGAAGAAACCTTCAGGCACTTCGCCATATCTGAACCGCTCATTTTTAACCGGTTATTTTTTATATACCGGATGTCTTTCTTTGTCAATTTTAAAGGCGGCATAGTGTAATTATTGAACCAGGTCTTTAATTGATTTTTTCTTTCCCACAGATGCAGGAGCCTTTTCACGCAGCTTGGCAACAGCCTTGTTATAATTCTCTCGCCTCTTATCGGCCACAATCTTTTGTTCGGCTTCAATTGCAGCAATATCAATACGTGCCCAGGCAGCAAGCTGGCGTAGAAGGAAAGATTCCAAATTCTGGCTATTTGTTTGAATCATCCCATATTTATGAAGAAATGCTTTCAGTATAATTGTCGCCTTTTCCTTATCAGTCAGTTGCTTCAGTTTCAATAAGTAGTCGCGGTAATTTGGTTTTGATTTTTGAGTAATTTCGTCATTAAGGCCAATGGCCTTTAAAAAACTTCTGTCATCATAAGAAAGCGAGTCAAGTAAAATGTAAAATGCTATTCCATTTACTTCCGCGGTCAGGGGCAATTCAAGTGCTTTTTTTGATTTTCCAATTTCTGGCGCATTTACCTTTTCGCGAACTTTAGCCATCACTTTTTCATAGTCCAATTCCTCACTGCGATTAAGTCTTTCTGTCTTCCGCTCAATCTCTTCATTTACTGATGCTGTAGCTGAAATAGTCGCGCCATTTCCAGCCTTTGAAGCGGCTTTTTTCTCCAATATGATTTTAACCCTGCTTCCTGTTTTGTGCCCGGAAACCCACATGCCGGTTACTGCATCAGTTTTTTTTGCACTTTTTCCTTCAATGGTTCTGAAATCAGTATACTCCTTTAGAACTTTCAAATTGTAGCTTTTCAATACTTTTTCAATTTCAGGCTCTAAGTCATAGGCGGATTCTTTTAGATATACAATATCATCAGCATTTTCAAAAGCCTCGGTTATTACATTAACCAAATAAGCGTTAGTTTTTTTCTTAAAGCAAGCCCTGTCAAAACACCTGTCCTTTTCTTTTATTTCCGGAAAGAGCAGCGGGCTGCAACCGCTCCTCTTTTCACATGTCGTACAAGGGCCAACATTGGGAACCAGCTCAGCATCATCCTTTTTAAATGCTACGGAGTTGAGGTTGTTCATTACGTTGCGCTGAATGTAAGCCCACAGGTCTTTTGCAGTTTTATACTGGCCATCCCAGTTTTTCAACTGCCCCCCCTCCCTTAAAAATTCCTTTTGATCGGCCTGGGTAAGCCGTGCAAGAATTACAGCCTGGCTCATGTTGAATTTGCCAGCCCAAAAATCCTTTTGCAGAGGGTCAATAAGATTGAGCAGGCTTAGGCGCTGCACCACGAATGTGGGCGCTTTATTGATGCGGGCGGCAATATCTTCAATGGTATCTGTATTATTTTCGCTGTCAAGCCTGGCACGAAAGGCAACAGCCTCATCCATCGGATGAACGTCATCACGCTCCACATTTTCCGCAAACTGCATATCTTCTACCTCCTGGTCCGTCAGCTCCTTTACTATTGATTTTATTGTTACTTTCCCTGCGAGTTTGGATGCACGCCACCTGCGCTCACCTACCACAAGCTCATACGGCACCTTAGAGTTGCTCTTTGCAGGCCGCACAGTTACGGGCTGTATAATATCCATAGTTTCTATCGAACTGGCCAATTCGGCCAGCTTCTTTTCATCAAAGAACTTCCTCGGGTTGGTCGGGCTTGGGGTTATATCAGTCAGCTTTATAAGCTGTATTTCCAGGGTTTCTGCACCCGTTAATTGTTGATTTGCTTTTTTCATGTAATTGGTGTCTTATTGTTTTTCAATCTGGTTCATCGGTAAACATGGCCTGCTGCACGAGTTTCGGTGCATACTTCCCGCCATTATAGAGTTCTACCTCTTTAATCACCTTATCCATTTCCGCTCTCAGTTCGTTGAGGTATGGGTAATAACCATCAAATCTTATTGGTGGAAGCTTCAGGCTTAATTTTCCCTCCTTGCATGTTTTCCTGGCCAAGAGAATCACCGACTCATTCTCCCCGCTTCCATCGATGATGAAACCGACAACGGAAAATTTTTCTGCAATATTGTCATCATGGTGCTGGTCAATATCATGCACCATGCCATCCGGGAATGCGTCGTCAATAACTGCCGCATGAACATTTAGCCTGGCAAAAGCATCTTTCAAATCATCATGAACGATGTCCGTACCAGTGATGCTGGCTTTGTGACCGGTTTGTATGCCGGCGTTAACTTTGTAAGAATAGCTCAGGAACACATCTTTCAGCTGGGCAGATTGGATGGTGATTTCTTTTTGGAGAATCCTGCCAGCCGATGGCTCTACAGGCAGCAGTTCTTCTTCTGTTTGTTTTTTTCTTGGCATTATTGTGCAATTTTTGATTTAAGAATTGATAATACAGTTTCATCATCAGACCACCGGAAGTATTTTGCATAATTGGGAAGTACTGCGCAGCCTGCTACTTCAGTACCCCAATCGCCGCCAATTTTTTCCTGAATCGCTAAAGCGGTGGGGTTTATAACGGTGGCCCAGCCAGCCAAGCAATGTGATGTACCACAATGCCACGAACCCATTCGCAGTAACCCAGGCCTGGCAAGAACGTTTTCGGCAATCTCCTTAATTAAGGCCTCCTCATCCACCCGTTCGTTTATTTCAAGATTTGCCCGCAACTGGTCGCCAGCGGCCTGCTTGATGGCGTCTGCCGGGCAGTACTCCAGTATGTACACCAGGTTGGAGTTGCTGGGCGATTGCTTCAGCAACTGGTCCAGAGCGGCCTGCTTGATGGAATCGGTGGCGGAACTTGTAAGAATATTTACTAATTCCTCATTAGTTTTTTGTGTCATGATATCTTTTTGAATTATGAAAAATCGTTTTCGTGCAACTTTACCGGCCGCTCTGCCGGCAGCATTGCTTTTTTGTAATAGAACTCCCGGTAATGCGGGTTATGGAGTTCGGAAATGAAGCTCTCGCATTCCTGCGCGGTGTCGAATGTGATAGCCAGGTTTACATCATCTCCATATTGCGGGAGGCGTTTCTTATCCCAGTTGCGCCGGGGCGCCGAAATGATGAATTTTTCTTTGTTGTGTATGAGGCAGTATACCACCAGCTTCTCTTCAAGCTTTACTTTTTTTGCCATGCTATTTAATTTGCAAATTTTTCTTTTCAATTTTCTTGGCCCCGGGCACGGTAATGCCTTCCTTAATAGCATCGCCAATTTTGGTTTTGCTGACCGATGGTTTCAAATTGAAGTACTGGATCATATCCTGAAGAGCTTCTGCAGGTAGGATATTAACATCTTGTTCTACCAAGGCGTTATACTTTTCCTGATTGAACGTGATGGTAGCATCACATACAGCCAACACTTTATCCTCCCAGCCTTCCTCCAGTTCCACAGGGTTAGATTTGCGGAATGAGATTGTGATCAGGTCACCTTTTATTTTTTCCACCCCGAACTGCTTCATGGCGATATCCAGGTTATTTTTAAAAGTTTTAGCTTGCCTTTCGGCCCGCTGCTTCAGCTCTGTGAGCCTGGCTATTTCATCCCCAATAACGGCTGCATTGTCCTCAAACTTTTTGACAACGTATGCGTAGCTGATAGCTTTATCCTGAAACTCCTCCTCCGTGAGGGCAAGGGCCTGCTCAATTTCTGGCGTGAGTTCGCCTTCGCCATCTTCTATAAGCTGGATAATCTGGAGGTGTTCCAGCCTGATGTGATACATTGACTTTAATTCCATAGTGTTAATTATCTTTTGGTGAATAAAATTTTTTACATATCTCAACAACTTTTCGACACTGGTCAACATCAAACATTCCTATATGTGTATGCTCACGAAGAATGCCCAGCTCATAACACAGCCAATCATAAGCGTCATTTCTGGCTTGGCGCCGGGTGAAACCTTTCTTTTCTTTTGCCCTCCAAAGCGGATCGAACCACTTGTGAGCCTCCCGCTTCCATTTTCGCAGTTCGGCATTTGCCAGCCGCCCCAGCGCCCTGTCCGTGCCTTTATGAACACCCACCCAGGCCCGGCATGGGCGGCAGAGGTAAATCATGCCGTAACTGGTACCATATACCTCTGAACTGTCCACATACACAGCTTCGGACTGGCAGTATGGGCAGATTTTTCCGGTAAATATTTCATCCGTCATGCTGCCTGTTGCTTAGTGATTTCTTCAAACCTTTTATTGCCGGCGGCCCTGAAATCAGTTGAATTTTTTACATAGTCAGGCAACGTCTCTTTGAGCATGGTCAACTCTTCCTTTGTGTTGCATTTTTGCAACTTCATTACCGCCTGTGTAATCTCCATTTCAACATCAATGCCTTTCTCACACCAGGCTAACACCCTTACGCCCACTTCCGGAGTGATTACGAACTCCGGAAGATTCATAAACAAGCTGGTCCTGTCTTTCGTCGCTTTTGCCATGTGGCCGTCATTGATAATATCAAAAGCGATAGTCATTTCATAATCGTATCCGTCACGTATCTGGTCATCCATGCCCTGCTTTTCCACCTTGGATTTTCCATTCTCGGTTATAAGGGCATAAGCCTGCTTCTTACGGTTAGTTGTAATCACATGGCACTTTGAATGCAAGATTGCAGAAAGCCAAGCCTGATAGCGGGGAGTAGTTTTTGCCCAGTTTTGAAATTTGTTACCGCCAAGGCTATCGTTAAACTCCAGAAGCCCGCCCTGGCCCGTCCATACATGGGTTACGCTGTCGATAATGATTACCATCATCCCGGCATCTTCGCACAGCCGTATGGCTTCAATGTATTTTTCCGGTGTAAAAGGTGGGACAATGTTCACCACATTGAATTGCCCCACCTTGAAGTTGGCCCCAGGGAATGTGTGATTTTCGTACAGGCTGGCGCTGCCATTTTCCGTGTCAATAACCGCAATCTTATCCCAATCACCACACAGGCCATAAGCAATCATTAATGCACTCGCGGTTTTGCCAAACCCCGTGGGGCTGGCAATGGACATGCGGATTTTCGTTTTTTTGCGTGAAGCTTTTTGAAGTTGTAAACTCATAACTTTGTATTTTAGTTTTTAACGCTTTTTTAAAAGGAGGCCCGCAGCAACGGGCCTCCTTGGTTTTTCGTAGCCTGCCCGGTTACTGCTGGTCCGGGCCGGCCGGGGCTTCTTCAGCAGGGGGAGCGTCGCCGCCATTGCCGCCATCGGCTTTGGTTTCCGGTTGCTGTTCGTCGGCCTCGGTCGCCTGGTCAGTGCTGGCAGCTACTGCGGTTTCAGCGGCTGCCTGTGAGGCGGCCTGCAATTCCGATGTTGCGTCAGCAGCAGCGGCATCCGTAGGATAGGAGGCTCCGGGACCTTTTTTTTCACTTGCCATCGCTGATGCACCAGGGTAAACTTCACCTCCACCGAAGGCATACTGCATGTTGATAAACTTTTTCATATATACTTTTTTATCGGATATAGCCCCGATTGTGGCTTTTAGTCGGAAAGACAGGATTCGAACCTGCGGCCTCCTGGTCCCAAACCAGGCGCACTGCCGGGCTGTGCTACTTTCCGAATTCCAGACTACATTGGAAGGTCATCATCACCGCCACCGCCATCAGCATTGCCTTCAAGTAATTTTTGAGCTTCTTTCTGTATGGCTCCATGAAGGCTGAATGGTATAGCAGGCGCCAGCCGGTAAGCCCGCACGGCCGCTACTGCCGTGGCCTCATCACACGGGTTAATGGCATATATGGCTGAGCCGCCCAAGTACCTGGTAAACGGTACGTTGCATTCGGTTTCAGGGACATCCACCCTGAGCATGTTGCTGCCAGCAATTGACTCTTCCGTACACAGTCCGGCAATTTTCTGGTGGCCCATTAATTCAATAATGGCCCAGGTTTTAAATGCTGTTTTTTCCATTTTCGTTTGAGTTTAAAAAGAGGGCGGGCACCGCGGCACCCACCGATCAATTCTTAGTTATAAATGAGTGCGTTAATCCTTGTGATAGTATGCCTCTGTGGTGTTTAATACACCAGATGAATCTTTTCTTTTGCCGTCACGAATGAAAAAGCCACCACGCATAAGAGCTTTATAATCGGCACTGCTCATGTATATCTTAACTACTCCGGCTGGAGTGTAGAGATTGCACTTCATAAATTGACCGTCTTTTTCTTCTTCCAAAACATCAACCTGTACAAATCCATCTGTCATGATAATTTTTTTTATATGGCGTAACCCAAAATCGGGCAAATCTTTTCGTCTCCGTTTATGCAGCCGGCTTTTGCCTTGCATCTGTTTTTGGGCGTATAGCCAGACCACTTCCCTGTATTGGCTCTTGGTTTACGAGAGCCGGTTTAATGGCCGGGCATTTCGCCACCCGTAGCTTTGTTTTTATAACCATGATTATCCGTTTTTTATTACTGCCTTTTTTTGGTTATACATTGTCCATAGTGCCGATACTGATTTTTCAACAATATGTGGCAGGTTGGTACGGCGGCGCTGTTCGTCAAATTCAACTATCATTTTGAAGCAAGATTTAAGGTGTTCGGATGTAATGGCGCTTATAATCGCAGCCTTTACAGCAGTTTCATGAACGGTGTAATCACACACCCGCTGCGGTTGCTTTCGTGGCAGCCATAAGGGCCGGATACCGAAGTAATACACTATGGTGAATACTATGGCCGCAGCCAGCAGTGACGGCCACAGGCCGATTGATTGCGCCTGCTGGGGCACGTCCAGCAGCGGTTCTGTGAATGTTGTGTCGGGGGTTAATTTTATTGGCATAATATTAGGGGTTAGGCTGCATTTTTTGCAGGTAATGCCAAAGCCAGCAGCCGGATTATATAATTGCCCAGGTACATGGCTTCCTGTGCGTAACGTTGACGCTCGTCAATAGAGAGCGACACATCTTTTACCATGGCGCTGCAGTAATCGCGCCTGGCCTCCATGTCTGTTATTATTGTTTGAAAATCAGTCATGTGAAAGCATTTGAAGTTCATGTTGATTATTGCACCACTCCACGGCGGCCTGTTGGGCCTGCTGCATGGCCTCGTCATCATCCACCATGTGATGGGTAGTAGCTCCGGTTACGTCCGGCATTTCAGGCAATACATTACCATAGTGGTCATATTGCCACTGTCCGTAATTATTCATAAAAAATGTTTGCTTTTAAAAAAAGCCGGTTCGGCCCCGGCGGCTACCCAACTGCATCAACTAACTAAAAACTCTTTGAAGCGCAGGCGGGAATCGAACCCACAACCTTCAGCTTATGAGGCTGACGAGCTACCGTTGCTCTACCGCGCTTTTTTTGCACCTTCAAGACTGAAGGCGCCTGTATTATTGCCACACCTGTAAGAACTTGGCCATTAGCGGCTGGCAGCAGCGTTTTGTTGCTGCCAGCCCTGAGACCATGGCCGGGGTGATGGTTTTCCCGGTTTTCCACCGCCGGTTGTTGCGTTGCGCTGAGCAGTTCCTCATCAACGAGCTTCTCAGCCCAATGCCGTATGAACCATTGCATAGTCATGCGGCGGCGGTTTCTGTCTTTGTTTCAAAAATTTCCTCATCGGGGAGTTTCGTAAACTCCCTGATGCCATCCAGGAGCATGTAATCGCGCAGCATTTTCGTATTGCGTTTAACCGCGTTGCGAATGCCTTGCTGCGTAACGCCTACCTTTTTGGCCAGAAAAAGGGATAAATCGTTGTCATACAGTATCCGGTCCAGTATATTTTGCCTTATCCGCATTTGGTACTATATTTGTTTGAGTGATTAACGATACAAATATATAATAGAGTGTTGGATATGTCCAAATGAAATTAGAATAAATCAAAAAATTTTGAAAAAATCCAAAGAGATAATTGATTTTGTAGAAAGAATTAAAAAAAGCGGTCTTTCCGTTCGCAAAATTGCATCTTCAGTCGGTATTCCTGAACAAAGAATATATGGCTGGACAATAAAAGATGCGACACCGGGATATGACGATATTCAACTTATTACTTCTTTTTTGGATAGACATGATGCTTTAACCAATAATAATTTTGATACTTCCAAAGCGAATAGTGCGCCACGAAAAATTTCAAGTATTGGAGAAAAGGAACAAAAACTTCTGGAACTGGATAAGGAAACCCTTGCCAGCCGGCTGGCTGTAATGGAAGAAAAGGCCATACTGCTGGAAATGGAAGTTGATGCCCTCAAAAATTTAATATCGGTTTTGGAGAAGAAACTCAAAAACAGTAAATTAATCACCAATTAAATATACCAAATCATGAAACAATTATTGATTGCAGCCTTTTCCTTTTTACCGCTGTTGGCGTTTACACAATCTGACACATCAGCAACGAAAACAGAAACCCAGACAGAAAAAAAAGAGTTACCGTATATAGAATGGGACACCCTCGTATCAACTACTGGATTCCGCTTTATTGTTGGAGAAGATATTAAACTAGGTACTGGCACAATGCCAAACGGTGATTTTAAATATATAACAATATCAACTCGTTCCATTTTTGTAAAAACTGACGGCACAGCCGACCCCGTACCTAGAAAGTGGTCCGGCCATACTATGAGAATTAAAAAACTAAGGAGGGAAGGCACAAAAAAACGCGGATACACTTATTACATCGTTCTTGGCGGAGGCAATATTGCCAATTATGAATGTGATGTTGACAATGCCATTGCAACTGGTGAAATAGTAGTACCCGATGAATACAAGCCAAAACAGAAACCATTAGTTGTTGAAGTAAAAGGAGCGGGCGTAAGTATAGCAGATGAACTGGAAAAATTAAAGAAACTTTTTGATAGCGGAACTATCACGAAGGAAGAATACGAAGCAGCAAAAAAGAAACTTTTAGGAATGTAGCAGCCATTTTACGAACTGTACGATTCCCGCAATCAACGCAATAACTGCCCCTGCCACCAGCAGGGGTTTTATATACTTCGGCTCACGCATCTTCTTTTATCTGGTTTATCTGTTTTTGCAAATACTGCAGCCGGCCCTTGGTGTCTGCCACCAGGTCAGATAATGCGTTATTCTGAGCCTGCAGGCGCCTGCTTTTCGCAATGTATCGCCGCAGCAGGCACATACCCACACCAGCAGCCACACCAAACACCATATACGTGCTTATCCGGCTAAACCTGCCGTCCCAATACTTAAGAAAGTGGTCCGGTATAAGTGCCGGCATCTGCATAACGTACACATCAAATAACCAACTTACCCCTACGTAAAGCGGTGCGAGGGTGCAAACCAGGGCCCACTGCCACCGAAACAAACAAAAACGTATGGCCCGGACAGCCGGCATCAGGGCTACATCAGTTTTAATAATTATACGGGTGGCTGAGGCCGCCAAATAATAGCAGCAGTACGTCACAACAACGATTGACAGGTAATTGTACAGCGCCGGGCGCCATGGCAACTTACTGTAATGAAGGGTATAATATGTGCTGTTAAGAGTAAACCATACATACCACGCCCCCAATTGTGCAAAAAAAAGGACAAGTTTCCCTTTTGTTGGGATTATCTTACTCATTCACAAAAAAATTTATTCATTATGAAAGCAAATCAGCCTTTGGCAACCCCCAAAATCAACCCCCGAAAACTGAGGGTTAACAAAAAAACGGTTAGCATCTTGAAATCCAATCAAATCAATCCTCATTATCGCCCAACCTGCGGCTGCTCAGGCCTTTCAATATCGGTTTTCCCCGAATGCTTCAAAGCTAAAGCCGTAAATAATTGACCTCTCCCATGATTGCATTTGCCCGCTGGCATGTGCCGGCGGGCTTCTATATTCCTGGTATCATAAACACACAAGCGAATGTATAGTTAAAAAACTTTATAAAAAATAGGTGTTTATTGTAGGTATAAAAACCTATAAAATGACGCTTTTTTACATCACTTTTGTTTCTGTTTTACTCATAATTTTGATTTCCTTGAAAAAATGCTAAAAACAGCCGTCATATACCAGCGCGAATCCGAACTCGGACAAAGCAATTTCAGTTTTTCCCGGCAGGAGGCCCTCAACCGCCTGTACTGCGAACGCAACGGCCTCAACGTTCTGGCTTCTTTCTCCGACCGCGGCCAGTCCAGCTACCACTTTGACCGCCCCGATTGGCAAAAGCTGGAAGAATACGTGAAAAAATACCGCCCCGGCTTCCTGGTGCTGGTTAACCTTGACCGCTTTGGCCGCAACCTGTCGGTCTGCAGCCTCAAAATAACCGAACTGCTCAACAAATATGGCGTTCGTGTAAGGGCCAATGACGAGCCGCTGGATATGGACGATATGGCGGATTCCACATTCTACCGCCGCACCATCACATTTATGGTGGCTGAAGGGGAGTTGAGGCACATACGCAGGCGCACCCGTGACGGCATGATAGGCGGTGCCCTGGAAGGCCGTCACATGGGCGTAGCGCCTTACGGGTACATTAATGCCAGAGATGAAGCCGGCAAGCCGGTGTTACTGGTGGACGAATACCGCGCCCGGCACGTGCAATCAATATTCCGACATTACCTGGCAGGCGCCAGCATTGCCCAGGTGGGCCGGGCGGCCAGGCAGGAAGGCTATACGCAGAAAGGCCGGTCGGCCATTATGCGCATACTCACCAATCCCATATACATTGGCCTTGTGCATGTACCGGCCGACCGATCGCAGAAAAAAACAACGGCCAAGGGGCTTCACGTGCCGCTTGTGACTGAAACAGAGTACTGGCGGACGCAGGAGCTGCTCAAGGGCCGGCCGAAGATTGTAAGGCAGGAAAACGCTGAAGTGTGGCTGCGGGGGGTGCTGCGTGACGAAAACGGCAAACTGTTTACCGCCGGCAACAGCCGCAGCAAGTCGGGCCGTTATTATTGGTATTACGTGGGCATGAACTACACCCTGCACCTGCCGGCCACCCGGCTGCATGCAGAATTTAACGAACTGCTGGAAAACCTGTCATTCAGTACTGATGACCTAGCCATGATTAAGAGCGAAATTGAGGCCGTTATTGCCGAACGCAGCGCAACGAGGGCGGAGCGGCAAAAAGAAGCTAATGCCGCCCTAAAGGCTGTTGACAGGGAAATTACTAACCTGAGCGCCAAATACCTGGCTGCTGACAACTTCCCGGCACAGCTTTACGACTCCATGATGGCAGAACTACAGACCCGCCGCGGTGAATTGCTTTCAAAACTGGATGCGCTTTCAGCAGACCCTGCTCAGGCAATGGGATTGTTTGACCGGGTATATGGGCATCTGTCAAACGTACGGGCATTGTTTGAACGGCTGGACCTGATGGGGCGGCAAACGTTCATTCGCATGGTGTTCAATAATGGTCTCATGTATGCAGACGGGATTTATAGAACACCGTATTTGCACCCGGCGTTTGTTCACAAGGGATTGATTTTAAAGCAAAAAGGGCTGCTCATTGTTGAGCGCCCTAAAGTTGTTCGGCTTAAAAATTCGGTAAGTTCCCCGGACGGGTCGTTTATAGAACACGACCCGTATAATGACTTGTTTACCATGCTTTTAGCGGTAAGTGCTTTAACGGCGTAGATGTGATGCTATACGAATGCCCGGTGCGTTTATGTGTTATTAAAATCTTTATCAGTGGCCCCACCCGCCGCCGCCGCATCGGCCACTTCGGCAAACGTAGCCTGCGCACCGGCGCTTCCCAGGGCCTGCTGCGCCCGATGCAGCATATTTGCAAACGCTTCCCACTCGCTGCCCGGAAAGGCGGCTTTGAGCTGGCTAATTATTGAGGGGGTGTTTGGGTTCATGGCGATTAAATTAAGGTTAAAAATGTGCCGTCAGTATTCAAATCCGGCTCTGCGGCCTCATTAGCTTTTGGCGTCATAACGTTTTCGACAAATAATATACAACTCGTAAAGTTCATTATCTGTAAGATTTTTCAAACTACACCAGCTTGTCCTGCCATATTGGTCATTATAATCGTGACCTGCTTTTTTTACCAAAGGGTTTTCAAAATCATTATAATCAGGTACGCTACCATTAACCAATATCTCTAACCCTTTTCTATCAATTTCTATATTCATTTTTTTAAGAATGAATCAATATTTTCAATGTAATACACTGTATCGCCCGCCTTCCGTATTTTGTAAATACGGTTCCATTCGGTGACAATGGTGTCACCGTTGGGCAGTAAATCCCTTTTAGGATAGCCGCTTCGGGGGTATTTCGCCTTTTGCGAAGCGCAGGATGCGGCGAATATCAATGCTGCCAGTCTTAAAATTTTCATGTAAATTTTTTTAAAATTGCGGTCTTTCCCGCCGCCAACAGTTTACCGGTTAACCAAGCAACAGCCCAACTGTAAGCCGCCTCGAACGGCACCGCCTGCAATGTCTGTAAAGCCTTTACCCTTTCGGGCCGGAAGGCACAGAACCGTTTAGGGAATCGAACCCTGCTGCCCCTGACTGGCAACGGTTATATATATTCTTTTATGCGAAAGCCTGGCCGGCCCCGCGCAACCATAATTACCCCAGTAATACTGGTAGTGGCCCTTGTAAAATGGCAATGTCTGTTTTTTCTCAAAAATGGAAAACACTGCATCGGCGGGGTAATTATTATTCAGCATTGCCAACAGTTTTTTTAAGCGCAGCGGTTTTCCGTTTAGTCGATACCGACAATTTCCGGACAATTTAATTTTGGCTAATACTTCAAATTTTGTGATTGGTTCCACGCATTAAAATTTAATAACCACCCGCACACTCATCAATACTAACAATAAAAAAATGAGTGCAATACATTTCCAGTCGGCAAAAATTCCGAATTTATCATCGAGACGTTTGCGGTTGGCCAGCTTTTTAAGCCAGCGCTCTTTTTTTAATAAACGCATGTTGGCATCTGCTGCGTTTTTGTTAATTCGCATTTGCTTGCGTTGTGAAAAATTCATAAATTATACTTTTTTAGGTGAAGCCGTGCGGCCCGGCGGGTGGTTAATTATCGCTCCCATTTGGCTTGTGCCTGTTCTTTTTCAGGCGCAACGCTTCATCCAGCGGCATGGCTTCCGGGTTGGGATTCCAGTTTTCCCGCAGCGCTTTCGCTATGGGAGTGTCACTCTCATACTCAACAAATGCAGGGAAAAGACACAGCGCCTCTGCGACCTTCATTTGAAGGTCAAAGCCGGGGCCAAATGCCGCAGCTTCCATTGCTACAATAGTGCTGCGTTGAACGCCTGCCTTTTCGGCCAACTCTTGCTGTGTAAGGTCAAGTTGTACGCGCCGGGCTTTAAGGAAGCCCGCCAGTTTTTGGCGGGCTTCCAGTAAAACTTCTTTATTCATTATCTTCTTCGGTTGTTTCAAATTCAGCAATCAAATCGTTGATTGCGTCGGCAATGCGGTCATCAGCAATCGCATCAGATATATGGTCGGCAATTTCATCCATTGAATAACGGCTGTCTTCGCCTGATGCACGGTAGCTGTCCCAAAGGGGGCTGTTGGTAGATGTAAATTTCTTAGCAATCGTCCCGCTAAAGCCTTCACCCGTCACATCAATTTCAATATTAATAAAGTAGTGGCCGGCGCTGGTCCCAAGGCTCATATAAGCACCGCGCAGGTAGCACTTGGTAAGTGGCTTCGCCAACTGGTGCCCTTCCATCTTTTGGGCTAATAATTCTTCGCTGATGAAATTCGACAGGGAAATGTAGGTAGTTGTCATTTGAATTGTTGCGGTGTTTTTTGAGTTGCCCCCTCATTTGATAAACCAAAGATATGTCTGAAAGTTCAGACATTCCAAATTTCAAGGCAACTTTTTTTGAAAGAAACCAAGATTTTGAAAATATCTAAGCGAAAAGCTATTTTGTCGAATAAAAATGCAGCGCTGCACCCTTTTGGGCACGAAAAAGCCCCGGTAACCAGCCGGGGCCATGCTTACTAACCCACCGTAGCGGTGGCTGGCCAAAATCGGCCAGTTATTTTATACGAAATTTGCCTTTCCTTCCGTAATTATGTAGTGGCTTTTGCAGGCAAAACGCTGCTGTATTGAAGGTGTTAACGTGACGCCCTTTTCGCCTGCTGTTAAATTCCAGTGTCCGGGCCCGATTGGCAGCGGAGCGGGGTGTCCGCATCCGCAAAGGCACAAATGATTTGAAACTTTAAAATGTGGGGCGTAATAAATCACTCCCGGCTGCATTTTTTCTGGGATATACTCACCTTCTGCAATTTCATTAAATGATACCAGTACCGTCTTTATTGTTTTCATTATTGATACTTTATTTAAACAACGGTAACCCCTTTTCATACCGTTGTACTGGGTCATGATGAGTTAAAGTGGTTTAATCTTTTTACGATAAAATATGCGCCAAAACGGGTATAAGAAAAAAAGTAAACTGCCCGCTATTGCGGCGTAGTTTTTCATCAGCAAAAAACAGGCTATCCAAACAATCTCCTTTGCTGCAAATATGTAGTTCAGTTTTTTATAACATTCAACGGATTTTACATCCATTTTCCCCTGCCGCTCTTGTAGCCTGTCGCCTATTTGTCCATGATTAAAGGTTAGCAGTATAGCGGCAGTTGTAAGCCAATTTATCAGGTCGTTTGCAAAGAAAAATGTTACCAATGCGATAATAATTCCAATTATAAAAATTTAAATATGCCATGTTTTCATAATATTGTGTTTATTTAAACAGCGGCCACCCCTTCACGTACCGCTGCACCCGGTCCTGCAGCCCATTGGTACCGCCGTTGATTTTTTTGGTAATGGCTATAAACTGTTTCATATTGTTGGCATCAGTGATTGGCTTGGTTATATCCATTTTATCGGCCAGCGTGTTCAAATTGCGGCTGTCCCAAAAACAGCCAGCGGAAAGGGCGGCATTGGTAATCTGTTCGGCCGTGCAGGTGGTCACGTTTTTACCGCCCAGTAATGTGGGATTATTCACCAGGTCAATACCCAAAAACTTGCCCAGCTTGGTATAATTGGCCCGGCCGGTAATTTGTATCAGGCCGCGGCCCTTGAATCTTACGCCGTCGCCTGGCTGCGTATTGCCCAGGTCTTTACGGCCTTCATAAGCCTTGCCCGATGCCAGTTCTTCGGTATAAAACAGCCCGCCGCTTTCGTGCCCTACCTGCGCTAAAAAGCACAGTTGGCGGATGGCGGTGTTAATATTAAACCGGGTGCAGGTATCGTTAATGGCCTGCAAAAATTTGGCGGTATAGGCGGCTTTGGCGTTGGCCGCTGTGTTTACCTGTGTTGAAGTAATCATTTTATTTATGGTTTTGTTTGAGGAGACTGAGGCGGTGGTGGTGGGTCGTAATGAATATTACGTAGTCGGCCAATGCCGGCCACAGACTGACTTATTACCGCCGAAGGTCTGAACCACTTTTGCCAGGCAAATACGGCCAATATCAGACCGCCAACAACCCACACCCACCACGGCAGGCCGCTGCGGGTAACCTGTTTGTCTTTGGACTTTATGGAATTTTGCGTGCTGCTGGTTTTTGCCGTGCTGTTGGAGCTGGTGTCGCTCCTGTTAACGGCTGCACTGTCTGTCCGGCTTTCGGCCTCACTGTCGGTTTTATAGACCGATTTCGTGCGGCTCCGTTCGATGGATTCAATGGCGCCTGCAGGCAGCTTAATTGTAGGCAGCCTGCCCAGCGGCATGATTACTGGCACCAGGTCCATGCTATCAGTATTGGTTGTGTAGACATGGCCCGGATAATCGTAGTCGTCAGCAGTTATTATTACCGGTTGCGGCCGGCTGCCGCTGCTGTCCGGCCTGAAGGTAATCTTCCAGGTGTCCGTTTCCGTAGCCGCCGCTGTCTGCACCCTGGTGCTGGTGGCTTTTGTGGTGGCCACGCTGTCCACCTTCGTTGAGCGGGTGGCCGTGGCCAGGCTGTCGCTTCGGGTCACCGATTTGGTCTCGGTCACCGATTTTGTTTTTCTGGTCGTGCTGCAGGCGGTGATGGCCAGCAGGAGAGTAATCCAAAATATGTATTGCTTCATAAATAGATTTTTCAATTTCATATTGCCAATTTTTCAGGCAAGTAGGTATTTATACCTAACAGATCACCTTCGTTTTTTTTTGCAGGCGGGTAGGTAAGGCCCTCAGCCTTGTACTTTATGCGCAACTCCAGCTCCTTTTCAGCGTGATCCTGCTGTTTGGCCTTGTTATACCAGTATCCACGTAAGACATAGTAACCCAACGCGGCAACAAACAATATCCAGCTTTGCACGGTTTCAAAGTGGAAGGCCATCTGCAAAAAGGTTACGATTCCAAACAGCCCGTCAAATATTAATATGAGTGGTTTTACCGCCATTTTTTTTGTATTGCCATTACCATGAAAAAAAGGCTTATTGCGCTGAATAAAATCACGCTTTCAGCCGGGTTGTCCCGTGAATCGTATTTAAAAACCAGCGCCCCCACAATCCACAGCAGCCGCCAACAGGCCAGCACTACGCAGGCGGTGTACAGGTATTCGTACTTTTTCGGCAAAACCCATTTCAGTGTTAGAAAAACAGTCAACAGCAGGACCATTTCCCAGATATAATAGGAGTATTCGCCGACGGCATGTGAAAGCGTTTTTTGGGCATAGAAAAACCACATGCCCGACAGAAATAATATTGCTGGTAATGCTTTCATATTACATGGGTGGCCGGGCGGGGCGTTCTGATTTATTCCACCTTTCATAACCTGCCACTGTCCAAAACCAATACTGCCCGGCTTCGTCAACATACCACACCTCATACTGCCCGGCTATGCTTGGGTTGTATGGTAGTGTGTTTTGCGGCTGCGCATGAGGCCGCGCCTTCTCCGCATCTTCGTCAAGGCCCTTTTTTACCTCTTTTAAAATATCGGTAACTGCCATAACAACGGCAACCAGCATGCCCGCTGTGAATGTTTTCCAGTCAAAATGTCCGTTAGCTATCCACCCCACAGCGGTGGTTAAAAGGCCAATAATAACGCCCAGGAGGGTGCTAAATCCGGCTCTTAAAATGTTTTTTTTGCTTATCATGTCGGTAAATTTTCGGTTATTGTATCAAGTTGCCCCATGCGCCATTTTCATAGCCCTGAAATTTGTTGAGTGTAGTGTTGTAAATCATCATGCCATTGGTAGCCGTCATGGCGTCTCGTGCCGTAGTTGTCATGCGGGGCAACAGAAACGCTTTATTCGTGCTGGAAACCTCCAACGCGACGCTTGCCGTAACGCTGCTGGGCGCATCCCCAACGGCTACACCGGTTTGGGAAAACAGCATTTTCAACAGGCCGCCGCTGTGAATGGCTGTGTAATACCCGTTTACGGATTTTAGCGAAATTTCCCCGCTGTTAAAGTCGGCATACATCCCGCCCTTGCCGGACGCGTCCCCGTAGTTATAGAAAAATTCGGCTTTCATTGTGTTACCGGCCCCGCCGCGGTAAAAGCCCACATTGCCAGATGAATTAAACTTTTCTAAAACATTGTTGGTACCATCGTAATATAACTGTCCCGATCCTCCAATTGCAACATTTTGAAAGCCACCCAAGGTGAAGGTTCCAGCCCTGCCCGTTGCCGGCCCTATTTGAAATTCATTTGGTGTGCTGTTTGGGCCGATTAAATATGTCACCACCCCGGTACCTGTTCGGCCTGTTAAATTCATGTTACCAGTCGTATCGTCCAACCCCAATGAAAATCCTGCATAAGTGTTATTCACATCCTTGGGACTTTTTAAGAAAAACCTATTTGGTGAAATAAAATAAGTCGCATCTGGGCCGGCCTGCTGCGGTCTTGGTTTTATCGTCCACATTTCCAGCCGCACTTCCTGGCTATTAACTCCGGTGTCTTTGTATGCAAATATCCTCTCGCCCCAATGCTGTTCATCATTGCCATCAGGATCATATTTGCTTTCCCAACTCTCCCACATGGCAAACCCCTCTTCGGGCTTTTCAATTCCGCCGCCCGGCACTATGTTAACACCTATTTTAAACACTTCGTTATATGTGTTAGAGGTTACCAGTGTTTTATTTGATGTTTGGTGTATGCCAAAGTTTTTCCCGCCCGCGCCTTTCTTTAGTGGCAGAAATTTTAGCCATGTTTTTTCATAGGTTCCGGTTCCAACGGCCGTTGAGCTGTCGTTGAAAATCAACTGACCGCTATTTATAAGAAGCCACGTATTGCTATTTCTAATGTAAATACCATTCCCTCCTGTTTGTATTTCCCGATTGCCGGAAAGCGGGTTGCCGGATTGTCCTACTGGATGCCCCAGCCCAACGTTGCCGCCGCCGCTCACATACAGCCCATTATCAGCGCCAATTGAACCGGACCCACCGCCACTCCCCGTTACGGTGTCGCCTACGGACAGGGTGCCGGTGGACGGGTTTACATATATTTGCTTTGCCGCTTTACCGGTAGGCAGGTTTGAAAACCGGACGCCGCCGGTAACCAACAGGCCGCCGTTTACGGTAAGCAAGCTATCCGGCGTTTCCGTTCCAATGCCAACTCTGCCGGCTGAAGCCGGAACTGCTATTGCGTTGCCAGTTGCTGATGAACGTGCCCTGATGGCCGTATTAGTACTGCCAAAATCTGCGTATGCGTCAATTCCAATATTCACAGCGCCGGTACCGTTGTGGGTATTGTGAATCCTTGTTGATATTGTCGTTTGATTAGCGTTTGAGTTAGTGCCAGTAAGTTCTGACCTAAATAGTATTTGATTGTTACCTGCGGCCGCAGTGCTGTTGCTGGTAATTGTAATACCGCCGGGACCTGAAAGGCTGTTCCAGCGCCACACCTGTTCGTAATTTCCGTTGTCAATTATATTTGGCGCCGTCGCTGGCAAAAGACCGGATATTAAAGCGGTGCCAGTATCTGCATAGCTTACGCGTCCGGTTCCAGGGTTATATCGCAACTGCTTTGCACCAACTGCTTCGGGAACACCTGTTAAGCGAACACCACCGGTGGTAAATAGGCCACCATATACCGTTAATGCAGAATCAGGGGATGTGGTTTTGACGCCTACATTACCGCTGTTATTATTACTGATGTTGCTACCTGAAAGATTCCATTTGCTGCCAATATTAATCAGCGAATTGTTTAGCCTTGTTTTGCTGACCAAACCATTGACACTGGTAGTATCTGCCAGCAAAAGGCCTGAATTTGTAATTGGGCCGCCGGTTAATCCATACCCGGTCTGTACACTGGTTACCGTTCCGCTGCCGGTGTTCTTTATCCACCGCTGTCCGTTGGAATAATATGGGAACAGGTCTGCGGTTCGCAGTACCCATACGCCCATGTTTTGGTTGGCAAAAGCCGGCGTATCCGGCAGTACAAGCATACGCTGGCCGCTGGATAACATCCAGCACATAGACAGCATTAAAAATGTGATTGTTTTTTTCATAATTGTGAAATAAAAAAAGGCCGCACATGGGTTACCCCATGAACGGCCTTTCCGGCTCATTTAATAATATGTATGTCAAAAATAGTACTTTCTGGTAAAATATCAACTCACTGATATGTTACCCGTTCCGGCACTGTCGGTTCCTGAAAAATTTGCCCCCCAGTAAACCAGCCCGCCAACCGGCATTATAAATGTAAAACTTGTGGCGCCATTGGTTACAGAAGTGGTGCCTGTTGTTGTAACCCCGGCTACGAATACAGAAAGCGTATATGTGCCTGACGGGTTGCCGGTAGCCGAAATATTTACAGTTACCAGTGTGCCGGCCGGGCCCGTTATCGTGCCACCGCCTGTTGTCTGTCCTGTGCTGTATGGGCCCACATATCCAGTTATGCCAATAACCGATACGACATTGATGTTTTGTGAAAAATTGATTGTATTGGCCGGTGGGCCTCCGCAGTTGCTCACAGAAAAAGATATAGGCACAGCGGAAGCCGCCGCCGGTGGGGTACCTGAAAAATCAATTTCATTGCCATTTATTACAATAGTCATCCATGCAGGTTTCACGACCTGGGACAGCGTAAACGGAGCTGTACCTGTGAGCGTAAATGTCGCATCGTATGTTGCATTTACCGTGGCATTTGGCAGCGACGGGCTGCCGGAAAATGCTACCGGTGTACAGGTATTCGCTGCGGCCACGTTGATTGATGCTGCTAATATCAGGTTGCCGCTGCATTGGTTTTTTACCGTAACGTTAAACTGTACATTGGCTCCTACGTCACCGGACGCCGGTGTGCCTGTTATTGTCACCGTATTTCCTGAAATGGCCGCTGTGGCCCATGCCGGCAGGTTTGTTGCGTGTATAGATATTGGCTGGGAGCCTGCCAGCACATACGAATAACTGTAAGCGACACCGGCAATTGCATTGCCAGGCGCGTATGTTGTGGGTGCCGTAACCGGGACACATATTTCCGTTGTTACCGCATTTTCAACTTTTGCCATTCTGACCGGCGTTTCATACAGGTACCTTGTATAACCAGCCTGTGATTTCTTTTCAATTTTTTCAGCCGCCGTAATCTGGTATTGGTCCAGGTACACCTCGTTACAGGTTCTGATAAAATTTAACAGGGAGGCCACCCACTCAGGAACCCCATATTCCCATCCTACGGCCAAAGTAGCAGTATCGTATGGCTTGCCCCCTAGCATTGTTGTATTGGTTATTTGGTCATCGTAGGCCTCAAATTCGCCGCTTGGCTGCAAGTCATGCAGGCGCCCCTCCACCCTGAAATAAAAAACCTGCTTGAAGCTGCTTGCAAAAGGGGTTTTAAACACAGCACTCAAATGATTGTGGGAGTTTGAATATTTAAACAGCAGCGACGGCTTTAATTCTGCCAAAACATGTTGCCGGTTTGAGACTTTGTAGCTCAGCGCCGGGTTACCAGTAACGCCCACCCGAAGCAAAAAGAAAAATTCATCCGGCAGGCTGGCAGTATTGAAACTGAACTGCTTAATATTGTATACTTCGCCGGCCAAAATAAGACCGTTTACTGCAATAATTCCTGAAAAAGTAGACAAAACCATGCCGGTGCAATCGGTTATGTCAATTTCGCATATATCAATGTCCTGCAGCCAGAACTGCAGGTTTACAACATCTGCGCGTACCCATTTTTGAGCGTAAGGCATATAACCCTCATGCGGCTGCACCGTGTGTTCGTACATAACCTTATCGGCTAAAAAAACATTTTTTCCGGCATCCGAAACCGAATAATCGTAAAATGGAACAGGGTTGAGTTTTGAATAAAGTATTTTGGCCATTACGGTAATAAATTTATCATGTTTGCATTAACGGAAGCCTCCAGCTTCCATGTCAGTTGCTTGCCATTATCCGGGTTGGTCATTACATCCAGCGGATAGCCATACAGCGTAATTATTGAACCGTTTACCATCCAGTTAAATTCAATTTGCTGGTATTTTTTTTGCCCGGAAAGCAGTATGAAAGCATCATTTACGTAATCCGTTGAAAATTCAAATTCTATCGGTAATACCCACGGCCCGGGCAGGCTGGAAAGACTTTCGTCGGCGTTTTCGGTTGTAAAATTTACCCCGTCATAACTGGTTGACAGTTTTACGTTTTTGTCACCGCTACGGAATTTTATCACCCCCAACGCTGGGTTTGTTGCAGCGTTGTACACCCCGGCCGCTATTTCAGGACTGTGAAGTTTAAGCAGGTTTTTGGGACTGATAGCCGTGTTATACGACGTTGGCGGGTCCTGTATCCCGGTTATTACCGCGTAAGCCGGGCGCCGCGGCCTGTACACGTTGGCGTCGTAATACTGTATAACACCTGCAAAAGATGCGTTGAAAACTGACTGGCTTACCGTTATCGTTGTGTAACTCACCACCAGGTAACTTACATTCACAACTGTGTAGGTTCCATTATTGGGGCCGGCATTCGTTATCTGTATGCTGGTTCCAGGCGCTATAGTATCCAAAACGCCGGGAACCCGGATTGTATTTGTTGCAATGGTCTGTATGCTGCCTTCGTGCAACAATACCGTGGCCCCGGCCTCTGCGTCCACAAGGTAAACCTTGTTATCACCTTTGTTATCAACGCTGCGGCGGTCGCCGAAGTTTACGCGCATGAGTTCCTGAGCGTACATACTGGCTATATACGGGCTCACCAGGTCAAATTCGCCGTTATTATTATCCAGGCCGCTGCCGTCGCCGTTACCGGTGGTGAAATTGTTTGTCTGATTCCATTCGTCCTTACCGTTTATTTGGCCGTCCACCCCAAAGTCCTGGTTTGGGTAGCCAACCGGTATTTTGGTAATCATTTTTTCGTTATTGAACCGCCACCGGAAGTCTTTTACCAGGCTCAAGCTCATAGATATACCGGGTTGATAAGTGGTTTGCAGGTGTTTGATTTCGCCATTTTTCCCTGCTATTTCCACCATGCCCGCCAAATGGTTGACGTGGCAATACTTCAGGAAGTCCTTTACCGTTGTCTGAATTTTCGGCTCGGTCTCCCGGCGCAAAGCGGTACCTGGTATTAACACCAGGTTGTCATTGGCCTGCAGGTATGGCGAAATACCACTGTATTCACCGTTTGTGATGCGGGTTACCAGTTCTTGCCAAAGGCGCCATGGCTTAATAAACCGGTGGCGGGTGGGTTTAGCCCTTTGAATTGTGCGAATATTAAATTTTCCGTCGCCTTCGTATGTGAATATTGCAGCCTGTGCATTACCGACCATTCCAGAAGGGTTACAGCAAAGAAAAAGTTTATCTGCTGTTTTTACATTTATTTGTAATGATCCTACTATATGATGCCTTTTGCCTGAATTGTAAGAAACTGAAAAAACATCATCTTGACCGATTGCGGAATAAATGATATTATTGAAATATTGTCCATCTGATTGTTGCCGAAGCACATCAAATCTTAATGCAGATGTTGGGCCGGGCGCTGTACCCGATGCAGCCCACGCGGCATTTACATAAAAATCATAATCAATGTATAAGATTGAATTTATATCGCTGTCGAAAAATGGCTGACCGGTTCCCGAAACATCAACCGGATGCGAATTGTATTTTGTTCTGACAGTATCCCTTGAATATGGATTTTCATTAATAGTTGAAACAAACTCCGCCACATGGCGGCCGGTATTCCAAGTTGAAGATGACGGAATAGGTGTTCCATCATTAACCAAAAATTCCGTCTTATACTGCAGGTTGATGCCGTCCAACTGTATCACGCCGCTGTTATCTGCCGTCAGCGGTATGTCAACCGGTACATCGTCGTTGGTGTCCAAAATGTCTATCAGGCTGGATTCCCGGATAGCTGCTGTGCTGGTATATTCCCCAAACTCGTAGCTTTTAAAATCAATGGTGCCATCCAGCATTAACTGATGGTTGTAATCTTCCGGGTTCAGCAGGTGTATTTCAATGGCAAGGTACCCCTGCCAGCCGTCGTAAGTGGCAATGCTGTCCAATATCCGCTTGCCATCCCGGACAAACTGCAGCGAACTGCTTACCTTTTTGAAATTACCGCGGTATTTTTTGTTGTGATAAATGCCGGCCAGCAGGTCGGCCCACCCTTTCGGAGCGGCAACCAGTGGCGTTTTGGTCTGTGTTACCTGCACACTGTCCAGGCTGTCAACATAGTAATACCAGCCGGCTTTATTCTTGAAGTAATACTGATATGTCTGGTCTATGTTCATTTTTTGAATCTTACTGCGCGGTCAAAGTATTTTGTCCATTGGTTGCTGTGGCGTTTATAAAATTCAATGCCTTCCGGGCTGATGTTGAATATTGCCTGTGGCGCCTCACGGATGGCTTTTTCCACCCGCTCCGTTGCCTGTATGCCGCGTTCAATCATCTGCATTTGGGCAGCCATGAAATCGTGTTCAGTTCGTATGCCATGGGCTAAAACGCTGTTGTTTGATTTTGTCGCCAACATATCCAGGTATTTTTCATGGGGGATTACCTGGGCGCCGGCGGCCAATTCAGGCAGCAGGGTTGGGGTATCCGGGGTTTCCCACATCTTGCCAGTGGGTTCAATAACGAGTTCCCGGCCACGCTCACCAACGATTGCCGGGCCGCCCGGGTGATTGTCGGTGCCTTTAAAATATTGAGGTATGGGCGTTGCAAGGACGCGGGCAGCTTGTAAAGCGCCAATGGCTGAAACCAATGCAATCAATAACGGGTTTTTAATAACCTGCGTGATTCCAACGGCCGTATTCACAGCAATATCAAACAATGCCTTTGCCTTATCAGCCTTGGCCTTTTGAATGTCCACCTGCCGCTGGCGCTTCTCAATGGCCCTTTTGTCTGCCTCCGCCCTGGCATCCAGTACCTTTATCCGATTGGCCCGCTCCTCGTCACTGATATTCAGCGCTTCAATCTTCTTTAACTCAGCGTCCCGGCGCTCATCCACCAGTTGTTTTTCCCTTTCCAGGTTCTGCTTTTGCCGCTCAAATTGAGCATCTATGAAAGCAAAAACCGTCTGCGCCAACTCCTCACCCAACTGTTTGTATAAATCAAGTTTCCGGCTCTTGTATTCTTTATCAAGAGCCAGTTTCTTTTGGTTATCATCTTTTGCTACCTTGCTTTCCGATTCCGCTATCTTTAATTTAATAGCCGCTAAATTCTTTTCTGCATCTGCCGTGTCAGCCCCTTGTTTTTTCTGAGACGCCAGCAGCGCCTCGGCTGTTTCCAGTTCCAGTTTCAGCCGCTCAAGGGCATATTTCTCCTGTATTTTCAGCCGCTCTTTTTCATAATCCTCCTGGCTGATTAATTTTTCCTTCAGTTTGTTTTCCAGGCCCGTTAACTCATTAGCCTCATTGGTATCAATGGTGGCTAAACGGCGTTCCCCATTACGGCGTATAACCTCCAGCATCCGGGTATTGTGATGTTCCAGCATTTTTTCCTGAACGTCTTTGCCGTCGCCCCTTATTTTTGCAATATCCGCCTGTGTACGGGCTTCAATTGCCAGGGTTTGGTTCATCATCTGTTCGTCCAGCTCCATCAATTCATTCACTGTAAGCTCACGCCCTAAAATCTTTTCTTTTTCAGCAGCAGCTTCCCGCAGCAACTGGTTTTTATCAAAGTCACCCTTTGCCCGGGCCTGTTGTTCCAGCAGTGAATAGTACAGAGCATTGGCATTTAGCCGGTCAATTATAAAATTCTTTTCATTTTCAGCTACTCTTTTTAAGGTGTCTGCCGCCTGTTTGGCCCGGTTTTCGTCGGCCTCCCGCTGCGCCTTCAACTCGTCATCACTGATTTTTTTATTAAACGCGGCCAGGTCTTCGGCTCTTTTCTTCGCATCATCAGCGGCTTTTTTGGCAGCCTGAGCCCGCTTGTTTAACTCTTTATCGCTGGTGGGTTCTGTAAATGTTGCGGTTCCGGTATCCTTATTTGTGGTTGATTTTTCAGAACCTGGTTTATTTTTGGCAATATATGCCTGCAGCGCATCGTATTCTTTTTTGTATTCCTCTGTCCCCGCTTTCAGGTTTTTTAACCTGTTATTAAATGCCGCAACGTCCTCCTCATATTTCTTTTTCTGGAAGACAGTGAAATTCTGCTGAACTTTTATTTCCAGATTTTTAGCATCCTCTGCTGTTTCAGCAGTTTCTTTATATTGACGCTCTACTGCTTTTGAAACTTCTAACAATGAAGCCATTGATTTTGATACGCCTCCCTGTTTAAAAAGCGCATTTTCATTAAAAAATTTCTTTCCCGTATCGCTCATTTTATCATAAGCCTGCTCAACAGTCATTGTACCCCTGTTCACCTGCAGAATAACACGGTCAATTTCCTCTTTAATCAACCCGATTTCACCCACTTTTTCAAACTCTTTTTTGCTTCGGGCTATTGCAGCCTGTGTAACAGCCTGCAGTTTCAATTTTTCTATGTACGATGCGGTAGCTACCGTTAATGCTTCGGTATCAATTTTCTGATTTTGCAAAGCCAGCCGAAATGAAGGGTCAATGGCTATCAGATCATCCATTGCTTTTAAACGCTGCTCATCACTGGCTATAAGATTTGAAGCTGTTGCTACCAGGCTGTTTATCTCACCAACCTGTTCAGCTATGGAATCTGTTGCCTCTTTTGTTACCTCATTCAGTATTTTTTGCTGCCTGGCTGTAGCACCTATGGCTGAAGCTGATTCTGAGGCCCTTGCACTGAGCGAACCGAACAACAAAGCCAGGCCACCAACCAACCCCAGGAATAATCCAATCGGGGTTAACGTTATTGTTCGGTTGAGCAAAGCAATGCGCATAGTCAACTGAGTAGTGGCCAGGGCCCATATTTTTTTGGCTGCCACAATAGCGTAAGTAACGATAGTGTTGGCCTTAATTGCAGTGCCCTCTGCGTTGGTAATCGTTACACTTGCTGCAGTTGTTACCACATTCTGCTTGGCTATGATGGCATTGGCAATCATAGCCGCAGTCTTTGCCCGTGTGGCAATAGTTGCGGCCAATATATACAATCGGTATGTACCCCATACAGCAACAAGGGCCAGTACACCTTTCATAATCGTTGGCAGATTGTCGGCTATGAAACGAAGTACCGCACCCACCTTTGCTGATGCCCCGGTTGCACCGTTGGCACCTATAATGTAGGCGTTCCAGCTTTCTTTCAGCCGGTTTACGCTGTACGCAATGGTTTTTGTTCTGGCTTCCGCCTGTTCAGTGGCCACTTTTGTTCCCGTAAGGCTGATTCCAAGTTGCTTCACGCGGTCTATATTTTCAAGGACGTTCGCAGCCGCAACGTCGTTTTCCATACCAAAAACCTTCATCAGCTTGCCGCTGTCGTTAAGCAGTGGACGAAGCATAGTAAGGCGCTCAGTTATAGGTATGCTTTTATCTGCCAGCTTTACCAGGCTGATGCCATAGCCTTCAATAGCCTTTTTGGCTTCCTTCGGCAATGCATCCGGGCCGCTTATTTTAAGCAGCACATTTCGCAGAGCCGTGCCGGCCTCAGCTCCCTTCAGGCCTTTTTCAGCCAAGGCCTCAATAAGCGCTACTGATTCCTCAATAGAAACATTCGTTCCACGGGCTACTGCGCCAAACTTTAACAAAGCCTCCGTTACGTCCGGAACTTCGGCGGCCCCAAACTTTGCACCGGCGGCCAGAACATTAATATAGCGGCCGCTTTCTTCGGCCGTTGCGTTAAACTGGTTTAAGGCGTCCGTAAGCGCACTGGCAGCGTCCGGCAACTCCAGCCCTGATGCTTGAGAAAGTATAATCGCATTGTCCGTTACCTTTTTGAGAGCCTCAGCATTTTCCAGCAGTTCAGGCTTTGCGCTGGCAATCAGTTTATATGCCTCCACCACCGCAGATCCGCCACCCATTACATTTTTGCCGGCTTCTAATGCCGACACTCCCAAGCCGTCCAATGTTGCGCCGGAAGCCCCGGTAATGGCCTCCAGGTCAGCCAGGCTTTGCTCAAATCCAGAAATAGTATCTATGGAACCACCGAGAAGATTGCCGGCAGCTTCCGCCGTGAATATTGCTGCAACGCCTGCAGCCACACCTTTAAAAAAGTTGTCAAATCCACCGCCCAAATTTTTTATAACCGCCATGCCGTTTTGTTCAAATCGGCCCCACACACTGTCATAATTACCAACGTTACGCTGGAATCTTCCGGTGGTAGCCTCCAGGGTCTTTACTTCCTTATCCAGAGCCTGAATTGATTTCAGCATATCTTTTCCTTCGGCAGCCTGTTTTTCTGCATCAGTGAGCCGGTCGTAAGTAAATATTAACCGGTTCAGTGTTGCCCGTTTTCGTTCAAGGCTGCCAATGGCGGCCAACTGCTCCCGCGCCTCCATGCGGTGCAGCCGCTGCCGCTCAGCGGCCTGCAATTTCTCACGTTGATAATCAGCGGTCTGCCGCCTGGCCCGTTCAGCCTCTGCGGCCTCCCGCTTTTTTTGTCGCTCCCCTTCCCGTTCAGCAGCTTTACGCTCCTGTTCTTCCCGGCGCCGCTGCCGTTCTGCCGCCTGCTGGGCAGCTTTCGCCTCTGCGGCCTCCCGCTTTTTTTGCAGTTCAGCTAATTGTTGCTGGGTCTTTTTTAGCTCATCAGTTGCCTTTTGCGCTTTGGCGTAGGCATCCATCAACTGGCGCAAACCAGTGGTTTTTTTCAACTGTTCAGCAAGAAAATCAGCCTGTTTTGCTGTGGAAACAAACTGACTTTCCATGGCCTTTATCAAAGCCGTGTACTTCTCAGCTTCCTTAAAAGCCTTTGAAGACACTACGTCCGAAATAATATCAGTGTTTGCCATACTTATCCGTTGACTGACTTGCTTTTATAAATTCACGGTATGCCTTTATAGTTGCCGCGTACATTTCTACCGTATCGGTCATTATTACACGGTAACCAGATTTTGCCATCTCGGCGATGTTCACCAAAAAAGTTTCACGGCTTGGCCGTTCCCCACCTTCTTGCTGCAGGGTTTCTATTTCACTTTGAAGGTTTTTAAGCTCCAGCAATTTGGAGGTAAGAAAACCTTCAAATCGTGTTTTCACAACATTTTCCGGAGAATTTGATTCAAAATAAAAGCCGCATTTTCCCATGAGACTTTTACAGTCCTTATTTTTGAATAATTGCCAGCCGTCCATATACACAGGCAGCAAGATGACCTGCATTGCAATGCGGCTGATTGATTTTTGAAGTGAAGACAGCCGCTTCGTTTCACTGTTACCAATCAGGTCGTAGTATTCAATCAGCACATCTCTGAAAGCCGCTTCTTGCTCCTCAACCGTTGCCCTGCCTTGCAATACCACAGCGGACTTATCTTCGCCCGTGTAACAGTCAATAAAGGCTGTTACGGTCATTGTTTTTATGGTGTGTGGTATAAATTGCGATGACCGATGCCGGCTGAAAATGGACAAAAGCCGATTCTTCACACCACCCGTATTCTTGGCCGTTGTGCCAAACGATTGTATTTCGCTTTTGTTCATCACAATGTTTTTTTGCGTTCTGTTTAGCCCTGGTTTCGGCCGTTGCGTTGAATATTGCTGCCTGCTTGCATCCTTCGCAGCCGCCATAATCCTGCATCATCGTCTGGTCTTTATTGCTTTACGGTATTGTATGCGGCACCAAATAGAAAAAAGCCATCCCTTCCTAAAAAGAAATATGGTTCTTAGCAGCCGGATATCGGCTATGCGGTCGGCAAACCTTTCCACCCTGGCATCGGTGGCGCCCATTTCTGCAGAATAATCCTCAGCGGAAATTTGTTTTAGAATTTCAATTTCGTTTGCCATTCACACTGTTTTTTGATTTCAGGTAATAATATGCCGGTGGCCAATGGTTCGCTAAACATTCCACCCGATCTGGTTTCATCATTGAGGCCAAAGATTTTTTGCCCAGCCTTCCGTACCAGCATTGGTGTTTTAGGGTCAATACTGGTGATGCGCCAGCCGCGGTCGTTTATTTCTTTAACCGTCAAGCCCTTATAAAAGGCCCCGGTGTGTTTCAAAGTCCATGGGCCCGGGCGCTTGCCATATACCAAAACAGATACAGGGCTATAATCAGGCATGGCGTTGCCGTCACGTTTTTTTCCTTTGCTCATCTGAATCGCCTGCAGATTGGCGATTTCGTCTGATTTTACTCTTATCGCCGCTTTGACTGCCTGCCTCAGATTGAGCCGCTGTATTCTTTTGCTGTACTCCCTGGTTGTCATTGTTAATTGTTTGGTATGCCAATGATATTTCGGCTTCGGTATATACCCGGTTTTCAATGTTTTCCTTCACTCCCGGGTGAGTAATGAGTTTTTCAAATGACGGGAAGGACATCAGCCATTGGTCGTTGAAATTTGTGTTGTTTACAATCATCGGTTTTAATTAAAATAGGCCGCCGCCAGGAAGCAGCGGCCCTTTATCAACAATAGGAGGCACTCAGCAAATTATTAAGGACGCGTAACGTCAACGGAAATGATTTCGTAGCCAACAATTCCTGCGGCATCAAGTGCCGTAATTGTTGGTCCTACAAGCGTCACTACCCCGCCGGAAGCCGGGTAGTCCGTATCTGCCGTATCCAGCGTAATTGCAACCTTGCCCAAGGTAGTGCTGTTGCCGGTGGTGATGGTTTTGCTGCTTACCGTAACAGCGGCGCCTGTGGCTTTGTTTTTTGCAGTCCAGTTAAGGCCGGTAAGTTGTGTTACAAACGCTGTGGCAATATCTGTGCCCCAACCCGTTGACTTGAGTGTTACCTCAACAACACCGCCGCCACTGATTGCCGGGCTGCTTACAACCGCCTGTGGAACTGAAACCAGGCCCTTCAGGTCGGCAATGCCAAAATCATCTTCCACGTACCAAACACCAGCGCCAACACTGCCGCCGTTCAGATTACCGGTGTTAATATTTGCCATAATCCGGTAGTCGTTTTCCGTTTTGAACGACCTGATGCCCTGTGCAGCAGCCCAGAAGTTATTTGCGGGAACTCCGGCATACTGGCCATTAATCATACTTCCGAATATCAGGCCGCCGCCGAAAAACAGGAAAGCAACGTCTGATCCATTCCGGGTACGCAGTGCGTCATTTAATGGGAAGCCACCCGCATAGTATTTAATGTTTACCATGTAGGGGTTTTCAAACGTTGTAACGCTGCGTCCGCTGGCAAAGTCCACCTTTACAGGATCGCCGCCTGTAACCTCACAGTCTTCAAACGGCGGCATAACGTAGAATCGCAAAAGCGGGTCAGCATCTTTAACGCCAGCCCGAAGGGTTGTGCCTAATGCCTTAATTTCATTTTCAGTAAACCGCTTTGAGGTAGGTACCTCAATTGCACCTTCAAATCGAAGGTGTACCGGGCAGTTCTCTCTGCCCGTGTTGGCCTTTTTTGCAAGGCAACTGATGGTATTTATGTTTGCCATAAAAAATTTTGATTTAACAATTGTTAATGAATTCCACTTCCAGGTCCAGTAATTCAACGGCGTCAATGACGTCTTTAAAAACTCCCTTTTCGCCGTTTTCGTAGTATTCAAGCCCCCCCTTTCCCCACTGATAGCGGTCAATCGGTCGGTGATTAAATACACCATTTACCGGTGTGGTCGTGGCTTTGCTCCTTGCCAGGTGTTTCATAAATGATTTGTATATGGGCCAAAGGATGGGTTTAAATGTTCGCTCTGTCCTGTCCTGTGGTGTCCATGTAGCCGTACTGTTGCAGCAGATAACCATGTTAAGCCTTGCGGTCAATCGTTCTCCTGGCTTTTCGTTGTCCACTTCCTTGTTTACATCCATGAACAAACAGATAAGAGGGAACTTCTTAACAGCGTTCTGAGGCGTTTTGCTTAGTATGGCCAGTTTGGAAGCAATGTCCGAAGGGTGGCCATAATCAAACCTGATGACTTCAACATCGGGTTTGTACTGTTTAATGACGTGAAGCATTTCTGCATTAACGGCATCCACCACTCGTTGCATTATTTCCGGAATCACTATCATAATACGAAATACCTGTAAGGGTTAATCCTTTCAATGACCATCCGGGTTTCATCCTTGAGGTCAAATTCAGGGTAAGAACTTCTGTATTGGTCAATAAGTAAGTAAAACAACGGCACCTGCTCAGCCATTTCATTCCATGCACGAATCATTTTTGACTCGGCCGTGGCGTTGCCGGCATTGTGAACTTTTAATTTCACTTCGCCGGCGCCGCCGGTTGTGGTTTCGTGGTCAGTCATCCAGTGCCAGTATATAAAATTGGCAATTGGAGAATATGACCCAAATCCGGCGCCCAAAAACGTAACTGTTTGTGAACCGTCAGGTTTTTGAAGTAATCCGCGCCAGTTTACCGGCATGCCGTCTGTGATACTATTTGAATCAGGAACTACCAGGATTTTATATTGATTGCAATACTTTACGGTGTACTTTACCTTTAATGCGTCAAGGGTAAAGTGTTTTCCGTGGGCAATATCCAGCCAGCGTTGCTCAGGATTTTGCGCCTGCATGCCGGTGTAAAATGCCTCGTAAAGTGATTTGCCCATCAACTGCAGCAGGAACAATGGTTCGTACTTATTTACAAAAAGCATGAGCTCGTCCGATACTTCCAATGCTCCATTCTGGCCAATGGTTAATTCACCGTAGAAATATGTTGCATTTATGAAAGCCTGGTAATCCATGATTATTTCAGGGGTTTACCTTCTTTAGTGCAAAGTTGACCGACACCGCTGTTAACCATGCTTTCAGCCACTTCTTTTGATACCTCGCAGATGTCGCCGTCGGCATGAAATTTAGTTCCGGAAAATTCTTTTTTATATCCAACCAGAACATAGCGGATGTTGGTGTCTTCGCTGTTTGCTCCCACCTGAACAGATTGTGTAGATGCCATGATGTAATTTTTACTGTTGTGAATAATTTTATTTAAACCAGATTTCCATATTTTGGCTGCTGCGTTTTACGATGTTGCAGTAAGGGCCGTTTTAACGCTTGCAAACGTGGTACCTTTTACAATACCGGCCCGTTTCGGAACAGGGCAATAATCCATGTAGTATTGGTCCATTACCACAGAGAATTTTCCGTCGCCGAAATCATTGCCGTTGAAGCCAATACGCACAATAAGGCCACCGCGCATCAGTATATTGTAGGCTTTCATATCACCCACCAAAATATCATCAGTGCCCATGCCGGGGTTGTTTACGTAGGTAACATTGGCCAGGCTTGCCGGGGGCTGAATAAAGTTTCCGGTCGTGTCGCTAAGTGTACCAATGCGCTCATATTTATAGGTACTCATTACAGCGGCATTGGTTGCGGCGCCAAAAGTTGCACTGTTAGCCTGCGCCTTCAAAGCAGAAATTACATGGTAATCATTGCAGTTTGCAATCACGTTGCCGGCTGAAATGGCGCCGCCGCGGTAATTGGTTGCCGTGTTATAGGCGGTCGCCACGCTTAGAATGTTGGGCAATATTGCTGTGTTTAAGTCATTCACCATGTCGGTACCGGTTTTCATCATGATGTCATCCTCAAGGCGCCTGAAATCCAATGCAAACTGGTCAGTGAAAGAAACGAGCAAGGACCGTATTTTCCACGGCTCCGTTTTAATGGTGTAAGCATATTGAGCCTGGCTCCTGGTGGCTCCCTCCGTTCTGTCGGCGCTGGAACCCTGTTTGGCCTGCTCTTCCAGCCAAACGGCAAACAGGTTTTCAATACCTACTGTTTGCATAGAGCAGAGTTGAAATACCCACGGTGTGTTTCTGTAAAGTCCGTAGATGCCCGCATCTGCGCCCATGCGAACCCTGGTAGATGCGGCCAACGATTCGGCAATACTTGAAGTAACGCTGGCGCCCAGCCCGTCAATGGTTCCGTGAACACCTGCCGCTTTGCTTACCTCTTCCATATTTTTTACAGATGAGGTATCAATGGGCCGCATATCCAACTGTCCATTTTTTACAGTTAGCAAAAACTCTTTGCTTCCTGACCTGGATTTGTAGATTTGGCGAAGCTCTTCTTCATGGGCCTTCAAAACTTGTGCAATGCCTTGGGTTTTGGCGTTGTCATTTCCGTTGCTTTTTTCAAGAAGCTCGGCAATGCTAAGCCCCTGCTTGTTGCACTGCTCTTTAATAGCCTCCACCGCTTCATCGGATTTTTTCTGGAAAGCTTCAAAGGCCTCTTTACTGATGCCGCCATTGGCTGCGGCTTCCCTGGCAATTTTTTCCGCCTCAGTTTTTACTTCAATAAACTTGGCGTCAATCTTTTCGGCAGCTTCTTTACCGATTTGCTCGGCAAGCGCCTTTTTTTCATCTGCTGTCATAACAATAATGATTTGAATTAATTAATAAGATTTTTTGTACCCAGCCATTTAAGAAATTCATCCTTTTGCTCCGGCTCGTCACCAGTGGATACATCCGGCTGGTTCTTAGTGGAATCTGATAAAATTTCCATTGTTGGCGTGATGGGGTTTGAACCGCGCACAACGGCGCTGCCCTCTATTTTACGGGCCTCGGTGACGGCCCAAAAAAAGCCTTCTTCATCAGCAGCGGCCTGGTTGGCCACCATTGGAAAATATTTTTCCCAGTTTTCGTAATATTCCGCTGCCCATCGCTCCTCACTGTTCATGCACATAAACAGTGTTACATAGCGCATGCCCACACTGTGCTGTTTTACATAACCTTTGGCGTACTGGTCCGCCATATACGGGTTCCTGGTGTATATATCAGCGTATGAAAATTCATGAAACAATGCTTCTGTTTCGCCGTCCATTTTTATACCCAGTTCCCGCCACTGCATTTTCTGAACATAACACTTCACCGTTGCCTCATCGCCACAAACTTTGTCAAATGCCATGTCATGCTCCTGCAGATGCAGACCTCGGCCGCCGGCATCCTTTACTGTTTTGTTCCACAATTTTGGTATGTGTACATCATGGTGACTGTCCATCCAATTGGTAGTATTTATTACCGGCTTTATAATGCCCTGTTTTTGCTGGAAATATGTTTCCGATTCGCTTTTTGTAACCGCTTTCAGGGCCCCAGATTCACTCACATACAGCTGTCCGTTAAAATCAAATCCGTCAGTTTCTTTTTGGTGAAAACGGCCGTGTTTTGTATGCATTTTCTCGGCCTTTATCGTAGAGAAGTTTTCAGCAATAAACTTTAGTTTATCTGCCTGCCTGGCAAAGGCTGCCAGTTCTACCGGCATTGTAAAGCCGCCATGTTTTATGGTGATTGCGTTATTCATTTTTGTACTGTTTGATTACCATTGGTTAATGCCTTTTTTTCAGCCAACAGCTTTTTGGCCTCTTCTTCAGTAATAGGTTTCTTTACCGGATTAGGATTATCCTTTTTCGGCTGATTGTTATTGCTCATTTGAATCGTTTTGTTGGCCCTGCGCCATGGCAAGCGCATCAGCCGGGTTAATTCCAAAAACCTTTTCAAGCACGAGTGCCTTTGCCTCAACAGCAAGGCTGGATTGTAATACGCTTACCAGTGATTCAGTTCCGCCAACACCAAGTGACACAGCAAGGGGAACGCCCGATTCATTAGCAAGTTGGCTCCGGGTTTTATCCATACCAGGGCGTTCTTTTTGGCCAGCCAATTTCAATGCCTCATTTAGGGTTAACAGGTCCATTTCCCAAAGCATCTTAATCCCTTCAGCCATTGTTTTTGTGGACTCCGCTTCCTGTTTTTTATCAGCCTGCAGCACGGCCACATGGTCAAAACACAGGTACACAATTGCTTTCGCCGGCTTTCCGTCAGCAAACCAGGCTGTGAACTTTCGGCTAATGTTATCCGCCCGCGGTATGATGGCGTTTTGATAAAGGCGCCGCTCTGCTTTGTCCTGATTTTCAAACGTGCTGCCCTTTGCCGCAATGGCGTTAAGGTCTTTCGGGTATTGGAAGCCGTCAGCAATCAGCATGGCATCCTCCTCAATAGCCTTTCCCAAATCCAGTTCGCGAAGTGTAAGGCCAAGGCGCTTTACCTCCATTGCTCTGGAGGTGACCATGTATTTTAACTGCCGTGACATAAGGCCGTAAGTCATGAGTTCGGCCTCCACCGCTTTCTTGTCATCTGGCATGAACGGAATTGATTTATCTGTATTTTCCGTCTGCGGGGCTGGGGTAACAAAAGCCTGTGGGCCGCCGCGTTCTAATACCGAACCCTTAATGTTTAAGGCAGAAACTATGTTGTTAATGTTCCGCTCAAGGCTTTTTACGGGACTTTCCGGGAACATATTGCTTGAGGTATTGGCCCGGATGCCTTTTATTACAAGGCATGTTTCCAAGTCAATATTCATAGGCTCGTCTGTACCGAACCGCACCTTAACTGACTTTACAGGCTTAATACCTGTTTTGCCAGCATTAGTCCTAAACCATATTTTGTCACCCTCCTCAATTTCTACATATTCGTTTGGGATAACCCACATGGCTTTTGTGTCCTCCCTTGCCATTCCAGGGCCCCATTCCGGTTTAATTATGACCCAGGCGTACAGGTCCAGGTACATAGATACCTGAGCCGCAAACTCTTCCCAGGTCTGCACCCAATTGGGGTTTTCAAGAAGCCTTTTTATTTTAAGGCTGTAAGCATCCGTGGCCTCGTTGCCTTCTGGGGTATTTACCCTCAATTCTGAATTCACAAAGGCCGTAGCCTTTGCGTTAACAATATTGCTTACTACCGGGCATAGGGTGTACGCATTTATTGGGGCTGACTGAGACTGGTATTTGAAATAAAAGCTTTGCCCGCCATTGTTTTCAAAGAACCATTGTTGATTTTGTAGGCCCCGATAAGAGCCTGATGAAAGAATTTGGGAGTAAAGCGCCTTGGCTGCATGTTCCTTACGGCCTGTCAGCACCAGGGCTGCTGTTTTTATATTTTCTAATACTCCCATGCGTAAATGAAAAAAGGCCGTAACCACACTTGCATGTGATTACGGCCTTTCCGGCTCATTAATTTTTTATGTTTGGCGGCTTTATACCTGTTTAGCTGCCGCTAAAATATTCTCAACTTGCTTTGTCAGCCCGCGATCCTTATACCTTTCCTTCGCTTCTCCTGTAACGAAAATCGTGTTTTCGTGTCCGCAGTGCCGGCACCTGATGGCCAGGCAGCCCCTCTCTATGCTCCCCTCACCAATCACCCCGTTGCATGCAAAACAGTGAATTTTCTTGACCTTCTCTGCAATTTTCAACAATTCATTCGCTGTCGGCATTAGCAAAATTATTAAAGTGCCGTAAATTACGGTAATTTTTTTATTTTCAGAAATTTTTGAAAGTTAGACCTTTTATTTTATGTAGCTTCACACTGTCAACTACCATGCATAATCTTCATCATCAGCACTGGTTTCTTTTGGAGGGGTTTTGCCCATGATGCGATCGGGACCGTAATATATCCATGCGTCTGGATTCGGCAATTTATACGCAAGCAAAGGTTCTGAATGATTATTCTTCATAGTATTGCTATTTTACAAACCTTATATGCCCAACCCCCGGCTTCACCCCAAGCAGCACGTCTATTCGCTCCAGGCTGTTTTTCAAAAAAAATATAATTGGTATCCGGGAGATGTTCTCAAAACCGGTTTTCTTGATTAAAACAAAGTGCCATGAAAGGTTATCATATTCATAACCAGGCGAAAAAAACAGACCAGAAGGCCCGTGAATGTACACCGGGGCGTTGGGCCACTTTTCGTGAAACATTGGCCCCGTATTTGCGGGCTGCAGGTTTAGCTTTGTAATTACTTGAATAAAGCCGTCAATAAAGTGCTGCTTATTGTATGCTTTCACCGCGGCAGTAATGCCTATTCTTTGCAGTCCTTTTTCAAGTTGCTGCTGTATGCGGCTTGCAGTAGTGTTATTTATTTGTGTACTCATATAATACTGTATCAGTTTTTTTATGTATGCATTTTGTGACTCTGTGCCAACCATAGTGGTATTGAACTTTTCTATTCAACACGTTGTAGCCATAATGATAACCATATTCATTGATGGTAGTATCACGCAAACAGGCTGTTCTGATTCTGTACGGCTGGCCGTCAATATAGAAATCTGGTTTTTTATTATCTTTCAATGCAAAGTAAACAACCGCAGACCATGCAACTGAGAAAAGTAAAATAATCAAAGCGTATTTGATGAAATTCATTGTTGATAATTTATGTAAAAATACAGCCTTTTCACCTTTTATCTGCCAGAATTGAAGACTTTATCCGTGTGGATTGCATACCGCCCGGCATTCATAATGTGGTCGTTTCCATCCACAGGTACGTTTAAGATAATCTCCCCAACAGACTGGTATTGGTACTTACTGACCTCATTATACAAAAACAAGTCTTCCTCAAGGTAATAGTTCTCGCACTCATTAACTGATTCAAGGCCACTGGCCACTTCCTTTCTGGCATTAACAGCGGCAAACCCATGTTTCACCCACTGTCTGGTCTTCACCGGGTCGTGCTCTGTAAATACCATCCCGCCGGTTATGCCTTCATTCCGCAAAGCGGCCACTAATACTTTGATTATTATGCCAGACTTTTCATCATCTGTTGCTTTGGGATTATTCATTATTTCAGCAATCATTTCATTTCCAGGCCTGTAAACCAATGTTTTCCAATACCTTTTGTTTTCGATGCAGCCAATCTTAACCAGTGCTACAGGGTCATTCATGCCGTAATCCACCCCGACTATCCATTTGTTAATTTGACCTGTCGGGAACTCCTTAACCTTTATGAACTGGTGTACCAGCAGTTGCGATGATGGTTTCGGGTCCTGCTGGTACAGTGCATTAAAACTAACTTCATTCAGTCTTTTTACCTTCATCAGTTTTTTGTAACTGTGTCTTTCTGGAAATAGTACCTGCCCTGGCTTCCGGCGGTCATAAGGGCAATAATCATCGGTTTTGATGGCCGGGAATATTATAACTTCCCATTCGCCTGGCTCAGCCTTTAATAGCCGGCCGGCCAAATCATCCTCCGCCCACCTGGTTGTCATTACCAGTTCCCGGCTATCATTATGAAGGCGGCTTCTCCAATCATCCACATACCAGGCCCACATTTTATTTTTTATCGTAAGGCTGTTTGCTTCGTCCCGGCCTTTAAGAATGTCATCAATAATAGCCAGGTCAACGCTTTTTGAATTGATAGAACCGCCGCGGCCGACAGTGTATAAGTACCCAGACGGGTGCCTGCCGGATGTGTCTGTGATATGGTAATAATATGATGCGTTAGAAAAGCTACTATCGCCTATTGGCATGCCGGTACGGACTGTAGGAAAAGCATTGCGGTACTCGTGACTGTTTATAATGTTTTTAACGTCACGGCCGAACTCATGCGCAATCGTGGCACTATAACTGGCAATTGCCACCTTTAACCATGGCTTGCCTCCCAATTCCCATGCTGGAAAGCGCCTTGAAGCAAGTTCCGATTTGCCGTGCTGCGGCGGGGCAAAAATCATCATTTTTTTGACTTCTCCGCGGCTAAACGCTTCCAGGCGCCGGCAGATGTATTCGTGAAATGGTTTTAGCAGGTAGTCCTTTTTTGTAAAGGATACGAATTCGGCAAAATCTTTACTGGCTAATGCTGCATTGATTTTGTCAATGTCAAGAAGCTGAGCCAGTATGTTTTGCATACATTTTCTTTAATTTTTTGAGGTCGTCTG
>JACCDR010018841.1_pt1 | contig 51182 bp, 40 predicted proteins | sample 7446431 | NCBI WGS metagenome assembly JACCDR01 (sample SAMN15323443, study PRJNA562643) | freshwater metagenome | isolation source: river surface water | place: USA:Blue River Watershed | collected 2017-08-17 | reverse complement strand
GGCAAACCCGGTCAAACGGCGTTAACGCGCCATACCGGACTTAATCCGGCCAAAGCGGCGCTGATTGAAAAACAGCGGCAGGTGAAAAAATCCTCAGGCCAAGCGTCCTTCAAAAAGAATAGCCCAGCCAAAGCAGGGAAAAAATAAGCCATGAGCTCTGGTGAAGGTGACCGATAAAATGTGGTCGCCTTCACCTGCAGTTGTGTTTCAACCTTTTATCCTGTTTTATCTCCATCATCGATGGTGCAGCTGTCGAACATAGCGTCGTCTTTTGCGCGTTGTGCCCTTCACTAAAAATATCTTGCTGTTTTGTCGAATGACATCTGCGTTTGCCTAATAGACTAAATTTCTGTGGTAACTATGTCGTTTGAATGGACTGAGCGTTGCAGTTGCTGTTTATTTTGCATGGGGAATATGGCAAAAATACTGGCGCTATTGGCTTTGGCAAGGTAGATTCTAATCAGAACATTTGATTTCTCAGTCTGTTATCGCGCTACATCACGCTAAGTTGAGGGCATAACATGCAAGTTACATCGTTGAATGACGTTCGCCATTTTGCAATGACGCTCGACGGGGTATGCTAACGCCTATGCGTCATCTGCTCGCCACATACGGTCCATTACCTCATCGTTTTGCGCTGCAACTTAGCCAGCGATGCATTTTATTGCTGCTGAGTACATCCATAGTTGCGGTGCAGGCACAAAGCTTTTCGCTAGCCGAAAATACCTCAGCTGCCGTTACCATATCTACCTCACAACCCACCCTAACGGCGAATGCCAACGCAGGTTCGGCCGCTACGTTGATCAGCCGGGTGCAGCAAGCGCAGTTGCTGGCGCTAAATTCACCCGAGCAGGCCTTACCTCTGCTGATGGCACTCACGGCGGAGGCGGCTCAGCACGATGGGGAAGCTTACTTTGCTTGGTTAGATGCCTACAGCAGTGTATTGCAACGTTTAAGTCGCTACAGTGAGGCCATGACGCTTACCAAGGCGAGTGATATCTCGTCGCAACGATTTGCCACATTGCCCAACCCAGAATTAGCACAACTGTTGATAGAACCCTTGCTGGTGGGCGATTTTGCGGATGCTCGTAGCCGTTTGCAGCGTTTACAGCAGCTGGGCGATTTACAAAGTTTACCGCTTTACTGGCAGGGGCGGGCCAAAATGCTTGAAGCCATGCTGTACATGGAGCTCAATGCCTCGGATTTTTCGGTCAGCTTAAGTGCTGAGGCCTATAAGATGTTCACCTCCCTGCAAGATAAATACTGGCAGCTGGAGGCGATGGAAGTGCAAACGCTGGCGGCAATTTGGCTCGACGCAGGGCAAACAGCTCGAGACAACCTTGTTCTTTATCAGAAGCTTAGCAAAGAGTTTGAGAGTAATGTCCATCAACAACTTGCTCAGCTTTACAGCATCTCGCTGGAGTTACAACAATATGCCACCGACGCCGGCTTGGCATTGGTGGCACAGCTCAGGCGTGACTACCCGACGCCGACCGTGCAGGTGGCCTTTGGTACCGCGGTGCTCGAAACATTACTGTATAACCAGAAAAAAGACTATGTGGCGGCGGAGCGGACCGGGTTGGCCGCGCTGCGTGACTTTACCGCTATTGATCACGTGCACAACAAATCGGTGTTGTTGAGTGCGGTGTTCCATGCGTTGAGTCAGCAAGGCAAAGTTCGCCAAGCAGAGCCTTTGCTGCAGGAATTAACCAAGCTACAACAACGCTCACCCAATAACTATTATGTAAAAGATATTGCGTTACAGCTGCAGGCCGAATTGGCCGTTGGTAAACAAGATTACAAAACCGCCTGGCAAAAGGTTAACGAACGCTTTGCGATAAAACCGCCGGACATGCAAGCTGAAAATAACATGCGAGTTGCACGCCAATTTGCCATGTTGGAGCAGCAGCAAGCCAAAGTGGAACAAGAAAAGCTGGCGGCGCAAAATCAACTGAAGCAGTTACAAATTGAGAAAGCGGAACAACAACAACAGTGGTATTTGTTGTTGGTGCTGTTATTGCTGGTTGCGGTGGGGTTGTTGGTCGCTTTGTTATGGTCGCTACGACAACGTTCGCTCTATCATAAAAACCGTGCCAATACCGACGAGTTAACGCAAATTGGCAATCGGCGTTTTATGTTTGAGTGCGGTCAGAAATTATTTACCCAGCACCACGATGGGGCATCGATGGCCGTCATTACCTTTGATATTGATTATTTTAAACAAATCAACGATCAATGTGGCCATGCTGCCGGCGATACCGTACTGAAACATTTAGTAAACGTTGTGCAACAAGTCCTACGAGGTGATGACTTGTTTGGCCGAATTGGCGGCGAAGAATTTTTAATTTTACTCCCGCGCAGCCAAATGCAAGATGCGATAAATTTAGCGGAGCGCATACGACAGGCCATTCAGACGCAACAACCTCAAATGGCATTACCGCGGCCCTTGAGTGCCAGTTTTGGTGTAGCCACCAGCGCGATAACACCGCAGGGGTCGCCATCAATGTCGCAGCCGATGGTGAGCGCCGAAAAGCGCGGCTCTTTTGAAGCGCTATTGGCGCGAGCTGACAATGCACTCTATCAAGCCAAACATGCGGGCAGAAACCAAGTCAAAGCGGCACTATAGTTGTAATATCGTGCCTAACGGCGTCGAACAGAAGCGCATCGTTGCTGTAGTTCCAAAGATAATCCGTTCACGGCAGTTGATTCAGTTCACAACAACACCGTCTGCTGACAACAGGACAACGAGCTGACGGCTGGACAATCAGCTGACGGCTGGACAATGAGCTGACGGCTCTGCACCATTGTGCTAGCATGGACACATTTGCAGCCCCTTTTCGCCAGCGCTGAGTGTTGCGCAATATCGTCTTGTTGCCGGTCAACAAGGTCTTAGTGTGATGGGCGATACCCATGTTGTCATGCGCGTGAGAAACTTATGTTATTAATATCCAACCCTAGGCTAACGTTGACGTCTTGTCTTGCCTTTATCAAACAGCAAGGCCGATATATAACGGTGGGCGTGTTAGCTTATTTGCTCTGGCCTTGGCTGCAATTGGCGCCTTGGCAGTACCAGTTGTGGTTAAAATCCACATCATCACAGCAGCAAGCATTACAGGCAACTGCCGATTTTGTTGAGCGTTATGGTGTTGCAGCCTTGCCGCCGTTGGTTGCTCGGGTTGAACTTAATGCGCTGAGTGCCAAAGTCGCTGCGCTAGAAGCTAACTATGCTGAATTTAGTGACCAATCGCGCGATCACGGCTGGGCGGACGCCAGTGAATTTCTGATTCAACATATAGCCAAAGCGCAATCCTCACCTTTGACCTTATCCAGAGTTGAATGTCGTAATACGCTGTGCCAAATCGATATTCAGCTAGGTCGTTCGGGCTTAGATGACCGTCACCGACAACGCATTTTACAATTGGCGGCAACCTTAAAAGCCGGCGATCTTGAATATCAACAATTAGATGTGACACACAATGCCGTCGTGTTGCAGTTAAAATCATCCAAAGCTTATCTTTTGCCTTGGTGGCAGCGTTGGCAGGTTAGCTCATCTGAGCAGGCACGTTGGCTCGAGGATATTCGGTTGTGGGTCAGTCCGGCCGTGCAGCCGGCCACCTGATAAGTCGATCGTTCCTTGTAATGGTGGCGAAAACAATAACGCAGTACGCGTCAGCAGCGACAATAAGTGAGTTCAAGGTGAATAATAAACAAAAGTGGCAATCATGGTGGCAGCAGCACCAAACGCAACTGTTTGCCGTGCTGGTTGGTTATATCGGCATGGTGCTGTTACATGGCGTGGTGAATCTGACAGTGCCCTCAGGTCGTGCGGTATTAGATGAGGAAGCATCAGCACAACTTGGCAAGTTGGATGTCGATTTACAGGCTTTAAATCAAGCAGCAACCATGCTGCATGAACGCAAGCTGGCCGCGCAAGCCGCCGCTGCACAAGGACTGACGGCAGAGCAAGCCCCAGCGAAACCCACAGATGGCTCGTCCACGCCGCCTGCAACATAACTCTGTAACCCACATCCTTGATGGCTCTTTAGTGTCCAAGCTGATGATCTTACAGGGGAGGGTGATCATCCCTGTAAGACTCGCACTCGGTTGTTTGCGTTGATAACGTGCAAGGTTTTGCATGAGATTGAATGCTATGCTAACAGCCACAAGGCATTGAATAACGAAATAGCCGTCGAGGTTGGTGCATGGATCTCAACGAATTATTGGTCTTTAGTAAGGTTGTCGAAAAAGGCAGCCTGACCGCCGCCGCGGCAAGTTTGCATGTCACCAAATCGACCGTCAGCCGACGGTTAGCCGATCTCGAGGAACGTTTGGGCTGTCGGTTAATTCAGCGTTCTACACGGCACATCCAAGTCACCGAAGCTGGCGCCCAGCTCTATGCCGATTGCCAAACCGCCCTGACCTCGCTGCAGGATGCGGAGCAAAAACTTTGGTCAAGCCAGCATGAAATTCGTGGTCAGTTGAAAGTCGTGGCGCCGGTCGAATTCGGCCAGCTGTTTTTGATTGAGCAGATCGCCAGTTTTATGCAGAAATACCCACAAGTGGAAATCAGCTTGGAATGCACCAATCGCAAAGTCGATCTGCTGCATGAAGATGTCGATGTCATGTTTCGCATCGATACGGGGGACGATATTGCCATGGTCGCAGAACCGGTGGTACGAAGCTATGCGGTGATGGTGGCGTCGCCACGGCTGGCTGCCCTCTATGATGAATTGACCAGCCCCAGCCAACTACCCGCAACGGCCTTGATGCTGGTGAAAGGCCCGATCGTGGCTCAGCAGTGGCAAATGCGCCGTGCCGACATCATCGTTGATTTACAGAGCCAACACCCGTTTCAGTGCAATAACCTCAGTGCGATCCGACGCATGGTCCTGCTGGAACAGGGCGTGGCATTATTGCCGCACTTTTTAGTGAAACAAGATCTGCGCGAGGGCCGGTTATGGCAGCTGTTTTCCGAGTGGCAAAGCCGAGCCAATTGCATTTATGCACTATATCCCAGTCGACGTTTTGTACCGGCGAAGTTGCGACTGTTTTTAGATGAGGTGACGCAGGCCATGCAGGCGCAGCATCATCAATTGAATCTTGATGCGGCGCAGTGGCCGGGCAACTGGGATGGCTAAACAAATCAAGGTTAAATAAATCAAGGCTAAATGAATCAAGGCTAAATGAATCAAGGCGTTGCTGTTGTGAACGAAGTTGATACCTGGCGATAGGGGCCGTTAGCTTTGCAACAAGACGTGCGGCAGGTTACATTTTCCTTCTTCTCGCATTTTCCTTCTTCTCGCGCCCGGCACAATGCGCGGCCCGTCAGGGTATCTGACAGGCCGCTGAAAATGACAGGCCGCTGAAAAAGCCGCCGAGCTTTGGTTTACCATGCGGTAGGCGGGCATAGCAAGTGCTTGGTTTGGCAGAATTTGCGGCGGTAGAAGCTGCTATAGCAGGCCAGTTGGTCCTGCCACCTGCCATATTTTTTACTCAGCTCAGCTCCGCTCATTTCCGCTTAGCTCATCGCTACGTCGCCTTTATGGTTGCTCAGTCGTTGCGGCTTCAAAGAAGAAACGCTGCCGCGGCGGTTTAGCTTCGCCCAGCTCTTGCAGGGTTGCCGCATCAAATAAGCGGCCATTGACCATGGTTAAACTGACGCGATCACTTTGACGAATATCCTTTAACGGATCGCCGTCAATCACAATCAAATCAGCCAATTTGCCAGGGCTTACCGAGCCTAACTGGTGATCCAGACCAAAGGTGCGGGCCGGATTGATAGTCGCCGTTTTTAACGCTTCCAAGGCCGACATGCCACCTTGAGCAAACATCCACATTTCCCAATGCGCGCCCAAACTTTCGCGTTGACCATGTGCGCCGATATTGGCCACTACACCAAGATCAGCCAAGGCTTTGGCCGTTTTCGCCACACTAAAATGGTTATAGTGATGATCTGGCGCGGTCGGACGGCGCATACTGCGCGGTCGCAATTCATCCATGGGCACAAATTTACTGAGGCGTGGATGTTTCCAAACCTCAGTTTTATCGTACCAATAGTTCTCTCCCCAGATGCCGCCATAAGCCACCACCAAGGTTGGGGTATACGCCGTGCCACTGGCCTGCCACAGCTGTTTAATATCATCATAAATGGTCGCCACCGGTAGGGCATGCTCGAGAGTGGTATGGCCATCCACCACCATCGACAGATTGTGTTGGAGTAACGAGCCACCCTCTGGCACTACCATCATATCCAGTTCGCGCGCGGCTTGAATAATCTGTTGCCGCTGGTTACGCCGCGGCTGATTGTAACTTTTTACCGTAAATGCGCCGACTTTCTTCAACCGTTCCAAATGGAATTTGGCATCGTCAAGTTGATCGACATGGGAGGTATAGCCCGCGCCATAAGCACCATACAAAATAGTACCCGTGGAAAAGATGCGGGGGCCAACGATGCGCCCGGTTTTTTGCATCTCACTGGCCGTAAAAACCTCTTGAGTGTCGTTGGAAGGATCATGAATGCTGGTCACGCCAAGCGCTAAGCTGGCGTAGTTTAACCAGTTTTGTTGTGGGATCAGCTGGTTGACACCTTGACTGCCATGCGCATGAGCGTCAAACAAGCCCGGCATGATGGTTTTACCGGTAATATCGACGATAGTGGCGTCCTTGGGAATGCTCACCTCATCACGCGGACCGACGGCAACAATTTTATTGTCGCGAATTAAAACCACGCCATTGTGAATGACTCGGTCGTTGTCCATGGTGATGACTTGGCCGCCGACAAACGCAATCTGCTGTTTAGGGATATAAGTCGCGGTGTTAAAACCGATATATTGGCTGTTTTTGGCTTTCACATCGGTATCTGTCTGTGGCGTAAACGCAAGGTCGATATTGCTGCTGTAAAGCTCAGGGCCTAAGTTCCAGTAAATGGACTTGCTATCTGCCGTCCAGCTGATATTTTCCCCCGCACGCACCGACAATGGTTTGACCGGTAATTGTGTATCATTGCCGGTGATATCAATAGCAGTCCCGCGTTCCATAAACGGTGTGACGTACACTTTAAACCGATCAGCGAAAGCCACCAGTTTACCATTTGGCGATACCTTAAATTCAGTACCATATTTGGCGGTATACAGCGTGCGCTGGGTTTTATCTTGTAAATTGATACTGAGCAGAACGGGCGAGCTGCCGTAGTCTTGGGCAAAGATCCGATCATTGCGGTCGGCAAACATCGGGCTGACACCATTGCGGCTAATCAGCTCAGGCGTACCGCCTTGCACCGACACTTTATACAGCCCGGTGTGTAACGACCATTTTTTATCTAATAAATTACCGGCACCGCCTTTACGGAACACGATAGTTTGTCCATCAGGGCTAAACGTCGGCTCCAGATATTTGCCCGGCGCGCTCAGTAGAGGACGGCTGACCCCCGTTTGCCTATCTAAAATGTGGATATTGCCTTGTTCGACATCATGCCAACTGACATACACCAGATAACGGCCATCCCGCGAAAATTGCGGATAGTACTCAAAGTGCTGTTGCTGCGAGGTTAAGCGTTTGGGTTGACCGCCTTGACGACTGACCTCGTATAAATGCCCGAGTGCCGAGTAAACCACGCTTCGTCCGTCCGGCGAGGTTTGCACAAAGCGCAGCATTTTGACATCCAGGGTTGGCGTATCAATATTTTGCTGCACTCGCACGGTACGTTGAATTTTTTTCTCCACATCCACCTTAAACGGGATGGTCTGTCGTGCGAGGGTTTTGGTATTTAACCGCTGGATTTGGCCTTTTGCCCAGAACACCAGATCTTGGCTATCCGAACTCCAGCTTAGGGTGGGATACACACCGTGAATAGCCCATGTTTCTTGCATATCACGGTCCAGATCACTGAGTAATTCTTTGCTGGTACCGGTTTCTAAATCGTACAGATATAGCGATGTTTTGAAATCAACCCGACGAATATAGGCCAGGGTTTTGCCATCGGGGGAAGGCGTCGGGCGGATCGCCCCACCGGCGCCGCTGAGGATGACCTCGATGTCACCGGTTTCACGTTCAAAGCGCTTAATGGTATAAATACCTTGTTCTGAATCTTTGCTGTAGTGAAAGGTTTTGCCAGGCGTATCGTCTTGTGAGAAGTAGACATATTTGCCATCCGGCGAAAATGCGGGTTCTCCCAAGTCTTTTTCATCATTGGCTTTTTCGGTCAGCATCACACCATCACCACCCTGAATGTGATAGAGCCATACCTCACCAGCGCCTAAAGAGCGGGTGTTGGTAAAATGTTTGCGCGCCACGATAAATTGGCCATCAGGGCTCCAGGCAGGGCTGTTGAGTAACCGAAACGTCTCATTGGTGATGGCACGAGCGTTACGTCCCTTGGCATCCATGATCCAAATATTATCACCACCGCCTTCATCGCTGGTGAACGCGATAAACTTGCCATCAGGGCTCCAAACTGGTTGCATCTGCCAGCCGATATCACTGCTGATACGCGTGGCTTTGCCACCAGCGGCCGGCATGGTGTAAATATCCCCAAGTAAATCAAATGCGATGGTTTGACCGTCAGGACTTAAACTGACATTCATCCAGGTGCCTTGCTCGGTGGCAATCGGGACCTTGATAAATTCGCCTGGTGGATTATTCACATCCCAACTGGCGTCGTTATTTTTTTTCGCCAGAATTTGCGGGCTGGTGAGTGTGGATACACTAAAGGTAAGCGCCAACGCCAGGGCGATGGGGCCTTTGCGGTATGCGGAGTTAACTTGATGGGGCGTCGCTGATGATGATGGCAACATGAGAAAGTTGTTCCTTGCTATGCGTGTTGTTTGGTTTTTGTTATGTTTTTCTATTTTGCATGCCGCCGTCCTGCGATGGCATCATGGATATGTAACGAGACCGAGCAGAGTTAAACTGCCACATCGTATGACGCTTGCCTAGTCGCATTCGATAATCCGTGGCATCACTGCGGTCAAGAAATGGTCGCAGCGGTGTGTAACTCAGGGAAATTGGACAGCAAAAATGTAAATCATAGTCTGAGATAATGCAGCGCTATGCTGGCTTTGGCGAATATGGTTAAATGCTACCTCATACCAAGTGGTATGCATCAAGCGCCCATGTCATTGCACTCTTGGCATATTTTATTGCGTTGCAGATGGGCCTATCTGTTGTGGGAAACTCTGATCATCGAGAGCGTGTTATGGAGCGCCAACACATTGATTGCCAAGTCGTAGCGCCGTTCGACGAGCGTGTCGATAGCCCTTGTATTGCCAGTTGTCATTTACAAGCGCAAGGTTTTTGTACAGGTTGCTACCGACATATCAGCGAAATTGTGTACTGGAATAAAATGAGCGCCAGCGCAAAGTTGGCGATGCTTGCCGCCCAAACGCAGCGGCAAGTGGTTATAGCGCAGTCGCCAGACGAGCCGAACTTACAAGCCCACACACGCATCTCCTCCGAGATCTGGCAGGCGACTAAAACACAGTGCAAATTACACCAGGTATCGGCTGAGGTGGAACGAAATTTGGCCGAATTACAACAAACAAGATGACCTTACATCTAGCTCTGTATTTTTATAGATGATATGTCATGATAATCAATATGTTGGGCTTGTGTAGCAAGCACAGCTGACTCAATAAGTTCGCCTACAGAGCACAGCCTTAATACACAGAGTTACTGGATATCGCCAACGGTTTGATACGATTGGTGTTGATTTGCTTGCAGTTGGTTCATTCATTACATTTTGACGCGTTAGGAGATTCTGCCTTATGTTATTAGAGGCTATTTGGATTGGATTTGCATTTACCGTCGGCTTTTTAGCGCGCGTCATCGGTTTGCCGCCGTTAGTGGGTTATTTATTAGCGGGTTTTTTAATCACACTATCAAGCCAAGGTTTTAATTTACCGCAAGGCAATGAAATTATTGCGCATATTGCTCATTTTGGTGTCTTGCTGTTGCTATTCACCGTGGGCTTAAAACTGAATTTGAAAAGTTTAACCAAGCAAGAAGTGCTTGGTGGCAGTCTGAGCCATTTTTTCCTGACCGTACTTATTTATACCCCGATTATTTTTCTTGCTTTTAGCCTGTCATGGCGTGATGCGGTGCTGTTAGGTGCCGCTTTAGCTTTTTCGAGCACCGTTTTAGCTGCCAAAGTTTTGGAAGGAAAACGCGAGATCCGAGCGTTTCATGGCCGCGTCGCAATCGGTATTTTGATTATGCAGGATTTGATAGCGATGGCGCTGATGAGTATCTCCCAAGGTGTGATGCCATCACCTTGGGCATTGCTGATCTTTTTATTGCCGTTGTTAAAGCCATTGTTATTTAAAATTCTCAGCATGACGGGGCATGAGGATTTACAAATTTTATTTGGTGTGTTGCTGGCGGTGGTGCTTGGCGGTGGCGGTTTTGCTCTGGTTGGGTTGAGCTCTGAATTGGGGGCGCTGGTGTTTGGCGCATTAATGGCCTCGCATCCGCGCGCCGGTGAGTTGGCGAAAACATTGTGGGCGGTGAAAGAGTTTTTCTTGGTCGGATTTTTCTTGAAAATAGGGCTGGGCGGTTTACCCGACACTCAAGCTTGGATGTTTGCGCTGCTCATGATTGCATTGTTGCCGTTAAAAGGCATCTTGTTTTTTGCGCTCTTGGTGCTCTTTAAACTGCGAGCGCGCAGTGCGTTTTTATCGAGCCTGACCATCACCAACTACAGCGAATTTGCGCTGATTGTTGCTAGTGTGGTGATGCCACAATATCTGATCCCGTTGGCACTTACCGTGGCATTATCGTTTGTCGTATCAGCACCGCTCAATCGTTACGCGCATCCGTTGTATGAAAAACTTGCGCAGCGGTTAATTCCATTTGAACGCAATATTCACCATCCTGATGAGCAACCGGTATCGCTAGGTGATGCCGAGGTACTCATTATGGGGATGGGGCGCACGGGGTGCGCAGCCTATGAGTATTTACAGCACAAAACCAAGTTGGCGGCGTTAGATTCGGATCCGGCCCGGGTTGCGCATTATCAGCATTTGGGTGAAAACGTGTTTTTTGCTGACGCGGAAGACCAAGTTTTTTGGCAAGGCTTGCATCTTGGCAATATCAAAGCGGTGATTTTATGTTTAAGCGATGTCGAGGCCAAATTAATTGCCACCCGTAAGCTGCGCCAAGCGGGTTTTGGCGGCTTAATAGTGTCGCACAGTATGCAACAAGATGAAGCTTATAAAATCATGGCGGCCGGAGCTGATCATACCTACTTAACCATGAATGAAGCGGGTTTGGGCTTAGCCGAGCGTGTGCGGGCGCATTTGGGAATAATGTCCTAGCGCTTTTAGTGCGGCGACAACGCCCGCCTGATGATTAGGGGGCGTGTTTAAATAATGAGCCAAGTGTGTTTGAGTCGGTTATGAAGGGTGCTCAGCTGTCTAATGGCTGGCTGCTATTTGTAAAGTGCAATAATTTCGTCGGCAGCGTGCTGCAAATGATGGCGCAGTAAAGTGGTGGCTCCGGCGATGTCTTTGGCGGCGCAAAGCGCCAACAACTGCTGATGCTCGGTACTGGCGGTATGGATCACGCCGGGCGTCTGCAGATGCATCCGAACATAGCGATCGGCACTGTTGTTTAAGCGCTGAATCATTTCAAAGGTTTGCGGACGAGCTGCCTTGTAGAGGCTCAGATGGAATTGGCTATTAAGTTCGGCCCAGCGATCAGCCACATTCAGCTGTTGTAATGCATTGTCTAATTGCTTGAGCAGCTGCTTGCTGTGTTCAATATCGGCAGGCGTAAGCAGTGGGATCGAGCGCTGTAACATGTCACATTCAAGCATGATACGAAGATCAAACAACTCGCTGATATGCTCCGCGCCCAGCTTGGTCGCGGTGGCGCCTTTATGCGGCTCAAATTTAACCAAACCTTCGGCTTCCAGTTGCAGCAATGCTTCTCGCACAGGGATACGGCTGACATTCAGTTGTTGTGCGATCAACGCTTGTCGCAGTGGTGCACCGGACGGAATTTTGCCTGACAATATCTGTTGGCGAATAGCTTCTGCCACAACTTGGCTACGTGTTTTAAATTCTGGAGTAATCACCGCGTTTTTTCCATAAGCAAAATCCTCTGCGGATTTATACACAAATACAACCGACGCACAGTTACTATCGGGTGCTATAGCAAGTTTGGCATACATCAATGTGAGATGGCTCATTGCTAAGCTATATCATGACAGCGCAGCCGGCACCCTTGACCTCGGAGCGAATATTCAAAGCATGCTGTAGGCTAAGAACTTATAGGACGCAGGGATATTGCCTCGGGCAACTGTGCAAAACACCTTAACGTGAACCATGCTGCACAGCAAGCGCCATTGGGTCGCAATCGTTTTCATCTCAACTGGCCAATGTATAAAACTTACGTGGAAATGACCCGCTTGGGTAGTGCGTTATATTAGAATTGTGAAATGACAGCGATGTCAGTTATGCGGTTGCTGTTTTTTTGTGCATAACAGCTATGGCAGAGGCTTCGGTTTGACGATAACGGCGTGCCAGAGCCCCCATTAAAAACATGTGGAGTTGATATGACGTCACTGAGTGACATTCAAATAACCAAGGCCTGCGCCCAGGATATGTCTGCCATTGCGGCTTTAGAACGAGATGTCTTTGGCGACACTGTGTACCCTGAGTTTTTATTCCGGCAAGCTTATGATTGCTTTGTCGATACATTTTGGCTCGCCAAACGAGACGAACGTGTGCTGGGTTATTTGCTGGCTGTGCCGGCACAGGATGGCCGCTTAGCTATTTGGTCAATTGCGGTCAGTGCGGATGCCCGCGGGCAGGGCATTGGACGCTTACTGTTAGATAGAGCACTTGCCTATGCCAAGGCGCAGCGCTGTGCAGCGTGGTTGACTGTTGATCCGGCGAACATCGCCGCTCAAGCCTTATATCGCGCCGCCAATATGCGGTGTATCGCAGAAGAAAAACACTATTATGGTGAAAATGAACATCGGCAACTGTGGCAATTCAATGCATATTAGTTGTTAAAATTAATTTTAATCAATGAGTTACGCTTGGTTTTTACCTGATGTTATCAAAGGCTCGACGTGTCGCAGATCCCTCGTTATAATGCCGCGTCCTAGTAACAAGAAAGTCTGGTTGTCAAGTACGGATGCCGAGGAAAAATCCAGATTGAAGCATGACGGCGTAAACCAGACCCCCGTTTTTTGATTTGAGGTAACACGATGCAAGTTTCAGTTGAAACCACCCAGGGTTTAGAACGCCGTTTAAACATCACTGTGCCAGCTGCTGCAATCAGCACTGAAGTCACTGCCGAATTAAAACGCATTGCCAAAAACCGTCGTATTGACGGCTTCCGTCCAGGCAAAGCGCCAGTTGCCATCATCAAGAAAATGTTTGGTTTATCTGTGCTGCAAGACGTAGCGTCTCGTCAGATGCAAAATCACTTCTACCAAGCCATTGTTGAGCACAAATTAAATCCAGCTGGCGCGCCAACGTTCCAACCAGGCCAACTGGCGGAAGGTCAAGATTTACAATTCAGCGCTACCTTTGAAGTTTACCCTGAAGTTGCATTAACGGGTTTAGATAAAGTTGAAGTGACCAAACCAGTGGTTGAAATCACTGATGAAGATCTGGCCGGTATGATTGAAACGCTGCGTAAACAGCATTCAACGTGGGCTGCTAAAGATGGCGCTGCCGAAACAGGCGATCGCGTTGTCATGGACTTCGTCGGTTCTATCGATGGTGAAGAGTTTGAAGGTGGTAAAGCCTCTGCTTTCGCATTAGAGCTGGGCCAAGGTCGTATGATCCCTGGTTTTGAAGACGGTATTTTAGGTAAAAAAGCTGGCGAGCAGTTCACCATTGATGTGACATTCCCTGCTGAATACCACGCGGAAAACTTAAAAGGTAAAGCAGCGCAATTTGCGATCACTTTAACTACCGTAGAAGGTCGTGTATTACCAGAAGTAAATGCCGACTTCGTTAAACTGTTTGGTTTAGCGGATACCACAGTGGAAGCATTGCATGCTGAAGTGCGTAAAAACATGGATCGCGAACTGCAACAAGCCATCAAAGGCAAAGTGAAAGAGCAAGTGATCAAAGGTTTGTTAGCACACCACGAATTAGACGTGCCACAAGCGTTAATTGACAGCGAAGTTGATGTATTACGTCGCCAAGCGCTGCAACGTTTTGGTCAAAACATTGATGCGAAAAACCTGCCTGAGTTACCAGCTGCACTGTTTGCTGATCAAGCGCGTGATCGCGTTAAAGTGGGTCTGTTGTTAGGTGAAGTGATTAAAACCAACAGCCTGACTGTGGATGACGCTCGTGTACAAAGTTTGATTGAAACTATCGCATCTGCCTACGAAGATCCAAGTGAAGTTGTGGCTTACTACAACAGCAACAAAGAATTACTGCAAGGCATGCGTAACGTTGCGTTAGAAGAGCAAGCAATCGATTTAGTGCTGAGCAAAGCTAAAGTGACTGAAGAAGCCGCTAAATTTAACGAAATCATGAACCCAGCCGCCGCCAACTAAGTTGACATCTGCCGGTCTGACGGTTTTAATGGCTCGAACAGAAATGTTCGAGCCTTTTTATTTTCCAGCGCATTCATTCAAAGGGAATCCAGTATGACGTCTGAGCGTACTATGAACGATATCGTAAATGCATTAGTGCCCATCGTAATTGAGCAAACGGCGAAGGGTGAGCGTTCGTTTGATATTTATTCCCGTTTATTAAAAGAACGGGTGATTTTCTTAACCGGCCAGGTGGAAGATCACATGGCAAATCTGATTGTTGCGCAGCTGCTGTTTTTAGAATCAGAAAACCCAGAAAAAGATATTTATATTTACATCAATTCACCCGGTGGCTCTGTCACAGCCGGTTTAGCGATTTACGACACCATGCGTTTTATCAAACCGGACATCGCGACCGTATGTATTGGCCAAGCTGCCAGTATGGGCGCCTTTTTGTTATCCGGTGGCACCAAAGGCAAACGTTTTTGCTTACCAAACGCTCGCGTCATGATCCATCAGCCGTTGGGTGGTTTCCAAGGCCAAGCCACGGATTTTGAGATCCATGCCCGTGAAATTTTAGGCATTAAAGAAAAGTTAAACCGCTTGATGGCAGAGCATTGTGGCCGCAGCTATGAAGAGGTGGTGCGTGATACTGAGCGTGATAATTTCTTAAGTGCGCAGCAAGCGCTGGATTACGGTCTGATCGATTCGATTTTGAGCCGTCGCGACGCTAAATAAGCGTCACCATCGCGCAGATTGCACTAGGCTGTGCCTAAACAGGCAAATTAAGAGGAAAATTCATGTCTGAACACCGTTCTGACGGCGACAAAAGCAGTAAACTGCTGTATTGCTCGTTTTGTGGTAAATCACAACACGAAGTGCGCAAATTGATTGCAGGCCCACAGGTTTATATCTGTGATGAATGCGTCGATCTTTGCAATGATATTATTCGTGAAGAAATCAAAGATATCTCACCCAAACGCGACAGCAGCAAATTACCCACACCGCATGAAATTCGCCAGCATCTTGATGATTATGTCATCGGGCAAGAACATGCGAAAAAAGTATTGGCGGTTGCCGTGTATAACCACTACAAAAGGCTTCGCAGCGTAAGTCATAACAAAGGCGATGTTGAGCTGGGTAAAAGTAATATTCTGCTGATTGGTCCTACCGGTAGCGGTAAAACCTTGCTGGCTGAAACCTTAGCGCGTTTGTTGGATGTGCCTTTCACTATGGCTGATGCCACCACCTTAACCGAAGCGGGCTACGTCGGTGAGGATGTGGAAAACATCATCCAAAAACTGCTGCAAAAATGTGACTACGACGTAGAAAAAGCACAGCGCGGTATCGTGTATATCGATGAGATTGACAAAATTTCGCGTAAATCAGAAAACCCATCCATTACGCGGGATGTGTCAGGCGAAGGTGTACAGCAGGCCTTGTTAAAGCTGATTGAAGGCACCATCGCTGCGGTACCACCGCAAGGTGGCCGTAAACATCCGCAGCAAGAATTCCTGCAAGTGGACACCTCCAAAATTTTGTTCATCTGTGGTGGCGCTTTTGCTGGCCTTGACAAAATTATTGAGCAGCGCAGTGCTAAAGGCGCTGGCATCGGTTTTGGTGCTGAGGTGCGCAGCAAAGAATCTAGCCGCAGTTTGACAGAGACGTTCCGCGATGTAGAGCCGGAAGATTTAGTGAAATTTGGCCTGATCCCAGAATTCATTGGTCGTTTGCCAGTGGTTGCGACCTTAACCGAACTGGATTTAGACGCCTTGATGCAAATTTTAAGTCAGCCAAAAAATGCACTGATTAAACAATTTGCGGCGTTATTCCAAATGGAAGAGGTTGACCTTGAGTTTCGTGACGACGCCATTCGGGCTATCGCACAAAAAGCGATGGAACGGAAAACAGGTGCGCGTGGTTTACGCTCCATTGTCGAAGCGGTACTGTTAAATACCATGTACGATTTGCCGTCAATGATCGATGTTAGCAAAGTTGTGGTGGATGAGGCAGTGATCCGTGGCGAAACGCCACCGTTATTAGTCTATGAACACACGCCGGCAGCGGCGGAGTCCAACGGTTAAGCCGATGGTGTGATCAAAAGGAGCTGCGGCTCCTTTTGTTTATTTTCGGCTAAGCGTTGGTTCTAATAGTTTTTTTCTACCGTGCATTGAAGTTAGCAAAGCAGCCCCCATATACTTTGTTATTCACGCCTGCGGTAATTAATTCGAGAGACATTGAATGACAGTAGCAACAGCTGAACGTCTACATATGCCAGTGCTGGCTCTGCGCGACGTTGTCGTCTATCCACACATGGTGATTCCACTTTTTGTGGGTCGCGCCAAATCTATCAAATGCTTAGATGCTGCGATGGAACATGACAAACAAATTTTCTTGGTCGCGCAAAAAGACGCCACCTTGGATGATCCCAAGGCCAGCGACTTATTTGAGGTCGGTACTGTTGCCACTATTTTGCAGTTGCTCAAACTGCCAGATGGCACTGTCAAAGTGTTAGTCGAAGGTAGCCGTCGCGCGCGTTTGGCTGAATTTACCGATACTGACACCACCTTTGCGGCGCACGTCGAGGTGATCCCATCACCTGAACTGGATAGTCGTGAGCAAGAGGTATTTTTACGCTCTGCCATCAGCCAATTTGAGGGCTATATCAAGCTCAACAAAAAGATCCCACCGGAAGTGTTGACCGCGTTATCGGGCATTGAAGATGCTGCTCGCTTAGCTGACACTATGGCTGCGCATATGCCACTGAAAGTGGAAGATAAGCAAAAAGTTCTAGAAATCATCGACGTTACCGAACGCTTAGAGTTTTTGATGGCCATCATGGAAAGTGAGATGGACATCCTGCAAGTAGAGCGTCGGATCCGTAATCGCGTTAAAAAGCAGATGGAAAAGAGCCAACGCGAATATTATTTGAATGAACAAATGAAAGCCATTCAGCGTGAACTCGGTGAGCTGGATGATGCGCCAGATGAATTCGAGGCGATGGCGCGTAAGATTGATGCCGCACAAATGCCGGCAGAAGCACGCGATAAAGCGACGGCGGAGCTGCAAAAGCTGAAAATGATGTCGCCGATGTCTGCGGAGGCGACCGTAGTTCGCTCCTATATCGATTGGTTGACGCAAGTGCCTTGGACCAAACGCTCCAAGGTCAAGAAAAACTTGGCGCACGCGCAAGAGATTTTGGACGCCGATCATTACGGTTTAGAAAAAGTAAAAGAGCGTATTCTAGAGTATCTAGCGGTTCAACAACGGGTGAATAAACTCAAGGGGCCAATTCTATGTTTGGTTGGTCCGCCAGGCGTGGGTAAAACCTCGTTAGGCCAGTCGGTTGCCAAAGCGACTGGACGTAAATATGTGCGTATGGCCTTGGGTGGCGTGCGGGATGAGGCAGAAATTCGTGGTCACCGCCGCACTTATATCGGCTCTATGCCAGGCAAAATCGTGCAAAAAATGGCTAAAGTTGGTGTTCGCAATCCACTGTTTTTGCTTGATGAAATCGACAAAATGGCATCTGATTTCCGCGGCGATCCAGCGGCAGCGTTGCTTGAAGTGTTAGATCCTGAGCAAAATGCTGCGTTTAGCGATCATTACTTGGAAGTGGATTACGACCTGTCTGATGTGATGTTTTTTGCCACCAGTAACAGCTTAAATATTCCTGCCGCTTTGCTGGATCGGATGGAGGTGATTCGCCTCTCTGGCTACACCGAGGATGAGAAGCTGAACATTTCTCGGCAGCATTTGATTGCCAAGCAGATGGAACGTAACGGTCTGAAAAAAGGTGAGCTTCAGATCGACGATAGCGCCGTGATTGGCATTATTCGTTACTACACGCGTGAAGCGGGGGTACGTAGTTTAGAGCGCGAAATTTCAAAACTGTGCCGTAAAGCAGTGAAAGAAATTCTACTTGGCAAAGCCAAAGCGCCGGTGGTCATCACTGATGCGACCTTAGAGGATTATTTAGGCGTGCATCGATTTGACTACGGTAAGGCTGAGGATAGTAATCGCATCGGTCAAGTGACCGGCTTGGCTTGGACTGAAGTGGGTGGTGATTTATTGACAATTGAGGCCGCTGCTGTGGTTGGTAAAGGGAAATTGACCCATACCGGCTCACTGGGCGATGTCATGAAAGAGTCGATTCAAGCGGCGATGACGGTGGTTCGCAGTCGTGCCGAAACGCTGCGTATCAACAGCGATTTTTATGAAAACCGTGATATTCATATTCACGTGCCAGAAGGTGCCACACCCAAAGATGGTCCAAGTGCGGGTATCGCCATGGTCACTGCGTTAGTGTCGAGCTTAACCGGTAATCCTGTGCGAGCCGATGTGGCGATGACCGGGGAGATCACCTTACGTGGTGAAGTTCTACCGATTGGTGGTTTAAAAGAGAAACTTTTAGCCGCGCATCGTGGTGGTATCAAACGCGTTTTGATCCCGCACGATAACGTACGGGATTTAAAAGATATTCCAGATAATGTGAAAGCAGATTTGGATATTCGTGCCGTGAAATGGATCGACGAAGTGCTGGAATTTGCTTTACAAGAGCCGCCAACAGGCATGTCGGTGGTGGAAGTCGAAAAAAACAGCGCAAAAACGAAAAAAAGCCAAAAAAATCCAGCTTAGGGGCTTTTCAATTACGTAGTCTGTGCTAATTTAGGGGCAGTTTCCGTCCAGCCTTTGTCTGACAAGGGCTGCGGGACACCTCGAAAACCTAAACGCCGTGGTTTCTGTACTTGCAAGCGGACGGCATGCTTGGTATAAACAAGGTTCAGTTACATAACAATCGTAAATTGTAGTTGTAGAAAATAATAACAATTGAAGGGGATGATATTGTGAACAAGTCTCAACTTATCGACAAAATTGCTGCTGGTGCAGACATTTCTAAAGCGGCAGCGGGTCGTTCACTTGACGCGTTCATCGAAGCCGTTACTGAAGCTTTAAAGGAAGGTGATTCAGTTGCATTGGTTGGTTTTGGTACTTTTGCCGTGCGTGATCGTGCTGCCCGTTCAGGTCGCAACCCACAAACTGGTGAAGCTATCCCAATCGCAGCTGCTAAAATCCCATCATTCAAACCGGGCAAAGCATTAAAAGATAGCGTGAATTAATTCACATCGGTCCCGGCGCGCTGGGGCCGAAAGTAAAGTCAGACTGGGATTGCGCCCACTGCGGCCATGCAGTCAAGTGTTAAAACCGTTAACAGGTTTAACCCGCAAGGTAAACAGCCTGGCTTCTACTAAAAAGGCGCATCTGTTAAGATGCGCTTTTTTTTTAGTGTGCATTTTTTAAATAGCAATCCAGCAAAGAGAAATAGAACATGTTAGAGAAGATTCGGGAAAATTCTCAGGGGCTGGTCGCTCAGATCATACTGGGCCTAGTGATCCTGACGTTCGCAGTCTCTGGAGTCAGCAGTTACTTTGGTAACAGTACTGAAAAACCGGTGGCAGTGGTGAACGGTGAAGAAATTAGTCGTGCGCAGTTTGATCAAAGTTATCAACAAGAGCGGGCCCGACTAGAACAGCAATTTGGCGATATGTTTTCGTCGTTAGCGGGCAACACCGAGTATATGGCGCAGTTCCGTACCTCGGTATTAGAACGTTTAATTGACGAAACCTTGCAAAAACAACAAGCGCGTGAGCTTGGTCTTGCGATCAGTGACGATTTCCTAAAACAAACGATTGTGAAAATGCCTGAGTTTCAGGTGGATAATCAGTTTAATGAAGAACGTTATAAAGCATTATTACGGCAAAATAATTTAACGGCCAATCAGTTCCGTGATTTATTGCGTGAGCAATTTAGCCGTAATCAATTGCTGGTGGGGTTAGCAGGTTCTGAATTCGCGTTGCCTGGCGAAGTGAAAACACTGATGGCACTGCAGCAACAGACGCGTGACATTGAATATGTCACCTTAGATGCGGCCAGTTATGCCGGTAATGTGCAAATCACCGACGAGAAACTGGCAGATTATTACCAGCTGAATCAAAAAAATTATGCATTGCCAGAAAAAGTTTCACTGCAAGTTGTTGAGCTCAAAGGCGCCGATCTCGCCAGTAAAATTGAGGTGAGTGATGCGGATATTGAAACTTATTACAATAGCAATAAAGATCGTTATCAAACGGCCGAGCGCCGTCGGTTTTCGCATATTTTGTTAGAGTCTACGGAAGAGAATGCCGAGATCAAAGCTAAGGCTGAACAATTAGCTGCAGAATTAGCCAAAGGCGCCGACTTTGCCGCCTTAGCGAAAACACATTCTGCTGATACCATCTCCGCCGAGAAGGGCGGTGATTTAGACTTTATTGACAAAGGTGTGATGGATGCTGAATTTGATGCAGCAGCTTTTGCTCTTGCCAAGGTCGGTGATGTATCTGGGGTTGTTAAAACATCGTTCGGCTATCACATCATTAAATTTACTGGTCTTGAAGCAAGTAAGGTTAAAACCTTAGATGAAGTGAAAGCGCAAATCCGTACGACGTTACAAACCGATAAAGCGGCACAACAGTTTGCTGATTTGCAGCAAAAGTTGGCTGAGGTGAGTTTTGAGATTGCCGATAACTTGGATGAAGCGGCAAAAGCAGTGAATGCGAAAGTGATTGATGTGGCTGCCTTCGAACGTAACCAAGCACCGGCCAGCTTTAACGTGCCACGCTTTAATGATCTGGTGTTCTCGGCCGATTTTATCGCGTCAGGTACCAACAGTGACATCATTGAAATTGCACCGCAGCATGTTGTTGTTGCGCGTTTGGTCGAACACCAGCCCGCGAAAACTCAGCCACTAGAGGCGGTAAAAGCGCAGGTAAAACAAGCGGTAGTCGATAAAGAAAGCGCTGCCTTAGCAAAAGCCGAAGCGGATCGTATTGTCAAAGAGCTGGAAACTGGTAAAGCTCTGTCTGAACTGGTGGCCGCCCTTGGTTTGAAATTGGAAAAATCTGTGGCAACGCCTCGTTTTGGTGGTGAACTGGATGCAACCATTCGTGCCAAGGCCTTTGAGATGCCAAAACCGACCACTGAGACGCCGGTGCGTTTTGCCGCCGCAGAGCTGAACACTGGCAATGCTGCTGTGGTGGTGCTGAGCAAAGTGACAGAGCAAGAGGTTAAACAGCAGCCGGCACGTGATGATTTAGCCCGTTTTGCCGAGCAGTTAGGCCAGTCGCATTTTGCTGTTGTGCAAAAAGCACTAAAAGATCGCGCTGAGATTTCTCGGCATTTACCGGCACAAGACAGCGCTACGGAATAGTAACCGCAAGGCTTGAATGCTGCGTACTGAGTGGTCATCATCTTGAATGACCACCGCATGAACTAAAAACCGTGATTTTGCCGGGGCTAGCCGATGAAATCACGGTTTTTTTATGTGTGCAGCTGCGGATAAATGCTACCGTTCGTTTTCATCGTGTTCTGATAGGCATCTAGCTCTCTGCATCTGTCTTCTCGTTCGGCGTCTGTGCCATACGCGTAAAAATCGTGCACATTAAGCGCAAAATAACCTGGAAACTCCCTCGAGCTAAATATCAGCATCTAAACTCGGCTTTTGCCTCAAATCTATTTAAGGCCTAGGCAATCAGAAATGCGAGCCAAGGTACACCGTAGCCTCCCACGTCGCTAATTTTTGTCCATTGCACTCAGTCATTTGCGTTAACGCTAGTGCATCTTTTTTTAAACAGCTCACGAATTCAGACTCAATTCAGCCACTAAGCACAATACTGGCATTAACGATGTGAAAGCGTTGATGATGCAACATCCACGGCTTGGTTGATGGCGACGCACACTATCAATACGAAGCGAGCAAGGTGATGCATCGCTGTTTATGTAACCCTATGACAAAATTGGTGAACTATGGATAAAGTACCCTCATATACGATGCTGCAATTGCGGGATAAGCCGCGCATGGAGACGAGGCCAACGTTGCATGCGTCTCGCTGTGTTCAATCGTTAAAAGCAGGTATATCTGCGGTTGGGCTGCTGGCAGCATTGCTCGCAACCACAGGGTTTAGTTGTGCTGCCAGTGCGCAGACTCGCATGCCGTCTAATGATTATCTGGCGGCGCAATGGTCGGACTACAACCAACAGCGTACATCATATTATGATGCCGATAATGATGAGGTTCGTGTGCAATGGCAAACCAATCTGGTCGATCAGTGGTTTTTAGCACTGGACTGGACGCAAATGAGGCACTTGGGTTTGCCGCCACACAGTGGTTTGCAAGATGAAGCCTTATATCCACGCTGGCGAACTGAGCAAGATACCGTCTGGGTTGGGCTGGGTTATGCGTTGCCGCTGTACGATCAGCTGAACTTGGATGTAATGGCTTATGGTGGTCGTACCGAGTGGGAATATGCGTCGCAAGTGATCACCATGTGGCCCAATGGCTATGTTGAAACGAATTATCCTAAACAGATACGCCGATACAATGTACTGGGCGGGCAATTAAAATTGCGTTGGCAATTGACATCCGATTTGGAAATTTATGCGATGACGGATTATCAGCGTGCACAGCAGCAACGCTCGGTAGCTGAGCATCGATTAAGTGCTGGATTGTCTTACCAAATGTTGGGTTCACTCGCGTTAACCCTTGAGATGGGGGATAGTGATCAACTCGGTAATTGGTTTGCGGTCGGCGCGCGTTATTATTTTGACTAGTCGCGCTGCGGTTTACATGGTTCATTCAAGGCGGTATGAACCATACGCTGAATTGTGCGATTATTTCACAGTTCAGCGTGGCTCCGTTCGCTTAGAATTCATCCACATGATGCACGAAAGCATCATGGTTAAGCCGAGTGTTATAACACCAAACTGTTAATTAAACGTTTGGTATAGTCATGTGTTGGAGTACTGAAAAGTTCCGGAGTTGGCGCATAATCGACACAGACACCTTGGTGGAGCACCAGAGTATGATCGGCGATATGGCGCACTAAGCGCAGTTGGTTGGTGATCAAAATATACGACAGCTGGGTTTTTTGCTGCAAATCAAGAAGTACGTTCACAATTTGCGCGCGTAATGAGGGATCGATCGCCGTTAATGCCTCATCTAAAATCAATACCTTGGGATCTAAGATTAAAGCACGTGCCAGAGCGACCCGCTGTAATTGTCCGCCTGAGAACATATGTGGATAGTAGTTGGCATGATCAGGCAATAAACCTAACAGTTTGAGCGTTGCGAGAATTTTATCTTGGCGCTGGTCATGATCCAGCACTGTGGCATAGCGCAACACATTATGCAGCATGTCGCTCACCCGTTGATTTGGTGGCATCGAACGCGCCGCTTCTTGAAAAATATAGCGAATATGTTGGCGATATTGTGCACGGTTTGTTTGATCAAGTTTGACATTCGACAGCCAGATATGGCCATCATCGGCTTGTTCCATACCCACCAGAATTTTGGCCAAGGTACTTTTGCCCGAGCCCGTTTCACCGACAATGGCCAAGGTTTGCCCAGCCGCAAGGCTAAAGGATAAATCCTGTAACGCATGGATCGCGCGCTTTTTAAACAAACCTTGCGGTTTAAAAAATGTTTTGCTGATATGGTGCACTTGCAGCAAATTACTCATTCCGTGGTTTCCCGTGCAGTGGAAAGTGGCAGCTGAAATAATGGTTTTGTTGCCGTTCAAAACTAGGCGTTTTGACACACTCTTTGCGGGCATTGGGGCAACGTGGCCCTAAACGGCAACCGATTGGCAAATGTTGTAATGTGGGGATGGAACCGGGTAACGCATACAATTGCTGCTTAAAGCGAAGCTCTGGTTGAAACTCTGGTACGCTCTTGATCAATGCATCCGTGTATGGATGCCGCGGATTTTTCAGCAAGTTCGCGGTCTCACCAGCTTCCACGAGTTGGCCACAATACAGCACACTTAGCGTATCGGTATTGCGGGCCAAGCTTTCTAATTCGTGGCTTATCAATAATATCGACATGCCACGTAGTTGATTAAAACTTGCCAATAGCCGGTACAATTGCACTTGCGTGGTACTTTCTAAGGCGGTGGTGGGTTCATCGGCAATCAGCAGTTTTGGATCTTTGGCAATAGCCATGGCGATCATGATTTTTTGGCACACACCTTCCGAAAGCTGATAAGGATAGCTATTCATAACGCTGGCTTGGTCGCGGATCCCGACTTTGTGTAATAACGCGGCGGCGCGTTTGCGACGAAAGTAACCCCGCTGCCACCAACTTCCCTCCAAAAGATGACTCGGGATGGCTTCGCGCAGCTGCTCACCGACCGGTGCCGTTGGATCCATGCTACGGCTTGGTTCTTGGTAAATCATGGCAATATCACGGCTTATAATTTCACGCTGGCGCGATGGCGATAATCGTAATAAATCTTCACCACACCAGTGAAACCGATCGGCAGCGATGTGCCAACGCTGATGTAAAACTCCCATAATTGCTTTGGCAATCAAACTTTTACCTGAACCTGATTCACCAACCAAGCCGCGCACTTCTCCCTCACGTAAGCTGAGATTGACGCGGTCTACTGCCCGAATAAACCCATCCGGTGTTTCAAGCTCTAACGTAAGATTACGAATATCCAGGATTTGCATCAGCTTTCCCGCCGTTTTTTCATAGCTTTGCGCAGCCCATCACCCACCAGATTGACCGATAATACCGCAGCAAACAGTAATAACCCTGGTAACGCGACGGTCCATGGCGATAAATACAAGGAATCAAGCGCATCGGCAATCATGGCGCCCCACTCAGCGGTTGGCGCTTGTGCCCCCAGTCCTAAAAAACCAAGTGCAGCTATGTCTAACATGGCTGTGGAGAGGGCCATAGTGCAAAGCAATACGATGTCTTCAAGGATGTTGGGTAAAATGACGGAGTAAAACAATTGCCAATCGGATGCGCCATCGAGGCGATAGGCGGTAACATAGTCTTGCTGTAGTTGATGCTGTATGGCATTTCGGACGCCATGCACAAACAGCGGTAACACGGCAAGCATGATGGCCCAAATGGTATTCAGAATACCTGGCCCCAGCACTGCAACGATGATAATAGCCATCAGTAGCGATGGAATGGTCAGCGCAAGATCTAATAAATGATTAAAAATACTAGATTTAAAGCCTTTGCTCATGCCTGAGATTGCGCCAAAAAATAATCCGAGGATTAAAGCGCCAAGTACGGCAAACACCGCCAACCCAAAGGTATAACTCGCCCCCAACATTAAGCGCGATAACATATCTCGACCTAAATCGTCGGTGCCTAGCGGATAGCGCACCATACCACCATCTTGCCAAGATGGTTGCACCAGTAATAAGTTCGCGTCCTGTAAGTAGGGGTCATGGGGTGTGAGTAGCGGTGCCAACAAGGCCAGAAGGCTTAACACGCTCACGGCGATCAAGGCCCACACGGACGAGTGTTGGCGCATAAAATTACGCCACAATAAGCGTAAAGGACCGCGGTTTTGCTCTTCGTAGTACAAGCGTAACTTTTTCATATCAGCCTTTGCGTGCCAATGGATTGAGCAGGGTATGCATAATTTCGGTAAACATGTTCACCACCACCACAAGGCTAGAAACAAACAATACCCCAGCTTGAATGGCAGGAAAGTTGCGCTGATAAATGCTATCTATCAGCCATGAGCCAGCACCCGGCCATGAAAAGATGACCTCAGTGAGCATGGCTAAGGTAATGAGCGAGCTAAATTGTAAGCCGACTTGTCGCGTCACCGGTAATAACGCGTTGCGTAAGCCGTGCCGGTACAACACTTGCGAGCGCGATAATCCTTTGGCGCGCGCAGTTTTGATGTAGTTTTGTTCTAATACGCTAAGCATCGAGTCACGGGTAAAACGAATCATGACCGTGGTTGGGTAAGTAGCCAGTACCAGTGTTGGCAACAACAAGTGATAAAACGCATCTTGTAGTGCGGCGGTTTGATAGGGGACATCAGCCAGTAAAATATCGATCAGCATAAACCCGGTTTGAGGTGGGATTTCATACAAAACCCCTAAGCGACCAGAGGTTGGCAGCCAACCGAGTGTCAATGAATATAACATGATGAGTAATAACGCCAACCAAAACATCGGCACTGAGTAACCCACCACCGCAATATTGGAAATCAGCTTGCCAAGCCAGTCATCGTGCCTTACGGCACTTAATAAGCCCAGCGGGATGCCTAGCGTGAGGGATACTAACAGCGCATAGGCTGCCAGTTCTAGCGTGGCAGGCATTAAGGTGATGAGTTCAGGCAACACCGGTTGACCACTGGAAAATGATAATCCCCATTGCCCAGCGACTAAGCGCTCAATGTACATCACGTATTGCGTGACATAATTGGCATCCAAGCCATATTGGGTGCGTAACTGCGCGGCATCTTCGCTGGCGTAGTACGCTAAGCCACTGAAATTGCTCAGTGGATCACCAGGGAACAAGTAACTCAGGCTAAAGGTAAACACCGTCATCGCCAAAAACACAAAACTTAGCAAAAATAATCGTCTTAATAAATAATGTAAAATCAATGGCTTTTCCTCGCCTCAGCAAAACTGATGCCACCAAACGGATTGACATGCACGCCGCTGACCGATTTATTTCGCACCAAAAAGCGCTTGGAGTGCGCTATGGGCAACAATGGCATTTGCTGCACAATGCGCTGCTGACTTTGCAGATAGTAGTGTCGGCGCTTGGCAGGATCGGCTTCCAAAGAGGCAAGGCTCAGCAGGGCGTCGAACTCTTCATCACACCAGTTGGCTCTATTGCTGCCAGACCGTGCAGCTTCACAACTCAATAAAGGTCGTAAGAAGTTATCGGGATCTGCGGTATCGGCTGACCAGCCAATCAGTACCGAATCATGCTCTTGCTGGCGTAATTTTTGCCGAAAGGTGTTCCATTCATAGGTCACAATACGGGCACGTACGCCAATTGCACTTAAATTCGCTTGGATAAGCTCCGCCATCTTTTGTGCATTGGGGTTATAGGCGCGCTGTACGGGCATCGCCCAGATGTCCATCCGAAAGCCGTTGGGATAGCCAGCTTCACGCAGCAATTGTTTGGCTTTTTTTGCATCAAAGCTTGGCATGGCGTGGTCGTGATAAAAGGCCCACGAATTGGGGGGTAATAACGAACCCGCAAGGTCAGCCTCATTTGAATAGACGGCACGAATAATGTCATCTCGATTGACGGCGTGTGATAAAGCTTGCCGCACCAGCGTATTATTAAATGGGGCTTTTTCGGTATTAAATGCCCAGAAACTAACGTTCATACTGGTTTGCGCATCAACGGCAAGATCGGGCCGGCTTTTTAATAACGGCAGTTCATTGAGTTGTGGCATCGAGACGACATCACATTCATGGGTGAGTAATTTGGCCAGTCGCTTGGTGTTATTCGGTGTGATATCAATCACTAACTGCTCCAGCATGACCGGATGACGCCAGTAATCTGGGTGTTTGTTGTAGCGGATCAGCATGTCTTTTTGGTAGGCGCGAAACTTAAACGGCCCTGTGCCGATAGGTTTACTGTCCAACAGCGTTGGCTTTTGCGCTGTTAATAGCGTTGCGGCGTATTCGGCCGATAAAATGGCTGCAAAATCAGTGGCGAGCGATGATAAAAAAGCGCTATCAGGATTCAGTAGTCGAAATTCAATGCGATGTGGTCCACTCACATGGATGGCCGCAATATTTGCTTGCCAACCAATACTATCAAAGTACGGATAACCTTTGCCTTGGCTGTGATAAGGGTGTTGCGGGTTTAAAATGCGTTCGAAGGTAAATTTTACATCCTCAGCTTGCAGACGTCGGGTCGGGGTAAAATAGTCGGTATGGTGGAACTCCACATCGTCGCGCAGCTCAAAGCTATATACCAAGCCATCCGCAGAAACCTGCCAAGATTTGGCAAGCGCAGGCAAATAACCACCATCGGTGGCGTTGATGTCGATCAATCGATCGTATAAGTGCTGGCTTATCGCATCCATGGTGGTGCCTGAGGTATCCAGCTGTGGGTTGAAGGTCTCAGGCGAACCTTCGGCACAATAAACGATGCCGGCAAATTGATCATTGTTTTGTGGCCGCTTACAGCCGCTAAGCGTGCAGCACAACAACAAGGTGTATCCTAACGCGCGTGAGATTCGTTTCATTGCTGACTGTCTAATAATCGATACTTTTTCATGTAACCACGCAATTGATGGTAGGTGAGGTTAAGCGCATCTGCGGTCTTTTTCTGATTATACTGGCATTGCGCTAAAGTTTGTTTAATCAATTGGGTTTCAAACTGCTCTGATAGTAATTTAAAGTCGCGAGGACTGTCCGGATCTAAACTGTGAAGCCCTGGCAAGCCATCGGTCACGGCAGATGCTGGCACGTGCGGCGAGGCCGGATGCGATGGATGGCGATCAGGATAGTTAAGTGCCACGGCGCTTGGTGAATGATTGTGATGTGGCTCTGCTTGGGGATGAACCGATGTTCGCTGCGGCTGTTTGATCCGCTGCTGCGGTCGGTATGGCGATGCAAAAGGATCAAACAAAATGCTATGGATAGGAACATAAGGATTGTTCCAACGGTAGACACTGCGCTCCACCACATTTTTAAGTTCGCGGACATTACCCGGCCAATCGTAATCGAGTAGGGCTTGTTTGGCTTTTTCGGTAAAGCCGCTGAAAAGTTCATGCCCTAAATCGCGGGCCATTTGCATGGCAAAATGCTCTGCCAGTAAGATGATATCCTCGCGACGATGTCGCATAGGGGGTAAAGTAATGACGTCAAAAGCCAGACGATCGAGCAAATCGGCGCGAAACTCGCCCTGCGCGGCCATGCTGGGTAAATCGTCATTGGTGGCGCAAATCAGCCGAACATCTACTTTTATCGGGCGTGAACCACCAACACGCTCGAATTCACCATATTCAATGACACGCAAGAGTTTTTCTTGCACCATGGCAGGGGTATTGGCCAATTCATCCAAAAATAAAGTACCAAAATTAGCCCGCTCGAAGCGTCCCTCGTGACGCTTGGCCGCGCCGGTAAAGGCGCCAGCCTCATGACCAAATAGTTCTGATTCTAACAAGTTTTCATTTAAGGACGCACAGTTGAGCGTGATATAGGATTGGTCCCAGCGTTGTGATAAAAAGTGCAAGCGGGCGGCGATTAACTCTTTACCGGTGCCACGTTCGCCAATGATTAACACCGGTTTATTCAGTTGTGCTGCTTGTGAGACTTGCTCTAACACAGACAAAAAACTGTTGGATTGCCCAATAAGATTATCTTGCTGCCGACTTGATGCCATATCCCTGCCACTAAGTGGTTAAATTTGCTAATAAGTAGTCTATTTTATAATTGATGATAAGGGTAGACTGCGTGCGAAATAAATAAAAAATAAGTAAAATCAATGTGTTGCATCTATTTTGTAAAGTTGGCAAGCTTCCTGAATAGTCTAAAGCGAATCAGACAACTCTGTGAGGATAGTAAAATGGGTATTTTTTCTCGCTTTTCCGATATCGTAAATTCAAACATTAATGCATTGCTTGATAAGGCCGAAGATCCAGAAAAAATGGTGCGTCTGATCATCCAAGAAATGGAAGATACCTTGGTGGAAGTTCGCTCCAATTCGGCCAAAACCATTGCAGATAAAAAAGAGCTGCAACGGGTGATTGCCAAGTTAGAATCTGAAGTTGCTGATTGGCAAGCCAAAGCAGAATTGGCACTGAGCAAAGATCGGGAAGATTTAGCACGTGCAGCCCTGGTCGAGCGGCAGCGTGCCAACGATCAAGCCTTAGCCATGCAGCGTGACATTGATAACTTAGATGTCCACATTGCGCGCTTGCAAGATGAAGTCGCACAATTGCAAGAAAAGTTATTAGATGCCAAAGCACGGCAAAAAACCATGTTGATGCGTCAGCAAACAGTGAGTTCACGACTTGATGTCAAACGCAGCTTGGATAGCAATAAAATCCAAAATGCGCTGGATAAGTTCGAACGTTATGAACAGAAGATTGATACGCTTGAAGCGCAGGTTGAAGCCTACGATTTGGGGAAAAAATCACTGCGTGATGAATTTGCCGAGCTGGCAGCACAGGATCAAGTAAATGCCGAATTGGCAGCGTTAAAAGCCAAGTTAAATAAAGATAATAACGCCTGATTTTTCAGGCGTTACTGGAGGCAGCATGGATATTACCGACATGATTGGCATCCCACTCATCATTTTTATGATAGTGGTTGCCCCCATCTGGGTCATTATGCATTACCGCAGTAAACGCAAAATGTCCGAGGGATTTAGTGAACATGAGTTAGAGCAGCTCAATGATTTAGCGCGCCGGGCCGACAATATGGCCGAGCGGATTAAAACATTGGAAGCCATCTTGGATGCCGAGAGCCCAAGCTGGCGGCAGAAGCATGAATCAAGCCGCGGATAGCGGCCAAGGAGAGAGCGATGATCGAGAAAAAACGCGAATTATTGCGCGATGACCTTAATGGTAAAATTGCTGGTGTTTGTGCGGGCATCGCCGACTACTTTGGCTGGGAATTGTGGCTGGTACGAGTCGTCACTTTAGCCTCGGTGCTCCTAGGATTTGGGACTTTCATCCCTGTGTTGTACCTAGTGGGCTGGATAGTGCTGCGCAAAAAATCGCAAACTCTAGGCAGTGTGCCAGCACAGCAACCTGTAGATGCCGTGTTTAAACCTGTCGAAGTTAAAACCCGTATTTGGCAGCGAGGCGAATCGGCGCGGCAAGCCAGTTTACATATTCGTCGGCAATTTGATGAAATTGAGCACCGGGTACGGAACATTGAGTCTTATGTGACGTCCAATCGTTACCAACTGGACCGTGAGTTTCGAAAACTGTAATTATCGGTGTTCATCCGGCCAAGGCTGTTCTAAGTGCCGCTGCACGGCGCTTGCAACAGCGGCGGTGAGCTGGTTTTTTGATACGGAGCATCATCACCGAGTGCTGAGCTTTATCTCATCAGGTGTGAACTGCGAAGGTGTGTCCAACCACCATCTTTTCATTCAATGCAATGCCTAAACGAGGTTGATGAATGCCGTAGTAACTTTCGGGTTCTATTGACAAGTTTTTAGTTTACTCAAGTGCTGGTTTAACAACGTTATCAAACCGCGAGGTGAACTAGACCGCGATGAACGCAGTGAGATGAGAAGGAGATGGCGTGGGCAGTGTGCAACTGGGGATCACGGGCTTTAGCGGGGCAGGTAAAACTGCGTTTATCACGAGTTTGGTGCAACAACTGACCGCACCTGTGGCACAGCAGGCATTGCCATTTTGGCAAGTGATGCAGCAGGGGCGTTACCGTGGTGCTGTCATCGCCGCGGGTGATGCTTTAGTACCACGTTTTCCTTATGAACAGCATATTCAATCGCTGTACCAAGCAGAGCCGGTGTGGCCGCAATCAACGCTTGGTCTAAGCCAATTAACGCTTCAGCTGCGTTATCACGCGAATCAAGGTTGGCGGCAATGGCAAAAAGTATCGGAACTGACGCTGGAGCTTATTGATTATCCGGGCGAATGGCTGCTGGATTTACCTATGCTGCAGTTCAGCTACGACAGTTGGTGTGAGTTTAGTTACCAACTATGGCAACAATCGCACCGGCAAGCCATGTATCAACCCTTCGCGGCACAGCTTGCTCAGATGGATTTAACGCAGGACGATGAGCTGACGATGGTACGGCTGAGTCAAGCGTACAGCCAGTTATTACAGCAAGCGCGTACCGATGCCCATGCCACCTTACTGCAACCCGGTCGATTGTTACAGCCTGGCCACTTGGCGGGTTCACCGGTATTGCAATTATGGCCATTGTTACCCTCGCAGTTAGTTCAATCGTCGCCATTGGCGGAGCGGCTGCGGCGCAATTTTGCCGACTACCAACAACAAATTATTAAACCATTTTATCGCCAGTATTTTGCCAAATTGGACCGGCAGTTGATTTTGATTGATTGCCTTGGTGCGCTCAATGCTGGCTATGGTGCCACGATGGAACTACAACAGGCGCTGCTGCTGCTGATCGATAGTTTTCGTTACGGTGAACAAGCGTGGTGGCAACGCCTATGGCAGCCCAAAATCCAGAAAGTGTTGTTTGCCGCCAGTAAAGTCGACCATCTGACCTTGGATCAGCAGCAGGCTATTTTGCTGTTACTGCAGCAAATGTTGCAACAACCGTTACAACAGCATCATTACCAACTGTGCCAAACGTCGATGTTGGCGTTATCAGCGGTGGTTAGTACTACGCAGGGACAGGTGCCACTGCCTGATGGTCGACGTCAACCTTGTGTTGAAGGTCATCTGCTGGCGGATCGGCAATGGGTGCGGATCTATCCAGGCGATGTGCCAATTTCGATGCCAAGCGCGGCGTTGTTTGCCCATCACAAATTTGATTTTGCCCAATTTGCGCCCCCGCTGTTGGCAGCCAATCAACGTTTACCGCATTTACGGCTGGATCATGCCTTGGAATTTTTACTGGGTGATCGGCTGACATAAACTGCGAACATGGGCTTTTGGCGCGACGCGATTTCAACGCCATCGCATGATTATCATAATGGCCATCACAATGGCCATCACAATGCTAACTAAGGCAAACAGCGATAACTAACTTAGGTGTTAACATGGTGCGACATTGGATAAAAAAAATCGCCGCGACGCCATTTTCTACCAAACCCTTAGTCACGACGACCAAGGCGGCAGCATCGGCAGCGACTGCAAAGGAGCAACAATCCTTGGCGGATAGCATGGTTACGTCTCATCGTGGCACGGATCTCCAGCCAAAAACTGCCGATACGACAAGTTCGGTTAACCCCCAAGCCATGGCAGACACGCCCACGACGGCAGTTGGTTTGATGGGGGCCATCCGCTTTAGTGATGATTTTAGTGACAAGGACGCTCCACAGCCTGTGTCAGCACTCAGTTCAGCCGCGGCACCGCATATCGACGCGGCAGCGCCTGATGCTAGCGCATTTCACCCCAGCCGAGCCCAACATAGCCGAGCTCAACATAGCCACCAACATAGCCACGTTATCCATAGCCGCGAAACGATCGATCCTGCGCTCCAAATGGAAACAGTGACTGTCACATCTTCATCTGATGCTGTGGCAACTGATATGTTAACAGCTAACGCGTTCATGTCAGCCACGGGTTCGCCAATGGATCGAAAGCCGCACCGAAACATCCAACCACAACGTGCATGGCTTGGTCGCGCTCTGTTGAGCGGTCTTGCGATTGCGGTGCTGCTGCAATGGGCCATGTTTTGTCAATCGCTATGGCAACAAGGTGGCGTCTTTGCCATTGTCGCTGTACTGCTTAATATAGCGCTGCTGGCTGGCACCAGTTGGGTGGGGATCAGGTTCTGGCAAAGCCGTCAACAACGCCGGCGTTTAATGACCTTACGTCAGCAAAGTTTGATGCTGCAGCAGCATCAGGGCTATGGTCAAAGTCAGGCCTGGTTGCGGCAGTTGGCGCAGCAACTCAAGCGCCCGAATGCTGACTTAACCGGCGCTCGACCAGAGTGGACTGATGCTGAAGTGGTACAAATCGCGGCCAGTCAATGGCTTGGTCCTGTTGAATGGCAGGTGCAGCAACTGACCCGCCGCGCCGCGGTCGAAGGCGCTTTGGCCTGCAGTTTAAGCCCGGTAGCACTGTTGGATATTTTACTGATGAGCTGGCGAGCCAATCGCTTGGCAGTGGATATTGCCAACGCCTATGGCGCAGAACTGTCATGGTGGCAACGTGGTCGTTTGATGAACAAGTTTCTACAGTTGCTGCTATGGACCGCAGGCAGTGATCTCGCCTTTGATGCGGCCACGGAGCTCAGTTCGGTTGAACTGACGGCGAAAATTTCCGGCCGGCTATCCCAAGGTGTGTTAGTGGGAATTTGGCTGCACCGATTTGGTCGTTTTTGTCAGCAAGAGCTGAAGCCCATCGCCATCGACTCGGCGTCACCTGCTGCGCTGCAGCAAGCGTTAACAGGATATACGCCGGCTGATATCCAGCCTTGGTGGCAAGATTTATTCGCACAGCTTAAGCAGCGGCGAGCGTCTGTCCGTTCTGATTAGATGGTGCATGGATGGCTGTTTAGGGTTTTACCAATGCCCCAATAAACGGCCTCGCGTATGCAACCCCTTTGGGGCATCGGTGGTTTAGCCGTGCTATTGGCATAAAATCTATACAAAGCATGCTGGTCTAACCTGATAAATGGGTTCGAAGCATAGACTGTCAGATGTCCACATGCCTTGTTGATCGCGTAGGCTTTTGTTGAGATGTGGTAAAAAAAACGACATCAACAGGGGACATATGCGTAGTACATCCAATCATCCCGATACCTTGTGTATCCATGCCGGCAAAGTGGGCGACCAACAATTTGGTAGCCTCGCCACACCACTGTATCAAACCTCAACCTTCGTGTTTGAAAATGCAGAACAAGGTGCAGCACGTTTTGCGGGCGAACAAGCCGGCTACATTTACACGCGGTTAGGCAATCCAACCACCCGTGAATTTGAACAGCGGATGGCGGCACTGGAAGGGATGGAAGATGCGGCCGCGACAGCCACGGGGATGGGGGCTGTGGCCGCTGCAACCATGGCTTTTTTACAGCAGGGTGATCATCTGATTGCCAGCAAAGCCATTTACGGCTGTAGTTTTGCCTTATTTCATCATCAGTTTGCACGTTATGGTATTGAGGTGAGTTTTGTCGATCTAACCGATGCGCACGCGCTGCGGCAAGCGCTTCGCCCCAATACCAAGATGCTGTTTGCAGAAACGCCGATCAATCCCAATTTAGTGGTGTTGGATTTGGCGATGATCGCTGCATTTTGTCAGCAACATCAGCTCATTTCGGTGATTGATAATACATTTTTGACACCACTACTGCAGCAGCCTGCCCAGTTTGGCATCGACATCATAGTGCATAGTGCCACCAAGTATCTCAATGGGCATGGTGATGTGGTGGCCGGTGTTATCGTGAGTAATGCGGAGCGCATCAACACCATCAAATTAACCACACTCAAAGACATGGGGGCCACCATGAGCCCGCATGATGCTTGGTTAATTATTCGCGGTATGAAAACCTTGTCGGTCCGCATGCAGCGTCACTGTGAAAATGCGCAGCGGGTGGCGGAGTTTTTACAAGCTCACCCAGCGGTAGCTGCGGTGTATTACCCCGGCTTACCCTCACATCCTGGTTATCAGTTTTTAGGCCGACAAATGCGCGGCGCAGGTGGCGTGCTTGCCTTTGAACTTCAAGGCAGCTTGGATGACGGACGATTTTTTATCAATCAATGCCAACTGCTAAGTATTGCCGTCAGCCTTGGCGATGCCGAATCATTGATCCAGCATCCAGCCTCGATGACGCACAGCCCCTATACCGCGGAGCAGCGGCAGCAAGCTGGGATCAGCGATGGCTTGATCCGCGTCTCGGTCGGACTAGAACACGTCGAGGACATTATTGCCGACTTAGAACAAGCGCTGGTAAAGATGCAGAGACGGCAAAATAACAAATAAAAACATACATTTGCGTTTTTGCTGGGTTTGATTGTAATTTTTTCTGTACGAATTTGTTGTGGTCAATTCGTCGCGAGCCATTAACAGCGCTGTCACTATCTACTAGGATGGCGCCGTCATCGAGTGGCGACCAGCCCCTAATGTTGGGGCTTGGTTATAACCAAAGCATCTTTGTTTTTGTGCGTGTTTGTGTTCGAGCTTGGCCTAAGTATTGGCCATCAGATAACAGCAACCACATGCTCAACGACGTGATGATAACGCCTACACTCGGCCAATTTATTGCAACAGGTATTGTATGAGTAAAACGTCAAAATATGTGTCAAAGGCTTCGGATGCGCATGGCATTATTGCTTGGACCGATGAAGAAAACTCGAACTGGGCAGCCTTAATGCAGCGACAACTTGCGTGCATTGAAGGCAAAGCCTGTGCCGAATATATGGCTGGCCTTGAGCGGTTAAATTTAAGCCGTGATCGTATTCCGCAACTGCATGAAGTCAACGCAGTGTTAAAAGCCAGCACTGGGTGGGAATGTGCCGAAGTGCCTGCCCTGATTAGTTTTGATCGTTTTTTTGAATTACTGGCCAATAAAAAATTTCCTGTGGCGACCTTTATTCGCACCAAAGAAGAATTCGATTATCTGCAAGAACCTGATATTTTCCATGAAATTTTTGGGCATTGCGCGATGTTAACGCATCCAGCTTTTGCTGAATTTACCCATACTTACGGCAAACTGGGGCTGGCGGCAAGCAAAGAAGACCGGGTGTTTTTAGCCCGCTTGTATTGGTTTACTATTGAGTTTGGTCTGTTAAAACAAGCCGATGGTTTACGCATTTATGGCGGGGGTATTTTATCCTCACCTGGCGAAACCCAGTATGCCATGCACTCAGATATTCCGGAGCGCAAGCCCTTTGATGTGATTGATGTGCTGCGTACGCCGTATCGAATCGATATCATGCAGCCGATTTATTTTACCTTGGATAGCATTGACCAGCTGTTTGATATTGCCAAATTGGATTTGATGGCGATGGTACAGCAAGCCAAAGCCATGGGATTGCATGCGCCCAAGTTCCCGCCCAAACAGAAAAAAGCCAGTTAAGGCCGAGCGGTTGTCAGTGCTTACGATGGGTTGGCGCTGACAACACAATGGCACTTTGAATTGTTTATATTGACCAAGAGAAAACATCATGACCGATTTAACCGCCCAAAAATGTGAAGCCTGCCGCGCTGACGCGCCTCGCGTATCTGATACCGAATTACCAGAATTAATGCGGATGATCCCAGATTGGACGCCTGTGGTGCGTGACGGTGTGTTGCAGCTGGAGCGCAGCTTTAAATTTAAAAACTTTAAATTGGCCTGGGCCTTTCACGAAAAGGTGGCCATGTTAGCTGAGGATGAAGGCCATCACCCGACCTTAACCTTAGAGTGGGGCAAATTGACCGTGACGTGGTGGTCGCACTCCATCAAAGGTTTGCATAAAAATGATTTTATTTGTGCGGCAAAAACGGATGCGTTGTTAGCCTCAGCCTAATTAGGTTACATCGTTCGAAACTCAATAAAGGCGATATGCATCTAAACGTTATTAAAATAAATGTTGTGCATATCGCCACCGTAAGCGGTACCTATCCATTAGTCGTGAACTGCAGCAGACTTGCACGTTCACCAACACCTGCTTTATCTCGTAGCCCATCTCGCAGCTATGACTTGTTTACTTTCAGTGTCGTGGCAAACAGCCGTACTTACGGGGATTATACCAAGGTGCGAAGGCATGCTATTGCGACGAAATCACAATTTTTGTGAATAAATCTTTACGAATTCGCTGGTCTCTTTTACCTGCTTTACCGTATCATTTTGCAGAATTAGTCATTGTCGTGAGTGAGATCATGCGATTAGAAATCCATTGCCAAGACCGTGTTGGTATAGCGCAAGATGTGTTGCATATTTTAGTGAGTTATCAGCTGGATTTACGCGCTATCGAGGTCGATCCGCAACTTGGCCGAATGTATGTGGCATTTCCCAGTGTTGATTTTGAAAAATTTCAGGAATTGATGGGCAAAATCCGTCGGATTACCGGCGTTGATGATGTGAAAACCACCGCATTTTTACCTTCCGAACGTGAGCACAACGAACTCACCACCTTGTTGCGCACCTTGCCCGATGGCGTGATTGCGATTGACACCAAAGCACAAGTCACAGTGATTAATGATGCAGCAACGCAAGCGCTAGGGCTGAGTGCCGAGCAAATTGTTGGCCAATCATTGGTGCCTGTGGTGAAGGGGTTTAATTTAAGTCGCTGGTTGGAAAGTGACGATGTGTTGGCACAAACGCGGCGACTAGAAATCAATCACAAACGCTTTATTGCCGACATTTTACCGGTGATGGTGCCGGATGAGTCCGGTCATGAAATTCTCGCAGGCGCCGTGCTGAACTTAAAATCGGAAAGTCGGCTCGGCGAGCAGATGGTGGTATTTAAAAAAGGTGACCAAGAGAGTTTTAATAGTCTGCAAGCCAATAGCCATTTAATGCGCAAAGTGGTACGTGAAGCCAAGAAAATGGCCCAGCTCGATGCCCCTATTTTGATTATGGGGGAAACTGGAACCGGTAAGGAACTGCTTGCCCGTGCCTGCCATGCCGCCTCCGGTCGCAGTGGCAAACCCTTTTTAGCCGTGAACTGCGCGGCATTGCCGGATAATGTCGCGGAATCTGAATTGTTTGGTTATGGCCCCAACGCCTTTCCAGGATCCACCGAGGGTAAAAAAGGCATTTTTGAGCAAGCCAATAAAGGTACGGTGTTTTTGGATGAAGTTGGCGAGATGTCGCGCGAAATTCAAACCAAGCTACTGCGGTTTTTGCAAGATGGCAGTTTTCGCCGTGTCGCGGATGAGAATGAGGTTCGTGTTGATGTCCGGGTGATTTGTACCACTCAAAAAGATCTACCGGCCATGGTGCAAGAGGGTAAATTCCGCGAAGATTTATTTTATCGTCTTAATGTGTTGACCTTGGCGTTGCCACCACTACGGGATCGAAAACAGGATATTTTACCGCTGGCCGAGTTTTTTATCGGACGCTTCGCTGCGCGTTTGGGCCGTAAATCGCCACGCATTACTGAATCCTGTGCCCAGTTTATGCTGCAATATCCTTGGCCGGGCAATGTCCGACAGCTTGAAAATGCGCTCTATCGCGCGGTAACGCTGCTCGAAGGGGTGGAGCTGGATAAAGAGCAGCTTCAGTTGCCCAGCTACACCAATGATTTTGGTTATCTAGAGCAGGATTTTGACGGGACCTTGGATGAGGCGGTAAAACGCTTTGAAGCCAATTTATTGCGCAAGTTATTCCCAGCGTATCCGAGCTCACGGCAATTGGCGAAAAAACTCGGTTTAAGCCATACCGCAGTGGCCAATAAACTACGTGATTACGGCATTAGCCGGAAGACTGTAAAAATTTAATGCCGCTTTGTACAAATATCTGCACTTAAAAATGGCCAAGAACGGCAGTTCTTGGCCACTTCGTCCTTGAAAATCAGTCGTTTTTGCTGTTTGTACGTAAAAATGTACATTTCACCCGATGCTCAGAGCTGTGACCATCGTTTCTTCGCCTCTTTTCTTTTTAGGCTAGAACCGCGAGATTAAGCCCATCAACTACGAGTTGCAGACCTTTGTCCTGCTGGTGTTGGCTGGCAACCTGAGGGGGCGCTTTGCTACGTCCTTAGCGAAACCGACGGTAACCGGTACAGATGGAGCTGCAATATATTGCAATGATAAATGCGGAGAATACTGATGTTCGATCCAATTAACCCATTAGGTACCGACGGCTTTGAGTTTGTCGAATACACCGCCGCTGATGCGGATGGTATTGCCAAGTTAAAAGCGCTGTTTTCTTCGTTGGGTTTTACCGAAGTTGCCCAGCACAAATCAAAACAAGCTTGGTTATTCAAGCAAGGTGACATCAATTTTATTATCAATGCTGAACCAAACTCACAGGCTGAAGCCTTTGCCCGTCAACATGGCCCATCGGTATGCGCCATGGCATTTCGGGTTAAAGATGCCGCAGCGGCGCTCAAGCATGCGGTGATGAACGGTGCGAAAGAGTATAAAAACCAAATCGGCCCGATGGAGCTCAGTATCCCAGCGGTGTACGGCATTGGCAGTAGCTTGCTGTATTTTGTGGATCGCTACGGCCAAGATTCAATTTATGACATCGATTTCAAATTCTATGATGGCTGGCAAGAGAACATGGCCGCACATCAAGTGGGCTTGGATGTGCTGGATCACCTGACGCACAACGTTATGCGCGGTAACATGAATGTGTGGTCAGGTTTTTACGAGAAAATCGGTAATTTCCGTGAAATTCGCTACTTTGATATCGAAGGTAAACTGACCGGTTTAGTCTCCCGTGCCATGACAGCGCCGTGTGGCAAAATTCGGATCCCTATCAACGAATCGTCGGATGATAAATCACAAATCGAAGAATTTATCCGTGAATACAAAGGTGAAGGTATTCAGCATATTGCTCTCACCACAGAAAATATCTATGAAACGGTGCAAACCCTGCGCGCGCGTGGCATGGAATTTATGCCAACGCCTGATACCTATTACGATCGGGTGAATAGCCGTGTGGTTGGCCATGGCGAGGATTTAGATGCGCTGCGTAAGCTGCGGATCTTGATCGATGGCGCGCCAGAGAAAGATGGCATTTTGTTACAGATTTTCACCAAGACTGTGATTGGCCCAGTGTTCTTCGAAATTATTCAGCGTAAAGGCAATCAAGGCTTTGGCGAGGGCAATTTCAAAGCCTTGTTTGAATCGATTGAAGAAGATCAAATTCAGCGTGGGGTATTGAGCAATGCGTAAATGGGCAAGTTTCCCTCTGCGTGAAGGTGATGTCTCACGACAAGCCCACGCCGATTTTCCAGAGCGCGCCATTTACGAGCGCGAAACAGGTCGTAGTGGTTTTTTTGGGCCAGCCAGCCATATCCACCATACCCATGCGCCCACCGGTTGGACAGATTGGCAAGGGCCATTACGGCCACGCTTGTTTAATTTCAACAACATAGGGGCGGATGTTAGCCAATCTCCTTGGTCAGTGCCCAATTTGTTGCATAACGCGTATTGCAAGATGCGCACTTGGCGTTTGGATACGGCGATGCCGTATTTGGTCCGCAATGCCGATGGTGACGACCTGCTGTTTATCCATGAAGGCAGTGCAGAATTTTACTGTGATTATGGCCACTTGACGCTGCGCGATGGTGATTACGTGGTGATCCCACGTTCCACCATGTGGCGGTTGGAACCCACAGCACCGCTGTTTGTATTGCTGATTGAAGCGACCAATGACTCGTATCAATTACCAGAAAAAGGCTTGGTGGGAAATCATGCCATTTTTGATCCGGCGATGCTTGATACGCCAAAAATTGATGCCGCCTTTGAGGCGCAATACTCGGAACAAAGCTGGCAAGTGCACGTGAAACGCCACGGCCAAGTGTCGGTGATTACCTACCCATACAATCCGCTGGATGCGATTGGCTGGCATGGTGATTTAACTGTGATGCGGATCAACTGGCGGGATATTCGGCCATTGATGAGCCACCGTTATCACTTACCACCATCTGCGCATACCACCTTTGTTGCGAATCGTTTTGTGGTTTGTACCTTTGTGCCGCGGCCGATTGAAAGCGATCCTGGTGCACTCAAAGTGCCGTTTTATCATAATAATGATGATTATGATGAAGTGCTGTTTTACCATGCCGGTGATTTTTTCAGTCGTGACAACATCGAGCGCGGTATGGTGACATTCCACCCTGCAGGATTTACCCACGGTCCACATCCAAAAGCATTCCAAGCTGGGCTTGAGTATAAAAAGAAATTTACTGACGAGGTGGCGGTGATGTTGGATACCCGTGATGCACTGGAAGTCGGTGTGGCCGCAGAAGCCACCGAAAATACCGATTACGTCAACAGCTGGAAAGTGAAGCCAGCGCCAACCTCAGACAGTCAATAAGGTTAGGATTTTTGATATGAAATTAGCAACGTTAAAAAATGGCCAGCGTGATGGCCAGTTGGTGGTGGTGAGCCGTGATTTACAGCGTGCCGTGGCCGTACCAGCGATTGCACCAACCCTGCAATATGCACTTGATTTTTGGTCGTTAACTGCGCCTAAACTACAAGAAATTTATACGGCGTTAAACCAAGGTCACTGTTCAGACAGCTTTGCCTTTGACCAAGCGGCTTGTGAGTCACCGCTGCCACGTGCCTATCAATGGGCGGATGGCAGTGCTTATGTCAACCATGTGGAATTAGTGCGTAAAGCGCGCAACTCTGAAATGCCACCAAGTTTTTGGACAGATCCTTTGATGTACCAAGGTGGTTCTGATGACTTTATCGGTCCACGCGATGATATTGAAGTGGTCAGCGAAGAGTATGGCATTGATTTTGAAGGTGAAGTAGCAGTGATCACTGGGGATGTGCCGATGGCTGCAACTCCAGAGCAAGCCCGGCAGCAGATCCGGTTAGTGATGCTCGTCAATGACGTATCATTACGCGGCCTTATTCCGAATGAACTGGCAAAAGGCTTTGGCTTTTTCCAATCCAAACCGGCATCGGCGTTCAGCCCGGTGGCGGTAACCCCAGATGAGCTGGGTGATGCATGGCAAGATGCCAAAGTGCATTTACCACTGTTATCGCATTTGAACGGTCAATTATTTGGTAAGCCAAACGCCGGTGTTGATATGACCTTTGATTTTGGTCAATTGGTGGCGCATGCGGCCAAAACCCGTAATTTAGGTGCCGGCGCCATTATTGGCTCGGGTACGGTGTCGAATAAACAAGGGACCGATTATGGCACCTCGATCAGTGAAGGAGGTTTGGGCTATAGCTGTATCGCGGAGATCCGGATGATTGAAACCATCCGTGATGGCAAACCTAGCACCAGTTTTATGAAGTTTGGCGATCGTATTCGTTTAGAGATGCTTGATAGTCAAGGTGCCAGTGTATTTGGCGCCATAGAACAACAAGTGGTTGCCTATACACCAAGCGCTGATTAAAACCAGGTACGGCGTCAACCATAAAACCATCAAGTTCGACTGGCTTGATGGTTTTTTTATAGCTTTATCAAGTTTCATTCCACGACGAAGTGAGTCGCGGCTTAACTAGGCGTGATGCCTCGCCGCACCATGACTGACTAACGTTATCAGCAGGTTCAGGTCAAAGGAGAGAAGATGAAATTTTACAGTTATTGGCGCTCATCGGCAGCATTTCGAGTGCGCATTGCCTTAGCGCTTAAAGGTATTAATGCCGAATTTGCTTATGTGCACTTAATCAAAGATGGCGGTCAGCAAAAGCTACCAGCGTATAAAGAACTCAATCCTGCCGGTCTGGTGCCACTTTGGCAAGATGATGAATTGACGTTAAATCAATCGTTGGCGATTTTACAATATTTAGAAGATACCCATCCAACACCGGCGCTCTTGCCCACCGATTATGCACAAGCCGCATTGGTTCGTGCCTTTAGTTTGGATATTGCCTGCGATATTCATCCGCTGAATAACTTACGCGTACTGCAATATTTAACCGGCACCTTAGGGGTGGATGAAAGTCAAAAATTGGCCTGGATCCATCATTGGTTGCAACAGGGGTTTAGCGCACTGGAACAGCGTTTGACGCTGCAGCCAAACTGGACGGGGCCTTATTGTTTTGGGGCTAAGCCAAGCTGGGCCGATATTTGTCTGGTGCCACAAATTTACAATGCACTCCGGTTTGGGCTTGATATGACGGGCTATCCAAGACTATGGCAGATTTATCAGCATTGTATGGCGCAGGACGCCTTTGCTAAGGCGGCACCTGAAGCGCAAGCCGATGCGCAGCCATAGGCGATGACAGCGTCATTACTGGATTGACGCGATCGACGTAAGTGTTACATACACCAAGCGTAGCGGCCGCTACACCATAAAGCGAAGACAAAAAATGGCGCCACACACCTGTTGTGTGGCTATCGGCCATTGCTGCTGGTAGCTCAGCTCGATTTTGCATTTGTGTGCCAAAGACTGACAAATGGCTAACCCTTGGCCTGAGCCATGACCGCTGCCTTTGCTGGTGTGGCCAAGCGCAAAAGGCGCGGTTTGTCGAGCTTTGGGCAGGTTTGGGCCGTTATCACCCAGCCAGATCTCAACCACGGTCGTTGCATGAGCTGATGTTTCTGGTAGGGACGTTTGACTGGTCAGCGGGCGTACGTATAGCCAAATCTGAGCGGGTTCTGCTTGGGGGGGCTGCGCTGCCAACGCATGATCGCTGTTGAGTAATAAATTCAGTAATATTTGATGTAAAGCACCGCTATGACTCATCACTGTGAGAGGCAGCGGCGGCAGGTCGAGCGTGATAGTACAGCGACTTTGCTGTAAATTCTTAAATAAACGCAGGGTTTGTTGGCAAATGGGCTGTAACACCACTGGTTCCAGTGCTTCAGCATCTGGGTAACCAAAACGGCGTAAATCCATCAGCAGCTCACGCAAACGATTGGCACCAAAAACACAGTCGCTAAGTAACAGGTCACAATCTGCCAGCAATGGCTGCGGTTTGACCTGCTGCATGAGTTGCTGCAGCTTTTGCCATTCTGGATGCGAGTTCTGTTGACTCTCAGTGGTGCTACACCATAGAGCCAACTGTTGATGCAGATTTTGTAATTCGGCGACATAGAATTGGAAACTGGCAAGATTGGTCAGAATATAGCCGATAGGATTGTTCAGCTCATGTGCCAAGGCGGCACATAGCTTTCCGAGCTGTTGGTAACGTTGTAGTTGCTCTTGGTTGTGATCTTGTGTGCCATCATTTTTTTCATTATGAGGAAGGGCTTTAGGTTCCACGTACATTACTCACCTAGACTATCCTAAAGTTATATTGACTGGCTTTGCTCGATGCGGCAATGTCTTCTTATGATGTAGCGCAAAAAGTGTGCGGCTTGTTACCACCATATCAGCAAAACTGAGGTATGGTTAGCACAGCTTCCGAGGAGTTTGGTTATGGCGACGTCCATCTTGCTGGTCGATGATGAAATTGCAGTGGTGCGCGCCTTGCAGCGGTTATTGGAACGATCAGGCTATCAGGTGTTGGTGGCGACCCACGGCGAGCATGCGCTAGAACTGCTGACCCAACAGCCAGTGGCCATTGTCATCACCGATTATCGCATGCCTGGTCTCACAGGTGCGGAACTACTGCAACAAATTCAGCAGCGACATCCACATACCATCGGATTAATTTTGAGTGCCTTTACCGATCGGCAAATGCTGATTTCATGCCTGAACTCTGGCGTTGCTTACAAATTTATCGAAAAACCTTGGGATGATCAGCTGTTGCTGCAAGATATCCGTGCCGCGCTATCCGAACGGCAGCGACGGATTGCCGAGATGCAGCGCACCAATTTATTATTATCCAGCGATGAAGCTTTATTAGAGCTTGCGGCCAGTGGGGCCATTTTACGTCTCAACCATGCCGCCGCTGCCGTATTGCAGCAAAGTTCGGCGACACTGCAAGGCAAAACGCTGGCAGATGTCTTTGCGGATATTAACCCGATTGAGTTGGCTACATTTTTCCATAAAAAAGATCACGACATTACCCTAACGTCGCTGCTGGGGCATCGCATTTTATTGTCGCACCGCACCTCGGATATTTATCATTATTTACTCAAGCTAAGTCCGGCCGAGCAGGTGCCTGATCATTTTCTCACGCCGCAGGATACCGTATTGCCACTGACCAGCTTGCAGCTGCATCTGGAAAATATGATTTTAACCGGCCAGCGCTTTGCGGTGGTATCGCTGGATATGGCCGATTATCAAACCTTTAGCGATGGCCTGAGCACCCAAGCACTGGATGCTTTGTTGCATCGTATTTTGCAGCGGCTACAGCAGCAATTACCGCATGGTGCTGTGATGGGCTGCGCCAGTAGTCATCGTTTTGTCGTGTTGCTGTCGAAATGGCAACAAGAAACGGAGCTGCATCAGCTGATCGATACCTTGCTGCAGCCGTTTTCCCAGCGGCTAGCGGTGGGACAAGATCAGTATCCGGTGCATTTTGCCGTCGGTTATGCCGTGTTCCCCGATGATGCAAGGCAGGGGCGTGAACTCCTCAATCAGGCCAAAACAGCCAGTCGGCATCATCAGTTGCAACGACTTAATTTATACCTACGCTACGACCCGCATTTAACTCAAATGCGCCGGCAACAATTTGAAATTAGTCATGCACTTTATAATGCGATTGAAGAACAACAATTTACGCTTTGGTATCAACCGAAAATCCACCTTGCTACCGGTAAGGTGGCGGCTGCGGAGGCCTTGTTACGCTGGCAACACCCCAAGCTTGGCAATGTGTCACCGGCGTTATTTATTCCGGTAGCGGAGCAAGATGGGCAAATTCATGCCATAGGTGATTGGGTGATGCAACAATGTGCGTTACAGCTATCACGTTGGCATGCGCAAGGCATTCTGATTGAGCCTTTGGCGATTAACTTATCTGGTCGACAATTGGATGATGATGATTTACCCAAGAAAGTTCAGCAGCTTTTGGAGCGCTATCAGCTGGATCCGGCCTGGATTGAATTAGAGCTGACTGAAACTTTCTTGATGCAGGATTTAACCCGTAGTGCGCTGCTGCTCGAACGGTTACATCGGTTGGGTATCAAGCTGGCGATGGATGACTTTGGTACTGGTTATTCGTCGTTGGCCTACCTAGCAAAATTGCCGGTGGATGTGCTAAAACTGGATCGAAGTTTATTGCTGGAAATCGAAGATAGCCCACAGGCAGCAAGCTTGGTGCGGCATATTATTCGTATGGCGCATGAGCTAAATATGCAAGTGGTGGCCGAAGGCATTGAAAGTCATGGTCAGCTGCAATTGCTCGAGCAGATGGAGTGTGATTGGGTACAGGGATATGTGTACAGTCCTGCGGTGATGGAAAGCCAATTGGTGCAATTAGTGCAGCAGCAGCCATGGGTGCCTGCGGCGGAGCGTGCATTACTGGGCTGTGGTCCGCGGCGAGATCAGCAAACGTACCACCAAGGTAATGATGGTGCGGGGTAAGACATGGGCAATATAGCCGTAGACATTTTTGCAAAGCGATAAAATCGCAAGGTGAGGATAAAGATATTTCATGGATAATTCAGCCGGCCCAACACCTTCGCTGATGTTATTGGATGACGACCCACGATCTTCGCAAGCCACGTTACGATTCTTGCGTTTGCAGTATCCACAGTGGCATCTGGTGCCCGCGAGCATACAGAGCACGACCATGAGTACACCTGCGCATTGTCGCGTTGTGGTGATTAAGGCAGCTCAGTTAACTTCAAACTGTCGGCAACAGTTAAACCTCATCAAACAGCAGATGCCTGAAGCTCTTCGCGTATTACTTAGCAGTCAGCATGATCGGCAAGTGTTATTGCACAGTCTAAGTGAAGTGCAACTGGTTTTGCCTTACCCCGTGTCGGATGCACAATGGCAGCAGTTGTTTACCCGCTTAGATCGCTATTGGGCGTTACCCATACCGTTTTCCTGTCGCCAGCTGATCGGTTTATTAACCCTACCGCGACCGGCGCAGCGGCAACTGGATGAGATTGAAGCGTTATTGATCCAGCCCAATAGCAATAATGCCGCTATAGCTGCGGCGATTGCTATGGAAGCCGTGTTAGCGACAAGGCTGGTCCAGATGGCAAACTCAGCCTATCTAGGTTTTGTCAAACCCGCGCAGGATATTGTCGAGGCCGTGAAACGATTGGGGCGACATTTTATTTTGCAGTTGGTGCAAACGCTAAAATTGCAATGGCAGCTAAATGCATTAGTACCGCCGATGATGGCGCAGCAAGTGCAGCAACAAAGCCTCGAAATGGCCTTACTCAGCAGTTGTTTAGCCGAGCATTTCAAACTGCCCACGGTGCTGGCGCAGCGCTGGTTTATGACGGCGATGGTGAGTCAGCTGGGGCAGCTGTTATTATTTACACCGCAGCTTCAGCAAGCGAAACAAAGTCATGCCACTTATAATCCCTCTGCGTTGGCTGCGGCACTTTTGTCTGTGGTTGGTTTTGATATGGATATGGTTGCCGCGGTATTTTGGCAGACGACACCTGCCGCGACGGCGGCGAGTATTGCTCACACCTCGGCTGAACCAAACTTAGTGCTGCTGATGCAACTGCTCTGGGCGCTGGATCAGCAGCGACGCGGCTTTAAGGCGGATTTTCCTGCCACCGCAGAATTACAGGCCGCAGGATATTGGCCACTACCTGAACTGGACTAACAACAGCGCTGCCTCAGTCACACGACAGTGCTATGGGCATAGCCTAATAGCACAGTAACTGGCGATGTTAAATTTTACCTCACGAACACTCACATCAAGACGCTATGTACTTGTGAGCGCATGAGTACCCGTTAACGCATTGGTAATAACAAACCTTCACTGCGAATTTCTTTAATGCCTATATCGGTCAGATCAAAGTGGATCAATCCCGGTCGTTTGGGCAAAAAATGATGCCGCGCACCATCAATATAGAGGCTAAATTGCCCTGGGTAGGGCTGTGGTAGCTGCTCTTTGATAAGTTGTAATCGATGTTTACCTATAGTGAAATCAAAACCATCCAGCGGTATTTGACTTAAATCTGGAGCTAACACTTTGCCATCTTTGGTGAGATGTAGGGCCAGCGTAAATCGTTTAGGTACTTCATCGACCGGCATTTGGTGTTGATTTAAATGAAAAATCGGCTGAGGGCTGTCGGAGTAAAACGCCAGTCGCAAGGATACGACTTGTTCGTTTGGGCTATAAAGCTTGCCCTGCGCGCGATAATCAAAATCTGCCGCCACATGGGGGCTACATAACAAGCTCGCAAGCAGCAAAATGGATATCTTTGCTGCGCTTAATTTTGTGTTTATGCACGAGATAACGGGTCGGTACAACATGCTTAGGCTCCGACTTTTAGTTTTTGACCTATTTGTAAGACACTATCGGCCGACAGGTTGTTCCACTTGAGTAGTTGCGCGACAGAAACTTTATAGCGCTTGGCAATTTTGTCCAACGATTCGCCGGTTTTAACCGTATGTGTATTGGCGGTGCTGGTTTTTTTATTCGATGATTGCACGGCTGCTGGGATTTTTAATTGTTGCCCCACTTTTAACGTACTTTTGGCGGTCAGTTTGTTCGCGGATAGCAGCGCAGAGTGACTGACTCCCAGCGCTTTACTGATGGTCCAAAGATTATCACCGGATTTTACCTTATAGGTCGAGCCCGTTGCGCTGGATTTCGCTAGCGATGTTTTCGTGTTTGAGGATTCTGTCGTTACCGCTGCCGTAGCTGTGTCTGGGATCAACAACTCTCGACCGGCTTTAAGTTTTTTACTATCACGTGGGTTGGCCGCTTTGAGTGCAGCCACCGATACTTGATACTTTTTGGCAATTTTCTCTAAGGTATCGCCTTTTTTGATGCGATGAAATTGTTGTTGTGGCAGTTGCTTCAGGGTTAATTGGTAAGCTTGCTCTTCAAATTCGGCAATTTTCGCCAATGGCAAGGTAAGGCGGTGTGGGCCGGTCGGCGAGCTGATCTGACGGCGAAAACCGGGATTTAATGTTTTAAGTTCGCTCAAGCTTAGGCCTGCCGCTTTAGCCGCCTGTTGCAGATCCACCGCACCTTTTAATTTGGCCACGCCAATCCGAGGTTGGTTGGCGATAAATTGCCACTGCACATTATATTTTTCCGGCGATTGCAAAATATCGACCAAGGCTAACCACTTTGGCATATAAACAATACTTTGCCGCGGTAGTGACAACGACCAGAAATCAGTAGGTTTACCCCGCGCTTTATTTTTGGCAATGGCGCGCTGTATTTTGAGCTCGCCGGTGTTATAGGCGGCCACCGCGTTTAACCAATCACGATCGAGATTGTCGTATAGATGCTGAAGATAATCGAGTGCTGCATGGGTGGAGGCTATCGGATCTTTACGTCCGTCATACCATGCATTAATGGTTAAGCCAAAATTACGTGCTGTCCCCGGTACCATTTGCCACAGCCCCGCCGGTCCATTCGCTTGTGCCGTTGGATTAAACGCGCTTTCGACAATAGGCAGCAGTGCAATTTCAACCGGCATGTTACGCCGTTCAAGTTCAGCCACAATGTAATATAAAAAAGGCTGCGCACGGACACTGACTTGATTTAAAAACCGTTGATTACGAGCATAAAATCGACGCTGTACCGCAATATCGTCGCTAATGTGGGTGTTTTTTGGTATTTTTAACTGGCTTTGCCGTTGAATACGCAGCCATAAATTGTCGAATTGAGCTTTTTGTTCAGGGGTGAGCTCAGCATTTGAGATCCACGCCAATTGGGTTTCTGCGGTGGCATCTTCGACCTGATCATCACGAAAGCGAGCTGGTGACGCTGGTTCCTGTTCTGTTGTCGTCGGCTGAACTTGCTCAGGATGAATGGCCGTTGTGCTCACCTCAGGCGTTGCCGGCGTAGGTTCATTTGTAGCAGTACAAGCTGCTAAAAATGCCGCTGCGATAGCGACTGAAATTTTTTTCAACATGGTTCGGTCTCTTCATGATGAGGCGGAATTCAGCACGTCAGCCGATGCCTCCGCAGCATCTAACATAATAATAAATGTGCCAGCATGAAACACAGTATGAATTGATAGAACTGTCATCCTCGCTCGTCAGGGCGCCTTAGAAGCGTATGAGCGTTACGGTCATCAATCCAAAAGTTACAATTAAATCAGCATTATAGTGTTTAAAATGCATATTTAAATACCACTACGAATGCATGATCATTGCTAGCATAAAGTAAAAAAGGCGTTATCTTACCTCAGTACCGCGTGAAAGCAAGGCGTGAAAAGGTAAGGTTTTGTAAGTCGCCTATTGTCCTACACTTTATTTTTCCACTCGCGCAAGTAGCTAAATAACGAAAAACCGTTTTGTTGTTGCCACCGCTGTTGCAACGTTTGCTGTTCCGTACGAAGAAACGGATTTATGGCCAATTCCTGCGCCAAGGTGGTTGGTAGCGTCGGAATATTTAGTTGCCGTTTTGCTTCGCACAAACGCTGATATTCGACGCGATCCACATTGTTTGGTTCAACGAGGGCAGCAAAATTTAAGTTGCTGAGGGTATATTCATGTGCACTACATAGATAAATCTGTGTGGCGTCCAGCCCGCTGTGGCTGGGTAATTCGGCAATGACACGTAACGATTGATATAGGCTGCTGAGACTGCCATCAAACACACGGCCACAACCTGCACTAAAAAGGGT